>Ga0310696_10000187_pt1 | contig 107172 bp, 111 predicted proteins | sample AusTroGonzalo_MG_4_FD_203885 | JGI IMG/M metagenome (GOLD analysis project Ga0310696, IMG submission 203885) | Bovine rumen microbial communities from tropical cattle in Woodstock, Queensland, Australia - Gonzalo_02 (v2) (version 2) | ecosystem: Host-associated > Mammals > Digestive system >...
CGGGGCGCGCCCCGGAAGACCGGCGGCCGCAGCACCTGGGGAAGATTCAAACGGCACTATTGGGGAGTATTGATCCGGTAGTGACAGACCATATTTATCGACCTTATCCATGACCGTGATGAATCACGATCAAGCGCGTCATTCCACGCATCATCAGATATTGATTATATACTATAAGTCATATTATACATACACAATTGCTATGCAGGCGCGTAAGCAACCCTGTGTGCCAGATCAAGACCATTGAGGTGGCCAAACATCGAATGTTGGCTCGGAAAAATCATATTTGGAGCACAGCAGTTGATGGAATCGGACGACAACTCGAAATCGTGCCGAAACGCCAATTTGGCGGACGAACTGTCTGGAATTCACGCCAAGCCACTCACGATTCGTGTCGCCAGCGAGGGCGAGGCAGTATTCTGCGTTGAATCACCAAATTGCGCCCATACCGATGGCGTACCTTTTACAAAGATTTCCAAAAGTCATCGGCTTGCGATTGCGATCTCCACACGAGATCAAAGAGCCCGAAAGAATGCTGCATTCGACAACTGGTTTGATATCACTTTAGCCACGTCCCGAAAGACGAACAATCAGGCGGCAACCATTACCGTAGAAAACGCGGCAAATCGTGGCCTGGCTGATAAGTTCCAAGCCGACCGGACAAAATGAGCATGGTGTCAGGGTATCAATATTCACCGAGCGGGAGAAGAGAACTACAGTCCTATCCGTCGTCAATTTACCAACTTGAGCGGACGGGGAGGGGCCGTGTGTACCCCAACCAACCCGAATATAAAATCAAACTAATCCGTTGCTGGCCCATTGATCAGAGGCAGAAGCGATGTTCCCACCATTTCAATATGGGCTTGATTGAACGCTTCTATTGCATCATCGCGAAGGAGAAGAATTCTGCCCGAGCGCGATCGGGCCAATCCCGGAACATGAGGACGCGAGATTACGCCCCGCACTTCCAGGACCTTTGAGAGCAGCTCAATTTGCGAGTAGTGGGAATCCACGCTTCGGGCCAAGCCCAGAATGGTTGGTCGGTTGCCAAGTGTCGCTTCTGCCGCCAATCGATTGACAAAAGCTATCTGCCTGTACCGCGCCGAACCTGTGTCATCTTTGAACCGAGACTTGTCTATCAACAGACAAAGGGCCAAAAGATTGGTTTGGGGGAGGGTGGTTGAAGGTACCATCGATTCCAAAGGTTGAACTTGTCGACCCGACATTGCAGCGAGACCCGAATTTACCAATTGGCCCATAACAATCGGTATGCGAGCGCCAAGCGCCTGCGACATCGCCACTACCTTTTCATGATCTTTCTTTGAGAGAATGATCTTGGTTTCAACTTGATCGGTCGTAAGCGACTCTGCACGCCACTTTTTTCTATATTCCGCATATTTGGATGTGGGGCTCATTTGTTCAATTTTCGCTGCTTTTGTTGGCATGTTTCGAAAGCTTATGGTCACACGCTTTAGCTTGGGGCAGGGCAGTTTCTCCGTGCCGAGGATATGTCAAACATTCTCGCCGCACGTCAACATTCTGCTTCGAAAGGCTCATGGCTTGGTCATTGTTTTTGCCGACGTGTCTGCTTCTGCGCCGTTGAATTTTCCTTATCAAACTTTTGTTTTCCAGTATCTCGATGTTCGCCCTCGGCCGGGATCTCAGACGATTTACTATCGTATGGCGTCATCTTCCGCCCCCCGCTTATATAAATGTCACTTTGTTTCTCTGTTTCCCGCATTTGCTGGGCAGGATTTTGACGATCCATCACGCGATTGAATGCCTCCTCGCGGGTTATTTTGGAACGATTATCGCGTGTGCGCGACTTTTCCCGTTGAAGCTGATCCTGAAGCTCCGGATTGGCAAGCTTGAAGCCGTGTTCAGCCGCGACACTAACAGCAAGATTCTTATCACGCGCCGTACCGGTAACGATGATCTCGTTCCACTTCTTCGACGCTGCTTCCATAGCTGCACGGATCGCCTCTCGATTCTTGCGCTCAATGTTCGCCTGCGCATTCAGCATTGAGCGCTGCATTTCCTGCAGCTTCTTTCGAGCGGTCTCCACCTGTGGCAGAAGCTCGACGGGCAACGTCTCTTCGACGACCTTCATTTGATTGTTCATGTCATCGAATGCAGATTGCATTGTTTCCAAATTGGGCATGCCTTTGGTCACTCCTGCATCAAGCTGTGCCGCTGCCGTAATGGCCTGTTCGGCACGGTTTTTGAAAGCGAGAATGGTTGCGATTGATGGCCGATCGAGCAGCTTGCGGTTTGCTGCAAGTTCGGGTGTCACGACAAACTGATTGAGCACATCGGTACGTGACGGCTTGAGCGCGGCGAGTTCGGCCGGCGACACATCGATATAGGACAGGCTTCCGCCTGTTCGTTCCGCCATGCGCGTTGCCGCTTGGCGATCGCGGGTAAAGAGCGGCTGACTGGTGAGCGATGCGCCCGGCCGGTCGGCGCGATAAAGCCGTGTTGCCCCATCTGCCAGGCTGGGCTCAAAGGTCCGGCTCGCGGCAATGGCTTCGACGGCGCGCCAGCCCTGCAGGGCTTCATTCGCTCGCTTGCGGCCTTCCTCGCGGATCGGAATATGCGGCTTGCCCAACCGAACGGCATCGACGCGGCGCCGGACGTTTTCAGAAGCAACACCGCGCTCGACGCGCCGGATATCTTTCAGCTTGTAGCTGGGCGGGTTGGAGCGTTCGAACCGGCTGACGGCTTCCATCGGGATGTGCCGCTCGCGCGCCTCGTGGGCGAGGGTTTCACGGTAGCGCTGCAGGTCCTGTATTTTCGGATCAAGCCGCTCACCGGTGTGCGACCGCATCTTGACGACGGCATGAATGTGGATGTGTTCACGGTCCTCATGCAGGGCAAAGGCATAGTTGTGCCCGGCAAATTCCGTGGCCAGCATGGCGCGTGCCGCATCGATAAAGGCGTCCTTGTCCGTGCCGGGTTTTGCACTGAGGATGATATGGGCGACGTCACGCTGTTCGCGCGAGCGCAGATCCCGCTTCCAGTCGCGCGCCTCTTGTCGATTGGCGTTGTGGCCGATGAGCGTGGTGGCATCGGTGAACCCGCCATCCTTGCCAAGCCGCACAGACTGGACCGCACGCGTTCCGCCGCGGAATACCTGTGTGAGATAGCGCACGGTCCCTTCAACACCGTGGGCAAAGCCGCGCACATCCATACCAGTTTCAGTTCCGAAGGCACGGTCGAACCTGTCTTCAAGCGCACGCAGTGATTTGCGGTTGTCAAAGATGCGGGCGGCCTTCAGCTCCTCACCATGCCGGCGCGCAGCGGCGCTCATGACCACCTCGACCCGTATGGTGCCATCGGTCTTTTCTTCCGATCCCCAGGCAAAGCGATGACCGGGCAGGGCGCTTCGCAGGGCACGCTCGATCTGCACCTGTCCGCCCCGGCCGGAAAATTGCTCGCCCTCAAGGTCGAGCACCAGGCGCAGGACATCCTTGCTGGGCTCGCGTTCCGGCTCTTGCGCGGTCCATTCGTGGGCAAGCCTCGCCAGCGCGCCGGTTCCTTCGATCTTGCTGCCATCCTCGCGCTCGAGCGCCAGCGCACCATTGCGGCTCTGATACTGGACGAGGGCATTCACCCGGCTTCCGCCAGCGGCATAGCTTGCGATCTTGACGACGGCCGCCTGTGATCCTGTCGCAACCTTCAGGCGAACAGCGGTGATTTCGGCGGATGTTCTTGCCGGAGCGGGTGAGGGCACCGCACCTGGCTTGGCCGAACCGATATTCTTTTTCGGGGCCGACGCAGCACCCCCGCCGCCTGCCGATGTGCGCTTTCGCTTTCTCCACTCGTCATCGAGCGCGGTGTCGATTGGACGCGCGCCGATTTTTACGGTGACGCCGGAACGCGGTTTGCCGCTCGAAGAGGCAGCTTTCGCCGGGCGCTTTGCCTTGGCCTTCGGTGGGGTGTCGAAGACGCCTTGCTGCAGATGGCCCGCGTCGATGTACGCCTGTCGCAGGGCTCGGCGCCGGAATGTCAGACCATCAAGCCCTTCGAACAGGTCATCCATGATCGGCTTCAATCTGCTTCTGCGCCCGCTTTTGTGCTCGCGCGCACAGCGAAACATAGTCTTGCGAATGAGCCGACAGTTCCCGCGTCAGGCGGCCGATGCCGGCGTGGAGGGTAGGGTAGTCGGGTGTCCGGCCGGAGTTCAGAATACGGGCGATCTGGTTGATGTTGACACCGATGGCTTTCAGTTGCCGGGCATATTCCAGGATGGCATCGCGCGTTTCGCCGTCATAGGTCGGCCCGAACCCCGCAGCCTGGCGGGCGAGGCGGCGCAATACCTCGCTCGATGTCAGGCCATTCTCGTCGCAGAACACGCGAAACGCCGCGCGCTCGTCACGGCTCAAACGCGTGTGAAGGACCTGATCCTTGATCCGGGCTTTGGACACCGAGAGCTCCTTTTCTGTTTCCACGTTCCGGGCGTACCCCAATGCAGATGGGGGATGACTGCCGGAACGTGTCTTGAAGCCCGCCCGGCAAGGGCACATGGAAATTTCGTATCACGAAATTTCCTATCCTGCCATCTATATATATGTTTATCTCACTATATTCTTGCTATACCCTCTATAGAAACTTATACCACTGGCATGCGGATATCACTGGCCAAAGTGCCTGCAGTGCGCTCCGTTGGATCAGCGGTATCACTGACACCAGTGGTTATCGCGCCGACAATGTTATTGCTTTTGAAAGGGCTGACGCTATCGGCACTCAACTGAGTGCGATCCGCAAATCAGTGGCGACAGCGCAATTGGCTTGACTGGTTTTACTGTATATATATAGATTTTTATCACCCCAATTAGGAGCGCTCTATGACCGTTATCACTTTCGCAAATTCAAAAGGCGGCGTCGGCAAATCGACACTGTGCCTGCTCATTGGCTCAGAATTGGCCACACATGGAACCAAGGTACTCATCCTTGATGCCGACACACAGAAATCCTGTCTCAAATGGGCGGAGCGGTGCAGGCTCGCCGGCAGTCTTCCGCCAAGCTTGCAAGTCGAGCCCGCTGCCACGATAGACCAGTTGACAGCAAAGCTGGGGAATCCCGGCGATGCAGAGATCGTCCTTGTCGATGTGCAGGGATCGATGAACGATCTTTTGATTGCGGCAATCGTCGCAAGCTCGCTTACGGTGGTGCCCAGCAAGGCCACGGTCATGGAAATGGTCGAAGCTATCCAATTGTTCCAATGGTCCAAGAACCTGAGACGAGCGCCATTGCGCCTGTTGCTCAATGGCGTCGAAGGCATCGATCTGAAGACTGTTGCTTTCCAGGACGCCATTGCCCTGATCCATCAAAGTGGCATCCCGTGCCTTGCGAATTTTGTTCGGTCTAGAAAACTGTATCAACAGTTTTCGAAAGACGCCGGGACGCTAGCGCTGATTTCCGACGATCCGGTGAAACTGGATCAGGTTGAAAAAGCCCGACGGAATATCCGTGCCGTGATTGGGGATATCGTTCAGGCAGTCTCGGAGGAAAACAGCGACCTGGCGCGAAGTGCATGAGCAGCGATCCGTCGAAGAAGATTGAGTTTCCGCAGGTTCGTCTCAGCTCTACTCTGATGAGCTCGCTGATTGGTGAAGCTGTTTCCCGAGACCAAAAGCAGACGGCAACCGAGCAGCTTGTCACGGCACTGGCATCGGAGCCACCGCCGAAGGACGATAGCGACGAACAACCGCTCGAGAAAAATGCGAGCAGCGGTCGGGCAGCGCTTCACTCGTCGACAATTGAGCGCCTGCAATTGCAATTGGATTCATCTGTCATCGCGCAAACCAAGATCAGGGCCGTGCAGGACCGCACCACCGCGTCGGCCATCGTGGAAACCGCCCTGCGTGCCTACCTGAAACTGTGAGCTTTCACGCTCGTAAACCATGAAAACATGCGCTTTGGAGAATATGCAATGTCTGAAAACAGCACCTTCTGGAGGCTCGTAAGCAAGCTGGAGCAGTACGTGTCTGACACACCGGCAGTCACACCGACATCAATCGAAAACACCCCTCCTACACCGGACACGCCTCTACGCTCAAAGTCTTCAGAGCCGAAGAAATCATGCGCGGTCTCCAAGCCTGTTTCGCGCGCTATGTTCAAGGTGATCATCGATGAAGAACTAATTCTTCTGACGAAAGTACGGGCTCTCGAGGCGAAAACTACGGCCGCCTCGATCGTTGAATCTGCCCTGCGTGCCTACCTGAAACCGTAGTCCCTCGCGTGCGCGTGCGTGCACACGCGAGGGACTGGCCGAAAACAACCTTTTTTGGAGCGACGACCCTATGTCCAGCAACAGCATATTGAAGCAGATCGTGAACGACATTGAGAGCGTTGAGGGAACAATCAAGGACCTAAATGACGAAAAGTCTGGGAAGTACAAGGAAGCAAAGTCCAAGGGCTACGACGTCAAAGCCTTGCGGCGCGTGATCGCCATCCGGCGCAAGGGCATCGAAAAGCACGAAGAGGAAGAAAATACGGTCGGCTTGTATCTGGCGGAGTTAGGCTGATGGTCGATGAACCGGCACAAAGCACCCGCCAGCTCTATCTGGATGGCCTGCAGGCCCTGGCGAAGCAGCACGGCAACGACTATGCTCTTCAGGCTGCGGCTACCACCATGGCGAACCTGTTGGCGATGACCAGCAAGGCGATGTATCGCCTGTCGAACCCGCCGCTGTTTTTGCCACCGGAAACACCGCCGACGAAACGGAAGAAGCCGTAAGATGGCAGTGATGACGAAGATCGTCATCTATGGCGGCACCGGCAGCGGCAAATACGTGCTTGCGCTTCAGATGAAGCAGGACAATCCGATGCTTGGTGAGCCTGTATTGATCCGCTCGCCATCGGATCTGCGACCGTTTTTAAGTTCGCCAGATGCCGGGATCGGCATCGTGCACGCATTGAGCGTGCAGCACATAATCTTGAAAAGCCGAACAATGGATCTCGGGCCTGTTCTATTCGTTGCCGCGCCCGCAGAGGCTGAGGCATGGGGCGAGGATCTGTCGAACGATGCGGCGGCATGGGACTGGCTGACAGGGGTCAATCTATCAGCATTCACTGACAGCGCCGACTTCCTGGAAGCGAATAGCGGCATAGAGGCGTGCTCCCACCCGATAGACTGAGCATATCGGCAACAGATTGAATATTCACGGATTGAAGGCGACTCCGCAATATTCTTCATTAATATCAATAAGTTCGTTCCATAACAAGGGTTATATGATTTTTGGTAGACCGGGAGTGGGTCAATAGCAAAGGCCCCGGCAGCCAATGCAACAGGGGCCTGTTGACCGAAGCCGCGGGAGAGACGCATGCTTCGGTGAAAACGGGCAGGAGCGGGCTCGATGCCCGCGATCTGCACGAGGGGGGGGGCGCTGGTGCCTGGAAGAGCACCCCTGATTTGAAATCGCTATGCCGCGCTCAATGCCCGCTCAATAGCTTCCGGTTCTTTCTCGATAATGGTGAGGAGAAGGCGTGAAGGCGCATCAACCGCGCTTCTGCCTTGCTCCCAATCCCGTATCCTTCCAATCGAAAAACCATACCGTGCGGCAAAGGCTGCTTGCGAAAGTCCGGTCTTTGCCCGGATGGCGCTCACATCGATCTTGGCGGGAATGTGGATGCGGTAATCATCCGGATTGGCCTCACCTTTGGCAATGGCAAGCGCTTCATGTGCACCTTGTAATATTCTGCTTCCGGCTTTGCTCATTTCTTCTTCCTCTCATTTGCTGATCTGGCCTTTGCGTTTTCGCGCCAGATGCGAGGCAATGCAGTTAGAACCTTCTTCAACTCATTCAATTCAGACTTGGATAAATTCGCCTGAGAGGATTTGCTGTAGATATCCAACAGGAACACAGGAATATCCTCGTCTGCGAAATAGGTAATGATGCGATAGCCGCCGCTCTTGCCCTTGCCTCGTGCTGCATATCGGACCTTACGTGCGCCCCCACTACCGGGCATCAGGTCACCGGCAGTTGGATTATCCGCGATGAATGCAACTATGTCGGCGCGTTCCAGATCGCTTATACCTTCATCATATGCCGAAGCCAGAAATGCGGGAGTCTCGATCACTGTTTGCATAATTTCTTATACGGAATTTCCGCACTTCTGTCAAGGGTTAATACGGGATTTCCGTACATTGGTGGAAGGGCGGCTTGCGTCGCCCTCTACTGTCATTCTGCTGCTTCCTCGAAATCGCCCGCGTCGAAATCACCTGTCTCTGACGGATCGATTTCCCCATCGTCCATGCTTTCCAGACTGGTCCCGATAGTGCCGTTCGGTTGCTCGATGCGCACATATTTCGGCAACCAGCTGGTGTCCTTGACCAATCGTTCGGCAATGATAACCGCTTCCGCGTTCTTCTTGACGCTGGCAACGACGCTTGCCGCCTATTCTCCGGCTGCTTGCGTCTCGAAGAATGTCAACAGGAATGATTATCGCGGTACGGATACGACAACGCCGATCACGGCCGGGTGACTAGATGAAAACTTTCGGTGAAGGCGTTAAGAATGACTTGGAACTGCACGGTGCAGTGTCCATAGTGCGGAAGCAAGGACAATCTGGATCTCGCTTGTTTGAAGGCTGAATGTGTTTGAGCATGGAATAGTGACCCAGTTTGTGGCCTGATGCGCACCGAATTTTGATCCACTTCGGGAATGGTCTGATCATCCGCTTTTTGCGAACGGATGGAGCTCAGCTACCATCGTAGGCATCGAAGTGACCCACATCATCCGCAAGAACCAGTTTGCAAACGACAGCCGCTCGCCATTTCAGGTCTTTGCGGAACTCGCAGCATAATTGCGTCCAGGGATAAGGACGCGTCTATCTGACCGAAAAATCTGCCCCAGAGCCATTTTTTGCACTGTTTCGTATCGCCGCTTCGCGCCCAGTCTAAGCTACTTGTAGAGGCTTTAGCGTCCGGGGCCCCTATCCTCAGCAATCTTGGCCATGCCCCTTGCCTTGGCAACCTTGCCCAGTGCTGTAATAAATGCCTCCGGATCATTGCGCTCGATGGCAGCTGACAGGTATTCAGTTATCACTTCCTCGCTATCCAGAAATTCTGAAGCATCATATCTGGAAAATTCGATCATGATTTTTCCTTTCCTATTTCCTTAGCCATGGCGATGGCTCGCTTGATATCTCGTGATTGTGTGGATTTATCGCCGCCGAGTAATAGCAAATAACCTACCTTCCCTTTGCGCGTGTAATAGAGACGGAATCCGAATTCGTAATGGATACGCATTTCTGAAACACCTTCGCCTACCGGCGCGCCGTTGCTAAAGTTTCTTCCTTCAGCAAAGTCGGTGCGATCCAATATGCGAGCCTTGGCTCTCTCATCAGATAAGATGTTCAGCCATTTTTTTGATTTGCAGGGATGGCGAGAATCCAAACATACGCCTGGTATCCCTGAAGATACTTTTCGTCAAACACCTATTGAACTATTCAGCGGTATAATTTCGAAGGATTGGCATGATTCAGAAACTGGCACCACCGTTCCAATGATGAAGCAGAGACTTGAGAACTATCGCATTTCGTGTTGTTTTGTGATTTTTCCTGATCTTCTCTCACCAGACCACGTTGCAGAACGCAACGACCGTGCAGACGGGAATAGCAATGTTGGCGTTTATCAGGTGGGCTCTGAAATTATGCCATCCATGCCTTGAAGTCCATCATTGGCCAAACACGTCGCTTGGTACGCGATGATCCTGCTTGAGCCGATTGTTAAGATGCTGGCTCTGGCGAATACACATCGGTTTCAGGACCCATGATGATCGATCCGGCATACGATCTTCAGCATCGCCCGCAATGACTTTGCCTCCAGCAACGCGCAAAGTCATTGCGGGAATGCATCCTCCGCTATTACCACTTCCGCAAACTTGGTAATGACAACGGTGACGAAACGTGTTATTACCAAACCCGCAACAATGGTAATAACAACGATGCAGCCACTCGATCACACATACCAAGTACTCTATTCCGAATTGACCCAACGTGCACTGGATGCATCATTCACCAGCGATTTTCCGATCCATGGCCGCTTTGTCTCGATGCAGAGCAGGGAACGGCGATACTGGTATTTCGATACGGCCAAAGAGGGGGGAGGGAAGCACCGCCGCTATGTCGGCCCGGTTGATGATGCGGAGATTACGCGTCGCGTCGAGAATTTTCGTGATTTGAAAGCTGATGCGCGGGCACGCCGCAAGATCGTATCAACACTAGTGCGGGAGGCTTACCTGCCGCGCCCTGAACGGTTCGTTGGCGATGTCGTCGAAACCCTGGCCGAGGCGGGCTTCTTCCGGTTGCGCGGTGTTCTCATCGGCACGGTTGCATTTCAATGCTACTCGGCCGTCCTTGGCATGCGTCTACCCAACACGGCGCTGCAGACGGCCGATGCCGATTTTGCCCAGTTTCATTCCATCTCCGCCGCAGTCGGTGATGCGCTGCCACCCATCCTTGACGTGCTGCGCAAAGTGGATCCGACATTCCGGGAAATTCCGCACCAGACGGACAGCCGTCAATCAACTAAATTCACCAGCCGTTCGGGCTACAAGGTGGAGTTCCTGACACCCAATACCGGCTCAGATCAACACAGCGGAAAGCCTTCGGCCATGCCGGCTCTCGGTGGCGCTGCTGCCGAACCATTACGCTTTCTGGACTTTCTCATCCATCAGCCTGTACGCGCCACGCTGCTGCACGCATCGGGCATTCCAATTCTCGTGCCCGCGCCCGAACGCTATGCCGTTCACAAACTCATTGTAGGGTCAAGGCGGCGCGCCGATACAGAAGGAACAGCCAAGAGCCGCAAGGATCGTTTGCAGGCCCAGATTCTGATGCAGGCCCTGATCGACTCCCACCAGGCGGCGGCCTTGGCCGACACATTCATGGAAGCCTGGGATCGTGGTGAGGCTTGGCGCGAGGCCATCACCACAAGTCTGAGTACGATGCAGAAATCCCTGAGAGAGAAGCTCGTGGCGAGCTTGGCTCAGGCGATCTCGGAATTAGGCGGAAACTCCGAACTGTACGGCATGGGTCAGACTGGCTAATAGTTCCATAATGTATATTATGCAACTTTGGCGTGTAGCACCGGGTTACAGATTGCAAGCGCGGCAATGCCAGCGCCTGCGAGAGAAAGTAGGACTGATTTGAGCATTTGAATTTCCTTTTAAGCATGTCGAACCGAGACGTCCGCACGTGCGTTCGAATTTCCGTGTCCCCATTTGGCCAAGGAGCGCGGCCGGTCGAAGGACTCTGAATGCCATTTTACGGAGCGTCGCTGCGCACCCGCGGTCTCAGAACTCCAGCAAGAGTGTCGCGATGAATACCAAGAACAACAGACAAACCGCGATCACGCCAACCCAGATCGGCAGCAAAATATGAGGAGGGCCTTTGATTTCCTGCTCTGCCCTTACTTCCGAACACGATGTCCTCAAGTGCTCCGGATGACCTTCCTCGCTGTAATCCGCCTTTAGCACCGCGCAACGAACCCTTTGCTCCGGGTGATCACAACTGGACGCATTTCCATTGGATCTCTGTTTCATCATGACACCGCCAGCTCCCGTTACGATGTAGTCAACACTGTCATCGGGCGCCACTCACTTGCGTTTGGAAGGCCGCTCGGCGAGCTGTTTCCAATAAAAATGCTTAGAAGTAATTCGGAACTGGTCCCATTTTGGGAGCATTTCAAATTGAAGAATGCTCGGATCCTCCAACCTACTGAAATTACTAAATTGTTATGCTTTCACAATGGAAGCGATTGTAAGCGATCAGCGGTCCTAGGGCACTTGCTGGGTGGGGGACCACGAGGAATTGTGGCGCAGGCTGAGACAAAATAAGTCGTCGGCATTGAATTTCGGCATCCCGCTTGACTTCATTTCGAAACCCGCCTAGTAAGTTGTAGGCCTAACCCTACAATTGGATGCCATGACCCAATCACCACACAAATCAACGTTCGCGTTGCCCCTGGCAGATTTGCCGGGACTGGACACGCCCATTCGCCGGCTGCACCATCCTGGCCGCTGGCTCAGCGGCATCGCCGTCATCCTGCTGCTTGCAGTGATCGGTCACGCCTTTGCCGTCGGGCAAATCCAGTGGCCCGTGGTCGGACAGTTCCTGACGGCCGGTGTCATCATCACGGGTTTCGGCTGGACCCTGTTGATCTCGGCCTGCGCTCTGGTGCTTGGTGTTGTGTTTGGCTTTGCCTTCGGCATCATGCGTCTTTCGGAAAACCCGATCCTGCGTTTTGCCGCCTGGCTTTACGTCTGGATATTCCGCGGCACGCCGGTGCTGCTGCAACTTCTCATCTGGTTCAACATCGCGCTCGTCTTTCCGCGGCTCTATGTTCCGGGCCTTGTCGATGAGCGCATGGTTGATGTGGTGACGCCCTTTGTCGCCGCAGTTCTCGGTCTCGGCGTCAATGAGGGATCTTATCTGACCGAAGTCGTGCGCGGTGGCATCGGCTCGGTCGATCGCGGTCAAAAGGAAGCGGCTCACACGCTCGGAATGACGCCCGGCCAGACGATGCGCCGTATCATCCTGCCGCAGACCCTTCGGCTAATCCTGCCAGTTCTCGGCAACAGCGCCATCGGCATGCTGAAATTTTCCTCGCTCGCAGCAACCATCGCCATGGGCGAAATGCTGAACGCGGCGCAGCGCATCTACTTCATCAACGGCGCGGTCATCGAACTGCTGTTCGTCTGCGCCATTTGGTATCTGGCCGGAACGACGGTGCTGTCCATCGGCCAGTACTATCTGGAGCGCTACTTCGGCCGCGACGCCGCAGCAGCTACCAGCAACCGGCACTGGTTCAAGGTTTGGGGGCGGCGCCCGGCCGTCGAGGGGGAAGCATGAATCTCGCGGTCAAGGCGGTTGGTATCCGCAAGAGTTTTGGTAGCCACGAGGTGCTGAAAGGCCTTGATCTGGAAGTTGCCTATGGCGAGGTGCTATGCATCCTCGGTCCGTCGGGCAGCGGCAAGAGCACGTTCCTGCGCTGCATCAACCATTTGGAAACGCCGAACAGCGGTTATGTCTGGGTCGACGGCGCCATCATGGGATACGAGTTGAACCGCGGCGCACTGCAGGAGTTGCCGATCAAGCGGCTGCGCGCCCAGCAGAGCCAGCTTGGCATGGTGTTCCAGCATTTCAATCTGTTCGCGCATCGCACCGTACTCGGCAATGTGATCGAGGGGCCGATGGTGGTGCGCGGTCTGCGCCGCGCTGAAGCCGAAGTCCGCGCCATGGACCTGCTGGAGCAGGTCGGCATGGCCGGGAAAGCGTTAAGCTATCCGTCGCAGCTTTCAGGAGGCCAGAAGCAGCGCGTGGCGATCGCCCGATCGCTGGCGATGGAACCGCGCGTGATGCTGTTCGACGAACCGACCAGTGCGCTCGACCCGGAACTGGTTGGCGAGGTGCTGGAGGTCATGCGCAACTTGGCGCGGGGCGGAACCACCATGATCGTGGTCACTCATGAGATTGGCTTTGCCCGTGAGGTTGCTGACCGTGTCGTTGTGATGATCGACGGAGAAATTCGCGAAACCGGCGCGCCGGGTCAAGTCCTAAGCAACCCCGGCGATCCGCGCGTGCGCACATTCCTCAGCCGCGTGCTGGCCTGACATTCATAACTTTAAAATGGGAGAACGAAGAGAATGAAACAACTGCTGCCAATGCTACTTGGACTGGCCTCCACAACGTTCATCAGCCTCGCCGTATGCGGTGCGGCCCATGCCGCCGATACAAAGCTGGCCGCAGCCCTGCCTGAGGCCGTGCGGGCCGCCGGCAAGCTGAACGTTACGATCAGCCTTGCCTATCCGCCGATGGAATATAACGAGGCCGGCTCGACGGAGCTGAAGGGCTTCGATATCGATCTCGCCAAGGCCATTGCCGAACACCTCGGCCTTTCGGCAGAATTCCAAAATGTCGAATTTCCTCAGCTGATCCCGCAGGTCGTCACCGGCCGATCGGATGTGATCATGACGGCCTTCTCCGACAAGGTCGAGCGTCAGAAGCAGCTCGATTTCATCGACTATTTCCAGACCGGCAACGTCTTGTACTCGACCGTCGACCACCAGAGCGAGATCAAGACCGAGGCCGATCTTTGCGGCAAGACCGTGGCTGTGGCCACTGGCACAAGCTGGGTCACCTGGACGGAAGAACTCGGCAAGGCCAAGTGTGCGAAAGACAAGCTGATCACCGTCATCCAAATCCCTACCCAAGCCGAGCATATCATGCAGATCCGGCAGGGCCGCGCCCAGGCCTCGGTGATTGGACTGGAAGGTCTTCTCGACTTGATGAAGCAAGAGCCCGGCAAATTCTATCAGATCGGCGAGGTCGGCGACGTCAACCACTACGGTATCGCCTTCGCCAAATCGAACGGTCAATTGCGCGATGCCGTGCTTGGCGCCCTTGACGCTCTGAAGGCCGATGGCACGTATACAAAGATCCTTGACCGCTACGGCTTGAATCAAGCTGGTGTGAAAGAGTTCAAGGTAAACGGAACCACGAAGTAACCGACCCATCGGGGAGCCAACGTTGACCCATCCTTCCACGCCAGAAGCCTCCATCTCTACGGGCGAACGCCCCGACGACAGGCTGTCCCGGCTGCGGCTCGATCTCTATTCGAGCGAGCAGCTCTACCGGCAACTTTACCGGGCGTTGCGCGCCGCCATCCTCAGTGGCGATTTCTCCGAGGGGGAAGCCATCCCCTCGGAGAACCAATTGCGCGATCAGTTCGGCATCGCCCGAACGACAGTGCGTAACGCGATGGCGCTTCTGGTGTCGGAAGGGTTGGTCCAGCAGGTTCGCGGCCGCGGCACGATCGTTTCGCATCGGCCGATCAGTCACAACATCTGGAATTTCGGCAGCTTTACCGAACTGGCGCGTCGGCAAGGCCAGCGCCCGGTGACGCGCGTACTCGAACACCGGGTGGATAACGGCGAGCTGCTGCTGGTGCGAGCCCGCGGCCTTGCCAATGGTGAAACGGTGAACTGGTTGAACGTCGATACATCGCGGCTTGATCTTGCTCTTTACCCCGGCATCGACCGCAACGACTTCGCGGCGCAATCGCTCTATGAGATATTGCGCCGCGATTATGACCGCCATCCCCTGCGCTCGGAACTGCTGCTGACGGTTGTACCGGCGTCCGATCGTCTGCGGGAGGTCTTTGCCCCGGCGCTGGATGTGCCGGGCTATCTTTGCGCCAGCGGGGACGTGCTCGACGCCGACGACCAGTTGGTAGAACGAACGTCGATTGTCTACTCGCCGGCGGTCCAGATGAAATTCGCAACCCGTTGGGGGCGTGATACCGCGCCGGCTTGAAAGCGGCGCAACGCAGGAGAAGAATATATGAGCCGTTTCGACGAGACTTTTACCAACCCAAAACCCATCCTCGGCATGCTGCATCTGGCCGGAGAAGGCCCCGCGGCGAAACTCGTCCAGGCCGAGGAGGAAGCCCGCATCATGGCCGGCGAAGGGATCGACGGTCTTGTGGTCGAGAACTATTTCGGCGATGCCGAAGATGTCGAACGAGTGCTGGAGCGGCTGTGCGGCCTTGATCTCGGCACACGCATCGGTGTCAACGTACTGCGAGACAATGAGCGCGCTTTTGTGCTTGCCAGACAGTTTCCGGTCTCTTTTATCCAGGTCGATTCTGTCGCCGGCCATCTGCCGCCCGAAGGGGACGCGCCCTTTGCTGCTGATCTCGCCGCTCGCCGTGAAAGCGTTTCGGCACTGTTGCTCGGTGGCGTGCGGTTCAAATACCAGCCGATCCTGTCCGGACGGCCGGAGGAAGAGGACGTGCGCATCGGCGCAACACGCTGCGACTGCCTTATCGTGACCTCGGACGCCACCGGCCAGCCGACTGACATGGATAAGGTGGCACGTTTCCGCACGGCCACCGGCGGAACAGTCCCGCTCCTGATCGGTGCGGGCCTGACCGAAACCAACGCGGCCGAACAACTGGCGCAAGCCGACGGAGCCGTCGTCGGCAGCTGGTTCAAGCACGACCACAAGGATACCGGCCGCGTCGAGGCCGCCCATGTCGGTCGCCTGATGCGGGCCGTGCGCGCAGCAAGGCATAGCGCATGAGCACCCCCGATGTTGTTGTCGCCCATCTGGTGACACCTGAGAATTTTGCCCGCTTCGGCACAGTCTACGATCTCACCAACGATATCGACGCCAAGGCGATCTGGACCACAGGTGATGGCTGGCGCGACGGCTTTACCAGGACGCCGCTGATTGAGGGGGCCGGCCATCTTGGTGTGACGCGCGGCGGCGGCAGCCCCTGGCTCTGTGCGTCAATGGAACGGCACCCCGGTACAGAAGAGGCGATCTTTTGCGGGGCACAGCCGGTCATCCTAGCGGTTGCCCCTGCATCGGATGCCCACGCGGCAAATCGCGACGACATCGAAGCCTTCGTGATTGTGCCCGGTCAAGCTGTCGTGATGCGACGCGGCGTGTGGCACGATGCCTGTCGGGGTGTTTCCGGTCCGGCGGCCTATTACTGGATGGCCGTTTGTGGTCTCGGCGAAAACCCCTGGGTTCCGGTAGCCGGCGGATCAAGGCTGGTGCTAGCGAAATTGAACGAGGAGCAAGACACGTGACCGCCTTCTTCATCGGCGATGTGGCAATCGACGAATATTACACCGCCGATCGCTGGCCCGGCCGCGCCGACAAGGGCATGGTTATCGAATTGCCCGATGAAATCGGCGGTTCTATTGCCAATGCCGCCGTCGTCCATGCAGGCCTTGGCGGCAAGACGCAGTTCATCTCTCTGCTGAACAACAGCCCGCTATCGCAGCGGCTGATTGCCGATCTGCGGGAGAATGGCGTCGGCGTCGATCACATGCTGACCGATCCGTCGATTGCAGAATCGCGCAATCTGATCTTCCTCGTCGAGGGCGAGCATATCGTGCTGACCGTCGAAATGGGTGAGCAGCCGATGTGGCTGACATCAAAGTGCCTTGAGGCGCTGCGCCAACCGGGCTTCCTTTATACGACACTTTACCGTGTTCGTCGGTTGCATGCCCAAACCGAAGACGGCGTTTTGAAACAGGCCGCGCTTCTGGCCGATTTGCGCCGGCATGGCCGCCGCGCGATCTTCGATCTCGATGTCGGCGGCTGCATGCCCGAAGACATGCCCTATCTCGCTGGTGCTGCAGTTGTCATCTTCAATCAGGTCGGCTTCCGCGCCGCCTTCGGCCATGACGATATCACCCGTATCGGCGATTGGGTGCGGAATCACCAGATCAGCTGGGTGGTGCGCACGCTCGCCGCCGACGGTGCCGAGGCAAGCAACGGCAAGACAGTCCTGCGCACCGCCGGGTTTCCGGTCAATGCCATCGACGTCACCGGCGCCGGCGACACATTTGGCGGCACGCTGACCTGGTGCTTGGCAATGGGCCAACGATTCGACGATGCACTGGACTTTGCAGTTGCAGCGGCCTCCAGGGCCGTAACGATCCATGGCCCGCGTGGCGGCAAGGCATGCGCTGACGAAATTCATCGTTGGCGCGACGAGCAGCGTTGGAAACCGCGATAACTTCGCCCTGTCCGAGGGCGAAATGGTCGCCATCCATGGCCTGGCAGGTATCGTAAATTTAAGGTGCCGGCCACTTAGACATGGGATCTGGGTTTATGACCCCAATAGCCAGTGATCTGCTCTATCGTCGTCACCGATTTCCAGCTGACCGGCAAAGGGTAGGCGCTACCGACGGACCAGACTTCACGATTGCCGTTTAGCGGCTGAAAGACGCAACGGTTTTCAGTGCGCCGTCGAGTGCAGTTCCCTTCTCGTCCTTGAGCGCCGCTTCGCGCAACCGCCTGATCCAATCAGCAGCATCAGCACGCCCCCTCAAATCATCAAGGCTTGAGAGCACGCGATCAAATTTCGACTGCCCGCGCACGTGCGTATCGCTGTATCCCTTGATCAACCGACGGCAATTAATGATTTCGACACCAAGCGCATAGTCATCCGCCGCATGATCCAGCGCGAGTTTGTACCAGCGCTGGAGATGATCCATCTCTACCTGATGACGCAGGAGCGAACGGCGCCAGCGGCGCAGTCCGCCGACGAACCAGAGCATGGCAAAGCCCGACATGCTGTCCGTTCGGATATGCCGGCCACGATTGATGCGCCGGTCCACCCAGGCAAAAAGTTGCGGCCGCTTTTCGATATAACGGCCGATAGCAAGCGGAAGTGTGCCACAGAATTCTTCCGCCCGCGGATGAAAGTACTCGGTCAGCTGCAATACCGCCGCGTCATCGATGCCGACCTCGGAGCGAACGCGGCGATCCCGTTTGGACCGTGTTTTCAGATCAGCCACCCGGATCATGTCGTCATAGCACATGGCGTTGGCGAGATGCTTTGCAGCGGCAATCGACAGTGCGTAGGCTTCCGCCGCAAGGTCCGCCTTGACGGCCAGATCCAGACGATCGAGATATTCCGACCCATAGGCAAGATCCTGATAATCCGTGACTTTGCGCAATCCGCGCAGCGCCATGTCCTGAACGGGCATCGGATAGGCCGCGACGCGCGCATTGAGCTGTTGCCACTTTGCGAGAAGCCGAGGAGGGCCCTTTGCCTGTTTCCCTATTGGTCGCGCCTCTGTCGCCGCTGCCGGTTCGGCTTGGCCTGCCTTGCTGGTTTGGTCATAGGCCGCTCCAAACGCCCGCATGCTGGCGGCTGCCCCTCGGCCCGAACTATTTAGGACGCTCTCATAGCTCTCGCGGTTAAATGGCAATGCACCCGACGCGGCCAGTGCGCCGAACAGACTTGCCGAGATCATTGATCCCGCTTCAAGCGCGACTTTTTCCAGATCAAGACAAACCAGATGCCGCGCAGCATTCTTCATCGTTGCCATCACCTGGTCCGGCGCTGCCCGCCCGTCGCCGGGCTCGATCTTCTCCGAAACCGCAGCGATGCGGTGGGAAGAGGCAATCAATGTCGTGCGGTTTGGCGTGACGAACCCCCGCATGACGGCGCGTCCCGCCTCCATCAGCTCAGCCGCAATCAGGATGTCCACATCCCCTTGAGCCGGTGCCAAGGCAAAAACCGGCATGCGGCCGGTATCCCGGCACATCTCGACATAATAAATGGTCGCGCCGGTGCGCTGGGCGACACCTGCCACCGATGTGGATTGCGCCCGGTAGCCATTGTGTTCGGCAACGGCGGTGATCCAGTCGGCCAGCACACCGCCGCCTTGGCCGCCAACCGCCAATATGGCGAGCTTGATGATCTCACCGGTTTCGTGCTTGATGTTGCCAGTGGCTGATGGGCCAGTCATGTCACGCATCCATAAACTCCAGCCGCCGTTTCTCGCGCCTGTTTTGCATCGTTCTGATTATCTTCCGGCGCAGTCTGTCAGCAAACCGCCGCCACGGGCCAGGATTGTGAACCACATCGGCCCTGTAGAACGATGGGCACAGCACGGCGGCATCCGCCACCTCCCCGCAATTGCCGCAACCAACACAGCTCTGGTCAATGTGGGCCACAGGATCATCCCTGAGCGGATCATCCAGTGTTTTTACCGACAGCGACGGGCAGCCGGACAGCCGCATGCAGGCATGGTCACCGGTACAGATATCTTCATCTATGCCGAATTTCGGTTTGACGACGGTCTGTCCTGCCTTGATCGCCGTGTCTATCAGGGGTTTTTCCCGGCGTTGCCGGTTCAGCATGCACTCGGACGAAGCAATGATGACTTTCGGGCCGGTTTCAGGCGTGGACAGGGCTTCACGCAAGGTGTTGCGCATCCGGGTGACATCATAGGTGTTTTCAATGTGGCGAACCCATTTAACCCCCATGCCCTTTACGGCTTCGGTAATCGGATGCTTCGTTGATTTTGACCGGTTATTGGCACGCGACGAGAGAATGTCCTGACCGCCGGTCGCTGCGGAATAATAATTGTCGACGATAACAATGACGCCGTCATTGCGGTTGAAGACGGCGTTGCCAATGGACGATGTCAGACCATTGTGCCAGAATCCGCCATCACCGACAAACGAGATCGAGCGGCGCCTGGCGTCCGGAGAATTGAAGGCAGAGGCCGAAGCCGGGCCCAATCCGTAGCCCATTGTCGTTGCCCCGAGCTCGAATGGCGGCATGATCGAAAACAGGTGACAGCCGATATCCGATGCGATGTGGTGCGGTCCAAGTTCCTGCTCGATCAATTTGGTTGCAGCAAAGATGGGTCGCTCCGGACAGCCGGTGCAAAAGCCGGGTGGCCGTCCCGGCACAATGGCGGCCAGATCGGAAATGTCCTGGGAAGTCTCTGTCGTGTTGGGTGCCCGGATGTGAGCGGGCAGCAACTGCGATGCGCGCGCGCGCAGGAACGCGCCAATGCCATCGAACATGACCTGACCCGTGTATTCTCCAGCCATCGGCATGACTTCCTTGCCGATGGCCCGCGTGATGTGACCGGCCTTGTGCAGCATGGACGCGAAGGCCTGCTCAATATAGTTCGGCTGCCCCTCCTCAATGACAAGAACCGCATCCTTGCCATCGCAGAAATTCAGGAACTCGTCTTCAACCAGGGGATAAACGGCATTCAGCACGTAAAGCGGCACGCTGGTCTCGCCGTAGAGATCGGCAAGGCCAAGGCGCTGCAGGGCACGAACAACACCGTTGTACATGCCGCCCTGAAGCACTATGCCGACCCGCGCGATATCCGGACCAAAAACTTCATTGATCTTGCGCGAGCGGATAAACTCCACGGCGGCCGGCCAGCGCTTCTCCACCTTCTCTTTCTCATGCAAGAAAGAGGCCGGCGGAAGAACAATGCGCTTGGTGTCCCGCCTTGGCGCATCCAGCGCATCCGCCACGGTCATCCGAGGCCGCTGATTGTCCTTGGCAATGAATTGCCCATGGACATGGCAACAGCGAATACGCACCTGCAACATGACCGGCGTATTGGAGGCTTCGGAAAGCTCAAAACCATCTTCCACCGACTTTACGATCGATGGAAGATTGGGGCGCGGGTCGAGCAGCCAGACCTGGCTTTTCATCGCGAAAGCATGGCTGCGTTCCTGCATGATCGAGGAACCCTCACCGTAGTCTTCGCCGACGATGATCAGCGCACCGCCCGTCACACCACCCGACGCCAGGTTGGCAAGGGCATCGGAGGCCACATTGGTACCGACGGTGGACTTGAAGGTTGCCGCCCCTCGAATGGGATAATGCACCGAGGCCGCAAGCATTGCCGTGGCCGTGGCTTCGGACGCGCTCGCCTCGAAATGCACTCCCAACTCGCCAAGAATATCCTGCGCATCGGCAAGAACGTCCATCAGGTGGCTGATGGGAGCCCCCTGATAGCCACCGACATAACCGACACCGCACTGGAGCAAAGCCTTGGTGATCGCAAGAATGCCCTCACCGGAGAACTCTTCGCCCGCGCCGAGCCGAAGTTTCTCCACTTCTTTTGCAAAGGATCGTTCAGCCATCGGAAAGTCTCCTGTATCGGATTGCCAGTCCGGGTGCCGCTAACCCAACGCTTTCGGGACGAGCGCCAGCACGCGGGTCGGGCTGCCGGTGCCATTCCTGATCTTCAGCGGCGCCGCGATAAGGATTGCACCCTTTGCTGGCAACCGATCCAGATTGCACAGGCTGGCAAGGCCGTAGCGGTTGGCCTGATGCATCAGGCTGTGCGCCGGAAATGGCGGGGTCATACCGCCGGCCTGTCCCGCGTCGGTGCCGATGGTCTCGCTGCCCCAGCCGATTGCGCCCGTCGCAATGATGTACTGAATGGCTTCGGCCGTTGGTCCGGGCGTATGCGGACCCGTCTCGTTGGCATTGAGGAAATCAGCCTCGGAGCCATTGCGCTTGTACCAGTCCGTGCGCATTGCGACCCACTCGCCGGCACGGATGGCACCGTGCTTCGCCTCCCATGCCTTCACATGATCGGCAGTCAGGAGGAAATCATGGTTTTCAGCGGCTTCCCTTGAACAATCGATGACATTGACGGGCGCGACGAAGTTTTTGACCGCTATGGTATCGGTCGACCCGTCGGCGTGATCCTTGCCAGTGATCCAATGGCGTGGCGCATCAAAATGCGTGCCGGAATGCTCGCCGAGTTTCAGCCAGTTCCATGCCCACCACGGACCATTCTTGTCATAGGCCGATATTTCGTGAATCTCGATCTTTGGCGTGTCCATCGCGAGTTCCGGCGGCAATTTGATGAGGGGCGTTTCCGGACTGAGTTCCGCGGCAAGGTCGACGACCTCCACGCCGCCGGACAGCAGCAGTTCAGCCAATTGGCCAAGCAATTCATTGGTCTTCATTGAAGTGTTTCCTCTCGTTTTCCGCGCTCTTTCAGTCGCTGTTCCCGCCGGTCGATGCTACCGCGCAATCGCAGCCTTTGCACCTTGTGATTGCGTTCCATGCCGGTTGATCAGGATGTGGAGCGCCTTCTCGAACCGGTGGATTTCCTCCATCGTATTATAGTGCACGAGGGAGAGCCGCACTGCTCCGCTGTCCATGCTCAAATTCAGCCGCTTCATCAGGCGCGGTGCATACATGTGCCCGTCGCGGATGCCGATCATCATGTCGGACATTGCCTCGGTGACGAGCTTGGGCGACAGATCGCCAATATTGAAGCAGAAGGTCGGAACCCGCTGATCGATACGGGCCATGTCGTCAATGCCATAAATCGTTGCGCCGCAATCTTTCAGAACGCGCAACATCTCGGCCGCGAGCTGAAGTTCATAGGCGCGGATTTTGTTCATGCCTGCAACGATGTTGTCGCGGCGCTTCCTGTTGTTGGATGGAGCAAAATTACGGCCGATGGACTCGAGATACCGGACCGCGGCATCCATCCCGGAAACATTCTCGTAGATGAATGTTCCAGCCTCGATCTTATGGGGCGGTACATCGGGAATGAAATCCTCGCGAAAGGTCGGCAGGCGTTTCAGCGTTTCGAAGCGTCCCCAGAGAAAGCCCATATGCGGCGAAAAATTCTTGTAGCCGGAACAGACGAGGTAATCACAATCCCAAGCCTGGACGTCGATCAGCCCATGCGGCCCGTAATGCACACAATCGAGGAACACTTCCGCGCCGGCCGCATGCGCAACCCTGGCAACCGACGCGACATCGACGATCGACCCGATGGAATGGGCGGTAACGGTGCAGGCCACGAGCCGGGTGCGGCTGGTCACCAGCGGCACAAGGTCGTCAACATGCAGGTTGCCGTCTTCGCGCATGCGCCACCAGACGAATTTTGCCCCGGCCGATTCCAGCGCCAGCCAGGTGGCGATGTTGGCATCATGATCCATGTCGGTGACGATGATTTCATCGCGATCACCCAGCATCTGGCCGATGCCGAGGCTGACCAGGCGGATGAAGGACGTCGCATTCATCCCGAAACAGACTTCCTGCGGGTCGCGCGCATTGATCAGGAGTGCCACACTTTCCCGCGCGTCGGCAACAGCCTTGTCGACCTGTACGCTGCGCCCATAACGGCCGCCGCGTTGAACGTTGAAATCGACCAGATGCGATTGAACGGCATCGAGTACGCTTTGCGGGATCTGCGCCCCGGCAGCGTTGTCGAAGAAGATGAACTCGCCAGCCTTCTGCAAGGCGGGAAACATCGATCGGACGGTGCCGATCGGAAACTCAATTTCGTTGGTATTGGCATGGGGCATGACGGGTTCCCTGGATGTTCGGCGTTTGAGCCGATGTGTCGAATTGTTGATGTCGGTTGCTTATCTCGAACGCTGCTGTTTGCTTCGCTCCTCAAGGTGGCTGACCAGCCGCACCAGCGGCCAAAGAAATGCGAGATAGATGACGGCCGCACCGATCAGAGGCGTTGGATTGGCCATGAGTGCCTGGGCATCGGTCGCCTGCTTCAAAAGATCCGGCATGGCAACGACGGAAGCGAGCGACGTGTCCTTGTAGATCGATACGCAATTGCTGGTGAGCGGCGGAATGACGATCTTGATCGCCTGCGGAAGTATGACCTTGCGCATGGTGATCCAGAACGGCAGGCCGAGAGCGGAGGCTGCTTCGAACTGCCCGCGCGGGATGTTCTCGATGCCGGCACGGCATACTTCGGCGGTAAACGCCGCCAGCACCATGGACAAGGCGATCGTGGCGGAGGTGAACGATGTAAAGCGGATGCCCGCCAGAGGCAGCGCGTAGTAGATCAGGATGAGGATGACCAATATGGGCAGAGCGCGGAAAATATCGATGTAAAAAATCGCCGCATATTTCAGCCAACCCGGCCCATAAAGCCGCATCAGACACAGGACAAGGCCGCCTGCGCAGCCAAAGACGATGGCGGCACACCCCAGAAATATGGTGTTGCCAAGCCCGCGCAACAGGATTGGGAATGACTCAACCAGAATTTCCCAGTTGAAGAATGTATTGATCAGTTCCATCGAATTACCTGCGCCTTGAAGAGGCCCCTGGTCAGCACGCGGTTAAACTGGCCGGCATGGAAGCCGGCCAAATAGTGTGCCAGTCGCTATTCCGCTTTGGGGACCGGCAATACGCTAAGCGTGCTGGTACCCGGCTCCGGCGCGGTGCCGAACCATTTCTTATGGATCCCGGCCATTGTGCCATCGGTTTTCATCGCGGAGATCGTCGCGTTGACTTTCTCGACCAGCGGGCTCGTTTTCTTCGCCATCATGGCAAAACGCTCGCCGGTGGGAATGCGCACCAATATCTTGAGCCCCGGCATTTTTGTCATGGCATATTGAAAGCCGGCAAGTTCGCCTGCGCCCCCGTCAATCCGCCCATTTTGCACTTCCATGAGAAGGTCTTGCTGCGTGTTGTAACTCTTGACCTCGGTGATGCCGAGCTTCTGGGAGTTGGCCTTTGCCCAGGCGTCCCCGGTAGACCCGGCAACCACGCCAATGGTTTTCCCCTTCAACTCATCGAGCGACTTGAGCGCCGAGCCGGATTTCCCGACCACGGTGCCATCGCTGTCATAATAGGGCTGGGTGAAAGACTGATTCTTCAGCCGCTCATTCGTGATCGAGATCGAGGAAATCGCAAAATCGACGCGACCCGAATTTGTCGCCGCAAACAGCGCCTGAAATCCCATGTCCTGAAAATCGGCGGTCAGGTTGAGGCGTTTGGCGACCTCGCGAACAACGTCGATTTCATATCCTTCAAAATCGCCGGATGCCGTTTTGTATTCCCATGGCGGATTTGCCGGATAGGCTCCGACGACGATAGATTCAGCGCTGGCCGAGGCGGCTGCGAAGAAACTCGTTGCAACAAGAATTCCCATTAGACGTGAGCGGTTCAGCATTTTTGTTTCCCTCTGTTTTACCGTTTCTGTTGTCTTCTCTCAGGCTTGTGCCCTCATCTTCATTCGGGCTTCATTTGCTCCCATCGGGCGTTTATTTCATTGGATCATTTGCTTGAGCGAATGACACAGCTCTTCAACGTCGCTGCGGCTCGTCACAAATCCGGGGGAAAGCCGCAGGGTTGATCCGCGTGCGTCACAATAAAGGCTTTGCTCGCGCAAAGCCGAAACAAGACGGGCTGCATCAATAGTCTCCGGCAATGAAAGCATGACGCTTCCGCCACGCTTGCTCTCGTCCAGCGGCGAACCCAGGGACCAGCCGTTTTCCAATGAGTGCTCTACAATAAGGCCGGTCAGGGCGGCATTCTGGGCGGCGATGGCATCGACGCCCGTATCGATTGCCCATTCAAGGCCCGGCAGGGATGCTGCAGACGCCAGTATGGCTGGCGTCCCATGATCAAAGCGGCGGGCATCCGATGCGTAGGAAAAGCGGTTCAGGTCCCAGGAGAAGGGGTTTTCCTGGCTGAACCAGCCGCGAAGTTCCGGCTCGCAATTGGCAAGCAGCTCCGGCTTTACCTGCAGAATACCGGCACCCGAGGTTCCGCACAGCCATTTGAGCGAGGTGGAGACAACAAAATCCACATTGTTTGCGGTGAGCGAGAAGGGCGCAACGCCGACGCCTTGCGTGATATCGGCACCGACAATCGTGCCCATGCGACGTCCATGCTGTGCCAGCCGCCCGATATCGGAACGGTGTGAGGCAGTGGAGGTCACGAATGTCAGCAGCGCGACACCGACGTCGTCCTGCCAGCGCGCAAGGATATCGTCATCGCGAACCCATTTTTCCCCCGGCCGCAGCGGCACGGTATCGAGGGCAAAACCAAAACGGCCGGCAATCCTCGCCAGCATGAAATGCAGGCTCGGAAAGCAGTCCTCGGCAATCAGGAAGCGGCGCCCGGAAAGTGCCGCTCTGGGAAGTCCACCAATCAGGCTGTACAGGGCGGTCGTCACATTCTCAGCTGTTGTGAGCGAGCCTGCCGGTGCGCCGATCAGTCCGGCCCATGCATCGATGAACCGCTGCCGAGCGGCGAGTGCCGCAGGCCACTGCCCGTCATTTTCCGCACACCATACTTGCGAAAATTCCGTCAGCGCCATGCTTACGGCGGCTGCCTTGCCGGGAAACGTGCCGATCGAATGGTATAGAAAATAACCTGACATGCACCGCCTCTTGCCAATTTGTGATCATTTGATCACAAATCTAAAAAAGCGTCAATTGCCCCCTCACCTGCATCTTGCAAAAACGGTTCTGCGCATTCAGCTTTACGGGCAAGATGTCAGGCGGATATGCTGCAGCCTTGGGTTCCTCAAAGAGATTCAGTCCTCTCGGACTTGCAGTGCCTCGTGACAGCTTTGCTTGATTGTAATCGTCACCCGTTTCAGGCTATCAGCCATGAATTGAACAGCCCGGCGGATCTGTTCCTGAACGCAAGGGAACACACGCTCGCGCAGCGAAGAAGGAAATGTCCAGGTGGAAATGAGTTTTGGGCCGGTTTCTTCACGCACCACCATTCAGGATGGCGTTTATCAGCAATTGCGCCAGGCTTTGATGAATGGACAGTTCGATCCTGCTCAAAGCCTGACCATAGCCGGCCTGGCCGAGACCTTCGGCACCAGCAACATGCCGGTGCGGGAGGCACTTCGCCGCCTTGCCGCAGAAAATGCGCTGGAGATTGCCTCGAACGGTTCAGCGCGGGTTCCCATCGTTACCGTGGCACGGCTCGACGATCTTTGCCGCGCGCGCATTGCCGTGGAGGCTTTGGCAACGGAACTTGGAGCACCGCTTTTAACGGAAGCGGATCTCGAGGTTCTGGAAAGGATCGTTGCGGAGCAGCGGGCAATCGGCCGACAGGAAAATATCTACACGCTCATCGGCAAGAACCAGCAGTTTCATTTCACCATATACCGGGCTTCCGGGTCCGACGTCCTCAATCAGCTTATTGAAACATTGTGGCTGCGTTTCGGACCTTACATGCGCATGCTCTCGACCCATGTGGCACCCTTGATCCGTGCGGGCGAGTCAGAACCGTCCGGACGTCACGCCACCATTGTCGAGGCCCTACGGCAGAAGGACTTCGCCCGCGCCAGGGACGAAGTAGTTGCTGACATTCGCGCCACACAGGATGTCTTGCGCGCCCTTTGCCCGAAATAGCAGGCAGCGTTCAGAGACGCTGATACCGCGCAAGCAGATCCACCAGCGTCTTGGCATTGATCGCATCGACCCGGACCCGGTCATATGAGGTCCCCCCCAGGCTTTCCGCAGCCAGCATCGCGTTGACGACAGCCTCTTCAACACAGTCGACAACGGCGGAGTAAAGTGGGTCAAACCGTTCGTCATTGATGATCTCGAGCGGCAGGTGCGTCCCGGATTTGTGGCGCATCGGCTGCTTGTTGGCCGTCGAGAAGGCGAGGAAAATATCGCCTGAATTATTGCCGCCCGGCGTGCCGTTGCGGCCAATTCCGATGGTGCAGCGGCGTGCGATACGTTTGAGCTGGTGCGGCGCCAGCGGCAGATCGGTCGCCACGACGACAATGATCGATCCGCGCTCCCTGAGCTGGCTGGCCGGCGTGCCGTCACGCAGATGTTCTCCAACCGGAACGCCGCAGATCGTCAGCCAATCACGCTGGCCGTGATTGGCCTGCACCAGCACACCCAATGTGTATTCCGTGTCGCCGACCTCTACGACGCGGGAGGAAGTCCCCGTTCCACCCTTGAAGCCGTAGGTGATCATTCCGGCGCCGCCGCCGCTGTTACCCTCGGCAACGCGACCCGTGGCGGCTGAATTCAACGCGGAAAATACATTCTCTGCGGTCACATGCTGGCCATTGATGTCATTAAGCAGGCCATCATAGGTTTCCGCAACGACCGGCATCAGCCAGAGCAGGTCCCTAGCATTATAGGTATCGGGATAGCGTTCAAGCATCCATTTGATGGCGGCATGATGGGCAATCCCGACACTATGCGTATTCGTCAGCAGGACCGGTCCGAGAAAATAGCCGCCATCCTCGATCCAATGCGACCCGGTCATCTCGCCATTTCCGTTGTACCGGTGGATTCCGGCATACACGATCGGGGGCTCGGCATCCTCGGCATGCGGTATGATTGCCGTCACGCCCGTGCGCACCGGCAGCTGGCGGCCTGCCCGCGGAGCATTCTCGATGAGCGTCTCGAACCCTACCTTTATCCCCTTGACATCGGTGATCGCATTGAACGGTCCGGTTCTTCCCTTGAAAGGCAATCCCAGCTGGCGAGCGCGCAGGGTTTTGTTGTCGTTTGTCATGATTGTGTCTCGTCGTTCAGGATTTTTGGCGGGAACGGAAATAGAGGCCCAAAGAGGCGATGATGACGGAGAACATCAGCATCATCACCGCAATGGCATTGATTTCCGGCTTTATTCCACGACGCATCATGGAAAAGATGAACATCGGCAGTGTCGTGACGTCGACGCCCGCGATGAAATAGGTAATGACCAGGTCATCCATCGAAATGATGAATGCCAAGAGTGCCCCGCCGATGATCCCCGGCATCAGCTGGGGCATGACCACGCGCCTGAACGTCATCCACTCATTGGCGCCAAGATCGGCCGAGGCGTGTTCTAGCGTGCGGTCCATTCCGGCCAGACGCGCCGAAACCACGATGAACACATATGAAATGAGAAACGTGCACTGGCCGATGATGATGGTTCCGATGCCAAGGTGAATTCCGGCCGAAACGAAGAAGATGAGCAGTGCAATTCCGAGCACGATATCCGGCATCAACATGGGCAAGAACAGGAGAACGCGATAGAGCCTCTTGCCGAAGAAATGGAAGCGGTGCACGGCAAGCGCAGCGGCCGTGCCGAAGAGCGTCGCGACCGCTGTCGTTGAAAGCGCGATCAGCAAACTGTTGCGCACCGCCTGAAGCAGTTGATCTGTCGATTCCAAATAGAGCGCATTCTCCGAAATCGTCGTCTTGAAGCCGAGAACCTGAGCATACCACTCCGTAGTAAAGCCGGACCACGTCATCATGTTCACAGGATTGGCGTTGAAGGAATAAACAATGATCAGGAGCAGCGGCAGGTAGACAAAGACAAAGAACAACACCGTGTAGAATGCGAGGGTGCTGCGTCCGATGGATCTCATCAGTTTCATGGTTATCTCCTACCGGCCGGATGCAGGGACTTGGCTGCCACGGCTTTCCTGCCGGACATAGAAAAACAGGAGAACAAGCATGACACTCATCACAAGCATCGCCAGCGCGGAACCGAACGGCCAGTTTCGGGCGGACAGAAACTGCTGTTCGATGAGGTTGCCGAGCATCTGAACCTTCGCACCGCCCAGAACTGCCGGGACGACAAAGTTTCCAAGCGCCGGAATGAACACGATGATCGAGCCGCCGATGATACCTGGTAGAGTGAGTGGCAGGATGATCCGCAGGAAGGTGCGGACCGGACCGGCCCCCAGATCCTGCGATGCCCGGACGAGCGACCAGTCGAGCTTTTCGACACTTGCATAGACGGGCATGAACATGAACGGAATGAAGATGTAGACCATCCCGACAATGATCGCGCCGTCGGTATAGATCATCTCGAGCGGTCGATTAATGAGACCTGTTTTCAGGAGAAGCTCGTTGATGAGACCGGTCTGCCGCAGGAGCAGAACCCACACAAAAAGCCGAACGATCAGACTTGTGAAGAACGGCAGCGTGATGAGGAACAGGCTGATGTTCTTCCAGCGCTCGGACAACCGACTTATCTGGAATGCGGCGGGATAACACACCAGAAGCGTAACGACGACCGTCAGGGCTGCAATCCGGATCGACCGGAGAAAGATCGCGATGTAGATCGGATCGTATTCCTCAAAGGCCGGATCAGCGAACCCGAGAATGCGCCCGAAATTGTCGGGGTAGAAGTGCCATTCGACGCCGCCATAAAGACCCGGCGCCAAGAAACTCGTCACCATCATGATGAAGAGCGGCCCAAGGAAGAAAATGGCGAGGAACAGGCTCAATGGGCCCAGCAATGTTCCGAGTTGAAGGCGGTCGCGCGTCTGGAGATTCATGCGGAAACCTCCCCTTTGGCATTGCCGGGCATGAGATGGACGGCAGCGGGATCATAGGTCAGCACCGCCCTGCGCTCCTGTTCCGCCGCCGCAATTCTTGCCGTATAGGCAGCGGGGATGGTCGCCGACAATTTGCGTCCCCGCGCGGTGTGCCCCAACAACTCGAATGATGATCCGACGAACACGATCTGCTCGACCTCGATTTCGATGGAAGGACCTTCCGTGGCAGTTGCGGAAAGCGAGAGCTGTTCGGGACGTATCAGGGCAGTCACTGCGTTGCCGTCCCGGAACGCCTCGAGACCATGCAGGCAACGAATGACATCGCCGTCTCCCGTCATCACGGATTGTCCGCTGACGGCTCCTTCGAAGAGGTTGCTTGCACCGATGAAGCTGGCAACGAACGGGTTGGCTGGCTTGTCGTAGATCTTGCGCGGTGTATCGAGCTGCTGGATTGTGCCTCCCTGCAGGACCGCAATGCGATCCGACATGGTCAAGGCCTCCTCCTGGTCATGCGTGACGAAAATGAATGAAATACCCAGTTCATGCTGGAGCGTCTTCAATTCGATCTGCATGGCCTGGCGCAGATTGCGGTCAAGCGCCGACAGGGGTTCGTCAAGCAACAGCAATTTTGGCCGGGCAACGATGGCGCGCGCCAGGGCGACCCGCTGCTGCTGGCCGCCCGAAAGCTGGCGCGGGCGCTGGCTTCCCAGATCTTCAAGGCCGACCATGCGCAGGGCCGCATCGACGCGCTGCTTGCGTTCGCCCTTGGGAACACGGGCAACCTCCAGCGCATAGCCGGTATTCTCACCCACGGTCATGTGCGGAAACAGGGCATAATTCTGAAAAACCGTATTGACGGGCCGCCGATGGGGCGGCGTATCGATCACGTTCTCCCCGTCGATCATGAGACGCCCCGCATCCAGCGCGACGAATCCATTGATGGCCTGCAGCAACGTCGTCTTGCCGCAACCCGATGGTCCCAACAGCGTCAGAAATTCGTTGCGCCGAACGTTAAGATCAATCCCGTTCAGGGCATTGATCGTCCGGCCTCCCGGAAGCGAAAATGACTTTCGCGCGCCCTCCATTCGAACAATGGAATCCTGCATCTTTATTCCCCTTTGGCATGTTACTTAAATAACTCTTGCGCCTTTCTGATATAGAGATATCATTTATCAGGTGAAGTCAACGGCTCGTCAGAAGTCGGCATGAGACACTCAAGGGAACCAAGAACAGGCACAAGGTGCTGAATGAGGAGAACTGAAAGATGGCCCGAAAAAATTATTCATCCGCGCTCGGCGCGCTCCGCCGGCATGCACTCGTTGCCGTGATGACCGGCACGATGCTGGCCGGCTGGAGCGCGGGCGTTCAAGCAGCTGATCAATTGAACATCTATAACTGGGGTGAATACATCAATCCTGAGGTCCTCAAGAAGTTCGAGGACGAGACCAAGATAAAGGTCAATCTCGCCACATACTCCTCGAACGAGGAAATGCTTGCCAAGATCCAGGGCGGCGCGACGGGTTACGACATCGTATTTCCCTCCGTGCACATGCAGGACATCATGGCCAAGCTCGATCTTCTGCAAAAGACCGACATCAATCAGTACGAGGGCTTCAAGAATATCGATCCATCGTTCCTGCGCACCAAGAGCGACACGAAGGGTGAGTACTGCCTGCCCTATGCCTGGGGTTCGGTCGGCATCATGTACAATCGCAAGGTACTCGGCAAGGACGTCACCGGATGGCACGACCTCCTGGCAATTGTGAAAGAGAAGAAACTGAAATTCACGCTGCTCGACGACATGCGCGAAGTGCTTGCGGTTGGCCTCATTCTCAATGGCAACAGCATCAATTCCACCGATCCCAAGCAGTTGCAGCAGTCGGCCGATACGATCATAGCGATGAAACCCCATGTCGCGGCATTCACCTACGACTCACGGCCATTGGTGCAATCGGGTGATGTCGCGGCGGCACATTTTTTCGTCGGCGCAATGGTTGATGTATTTGGCAATCAAAAAGATCTCGGCTATGTCATTCCGGAAGAGGGAGCCACGATGTATCAGGAAGATATGTGTGTGCTCAAAAGCGCGCCAAACAAGGACAATGCGATCAAGTTCCTGCAGTTCTATACGCGGCCGGAGGTTGCAGCATTGAATGTTTCCCAACAAACCAATGGTACGCCCAATGTCCCGGCACGTGCACTCACACCGGACAGGATCAAAAACAGCACAGAGATCAACCCTTCGACGGAAACAATGAAGCATCTGCAAATATTCGAAGATCTCGGCGCGAACCTGCGTCAGGTTGATCGGGTCTGGACCCGGGTCAAAACTGCGCAGTAAATATACGCCATCCGGCCAGCACCTCGAACCTGGCCGGAACTCGATCAAAATGGAGGAGCCGCACGTGAGCAAGCTCATACTGGAACGCGTCAGGCACCAAGAGATGCGGCAATCCAATTCGGACAAGCTGATTTCGAGCTACCTCGAACGCAACATCAATGAATTACCGTTTGAAACGGCACGGTCAATTGCCGGCAGGGTAGGTGTTAGCCCCATGACAGTGGGCCGCTATCTGCGGCGCCTGGGTTTTGAAGGCCTCGACCAATTGAAGGATGAACTCAGGCGCGGGAGCAGCAATCCCGCATGGCAGGTCAAAGGGCCTCTCGAAGGCCTGCAGGCAGACATTCGTGATGGCGAATTGCTGGCCGGCCTCATCAAACAGCAGATCGACAATCTCGGCCACATCTACGAACTGACGACGAAGGCCGAATGGCGCCACGCCGTGACGACACTGATAGAGGCTCAGGAAGTTTATGTGGCAGCTTTTCAGAATGTACGCGGCATCGCCCAGTATTTCGCCGCCCAGCTTTCCTATGCGCGGCCGCGGGTGGAATTCATCGACGGCCTCAACGGCACCTATGCAGAATTGCTCGACGGCTCCGTGGAGAACCGGTGCCTGTTTCTCTACGACGTGCGCCGGTTTGCGGCAAAGGCACGTCCCTTGGCAATCGAGGCTCGCAAATCCGGCGTCAAGGTCATTCTACTAACCGATGAATTTTGTCCGTGGGCAGAAGATGTAGCTGACGTCGCCCTCATCCTGCCCGGTACTCACGGACCGCTGTGGGATGGCGCCGCAACCATTACCGCCGTTCTGGACCTGATGGTCAGCAATGTCATTGTTCTCTTAGGCGAGCAGGTCAATGAACGCGTGGCCAAAGTGACAAGGTTGCAGGATTGCTTCGGAGATTTCGAGGCATAGACATTACCCTGACCCGAATGCTCCTCCCGAACGGGAAGTAAAGCAACCGGGTCTTGCGATGTGGAGGTTCATCTGTCTGATAGGGTACATCGCATTCATCAATCGTTTGTCAGATGCGGTTATCGTCGCATCACAGCGATGCTGCACCGTGCGGATTGGGTGGTGAACCAAAACGGATTGAACGGATATGGCAGCGTGAGGGGCTCAAAGTTCCACACAGACAACCCAAACGCGGGCGCTTGCGGCTGAATGAAAGCTCTTGCATCCGGCTGCGTCTGGAATATTCCAACCATGTCTGGTCCTATGACTTTGCTGAAGCGAGCACGCACAATGGAAGGAAAATCCGCATGCTTCGCGACAAACGCTCTGCGTTTACACCGACGTGATCAATGAGTTCACACGGGAATGTATTGCCATCTGGGTCGACAGAAAGCTGAAGGCGACGGATGTCATCGACGTTCTGTCCGATCTGTTTATTCTGCGATGAATTCCATGCCATGTCCGATCCGAGAACGGCCCTGAATACGTCGCAGAGGTCTTGAGGGATTGGATTGCTGCTGTCAGTGCCAAAACCGCCTACATCATGCCGGGCAGTCCATCATGATACCGGAAATATGCAAAAATCGTGATACCAACTTTGATAGTTGCGGGGCGAATGGTGGCTGGGGAGTGATTTGTCTTTGCCGAACGGTTCGCCGCTATTTAATATTCGGATAACAACACAGCCTGACCAGTTCGGAAATATTCAGGGGATAGAATTTCTCGGAATCACTCCAAGTTCAGCTTATAAGGGTGCTATTATCGGAATTTCTTGATAATCAGACCTGATGCTGCGGAGACAAGCTCAGACACTGTGTTGGTCGAGTTGCTAACTGGGCACCGTGACCAACCGGCATGTGATGACTTGAAGAAAATTCCCAATAAATAGCAAAGCGGAGAGCGTTGGATGTCGGACAAGAGCTGGGACAGAGTGCCGATTGACGCGCAAAGTATCGACGCACCGCTGTCACAAGCGGCAGTCTTTCTTGTTGTCACCGTTGCAGGTGATCCAACCGCTCTTGCAAAAGCGTTCTCGGTACTCGGTGGGCTCGACGATCTCGTCAAGACAGTTGGATTCCGTGATCTATCTGGTCGACTGTCGTGCATTGCCGGGCTCGGTCGCAATCTGTGGGATCGTGTTGATTCAGAACAGCGGCCAAAGGAACTAAAACTGTTTGCGTCGACTGCGGGGGCGGTTCATACGGCGCCATCGACACCGGGTGACCTTCTCTTTCATATCAGATCCGAACGCCCCGATTTATGCTTTGAGTTTGAGCGTATTCTACTCGACAGTCTTGGCGATGCGGTGAGCGTCATCGATGAAGTCTCAGGCTTTCGCTATTTCGATGCGCGTGACCTGCTTGGCTTTGTCGACGGGACGGCCAACCCGACCGGTCTCGATCTGCCTGCCGCAGCGCTTGTCGGCAATGAAGATTTCGAGTTCGCCGGAGGTAGCTATGTCGTTGTCCAGAAATATCTCCACGATCTCAACGCCTGGACGCGAACGCCTACGCCAGTCCAGGAGGCGATCATCGGGCGCACGAAGATTGACAATATCGAAATCGATGACGACGACGCGCTGCGCAAATCGCACAAGTCTTTGGCAACCATCGTCGATGCCAAGGGTGTCGAACACGACATCCTGCGCGACAACATGCCCTTCGGCCGACCAGGGCAAAAAGAATTCGGAACCTACTTTATTGGCTATTCCGGGCGCCTTTGGGTAATCGAGAAGATGCTGGAGCGAATGTTTATCGGTGACCCGCCGGGAGCTTACGACAGGTTGCTTGATTTCTCGACGCCACATACAGGCACGACGTTCTTCGCGCCTACACGATCGACGCTGCAAATGCTTGTCAATAAGGTGCAGCAGAAGCTGACGACCGCTTGATCGCCCGATGCATCATAACGTTGAAAACACAACGCTGATTTTGGGCGTCACCTGCACTTGGATAGGATTTTAACTCTACGTGGACACTGACCACTCAACACCAGAAAAGCTAGGCGACGGTAATCTCTCGGATATCGTTATGGGAACACATAGCATGTATGTGAAAAAGCTCACGGTTATATCTGGGCACTCCAGCGGATTGGATAGGTTCCTTTGTTTATGCCGATAACAGGCGATTTTTGGTGGTTTTGATCGCGGACAAAATTCCATGTTCACTCATCCGCGCCTTCGGATCAGCCGTATAAACTCTCATCATTCAACGGTCTTCGCGCGTATGCCATATCCGCAAAACGTAGATTGTCACATTCTGGATTTCATAGCGCATCTCATAGCGGCCAATCAGAATCCGGCGAACCTCACGTGGCTGAAATTCATCTACCCTACTCATGGAAACGAGATAAAGTTGCTTGGAAACAGGTCGTGACGCTGCTTTCCATGTTCCGAAAGCGTATTCTTACGCAATCGATGACCACGATTTTGTTTGAATACGCGTTGAGATAGGAGCAGTGAGACCGCTCTGGCGCGTCTGGGCCAGTGCCGTAAGAATCTCTCTGATTTGAAATGCTCGATGTCTGCCAATAGCAGAAACCAATTCGGCGTGTAATGTGGTCCGGTGGTGTTCAGACACGGACAGACAACCGCTCGATGAATAGCTGATCGCCAGGCCGGCACGAAAGAACGGCGACGCCGGAGCTGCCGATCTGTACTTCCACGTCCTCGAAATCGGAAATGGCGAACTTTGCGCCGCTCTTTATCAGGTCTTCTCCGCCGATGCCAACGCAGTAAGCACCGGCGGTGACCGCTGAGGTGACACCGCTGATAGCGTCTTCAAAGACCACCGTCCTTGAGGCGGGAATGCCTAGGCGCTCAGCTGCGAGTAGATAAGGATCCGGATGGGGTTTCCCACGAGCCACATCATCGCGTTGGACGATCACTGAGAAAGACGACTGCGCCTGGAGTAATTCAAGCACGCGATCTATTTTGTACTGCCATCCACTGGTGACAAGGCCGATCGTGATCCCGGCAGCATGGAGGCGAGTGATAAGCTGTTTGACACCTGGGATGGGCTCGTAGTCAGCCGTGTTTTCGACATGAATGACGTGCGCCTGTATCTTCTCCTGATCGGCGCGCGGGAGATCGCCAAACAGAGCGCGAATGGTATGCGGACCCGGCTGTCCGTGGATGTGATTGTGTATGTCCTCCTCGGTGATCCGGCGACCACAGAGTTGCGCTGCCTCATTCCACGCACGTTCAATGACGGCTTTGGAATCAACGAGAACGCCGTCCATGTCGAACAGAACCGCAGATACGCTGACTTTATCTTCACTCATCTTAGCCTCATTTATCAATTGAGCTTCACACGATTCCGCGGGCAGCTGCGACCACTATCTGACCGAGCGAGATGCCGCCGTCGTTTGTTGGTACCAGTTGATTGCAATATGGTTTGAAGCCACGCGCCTCAAGATCCTTCAGCGTGTTGACCAATACCAACTCGTTGGAAAAGACACCACCGCTCATCACGATCTGTTTGACCCATAGCGCCCAACAAGCCGGTAACACGCCCTGATCAAAGATCGGGCTAATGCGTCGCTTGAGGAATTCCCCGAGAAACGGTCACAGCTTGGAGCGCTGTCCTGCTGCGGCCGCGTTGAACACCCTGTTCCGGCCGAGTGCCTTCGCTTCATAGAGTGCGGCGTCGGCACGCATCAGCAGCTCGCGAAAATCCTTCGCATCCGCCGGAAAGGTCGCGATGCCTATACTGACGGTGACCGGCCGGTCGAGACCGGGATGCGAAACGGCTGACACGGCTGCGAGGATACGTTCGGCCGTCGCTATTGCCCCCGGCGGCGCCTCCGGGCAAAGCAGTGCGAACTCCTCGCCGCCGTAGCGAAACAGTTCGTCCGCTTCGCGCTTGTTGCCCATGATCATATCGGCCACCGCCCGGATAACACTGTCTCCCTGGGGATGCCCATGCCGGTCGTTGATCGCCTTGAAGTGGTCGATGTCGATCATCATCAGGCTAACCGACAGTTCCGATCGTAAGGCTGCCTGCACCATGGCCGGCGCTTTCGTCTCGAACCGCCCCCGATCCTGTGCTCCGGTCAGGGCGTCCCTGCCGATCCGCTCGACTAGCTTTTCGTAACGATGACGATAGGTCAGGCGATCGAACACATCGGCGGCACCGTGCGGGCGAGTACGAACTGCGGTTGTCTCGACGAAGCGCAAATAGAGCGTCAGCATGAGGCTAAAGAAGCCGGCGGCGCCGATCTTGGCGATCCAGCCACCGTAGAACGCCGAGAGCGGGACGCCGGACAGGAGACGAAGACCCGCATAGAAGAACACCTGATCGAAGCTCAGCACGATTGCCAGGCTCATGAAGATCCGGCCCGGAATCGTGTTGGTCACCAGCGTCCCGAGCCGTTCGTAGATCACGACCAACGCGAACAGGTCGACAAAGAGCAGGACCGTGCCCCAGATCATGAGCAAGCCGATCTGGTCTAGGAAGCGAAGGTCCGGATTGTAGTCCGGCAGGCGTACCGGATCGCTGTAGACACGCAGAACCATCGCCAGCACCACCATAAGAATGTTGCCGATCAGCAGCCCGTAAACGGGCTGGCGCATGCTCTCGGCATCTTCCTTAATGTAGAGCAGTAGAAAAAAGGCGAGCTTGCCCGCGAACATCACTGTGGAGCCCGGCGAGATCAGCCCAAAAGGCAGCTCGATGAAGAAAACTGCTGCGAGGTAGGTCTCAAGGAAATGCATCGCACCGAGAACGCAGTAAAAGACCCCGATCCCAATCGCTGTCCTGAAATAAAAGATGATCGCCATGGCGGCAAAGTAAATAGCTGCCTGAGTCAGAAGGACTAGAAAACCTGTCATATCGTCAATCAACCCCCAACCTCAATCCGTGCTCAGTTTCCTTCCGCTGCTGTTCTGGCCGTGTCGCTTAGGCGACCACGCCTCTATCCGCGAAAGCCCCCATTGCGCAGGAACGCGGCTTCCTCCCGCGTTGTCTCGCGCCCAAGCATCGGGTTGCGGTGCGGAAAGCGCCCGAAACGACGGATGATGCAGCGATGGCCTTCGGCATGGGAGATCCACGGTTCGCCAAGCTTCGCATTCAACATCACCGAGACATCCTGATCGGCAATTTCTTCCGAATGAGCGTAGGGTAGGCAGAAGAATAGCCGCAGGTCAGGTTCGATGCGCTCCATATATCCAGCCGCTAGTGCCTGCCGGGCATAGTGCCGGGCAAGCAGATCTGTCGCGTACATATGACTGGTGCCGCGAAAGGCGTTGCGCGGAAACTGATCAGTCAGGATCAAGAGCGCCATTGCGCCATCGGGCGTTTCAGTCCAGCTGTCGTGCCGCCGTGCAGCAACTTCCATATGCAGGTCAAGAAACCGGTCGCGAAAGCGCTTATCGAACCCCTTATCCCTGGCGAACCATCTGCCTCTCGTTCCCGCGTCCTTCCAGAAGCAGATAACGGCATTGATGCGCTCCGCATCAATAACCGGACTGAATGCGCCAACCAGGCCGTCGGCGCGGCCTGTGTTGGTGGCCACGGCAACGGTTCGAAGCGCGGGAGGTAAAGAGGTCGCCATTGGCTTATTCCTTCAGATTTCGAACGGCTCATGCCGCTTGGCGATCAAGTCCTCGCCGGTTGCCAAACGCCGATAACCGCAACGGCAACACGAACGGCGAACACCGTGAGCAACCGCAGCCCTGCTGTGATAGTGAGGAGCATGTGCATGGTGCGCCTTTCTGTTTCCCGGTTGCATTTTAATTGGAGCGACCGCCGATTTTCGACCGCAGGCCGGCCACCATCTTCCGTACCGCAACTACTTGGTGGTGTACCCGCCATTGACGAGGATCGTCTGGCCGGTCATCCACCAGCCCTCCGAGACAAGGAAGCGGATATAGGGGACGATATCCTCGATATCGGTCAGGCCGGTCTTGGAGAACTTCGACAGCGCTGCCGCCGTCTTGTGATAGGCGACCGCGTCCTTGCCTTCCGCCGGATAGAAGAAGGACGTATCCATCGGTCCGGGACCGATCGCCGTCACCGAGATTCCTCGCTCGCCGAACTCCTTCGACGCTGCCCGCGTGAAATGCTCCACCGGTGCCTTGGTGCCAGCATAGGCTGCATAGAAAGGTGTATAGGCACCGAGCAGCGAAGTGACGAGCGTGCAGATCTTGCCGTCGTCGCTGAGATGCTTGCCGGCTTCCTTGATGAAGAAGAATGCGGATTTCGCGTTCACATCCGTCATCTCATCATATTCCGCTTCGCTGATCTCGACGATCGGCTTCTTCAGCACCTTCCCGACGGTATTGATGGCGATGTCGGGCTTGCCGATCGCCGCGATCGAATCCGCGAAGAACCTTTCCATTGCGCTGGCCGTGGTGAGGTTGGCCTGGAAGATGGCGGCTTCCGCCCCGCTGGCCCTGACAGCGGCGGCGGTTGACTCCGCTTCCGCCTTCGTGGCGGCGCTGTTGTAGTGGATCGCGATCGCCTTGGCGCCGTGCTCAGCGAGATCGCGCGCGATCAATCCGCCGAGGTTCTTCGCGCCACCGGCGATGATGACGGTCTTTCCCTTGATGCTGTGATCGGTCATGGCGTCAGCTTCCTCGTTCTTGCACGACCACGCTATGCAGCCGCTTTCGAGAATGAAGGATATCGTCTATATCAATGCTATAAAGGCGATCATTCTGACATCACTTGTCGCCAATTTCGAACAATGGAGACTTCCCCCACTTGGATCGCATCGACCTCTTCCGCATCTTTGTCCGCGTCGTTGAATGCTCAAACTTTACCCGCGCGGCGGATACGCTCGGCATGCCGCGCTCGTCGGTATCGGCGGCCGTGCAGGAATTGGAGGGCCGTGTCGGAGCAAGGCTCCTACACCGGACCACGCGAGTGGTCTCGCCGACACATGACGGCTCGGCCTTCTATGAACGCTGCCTGCGGCTGATCGCGGATGTTGAGGAGGCCGAAAACATTTTCCGTCAATCTGCAACGCCCTCAGGCAGGTTACGGATAGACGTTCCGGGCCGCATCGGACGCCTGATTATTGCACCGGCATTGCAGGCCTTTCTCGACGCCTACCCGGACATCGACATCGATCTCGGCGTCACCGACCGCACCGTGAATCTCGTTGAGGAAAGCGTCGACTGCGTCCTGCGCATCGGGCCACTGGCTGATTCCGGCATGATCGCGCGTTCGATCGGTGAGCTTCGGCTGATCAACGTGGCAAGCCCGGCCTATCTGGAGCGTTGTGGCCTGCCCCAATCGCCTGACGACCTGCAAAACCACCTAGCGGTCAACTACACCTCACCGTCGAGCGGGCGCGTTGAGGCCTGGGAGTGGGTCGAGAACGGAGTGTTGCGATCGATGCCAATGCTCGGCCGCGTCGCGGTCAACAGCGCTGAAGCCTATATTGCCTGTTGTCTGGCGGGCATCGGCCTGATTCAGATTCCTGCCTATGATGTCAGGCGCCATCTCGAAATCGGCGAGCTCGTTGAGGTGCTGCCGTCGTACCGCGCGGAGCCTATGCCGATGACACTGCTCTACCCGCATCGTCAGCATCTTTCCCGGCGGGTCCATGTTTTCGCCGACTGGCTGGAGAGCCTTCTGAAGCGCGAAGTGCAATGATCCCTGTATTGGAAAGACACGCCTATGAGGTCCGCGGTATTGAAGCTCTCGGCGCACAGCACGATCGATACGATGAGCCACTGCAAGTCCGTTGGTTATGTCGGCGGGCAAACTCAAGTTAAGGCGATGTTGCCTCTCAAATGATCCTGAAGTAGTCGTTCGGTCGTCTGGATACTATGTAGGCAAATAGATCTCACGCACGCGCGTGTCCCTTGAAAGTTTTCCGGCCGGACCGGACACATGGATCTGCCCATGTTCGAACGCATACACGTAGTCCGCGATTTCAAGCGAGAGGTCGACATTCTGTTCCACCAGAAGGATCGATACACCGGCTTCCGCAAGCTTGATGATGATCTCGAATATCTGGTGAATGATGATCGGTGCAAGGCCTAGCGACGGTTCATCAAGCAACAGCAATTCGGGGCTGCCCATCAATGCGCGTGCAATGGCCACCATCTGCTGTTGACCGCCCGAAAGACGCCCTGCCTGGCTTTTCCTGCGTTCGGCGAGTACTGGAAACAGACCATATACCTCGTCGAGAAGCTCGGCTTCCGATTTGCCACGTCCTTCCAAATAGCCTGCCATCAGGTTTTCCTCAATGGTGAGATGTTGGAAGACTGCGCGCCCTTCCGGGCAATGACCAAGACCGCGCATGGCGATCTGGTAGGGCTTCAGCCTGTCAATACGTTCACCCTTGAAGCTTATTTGACCCGTCGTGATGGGGCAGACACCGCTGATGGAACGCATAAGCGTGCTCTTGCCAGCTCCATTGGGGCCTATGAGCGAGACGATCTCGCCAGCATGCAGCTCAAGGCTGATGCCACGCAAGACTTTCACCCGCCCGTATCCGGACTCGATTTGCTCGACCGCGAGCAGCGGCTTCGATCTCGCTGATTGCACCTGGCTGGCCAAGATAAGCCTCCTGTACTTGCTGATTGTTGCGGATCTCGGCCGGCGTTCCATGTGCCAGCACGCTACCACGGTTCATCACGTAGATTTCGTCAGAGATTGACATGATCAATTTCATGTCGTGTTCGATTAGGACGACGGCGATCTCCCCCGTCTTCAAATCAAGAATATGATGCTTGAGCTGTTCTGTTTCGCCATGATTGAGGCCTGCGGCAGGCTCATCAAGTAGGATGGCATGCGGCTTGTTGACCATCGCGCGGGCAAGCTCGACCAGTTTCTGTTGACCGTAAGCCAGTGAACCGGCCAAACGGTTGGCATGGTGGGCAATGCCCAGTTTTTCGAGCAGCTCATGACATAACTCACGGCGGTGTCGCTCCGCACTGCGCCCCGGCAGTGCGTCCACGATCAAGGCCCCAAGCGTGCGGGGAACAAGGGCTACTTCGAGATTTTGCATCACCGTCATGCCGTCGAACAATCGTATGTTCTGATAGGTGCGGCCAAGCCCGGCATGCGCGACCTCATGCTTGGGCAATCGCTGAAGCTCGATGCCGTCAAGGACAATCCTGCCCGACGTCACCTGATAGGAGCCCGCAGCCATGTTAACGAGCGTAGATTTACCCGCGCCATTCGGTCCGATGATGGCTGTGATCTTGCCCGATTGCATGACCAGCGACGCATCATCGACAGCCTTGTGTGCACCGAATGCTTTGGTGACATGTTCGAAGACAAGCATCAGCGCCTCCCCAGTTTGGCGGCAAGCCACGATGGGCCATATTGACGGCTGATAATACCCATTGGTCGCAGCAGGATCACTGTGACGAGTGCCAGACCGAAGACCAACTGACGGTAGTCGGCGTATTCGCGCATGAGTTCAGGGATAAGAACCAGAATGGTGGCGCCCAGCATGGCTCCAAATGGATTGCCCAGTCCACCAACCACCAGAACCAGAACGATGGTGAGCGACTCCCAGAAAGAAAAGCTTTCAGGACTGACGAAGCGCTGCATAGACGCGAATACGACACCGCAGATGCCGCCGATCACGGCACTTGTGGCGAAGGCCACTAGCTTCACTTTGGTGGTGTTGATGCCGCACCCACGCGCTGCATCCTGATCTTCACGGACAGCCGAAAGAGCGATTCCGAGTGCGCTTTGTTGCAACTTCCAGACGAAGAGAAAAGTAATGATCAACAGCCCGATCAGGAAGTAGAGAAAGTCGAGCGGAGTCGAGATCGTCCAGCCTAGAAGATTTGGTTCATCGATACGCGCAATACCCTGCGGACCATTGGTGAGCCAGTTCAGGTTGTTCATGAGAACGCGAATGATCTCGCCGAAGCCAAGCGTGACAATTGCCAGATAATCGCCACGCAACCGGAGCACCGGCAGCCCCAGAAGGAGTCCCGCCATGCCTGCCAGCACAGCCCCGATCACCAGAATGACGGGAAATGGAAGGTGCAGTCCCAACTGGTCAGACGCCAGCAATGCGTAGGTATAGGCCCCGATCGCATAAAAGGCGACATAGCCGAGATCGAGAAGGCCGGCATAGCCAACGACGATGTTCAGTCCCATGGCCAACACGGCGTAGAGCAGGATCGTATCGAGGATGCGTAGCGGATAGGTGGGCAGAAACTGCCCTAAAATGATGAGCAGCAGCGGAAATATTGCAAGCACCAGTGCTGTGCGTCCCATGGAAGTGGCGGATGTTGGCGCGGTGCCCGCGTTTAAGGAAGGAGCTTCAGAAGTCACTTTTGTACACCATCGTTTCTTCGCTGACCTTGGCGCCCAGAAGACCGGACGGACGGAACAGCAGGATGAGAACAAGGACGGAGAATGCGAAAATGTCGCGATACTCCGTGCCGATGACGCCGTTGGTCAGACCAGGCAGGAGGGCTGTAGCGAATGTCTCGATGAAGCCGAGCAGGATGCCGCCGAGCATGGCGCCGGGTATGGAGCCGATACCACCGAGAATTGCGGCAGTGAAGGCCTTCATGCCTATGACGAAGCCCATGGTGAATGTCGCAACGCCATAATAAGAAGCATAGAGCAAGCCTGCCACGGCGCCGAGACCGGGTCCGATGAAGAAGATGGCGGAGATCGGGATATTGGGATTGATGCCAATCAGCGACGCCGTATTGGCGTTTTCCGCAACGGCGCGAATGCGTATGCCCATCCGGCTGCGGTTGACGAACAATTCCAACGCCAACATCAGAACGAGAGCAATGGCAAGGATCGTGATCTGCTTCCAGGTGATCACAATGCCGCCAATCTCGATCACGCCGCGTGGCAGCATCGATGGATAAATGATCGGGCGGCGGCCAGCAAGCAGCATGACCACGTTCTGGATGATGACAGCCATGCCAAGTGCTGACAACATCGGTGCGAGACGCGATTTATTGCGTAGGGGCCGATAGGCCGCGACCTCGATCGTCATGCCGAGAACGCCGATGATCACGAAGGCCAGAATGCCCACGACAACGGCTGCGCCGGGAAAGCCCGCAATGCCGAGCGATCCCGTCAGAAAAACCGCAACGAACGCGCCCGACATGAACATTTCGCTGTGCGCGAAGTTGATGAGGCGCAAGACGCCGTAGACCATCGTATAGCCCAGCGCGATAAGGGCATAGATTGAGCCAACCGTCAGCGCGTTGACGGTTTGCTGAACTAGAAAGGAAGACATCTGCGAACCCTCGATTTTTAAGGAGCACCGGAGAAACACATGATTGAGCCATGCTGGCGTATTCCCTGGCGCTCCGATTTCAGCCTTGAAAGAACGAGCCCTCCCAAGGAGTGGCCCCGACTTACAAGGGTCGCGTTACTTCACGAGCGCGAACTTGCCGGCTTCAACCTTGTAAAGGAAGATGAAGGGGTTGGTGAGTTCGCCATCCGGTTTGAAGGTCACGGTGCCGACCATGGTTTTCAGGTCGGTTTTAGCAATCTCGTTCGAGATGGCTTTGCGTGTAAGCGGTGCCGGCAGCTTCTTCATTGCTTCGAGGATGATGGAGGTTTCCACAAAGCCATATGCAGAGTAAGGCCCTGGCTCTTCACCAAAGGCTTCCTTATATGATTTCGCGAAAGTTTGCAGATCTGGCGAGGAATCGTAGGGAGGGGCCTGGAATGAAACGACGGTGTCTTCCGCGCTTTCGGCGCCAGCGACGTTAACAAAGTCGGGCGCAAAGGCAGAGTCAGCGGCAAAGACCGTGGCCTTGATCCCGAATTCACGAGCTTGCTTCACGAATAGGCCGACGGCAGGCATGACGCCGCCAAAATAGATGACGTCAGGATTCTCCGACTTGATACTCGTCAGAAGCGCGGAAAAATCCACATCCGTCTGCGTGATGCCGGAGAAAGACGTTACCTTGCCACCATCCTTGATAAAGGTATCGCGGAAGACCTCTGCCACGCCCTGTCCGAACGCCTGCTTGTCATGGACAACGGCAGCGGCCTTGGCTTTGAGTGTATTCACCGCGTAATTGGCCGGGGCCGACCCTTGCGAGAGATCGTTTGCAATCGGACGGAACAGATTCTTGTAGCCGGATTTGGTTACTTTCGGGTTCGAAGCATTTGTCACCTGAGGCATATCGCAACGATGATAGACGTCGGATGAGGGAATGGTCACGCCGCTGTTAAAATTGGCAACCACGCCGAGCATAGCGGAATTGTCGCAATGTTTCTGGGCAATCAATGTACCCTGCTTGGGGTCGGCATTGTCGTCATCGCGTTGCAAGACGATTTTTTCGCCGTTGATGCCACCGGTTTTGTTGACCTGGCGGATTGCGAGTTCCATTCCGTTCATCCACGTCACACCGAAAATGGATTCAGCGTTGGTGAGCGGACCTGCCGCTCCGATGACGATATCCGCATATGCGGCACTCGACAGGCCGACTGCCGCGATGGTTGCGGCAAGAAACTTCTTGTATGCTTTCATGTTGTTACCCTCTTTTGATTTTTTCTGGCCTTCATGGGCCATTGCTTTTTATAATGCTGCGGGTGGGCCGTTTTCCCACCGACACTCCTTTGCATTCAGGCTGTTTTCGTATTCCGGCCTTCCGATCGGTTCTCGATCAGGGATTTCATCAGACTGTTGGCCACGCGCTGGATGTGCATGCGCAGCATCTCCACGGCGCGTTTTGTGTCCCCCAGGCGCGCATAGGCGACGAGCGTACGGTGATCGGCAAGCTCCAGTTCAACGTTCTGGGCGACTGCGATCTGCAGGTTGATGTAGCGGTTGGCATTGTCGTGCACGCTTTTGAGCAGCTTCAGAGCGACGGTCCGACCGCTCGGCGCATAGAGCGTTTCGTGAAACTGCCAATTCAGTTCACCCCAGTTTTCCACATTGCCAGCGGTCATCGTATCATCCGTCAGCCGCTCAGCCTGGCGCAGATCGTCATCCGTCAGGCGCGGTATCGCCATTTCGAAGAGCCAGGTTTCAAGATGGATGCGGATGTCGAAAAGCTCTTGAATTTCGGCAAGCGAAAGAGCGCGAACGATGGTTCCCTTGTGCAATTCGGATTGGACGAAACCTTCCGCCTCCAGCTGGCGAATGGCTTCGCGAATTGGAATGCGCGATACGCCCAGTTCGGTTGCCAGAGCCTCCTGCCGTAGTGGGCTGCCCTCAGGAAGTTCACCGGCGATGATGCGGCGGCGAAGCTCCACGACGATCTGATCCGTCAGCGACTGTCGTCCAATCTTGCTTGTCATCGAACTCTCCATTTATAGATTGGATATGATATACAAAACTCTAAGTCAATAACGAAAAAATGGTCCGAACAGCGGATTTTCATCAATAATTGGCCGTAATACGGCATTGACGTGGGTAATTTTTAAGCTACGATTGTATATCGTATCCAATATTGATGAACTTAAGTTCACATCAGGGGAATGAAATGACCAAAAAGGAAACGCGGGCCGTTGCTGGTGAGGGTCTTTGCGGAGAGGTGCTTATCGTTCAGCCAGGCAACGCCGAAAGCTATTGGCAGCCGGTGCCTGCCAACGGTTCTATTGATGTTATTTTCGCGCCGCACACGGTTCCCATGGATCACCCGATTGGCTTTGGCACGCAAACGGTTCCCCCCGGTGGTTATGTCCGCGAGCATGCCCATGACCAGAACGAGGAAGTGATCTTTGTCGTTTCGGGCAAAGGCCGGGCAGTGATTGATGGCGAAAGCCATGAGATGAAGCCGGGATCAGCCTTCTTTATTGGCAAGAACCGTCGTCACATGTTCATCAATGACGGTGACACCGACATTTTCTGGACATGGTTGATCGTACCGAATGGTTTGGAGGATTTCTTTCGGCTGATTGGTCGCAACCGGAGTGACGGTGAACCCGCGCCTGAGCCATTCCCACGACCGGAAAACGTTCTGCAGATCGAGCGCGACACTGTTTTCGCAGCACCGCCGTCCGATCCTTACAAGGTCTGATCCAAACAAACCGGCTAGCAGCGGTCTTTAACTGCGCACGGCTCTGCTGGCGTTTTACCAATGCATCCGACGGGCCATGGAAATGCGGGCCGTTGAGCATGCCTGATTTTCAGAGGAAAAAATGCGTCTTAAAAACAAGGTTGCGATCATCACAGGTGCAGGTGCCGGTATCGGCAAGGCCGCCGCCGAGATATTCGTTCGCGAGGGGGCCAAGGTTCTGGTGGCGGATCGCGACGGTGTAAAAGCCGCTGAGGTCGCGGCCGCCTTGGGCGATGCGGCGCTTTCTTTCATGGTCGACGTTTCCCGAGCCGATGAAGTCAAAGCAATGATTGACACCGCGGTTGAACGTTTCGGTCGTCTGGATATTCTGGCCAATAATGCAGGCTACGGTATTCCGGGCACGGTCGTCAGCACCAATGAAGATGATTGGGATGCCTTGATGGCAGTCAATCTCAAGGGTGTCTATCTGTGCTGCAAGCACGCCATCCCGGTCATGGCCGCGCAGGGCGGCGGCACTATCGTTAACACCGCTTCCAATGTTGCGACTGTCGGCATTTTCGACCGCGCGGCTTACGTGGCGTCGAAAGGCGGCGTTGCCGCTTTGACAAAGGCCATGGCGCTTGATCACGCCAAGGAGAAAATCCGTGTCAATTGCGTGGCGCCGGGCGTCACGTGGTCAAGCTATTTCGAAAAAATGGTGGAGACAACGCCTGACCCGGACGCTTTCAAATCCGCCCTCAAGGCCCGTTCGCCAATCAACCGTTGGGCTGAGCCGCACGAAATCGCCAATTGCATCCTTTGGCTCGCTTCGGATGAGGCGTCCTTCGCCACAGGTGCGATGTTCACCGTCGATGGCGGCATGTCGGCCTGGTGACCAGATCATGACGGCGACAACCGACATCACACCTCACATCGCGATTTTGGGTTTCGGCGCAATTGGAAGAGATTTGTGCCGCAAGCTTCTGGCCCATGGTTGCCAGGTCAGTGTGCTTTTGCGCGAAGGTGCGGCAATAACGGATCAGCCACCCCATAGGGTCCGGTTTGTCGATACAATCGAAGCGTTACTGACAGCAAAGCCTTCCGTTGTCGTCGAAGTTGCTGGACAAGGTGCCCTGCTGGCGCTTTGTCCGGATTTTCTCAACGGCGGGCTTGATGTCATTGCCGCATCCGTTGGCGCGGTCGGCGTCGATGGCTTCATGCAAAAGGTCGACGCGATCACGCAGCGTGGTGGTGGGCGGCTTATCCTTCCGACGGGAGCAGTCGGTGGCATCGACTATCTCAATGTCGTGGCGACAGCGGATGATCTTTCGGTGATATATATCTCGCGCAAGCCTGTAGGCGCGTGGAAAGCCGAACTCGAAGCACTGGGGCATGATCCCACCGCGCTCAAGAAAGAAGTCGCGCTTTTCGAAGGTGATGCAATCACCGCCGCGCGTCTTTATCCGCGTAACCTCAATGCTGGTCTGACCGTTGCGCTGGCGGCTGGCATGAAGCGCACGACTGTTCGGGTTATCGCGGACCCAGAGGTCAGCCTTAATAGTCATGAGATTCTGGTGCGCAGCGCGTTTGGAACCGCATCCATGCGCTTCGCCAACAAGCCTTCGCCAGACAATCCCAAGACATCGGCCATTACAGCCGCAAGCCTTATGGTCGAAGTGAAGCGTTATCTTGCCGGGCAATTGCATCCGGCGCATTGAATGGATGGAGTGCTGAATGAGCAATGTACTCATTGCCGGTGCCGGAATCGTGGGACTGAGTACCGCGCGGGCGCTTTTGGCGGATGGTCATGGTGTGACTGTCGTGGACCGCGATCCGACAGGCGACAAGGCATCCTTCGGCAACGCCGGAGGGCTCGGTGTTACTGAAATCGTTCCTGCCAGCGTCCCCGGTCTTATCTGGAAAGTGCCAGGCTGGCTTTTTGATCCGCTCGGCCCGTTGTCATTGCGCCCCGCTCATTTTCCAAAACTTGTACCCTGGCTCATCCGCTTCCTGCGTAGCGGTTCGCAATCCGAGATGCTGCGTATCACCAAAGCGCTCGCCGCTCTAACCGCTCCTGTCTATGACGACTATCTGCCGCTGCTTGAGGAGTTGAAACTGACGCGCGAGCTTCATCAGGTTGGAGCGCTATGGGTTTACGAAACGGAAGCAGCCTTCAAGGCGGACGCAGCGGATCGTGACCTGCGCCGCAGCCATGGCGTGATCTTCAACGAAATGGATGGCAGCGAAGCCCGTAAGCTCGAACCGGCATTGAGCAAGGCGGTCGTGCGCGCGGCCATGACGCCGCAATGGTCGCATTTTTCCGATCCCAAGCGCGTCGTCGACCGTCTGCGGGAACTGGTTATCGACAAAGGCGCCAAGATCGTGACCGGCGAGGCTGTCGCGGTCGAGGGCAAGGCCTTGCGCCTGCATGCTGGCCAAGCGTTGCCGTTTGACCAACTGGTCATTGCGACCGGTGCCTGGTCGGCGTGTCTGGCGCGGACATTCGGCGACCATGTTCTTATGGAAAGCGAGCGTGGGTATAATATTACACTGCCGCATTCGGACATCAAACTCACGCGTGAAGTGATTTTCGCCGAGCGCAAGTTCGTTGCTACGCCAATGGACATGGGCGTGAGGATTGGCGGCGCGGCTGAATTCGCCGGACTGGATGCGTCCGCCAATTTCAAGCGCAGCGACACGCTGGCAAAACTTGCCCGCATCTATCTGCCGGATCTGAAGCTGGACAATGGCACCAGGTGGATGGGGCATCGCCCGACAACACCGGACAGCCTTCCAGTCATCGGACGCTCCACCCGCCGTGCCGATATAATCCACGCTTATGGACACGGTCATGGCGGTCTGACGCTTGGTCCGACAACCGGCAGGCTTGTGGCCGACCTTGTTGCCGGGCGCACCCCGCCCATTGATCTTTCACCCTTCGCAGTCAGCCGATTTTCCTGAACGGAGCCCTGTCATGAACCCACATACTTTTCTTTGCGTCGACGCCCACACCTGCGGCAATCCCGTGCGTGTTGTTTCCGGCGGCGCACCGATGCTGCCCAATGTCAGCATGGCCGACAAGCGTCAGATTTTCCTCAAAGATCACGACTGGGTGCGCCAGGCGCTGATGTTCGAGCCGCGCGGGCATGATGTCATGTCCGGCTCTATCCTCTACCCTTCATCACGGGATGATTGCGATCTAGGTGTTCTCTTCATCGAGGTTTCGGGCTGTTTGCCCATGTGCGGCCACGGCACCATCGGCACGGTTACCGTGGCGCTCGAGCAGGGCTTTGTCGTTCCAAAGAGCGAAGGCAAACTGGCGCTCGAAGTGCCGGCGGGTCGCGTTGAGGTCGAGTACAAGCGCAACGGACGCTTCGTGGATGAGGTTCGCATCTACAATGTGCCTGCCTATCTCCATGCCACCAATGCAAGAATCAATGTTCCCGGCACGGGGGAACTGGTGGTCGACGTGTCCTATGGCGGTAATTTCTATGCCATCATCGAGCCGCAGAAAAACTGGCCTGGTCTCGATGCCATGACGGCTGACGATATTTTGAAAATCAGCCCGCTGGTTCGCAAGCTGGTTCAGGAGGCTGTTGCGCCGGTTCATCCCGAAGATGACCGCATTGCAGGCGTCAGCCACGTCATGTGGGCCGACAAGGCAAAGCATCCCGAAGCCGATGCGCGCAATGCGGTCTTCTATGGCGAGCGCGGTATCGACCGTTCACCTTGCGGCACCGGCACCTCCGCGCGCATGGCGCAACGTGTCGCCAAGGGTCTTCTCAAGGTTGGCGATACCTTTGTTCACGAATCGATCATCGGCACTCTGTTCCATGGCCGTGTGGAAAGCACTGCGGACATTGCAGGCCGCCCTGCCATCCGCCCGAGCATCGGCGGCTGGGCACGCGTGACCGGCTACAATACCATCCTTGTCGATGAACGCGATCCGCTCGCACTCGGCTTTCAGGTCAAGTGAGGTGGCGCGATGATTCTTGAAGAACGCGACTATCACATCGTGTCAGGCCGCATGGGCGAGTTTATCGCCACCTACGAAAGGCTGGGGCTTGCCATCCAGAAAGAAATGCTGGGCGGGTTCGTCGGGCATTTTGTTACCGACATTGGCGAACTCAATCATGTCGTCTCGCTCTGGCGCTACGAGGATATCGCCGAGCGGGAGGCAAAGCGTGCCCGTATGCTGGTTCATCCCGGATGGCAGTCTTATCTCGACGCCATCAAAGGGATGATCACGCAGCAGAATATACGCATCCTGAAACCCACTGCACTGTCACCGATGGTATAGTTATGAAAACCGTTCTGCCTGCCCTTGCCGATCTTGTCCCCGAACGCATGCGGCCGGGAGCCGATCTGCTCGCGCAAGGCCGGCTACTTGCGCGAGATTGGCGGGTCGGACGAAACGCCTTTCTTGATGCGAACGGCGTTTCGAGCGAAGCTGAATACAAGCGCCGCGAAGCCGCCGAAGGTCGCATGATGCAGCATGCGCATATCGGCTTTCGCAGCGTCGAGCGTACTGTAGAAGCGATTGCCGAGGTGCATGGCACTTGCGCGCGGCGCGGCGTTACCGTGGATCGTTTCGGGATCACGCTCGACTGGTCAATGGGCTATCCTCCAGCTCTGCGCAACGAACGCCCCAAGGGGACGGGCATTGTTCTGAACGGGCCTGAAGATTTCGCGCGCATCACCAATGCTGCACCGGCCGCTGCCCATTTCGGCGATTTCATGCTGGGTTTGCCCGGCGCAATAGAGAACACCAAGGGCGCCCTGGCAGCCGGGGCCACTTCCATTGGCAATCTCGGGCAATATTTCACGTTCCGCCTGCCTTACTGGGACGACGATGTCGCAACGACAGAAGCTGCGGTAACCGCGCTTGGCCTCATCGCCGCACAGGATGAGGAAGTTCTTGTTCACTCCAATCTCGATGATGGCTTTGCAGGCCTGTTCGCCGATATGAGTTCGGCGCTCGGCATGGTGTTGATCGAGCGCCATATTGTTGAGAACCTGATTGGCGGACGCATGTCGCATTGCTTTGGCCACCACTATACAGCGCCGCTCATCCGCATGGCCTTTCACAAGGCTTTGTCCGAACTCAGCGTCGCACCCGGTACGATGCTCTTTGGCAACACGGTGAGCTACAAATCCACGCCTGCGGGTAATTTCGCCAGTCTGGCGAGCTATCTGCAGGCCGACATCTGGGCTTTGACACGCCGCCATACCGGCCATGCAATCAATCCGGTTCCCGTCACGGAAAACCAGCGCATTCCCGATATTGACGAAATCATTGACGCGCAGACATTCGCCGCCCGCATGGCGGAACACGCCATGGCAACGGCAGATCTGATCGACCTGGAAAAAGTGGATACCGCCGCGAACTCGCTTGTCGAGGCCGGAAAGCGCTTCAGCGACAATGTTCTGACCGGTCTCAGCAATACGGGCGTCAATATCAATGACGCGGCCGCTTTGATGCTCGCGCTACGCCGCATCGGTCCAAAGCGGCTTGAAAATCTTTACGGTGCCGGCAGCGAAGACACCAATGCATGGGGTGGACGCCGCTCCGTCATGCTGGCCGAATGGGTCGAAGAGCTCGAGGAAAGTGCGCAAGAATGGGTGGAGCGCATTTCGCCTGCCGCACGCAAAGAAATTGCAGCAAGCGGGCTTAAAGCCTGTGTGGCGTCGTCCGACGTGCATGAGCATGGCAAGAACCTGATCGAGCGCATTCTGGCCATGAGTGCTGTCGGTGTGATAGACGGGGGCACATCCGTAGACCCTGAAACCGTGGTTGCCGTGGCCCTGGCGCAGAAGGCCGATTTCATCGCCGTCAGCACCTATAACGGCATCGCGCTGCGCTATGCGCGTGATGTTTTGACCGCTCTTGAGACGGCAGGCGTGAGAATGCCGGTGCTGATCGGCGGCAGGCTGAACCAGATTCCGGAAGATTCCAATTCGGGCCTGCCAGTCGATGTCAAAGCGGACATCGAGGCGTTGGGCGCATTGCCCTGCGAAACGCCTGAAGCGATGACCGGTTTCATTGAAAAATTCATAGAGAAATCCAGAGAGGAAATAGCATCATGACACGTTGGACAGGCGTTTTTCCGGCCGTTACAACCAAGCTGAAGCAGGATGGCGGTCTTGACCTTGACGCCACTGGCGCATCGATCGAACGGCTGATAACAAATGGTGTTTCCGGCATTATCGTTTTGCCCATGCTGGGCGAAAACGCTTCGTTGAAGGCCGAGGAACGCGATCAGGTTATCCTTGCCGCCAAGGAAGCAGTGGCAGGTCGCGTGCCGCTCCTGTCCGGTCTGGCCCAGATTTCGACCGCCGATGCAGGTATGGCAGCGCGCCATTATGAAAAGCTCGGGGCTCAAGGCCTGATGGCTTTTCCGTCGCTTGCCTACAAATCTGATCCGCGCGAAACGGTTACCTGGTACAAGTCGCTTGCCGCCAGCAGCAGCCTGCCGATCATGATCTACAATAACCCGATTGCCTATGGTGTCGACGTCACACCATCGATTCTGAAAGAGCTGGAAGACACGCCGTCCATCGTATGCATCAAGGAAGAATGCGGCGACGTCCGGCGTGTCACCGACCTTTATAACGCTTGCGGTGACCGCTTCTCCGTCTTCTGTGGCGTAGACGATCTGATCGTCGAAAGTCTGGCGCTTGGCGTAACGGGCTGGGTTTCCGGCATGACCAATGCATGGCCCGCAGAATGCGTGAAACTGTTCAGTCTCGCGTCCTCAGGCGACTTCTCGGCTGCCCGCAAACTCTACCGGATTCTGACGCCGTCCTTCCATCTCGATACCCATGTAAAGCTGGTGCAATACATCAAGCTTGCTGAACAGCTCGTCTATGGCGCGCCCGAATGGGTTCGGGAGCCGCGCCTGCCGCTCATCGGCGATGAACGCAATCACGTCGAAAGCGTCGTCAACGACACCATTGCCGCCCTCGCAGCCATGAAGGACTAAACAATGCGCTTTTCAAGAATGATCAACGTCGTCGGCGTGCACGCGGCGGGCGAGTTGAACGAGGTCATTACCGGTGGCGTTCTCGATGTTCAAGGTGCGTCGATGTTCGAGAAAATGCAATATCTTGAACGGAAGGGTGATGACCTTCGCAATTTTCTGCTCAATGAACCGCGCGGACGGGTAACACAATGCGTCAATCTGGTGCTGCCAGCCACTAGACCGGAGGCTGACGCTGGGTTCGTCATCATGGAATCGGATTTCTATGTGCCGATGTCCGGCACCAATACGATCTGTACCACGACGGCTCTTCTTGAAACCGGCATGATCCCCATGCAGGAACCGGAAACAAAGCTGGTGCTCGAAGCACCGGCTGGTCTGGTCCCTGTAACCGCGCATTGCAAGAACGGGAAATGCATCAGTGTGACTTTTGAAAATGTGCCGTCCTTCGTTTTTGCATTTGACGCGAAAGTGGATGTGCCGGGCCTTGGCGAGATTACCGTCGATGTCGCCTATGGAGGCATGATCTATGTGCTGGTCGATGCAACGGCCATAGGCTTCAATGTCGACAAGACCGAAGCGGCCAAGCTGGTGGAAGTCGGCGAGCGGATCAAGAAGGCAGCTGCCGAACAGATCCCTGCAGTGCACCCGGAAAATTCAGAGATCCATACGATCAACCAGACGCTCTTTGCGGGACCTCTGGAGATACGCGGCGGGGTAAAGCGTTCACGCAATGCCGTGATCGTGTCGCCCGGACGCATTGACCGGTCTCCGTGCGGCACCGGCACCAGCGCGCGTTTGGCCGTCATGCACGCGCGTGGACAGATCGCCACCGGCGAAACGTTCATACATGAATCAATTATAGGCACGGAATTCATCGGCCGCGTGCTTGAAACCACGACCTGTGGCAGCAAGTCCGCAATCCGTCCGGCAATCACCGGTCAGGCATGGATCACGGCATTCCATCAATATGTTCTTGATCCAACCGATCCGTTCCCGACCGGCTTCCGTCTGGGCGATACGTGGCCGGGCAACTGAGGAGACGACCATGAGCATAGTCGAAGCCGATGATGGCTGCCGTCTTTTCTACGATGCAAAGGGCAGAGGCACGCCGTTGGTGCTGATTCCCGGCCTTGGCGGAGATGGTCGCTTCTGGGCCGGGGTCGAACAACATCTCAAGGAGCTTTTTCGCCTGATTACGGTTGATCATCGTGGGGCCGGACGCAGCGATCGCCCGGAAGGCGCTTACTCCATTGACCGCATCGCAAAAGACGTTGTCTGCATTCTCGACGCTGAAGGGGTCGATGCTGCCCATATGGTGGGACACTCCACGGGCGGCACGGTGGTGCAAGCGCTTGCGCTGGACGCCCCCAAAAGGGCCAAAAGCCTCACGATCAGCGGTAGTTGGGCCAGGCCTGACGCCCGGTTTAGGGCGCTCTTCTCCGCACGATTCGAACTCATGAAAAAAGGCGAAGTGGAAGCCTACCAAAACCTTACCCATGTGCTTGGCTATCCGCCGCAATGGATCGCGGCAAACGAGAACGCACTTGCTGCGGCAGTGGCCAGCGCCGCGGCAAGCCTTGCTCCATTCGCAGTCACGGCGTCACGTATTCGCATGCTGCTCGATTTCGACAGGTCTGCAGAGCTGGAAACAATAACGCAACCAGTGTTGCTCATCGGTGCGCGGGACGACACCATGATCCCATTTGACAGAACCGAAGAACTGGCGTGCCTTATCCCGCATGCGACCGTCAGCGAAATCACCGGAGGGCATTTCTATCCACGCGTCGATCCGCAGGCTTTCGCGCACCGTGTTGCAGAATTTGTTGCCAATAAAAGCTGAAGGCAGCATAAACTCAACCGATTGCCGATGATTGTGTTTCGGCGTGGAATATTGCCCCCTCAAAGGCTTGGGTCAACACGAAATGGTTTCTGGTCGTTACAGGAACCGTTTTTGGATTAATGGCATTTCCAAGCCTGACCAAGCAGACGTTTGTTGCCACAACTCCGCCGCCTCCCCTCGGACCGCTTTCGGATGAAGAGCGTGGCTCGATCCACAGCGATGTGTTGGACCTGCCTAAGCAGTTGGTCGAACATACAGCGTTTGCTCGTATCACCGGTCAATAAAGATCGTCTGACGTTTCACTACACACTAAACCAGGCGGCCGCCAATGGCTTCGATGCGACAGAACGCAGGACCGAGGTATTCGATCAGTTCTGCAATCTGATCCAGGGCATGTTTGCCAAAGGCAGGCACGGTGAGATTGAAGCAAAATATCTGATCGACAACAAACCGCAAAGTTTTGTCATTACTCGAATGGATTGTGCAAGCAGATAGCGCCAGGGATCAAAACCAAAGGGCCCGGCAGCCAAACGCACCGGGGCCTTTTGACTGAAGCTGCGGGAGAGACGCGGACTTGGGTGAAAACGGGCAGAAGCGGGCTCGATGGCCGCCACCTGCACGAGGACGGGCGCTTTGCCTGGAGGCATCGCCCCTGCTCAACTGGTTCTGTCGATCCTGCCTCTTGCCGATTGCAACAGTGGCCGCAAGGCGCGCTGTATTTCGAGCAGGAACTTATTGCTGAAGCGACCTTGCGGCTCTTGGCTCGTATCAAAATGATAGGATCGCTCGGCAACGTCGTAATTGTATTCACTAATGGTCAGCCACGCCCGTTTATGATCCCGCAGCCCTGCCCGTCTTATCTCAAGCGCAGGAATTTCTATTGCGGCTTGTTGGTCCAGTGGCGATGTCCCGGAGATTGCCAAGATAACCAGATGGGTCAGATTCTGGCGAGGGTCAGGGAACGCCATGGCGAGACAAACGGGTCGGTTTTTTTCACTGTGTTCACGGCCTTTCTCTGATTGCCAGCGCCACAGATACGGATAGCGGACAATTGATCCGCTGCTGAAGCGAGCTTGGTCACTCATCGGTTTTTGCCTCTAGATCGGCGATTTGGCTGTTCAGGCCGTTCAGCAGCACATCCGCCAAGTCTGCAGGCGTCTCTCCCAAGGCGAAAACGCGGCGCGGATCAGCACTGACCATCATGCGTTCAAATGCCTCCTTGGAGAGAACAACAACGGTGTCCCGGCCGTGTTTCGTGAGCACAATAGGTTCCTTTTGGGCCTGATCATGAAACCGGCCAAAATGGCGGATAAATTCAGCAGTCGATACTTTCGTGGCCATGTCGTCCTCTTATTCTGTATTTTCTGTATAATACAGAATTTCGCAATTCGTTCAATAATAATCGGCAACGAATGGGCGGCTTTCGCCGCCCCTCGCCGGTTATTCCGCCGCCTGTTCGAAATCGTCCGCGTCGAAGCTATCTGTCTCAGACGGATCGGTATCGCCATCATCTTCGATGTCATTGATGCTTTCCAGATCGGCAACAATGGTTCCGTTCAGCGGTTCGATACGTACATATTTTGGCAACCAGTTGGTGTCCCTTACCAGTCGTTCGGCAATGACAACCGCTTCGGCCTTCTTCTTGGCACTGGCAATCGCGCTTGCCGCCGGTTCTCCAGCCGCTGGTTCTGTCGCAAACTGATTACTTACCGTTCGTCCGGCATAAAGCTACCGACAATTATGGGAGCTTATCATGTTCAAGGGCCGCCATTTCGACCAATCAGTGATCTTGCGGTGCGTACGTTGGTATCTAGGCTATAGTTTGAGCCTGCGGGATCTGGAGGAAATGATGGCTGAACGCGGCTTGAGCGTCGATCACTCCACCGTACATCGCTGGATCATCCACTACTCGCCAAAGCTGCTTGACTGCTTCAACCGGCGCAAACGCATTGTCACGGGTAAATGGCACGTTGATGAGACCTATATCAGGATCCGCGGTCAGTGGATGTATTTCTATCGAGCTTTTGACAGCGTCGGAGACACAGTTGAGTTCTGGTTCAGCCAACGTCGGGATTTAACAGCAACCAAACGGTTCTTGCGAAAGGCGTTCCGTCGGCATGATCGCCCGGAACGCATTGTCATCGACGGCAGTCAAACCAATCGGGAAGCTATTGTTTCCTGTGACACGATGTGTCGCCTTCAAGACCGGTCCCGGCGGAAGTTAGAGCCCATACGTATCCGGCAGAGCCGCTATTTGAATAATCGGATTGAGCAGGATCATCAGCGTATCAAGCGCCGCGTACGATCAATGCTCGGATTCAAGTCTGAAGCAACAGCGGCCATCATCCTGGCTGGCATCGAGATGATCCACATGATGCGCAAGCCGCAAGGTCTGTCTGCATCTGCCAAGGCCCATTCCCTCAAACAGCTCTGCTCGGGGCACTCTCAACATAGCTGTAGCTCTAAGCAAGCCTTTCTCTATCCAAAGCAAATACTTGCAACAGAGCCCCATTCATGGTCCGTAAGTTCATAGCGGCGGCGGGTCATCAGAGCGCCTTATCCGGAAGCCTTGAATTACGACACAACAAAAACGCCAAACAGATTTATGAGTTTACGGTCTAAGTTCAAATCGCGGTCTTGCGGGCCTCATCGATATAAAGCGCACGTAGGCTGGCAGCCACGACTCCAGGCTGGCCGGAGCCGACCGGCTTGCCATCGATGGAAATGACCGGCGTGACAAAGGTCGAAGCGCCGGTGATGAAGGCTTCGTCGGCACTCTGGGCTTCCTCAATGGTAAAATTACGCTCGACAATTTCCAGATCGGTGCCTGCCACATAGCGCAGCAGAGCGGCACGGGTAATGCCATGGAGAATGTCATTAGACAGGGCGCGAGTGATAATCTTGCCGTCCTTGACGATATAGGCATTGTTAGCGGTGCCTTCGGTGACGAAACCGTCCTGCACGAACCACCCATCATCGGCACCGGATTGCTTAGCCATCATTTTTGCCATGGATGGATAGAGAAGCTGCACCGTCTTGATATCGCGGCGCGCCCAACGCAGATCAGGGATGGAAATCACCTTGATACCGATCTTTGCCTTGGGAGCATCGACCAGATTGGCAACCGTTTGCGCGAACAACACGATCGTCGGGTTCACATCTTCGGCAGGATAAACAAAATCGCGGTCGCCCGGATTGCCGCGCGAGATTTGCAGGTAGATCAGCCCTTGCTGGATAGCATTGCGTGCCACCAGCTGGCGATGAATTTCCAACAACTGATCACGATCGACAGGCTGGCGGATGCCCAGTTTGTTGAGAGAACGCGCCAGACGGGCGCTGTGCCCGTCAAAGTCCAATATCTTGCCGTCGATCACCGAAGTCACTTCATAGACCGCATCGGCAAACAGGAAGCCTCGGTCAAAGACCGATACTTTGGCTTCGTCTTCTGGAACATAATTTCCGTTTAGATACACAATCCGAGTTTGTTGCATTTTTCATCCTATCCGCAGTCTGGCGTCGAAAACTGTCTCGCGCAGCGTCATTTTGCGACTAACATGTCATAGAAAACCCTTCCGATAGCAGGAAAAGCCTTTGGAAAATCCTCGCAGATTTCTTTGCCCTGCGTCATCAGGCAGATGATGATCGGCGCCTTGCCATCAATCGCAATACGGATCAGATCATGCTTGTAATAGGATGCCTTGGGATCACCCGTCCACGAGTTTTGGCCAGCCTTACTCCAGATTTGCGCTTCTGCAGGAATACCGCCGCCCAGAAAATCTTCGATCTGAAAATGCGGCTGCCTGGCTTCCGCACTGTTGCGATCGCGCAGCAATATCTGTCTGGCTCGTTTTGTCGATCCTTCAGAGAGCGGCACCTGACCGGAGAAAATATTGTTGAACAGGCGTGCCGAGACGAGCGGCGTCAGCGCGTTGAGATTTTCGCCAGTGCGTCCGGCATATTGCGCCTCGCGACCGTAGCGGACATCATCCATCAGCTTTTGGGTAATATTGCAGTTGCCAAATTCCGGCCAGCCGAGAGTGGAGAAGAAGCCGTTCAGTCGTTCACGCTTTTCTCGCCATTTTTTGAACTCGGCCCCTTCCAGCATCGTATCACCGGTGGTTCCGGTAATGATGTCGATCACGTAATTGGTACCGGTATTGGATGACCACAGGATCATGTCGCGCATGGCACGAGACAGTTCTTCGTGATCGGCAACGTCGCCACAGTCAATGGCGTTGAGAATATGCACCAGATGAAACGCCTTGACGAGACTGCAGGGATAGCAGCGCCAGTCGCCGCGATAGGCAAAACCGTCCGGCTTTGCATTGGCAGAATTCTCGCGCAAGGCGACAAAACCAAAATTGTCAGCGCGCAGCCCCTGGTTGGCAAACTCGTCGGTCAGACGGCGGGTAATGTCTTCACAGCGGCTGGACCAGTCGGAATTTTCTTCAAAGAACACTGGAAAATCTTTCTGTATAAAAGCGTTCAGGAATGATTACGGTCAGCCTTCCAGCAGCGGACGACACCGCCTTTGGCAACAGGCTGCATGGGTTGGGCTTTCTGGCAATCAGCCTCGGCAAACCGGCACCGTGTTGCGAAGCGGCAACCAGGCAGGATCGCAAACGGATCCGGTATCTCCCCGGTGATCGGCTCGCGCAGGGATTGGGTGCGACGCACATCTGGTACCGCCGCAATCAGCGCCTGCGTATAGGGATGACGAGGCGAGGCAAACAGGTCAGCACTATCCTGCAATTCCACGATTTCGCCCAGATACATCACCGCGACGCGGTCACAGAGGTAGCGGACCACATTCATGTCATGGGAAATGAACACAATGGTCAGTCCCTTGTCCCGGTTGAGGCTCTTCATGAGATTGATGATCTGCGCCTGAACCGAAGCATCGAGAGCGGAAACCGGTTCATCGGCAAACAGGACCTGCGGATTGGCGCACAGCGCCCGGGCAATGGAGACGCGCTGTCTTTGTCCACCAGACAAGGCATGCGGGAATTTCAGCGCCGTTTCAGCAACGAGATTGACTTCATCAAGCACGCGCAGCACCTGTTGCTTACGCTCCTTTGCAGGAATGTCACGGCGATAATGGGCAATCACCTCTTCAAGCTGGGCGCCGATGGTCATGCGTGGATTGAGCGAGGAATAAGGGTCCTGGAACACCATCTGAAGACGCCCGTCATAATCCGGTCCGTCAATCCGCTGACCATTGAACAAAACCTCACCGGCGCTACTTGGCTGCAGTCCGACGCCGATGCGGGCAAGCGTGCTCTTACCGCAGCCGGATTCGCCGACAATGCCGAGTATCTCGCCCTGTCTGACGTTGAGATCAACGCCGCGCACGGCATGCAGATAGACCGGTGGCCGGTTGGCGATAACGTCACCGAGGCTGCGCTTGACGGCAAAGCGTCTTTCGACCTTCCGGAAATCAAGCAGCGACATGGACAACCTCATTCAGAATGCAAGCATCAAGATGTCCGGATTGTCCGCCGCGGCGTTGCTGTAGGGCGGGTGGCCGGCCGGTTGTGCATTGCTGTTGCGCGAAAGAACAGCGTTGTGCGAACCGGCAACCGTCAGGAGGGCTGATTAGGCTTGGTGGAGATCCGTTGATGGGAATGAGATCCTGGTCGCGTCCGGTCTGTCCTGGCAGTGCGGCGAGCAGGGCTTTGGTATAGGGATGCGATGGCGCGTCGAGAACATCCCGCACCAAGCCGGTTTCCACTACACGCCCAGCATACATGACCGCCATGCGGTCACATATCTGAGAAACAACGCCCAAATCATGGGTGACCAGAATGATTGAAGTGCCAAAACTGTCGCGGCGCTCCTTGAGGAGACGCAATATTTGGTCCTGTACAGTAACATCGAGCGCAGTCGTCGGTTCATCGGCGATGATGAGACGTGGACGTAGCGCAAGCGCTATTGCGATTACGACACGTTGACGCAACCCGCCCGACAGTTCGTGCGGATAGGCGTCAAGCCGACGCTCTGGCGAGGTCACATGCACGTCGCGCAGCAATTGCAGCGCCGCTTCGCGGGCTTCCTTCTTGCTGACCTTGCGATGGCGACGGATCACTTCACTGATCTGCTTGCCGACGCGCATGGTCGGATTGAGCGCTGTGAGCGGATCCTGGAAAATGAATGCGACATCGCGCCCGCGGATCTGCGACAGCGCCCCTTCCTTCATCGAGGCCAGATCGCCCGCACCCTCGAGCATGATCTGTCCGCCGGCCACCCGCGCAGCAGCCCCGCCAAACAGTTGCAGGATCGAGCGGCAGGTGGCTGACTTGCCGCAGCCGGATTCACCGACAATGCCAAATATTTCTCCCGGATTCACATCGAAACTGACACCATCCACGGCGCGTACAATCCCGGAAGGGCTCTGGAATTCGGTCACGAGATCACGGATAGACAGATGGCTCACGGCTTATCCCTTCGGTTTCAGCGTGGTGGAGAGACCTTCACCGAGCAACGAGAATGCAATGCCGATCCAGACGATGGCGAGGCCCGGGAAAATCGTCATCCACGGGGCCTCACGCATGTAATCAATGCTTTCGACAATCAGCAGACCCCATTCGGGTGCAGGAGGCTGTACGCCAAGCCCGAAAAAGGACATCGCGGCGACGGCCTGGACGGTCAGCACCACGTCGGACATCGAATAGACGATCGCCGGCGTGACTACATTGGGCAAGATATGGCGCAACATCACGCGCAACTTGCCAAACCGCAGCACCCGGGTGGCATCGACATATTCAAGCCGCGACACCAGCAACGTTTCACCGCGAACAATGCGAGCATAGCCGATCCAGTTGACGATGAAAAACGCAATGTAAAGGTTGGTTTCGCTCGGACCAAGAACACCAACAATGGCGAGGATGAGCACGTAGAACGGAAATGCCCATACAACATCAGTGAGACGCATCAGGACCGCGTCGACAATACCGCCAGAGTAACCGGCGACTAGACCGATCATCACGCCCATGATCATCGGACCGAACACGCAAATCAGTGCCAGACGCAGGTCAAACACCGCGCCGGCAAGGATACGGGTGAAAATATCACGTCCAAAATTGTCTGTACCGAACCAGTGTGCTGCCGAAGGTGGCTGCATAGCACCAGCAAAATCGAGTGCGAATGGATCGTAGGGTGACAGCATCGGGGTAAGCATCGTTGCTGCCAGAGTAATGATCAGCATGAGCAGGCCGATGGCACCGGAATAGGTGCGTAAAAGTTTGCCAAGAATGGACATAGTCTACTCCATCCTGACGCGTGGATCGGCCAACGCGTAACAGATATCGGTGATGAGATTTACAATCACAACCATGATTGCGAAAAAGACGGTCAATCCACGGATGACAGGAAGATCACGGGAAACGACTGCATCGATCAGCAGGCTGCCAAGTCCAGGCACGGAAAAGATTTTTTCGACAATCACGGTGCCGCCAACGATCCAGCTCACTCGTACTCCGATGATCGAGATGGTCGAAATCAGACTGTTCGGGAGTACGTGGCGCAGAAAGGTTTCGTGACGGCGCAGCCCCTTGGCACGGGCAGTGTCGATGTAATCGGCTTTCATCGTATCGATCAATGCGGCGCGTAGACTTTGCTGAATGAGCGCAGCGGTCGACAGCCCAACCACGAGTGACGGCAGAAAAAGACGATTGACATTGGTCCAGAATCCGATCCCTACACCGCCTGTAGCGAACCAGCCCATATTGAGTGCCAGCCATATTATGAGCATATAGCAGAGCCAAAAAGGCGGCATGGCAATCAGGACAACAAAGATCTGGCGGATGACATTGTCGATCAGGCGTCCGCGATAGACGGCTGCCAATATGGAAAATGGCAACGCGATGGCCAGTGCGATGATAGTGGAATAGGCAACAATTGCCAAAGTGAACGGCAGACGATCCATCACCAGAGTGATGATTGACTGCTTGTGGAATATCGACGTTCCGAAACTGCCGGTCACGCAATCGCGAAGGAAATAGACATACTGGATCAGAAGAGGCTTATCGAGCCCCCACAATTCCCGCATTGCTTGCAATTCTTCCGGACTGGCCCGGGTTCCCATCGCTTTCGATGCAGGATCACCAGGAACGATCTGCAGTAGCACGAAGCTGATCAAGGTGATCCCGATTAGAACCGGGATCAGCATCAAGAGACGTTTCAGGATGGCAAATATCATGGTATTCGCTAACAATCGCCGTAAAAAAAGGAGGGGCCGCCACTACCAAGCTCGGTCGGCTCTGGCTGTGTAGACTGATCGTTCTCACCGTGAAGCAAGTTGCATTCCTGTGGTTAACCGGCTGGTCCGCAGCAGGAATGCGCTGCTTGGCGTGGTGAATTAGGTTATTTTTCGAGCCTCACATCCTCCAGGCGAAAATTAGAGGTCGGCAGAACTTCAAAACCCTTGACATTATTGCGCTTGGCCCACGCTGTTGCAGGGTGATAAAGGAAAATAAAGGGTGCACCATCGTGGAGAACCTGGATCATTTCCTTGAACATGGCACCGCGTTTATCGCCATCAACCGTTTTGCGTTCTTCTGCATAGAGTTCATTCAGACGATCGCTTTTCCATTGAGTATGATAGGCGTTGGCCCGTTCTGGATTGACCGCAACGAATCCAATGATTTGATCGGGATCGATAGTATCGGAAGTGGTGAGCGAGACCGACATGTCATAATTGCCTGCCTTCGTGGTTTCCCACTGGGTACCGCCTTCCAGCATCTGCACTTTCAGTTTGACGCCCACCTGTTGCAGCATGGCCTGAAGCGCAATAGCAGCATTGCGGCTTGTTGCTGCGCCAGAATCAACGATCAACTGGGCTTCAAAGCCGCCAGCATAACCGGCTTCTGCCAGCAGCGCTTTGGCCTTGGCCGGGTCATAAGGGTATGGGGCTAAATTGGAATCGGCATAAGCCATAACGGGCATGGCCGAAGCGGCTGGTTTGCCTGCGCCATAGAGAACGCCCTGTACCAGCGCATTCTTGTCTATTGCGTAGTTCAGTGCCTGGCGAACCCGCCCGTCGTCAAATGGTTTGCGGGTCGTATTCAGCTGAACAAAATCGGCACGGTAAGGAATGGTCTGGCCAACGGTGATGCCATCCTTGGCTTTCAGTTCCTTCAACTGATTTAGCGGCGGATCAAGAGCTACGTCAATTTCTCCGGCTTCAAGCTTTATGGCGCGTGCTGATGGTTCGGTGACGACTTCGAGGCGGGCTTCATCAACAAAAGGCTTACCCTGCTGCCAGTAATATGGGTTTTTGGCCAGCTCGACCTTTGAACCGCGTTCCCAAGATTTTAACTTGAAAGGTCCCGAACCAATAGGTGCCTGGAAGAAGGCATCGCCTTTGGCTTCAACCTGTGCCTTCGGCAAGATTGCTGCTGCAAAAAGACCCAAATTGTTGAATGCCGGTGTGAAAGGCTCCGTCAACTTCATGGTGATCTCATGGGCGTTGACGATTTCGAAGTTGGTGATCGGACGGTAGAAGCGCCCCCAACCGGATTCTTTGGAAGCAGCACGTTCGATAGAGAATTTGACGTCCTCTGCGGTGACTGGTGTACCGTCGGAGAATTTTGCATCGCGCAGCTTGAATTTAAGCGTCAGACCATCATCGGAAACTGTCCAGCTTTCGGCAAGACCTGGTTCAAGCTTTTCACCGGACTTGTCGGGACGAACCAAAGTGTCAAAAATCAAGAGCTGAGTCCAAATCGAACCATTGTCGCTGGTTGCAATCGGATCAAGACTGACCGGATCAAACCCGATTGCAACGCGTAGTGCCTCGGCTTGCGCCGTTAAGGCAGAAAGAGAAAAGACGGAAGCTAATAAAAGGCCTTTGAAGCCGGTCTGAAAAAGCATGAAAAGTGCTCCTACACCATTTGATACATCGAGAGCGGCGTCCCCTTGTTTTTGTTTAGCCGCCGCTAGTTCGGGATTGATGTTAGACAACGACTACCTGTATGAATAATAATAAATATGTTGTCTCTTATTAATAGGCTGATAGTGGATCTACGCGAACTCGAACTTTTCGGTACCCTGATGCGAGTGGGTACGACCATTGAAACAGCAAGACTACTTGGAATATCGCAGCCTAGCGTAAGTGGGCAATTGAAGCGTATCGAAAGCAGGCTTGGCTTTTCGCTATTCCATCGCACAGGCAACCGTCTTGAGCCAACTCGTGAGGCGAACGAGCTTTTTGCGCTCTCCATGCCAATCTTCACTACGCACACAGTCGTGCGGTCTGAACTATCAACCTTGCGTCATCACGCATCCCGCCCTGTGGCAGTTTCTGCGACGCCAGCACTCGTTGAAAGCTTTATCGGACCGGTGCTTCTTAGCGCTGGTTACCGCAACTGGAAAAAGCGCCTCCTTCTGAAAGTTCACACTCCCGAGGAAGACTTGCGCAAGGAGGAGGCTGATATCGGTTTGCAGATGGCTTTACCGCCAAAGGCCGAATTTCATTCCTACATTGTCGGACAGACACCTCTGGTGGCGGTTATACAATCAGACCACCCGTTGGCAAAATCGAAGTCACTCACCTGCGCAATCATCGCCAAACAGCCGCTCGTTTGTTACAATGCCGATTGGTCGCCCATGGGTGGCACTATTCGTGCAGCCTTTGCCGCTCAGGGGCTAAACTATGATCCAGTGTGTGTTGTGCCGTTTTGCGGCACTGTCTGCAGCCTGGTGCGCGCTTGTGGTGGTGTTGGCGTCGTGGATGCAATGACAGCGCAAGACTATGCCATGCAGGGGCTTGTATCATTGCCGATCAGCGACATGCCAGATGTCTCCATCGTTGCATTCCATCGTCGAAATGAGCCCTTGCGAGCCCCGGTACAGGATTTCTTGACCGCGCTGCGTAAAGCGGCTGTGACGTCCGCAAATTGAAGACCCGTGAGTAGCTGAAATGACGTATTCCGATCGGATGCAATCGGTTCCGTCGCAATTTTAAGGTAACTCGCGAAATTGACGGGAGTCTTCGATCACACCTTATGCAACGGGATTGTCATATTGATTATTCGTCAAACAGATTGCGGTAGTTGAGGTGCATGAATAAGCAAGCCCCGACGTACAAAAAATCATCCCTTTTCAATTTCAATCGCGGTTCGTGTAATCTGGCTGTATTTCCGCTTCAATCTCAGTCTGTGTGAAGTTGAAGAAATGATGCTTGAGTGCGGTATACCAGTTTCTTACGAAACGATCCGCTGATGGTGTCGGTCGCATGGTTCGCTGCTCACGGCGCGACTGTGCCGCAAGATGCCCTCGGCCAGCGATATCTGGCATCTCGATGAAGTCGTTGCTCGCATCGGTGACAAGAAATGCTGGTTGTGGCGCGTGGTTGATCAGGATGGTCATGTGCTGGAAGAAATTGTACAAACCCATCGCAACACTAAGGCTGCGAGGCGCTTGCTGGTCCGAGAATTGAAGAAACAGGGATGTGCGCCAAAGCGTACCGTCACTGACAATCTGCGATCCCATGGTGCTGCCGGGCGTCAGGTCGATCGTCGTCCACACAAGGGACTGAACAATCGAGCCGAGAATTCGCGTCTGCCGTTGCGGAAGCGAGAGCGAACCAGGCAAGGGTTTCGGTCGATCGGATCACTGCAACATTTCGTATCGATCTTTTCGGCCACCCGAAACCATTTCATTCCCGCAAGTGCCAAACTCTCCGCCGACCAGGCCCGGGTGCATCGCCAAAATGCCATCGCGGAATGGTCCGCGGCGGCGCTTAAACTTGCTTGAAATTCTCCGTGCAGCTTCAACACACACTTACATCAAACAATGTGACAGCACCTATGGCTGTGATGCTTTCGGCTTGCATTGGGCTATGTTTCAATAGGGACATCATTGTCACCTTGATTTTCTATAAAGAAATTATTGAATACTTCGTGAAGCAACGAAGGAGACAGCATGATTATGCATCCATCGACATTCACACAGTCGATCAACGCCGAAACTGGCGATAATTACTCCGACAACAGCGAACGGACGAAGGTTAGATGGCCTTTTGGAGTCGAGGTGATCAGGATACATATTCCACGCGACTGCCACTATAAAGTAAGACTGGCGCCCAAAGATGAGAACGAACACAATGTCGACGTCATTACGAGCCGTGTACTGACACGCGCCGAGAAGGATTGCATCGCAACCGCGTATTATGAAACGACGCCCTTTGTTCTGGAATCCGATATCACTTTCGTGGTTGCGCAGCGCGGCTTTACCGATAATGTGTCCGACGAGGAGTGGACGACCAATAGCAGCCTAAGCTTTTGACCCGGTGTGGATTGTTTGGTCACCATTGGCCGCAGCCAGCATAAATTCGATCCAGGTTCAATCTGACCATGCTCGAACGGATAGCTTTGTTTTTGCAATGGCTGTTTCAAAATCCAGTCAAAGGTTGGAAGAGCGGATGACGAATGGGAAATGCCCAAAGTGCACAAGCGAGCTGACATCCATCAATGTCCAACAGGTTGATTTGGTGGACGGTGAGAAGCATTTGCGCGGCGGGATGTTTGTGTGCCCACACTGCACGGTGATAAACGTTTCACTTGATCCCAAATTGGTCGCTAGCGCATTGCATAGCAGTTCAAGGCGTCGAACCTAACCTGCTGTTAGCTGGCATGTCCCACATGCTCAAACGATACGAATGCTTGTGCTATCTCGGCCCTGCAATAGCTGCATCAATCCCCTCATCTCCAGCAATTGCCTCGACCGAATGACCCAGAGTCGTATCAAAGATTTTCAAAGCTAGTTGAAGTGCACCGAGGGTGACCTGGACTGTCCGGTTACCGCCGCGAATTGAGCTTGGACCAGTTTGGTTGCGGAGACAGGAGCCATACTTACGACGCCAGCTTATGGGATGACGAGCTACTGGGCGGCGGTAATCGGTCGCTCCAGTTGATTTCAGGCTTGATCGAATTCCAGCGGCATTCAGAAGAGCACCGCATAGTGCCTAAGCGTGAAAACAACCACCGAAACCAAAGCTAAAATAGCCAAAACGCCATGCCAACGTTGATTGCGTGTGATGAACGCCACGATACAGATTGAGACAATCAACGCCGTCTGAAGTTTGTATTCGACCCCGAGCCTGACCAAGTGATCTCCTCCCTTTAAGAGGGTGTCGATGAGATCGGTGAGATAAAGGACGATCAGTAGACCGAAGAACCAATGCCGGCGCGAAAGGAAATAGTCGCGATAGCCGGTATATTCCTCCATGCTGTCCGGATAGAGCAGCGTGCATAGCAAGAAGTACAAGCTCGAATAGAAGATGACGAACAGATACTCCTTGAACGTCCAGACTGAAAGCTCCCTGAGATCAAACTCAAACCACCAGAACCTCGCAACCGAAAAAAGCATGAAGCCGACCCAGATGAGATGTGCGGGGTAAATGGTGAGCTTTTTAGGGTGCTGTATAAACCGGGCGGTACCCGTCAACAGTCGCGAGACGCACAACCCCAAGACGATGCCCATGATCGTCCGGATGTGTGAGAAAGCTTCGGGCGACGGTGCTACAGACAGAAGATGATCATTCATGATGAACTCGGGTAGTCCCAGTGATTTTCTAATCTTTGACAGATCTCAATGACGTATCTGCCCTGCTTATATCAACAGCGCCGCACTCAAATGCCGTTAATATTGGCTATGGTTGTTAAACGCGTTTAACGAAGGCGCCATATACTTCCAGCTTCACGCCCGCGAAAACAGACCTGTCACCTTAAGTTATGACGCGCTTTACGGACTGGCATTCTTATACCTGCTGTGATTGATTGGCGACCTGCGATCAAAGGGGGGGACGACGAGTTGCGAACTATCATTCTCGGAGGAACGTTAGTGTTGAGTGTTCTGCTTGCTCAACAACCCTCATATGCCGTTTCGCTTTGCGACGGCGTTGACACACAACTCACCAAGCAACGCAAATCCGATTATGCCAAGCTTATCGCCGCAAGTCTTGGGAGCAAGGTCAAGCCGTCGAAAGTGCGCGTTGAGAATTTCATGCAGTCCGGCACCTGGACGGTCATATACGCAGATGTTCCAATTGCTGACCCCGGTTACTTCTTCTTCGATGCATCGACGGGCAAACCCAACTTTAAAGATGTTTGGGGTGGAATGGCAGACAAAAGCGAAATGCCGGACCTGATAAAGTGGGCAAGAAAACTGGGCGCCAATCCAAAGATTGCTTCGTGTTTCGCCGATACCGCAACGGGTTAACCAACATCGACTACCACCTTCGTGCAAACCGGGTTGCGAGATTCGGTATCCTGCCGCGTGAATAAACCATCGTGTTCAGTCTATAAGTTCAACACAAAATAGGAATGCGTGGTTTGATTCGATCCCGTTGACTATTCCTGATTTCAGCCGGATGTCTTTGGAGGTGTGCTTGAACTCCTCAAGCGCGTCATCGAGATAGCAATTCAGACCAAGCTCGTCACACATCTTCCGGATCACGGGTTGGCGATGGCCAATCAGCAGAATCCGATGGGGATTCGTATGAGATTGATGTGATTGTCGATGTGATCGGCCGCCGAAAACCGCTTAAGCTTGCGACGATCAAACTCTTCTTGTTCGCTCAATTGGCCAACGCCTTGGAACGTCACGAAGGCGTACTGTTTGAACGGATAATCGGCGGCGAATATGAAGAGCATGCGCGAAAACCATAGTCGCGTAACAGAAGGTGGTTGCGCTTCGAAGTGATATGCCCAGTGGAGAGAAGGTTATTGCCGGATCAGACACGCTTGTTTTCTCCCAAAAGATTGCTTCGCCACAGACTGGCACCCACCTGATCAGGTTGACATGTTTCAGCTTGCCCGCAGTCTATACGCAGCCAAAGTCCGGTCTACCTTCAAATTTCGTGTATCAAAGCAGACGGGATATCTGCCAGACCATCATGGACGGCGCTGCGAATGCATTGGACACGTCAATGGTCCCTCGATCTGCATTGCGATAATTCGCATAGCTCGTATGCGGATTTGTGCATTGCACCAAATTTGTACGATGCTATTTTACGGGTGTTAGGTTCTTTCCTCCCAGAAATCCTAACGACGGATGCAACAACCTCCTCCCTGTTGCATTTACAATCAGGGCCCAGCGCACCTCCTCCCGCGCTGGGCCTTTTTATGTGTTCAGCCTATTTGTCCGGCCTTTCACTATTGCTCCAAACCAAAGCAGTCCAAGCTGATTTCGCAGTTGTGTGAAGCCGCTTTTGGCCTGACGCTTGGGGGATGTCACAAAGTCCAACTCCCGAAATTTCAGAGCTTATATCCTGTTGGAAGATTTTCCGTACTCACCCGAACCAGACTGCTGGATTCAGCGGGGAAGCATCGTATTTGTCAGTGTCCAACCAGGTTATGGAATGGCGGCTTCTTACAATTTGTGACTTGCAATTATGTATGAAATAATTTTTCCTCGTTTTTGTAATGTATATATTCCATATTGCATTGCAGATAGGAGGTGCAATGAGGAGAGATATTAATAATACAAATACAAAAGATGATTATAGGCCATACTTAACGTCGATATGGCCATTTTTAGTTCTATTTGCCTTCGTCATTCTGTTGATTTTATTCTTAGTACGAATCACTGCGCATGAACATATAATTGAAAAAGACGTTTTCTATGAGGGACAGAACAGCTTGATTGTGGAAAATAACTTAGACGCTACATTTGTGTTGAAACCTTCTTCCGATAACGAGGCTCCGTGAACATTTACCCTCGATGATCAGTCGCCGCTGAGTCTCTTCTAATACCGTTCAACTATTTAAAACTAAGTCCGAATAAATTGTCATGAGATATTCAATAGGGAGGATGTGTCGGCTAATTAGAATGTCATTTATCCCTGCTGGAGAGCTGAAGAAGGCTATTATCATTCGGGCGCAACGATGCGATGCCGTTGCTCGAAATACCAATCCAAGCGCATCACTGCTGCGATTCAAACGACGATTGCGTATGATTAAGTAGCTGGTGAATTATGAGCGTCCGGCGAATGCATTTTCTGCTTTCGTGGAGGTGTATGAACCGCACCGGGTATTCGGGAGGCTTCAACTCATAAGAGATTGGAGTTGATGTGAACAAGCTCGTGGCCGGTGCAACGCATGTCCACATATGTTTAGAGGCCAGGGTGGAGGTTCTGGGCAATTCTATTCCAGGATGGCGGCAAGCGGGCGTAGCCGCGCGTTGAGGTGCAACATCGGTGTCGCGTTCCAGCAACTCAATCTGGGGTCGGAACAAGACTACCGCGACTTGCACTCCACTCCTCACAAATAAATACGGAGTTCGACTGGAATATTTGTGAATGGTTTCACCAAATAGTCCGGTTGGTCATCCACGAAACATCCGACGTCAGGAACAGGAAGGTTCTGCGCAAATGCGTCGAGCCGTGTCTTGCGTTCGATCTGGTTGAGCAACTCGGCACGGGCATGGAAGAGGTCACCGGTGTTCTGGCACGCAAGATCAAGCGTCTCGTATCGCTCATAGAAATATGTTGGTTGATTGGCCCAATAGATGCTCAGGGCAGTAGCGAATTCACATCTTGCTTGAGCGACGATCTGTGTGAGGAACCATGTACCGCTATCATAATTGTGATGCTGGGCGGTGGTGTGCAGTTCGACACCCGAGAGTATGGAAAGATCATCTACAACCTCGTTTTTGAACGGTTGAATGCCGATCGTTCTCTGTCGAACATGGAAACGATAAAAAGCCTCACCCTCATCGCCGTTCATGGCACTGTCGAATGTCGACTGGTCCATCTCATAGTAATAGGTATCGCCGGCGCATTTGCCCTTCAAAGCTAAGTCTGCAAGATCTTGCTCTGCACCCGAACCGTTCGAATGCCTTAGTCCCAGCGCCTTGGCCAGTTTTGTTAACATGCTATATTCCTTGGAGTGATTGCGTCATGACCCAAAATCATATGGCAGGCCTTCGTAGAGGACAGCGGTCTTCAAGATGGCACCCTTACGGTTACTTACATTCCCATCTGGGTACAATTGGAAACATCTGGCCATCGATGCGAGGCAAGATGTTGAGCGCCGCCTCCGCCTGTTGCTCTGTGATTATTTGGTCCTGGTGCGCGTCAGAACGCGATGCTTCCACTGTCAGTTGCAGCAGAGCGATCCGCATCCTGTCCGGTAAATAGGCTGCAACTGACAGCATGCCGGCGATCACGCATTCTCTTGCCTCGCCGATCGTAAAGTCATCGCCGAGCAGGTGCTCGCAATCCCAGGCGCTCTCTACCAAAATCCTGTAGGCGAAAGCCTCAAATGATGCGTCGCCGATGGAACTGCGCTCCTTATCATGCCAGATGAGCGCGACCCCGATATCACCGTTGGCCAAGGGTGTCAGACAGTATGCATCCCCTGCCCCTGATCGAGCAAACGGCAGAAATTTCCGTCCGCCCTGATAGATGGGATTCAACCATTCCTCTACAGTATCAGCAGCGCGTTCCGGATCGAGCCATTCAAAATCGTAAACGCAGGAGAAAGCTGGCGTCCCCGCCAACATGTAACTCCGCCAATGCTTGCGCCAATCAGCGGTATCAGTGCCATAACGTGTTTTCCCATCATTCAACAAATAACGGAGTGCGTCTGGGAGCACGATCTGGCAGCGCTCAGCAAGCTGCGAATAACTAACCACCAATATCCCCCACAATTGATCGTGCCCTTCGTCCATTTACTGTGGACAGATTCCAATTTGCCGTTCGGAGGCAAGCTTCTGGCACATCCGGCGGATGGCGCAAACAGCTGCTCGTCAGACACCCACTTTCCAACCAAGTACACTCTTCACAATGAAACGAGAAGACCAAAATGGCCCGACGAGCAATGGCGTACAAACGGAGCCGTTTGTACCAGTTGGAGAGTCATGAGAAAATGACCGATTGATAGCACGGCGAAAGGCTCGTAAGTCTTCCTTTGGAAATGCCGATAACACGCGATTTTCGAACACTTTCGATTGTAGCTTAACTGTCTACAATCCATGTCAAGGCCCATTTGGCAGGGCCATTCACTTCTCATGGTTGTAATGCCACCATCCTGTCTCTCTGGCAAAACGAGAGTGAACGGAGCCAAACAACAACGGTTGCTTCGCGCGCCCCAAGCTTGACCTTTGCAGCTCTCCAGCGAGTTCCGAAAGCTGAAGTTGCTGCAGACTGGCACAGTTGAGCAGTATACTGGCATCCTTGGGAGGTTCGACTTGAGGTTGGCGCCGACCTCTGTCAGGGCTTCACGAACCGATATGCGAAGCGATCGGTCTCGCCCTTGATCAAGGGATCGAAGACCTTGATCGCGTGTGGATCGTTCCTGTTCGCGAGCAGAGTACTTTCCGCATCCAGCACGAAGCCGGCGGCCTCCACCTCCTCGCGCACGGAGGCAGGGTCGATGCGATGCAATGACTGGGCATCACCTGTGCCGGCTCCGGCGGCGGCGGCGTGATCGACAATGACGTAGAACCCACCGGGCTTCAGCCGCTCGTAGACAGCTCGATTGAAGTTAGCCGCCGTCGCGCCTCTGGCCTGCATCAGTGCGGTGTGGAGATCGTGGTAGAACAGATGCAGCCACAGGACATCCGCTGGCTGCGTGATCTCCGGCATTGCCACGAGGTCCGCTGAGACGGCTTCGACGTTTTCCCGGCCTGGCTCTTGCGCGATAGTTCGCATGAGGCCGACCGGATCGTTCTTGAAGTGCGCGACTTCGGCCGGCACGAAGCTAATGACTCGACCTTCGGATCCAACGACGTCGGAGAACAGGCGCGTCCAGTCGCCGGCGCCTGGATAAACGTCGATGACGGTGGCACCCGCATCAATGCGTGCGAACCGGATCAATTCGGATAGTTTGGATTGGTCGTACATCGGAATCTCCTCTACGGTTGGGTATTCGACGAGCGCGCGGCACGCGAGACGGCGATCCGCTCGTTCACCTTCGGCGAAGGCCGATGGTTGCAGAAGGCCTGCGCTATACGGGCCCGGACGCGTCCATCTGCGCGGCGCGTGCCAACGCTTGCGTGTCGATGTATTCCTGGATGCTGGTCAGTCTGCCGTCCCGGACCGTGATGGCGAAGATCCAGTCGTCCTCGAACGGCTTGTTCGTGGCTTTGACCTTCCCGCTGGCGAAGCCGATGACGAGAACCCGGTCTCCTTGTGCGACAAATTCCCGGGGTTCCGTGGAGGTTTCCATCGACCTGGATGCCGTATCCAGCAAATCTGCCAGTCCCGCGTGCCCCCGGTAGGTGCCGGCCAGCGGCCAGTCCTCGCCCGGAATGATCCACTTGATGTCCTCGGCAACCAGCGCCAACAGAGCCTGTCTGTCGCCGCGGCCTATCGCGGCGAAGAAGTCCTTCACGGTCTGGATGTTTCTTTCAATACTCATGGGAATATCTCCATTTCGCTGTGATCGGATCGCGCTCGATCTGATCCGTACATCGTAGTCCTGTCGGTGGAGGCCTCGTTTTATCCGTCGAACTTGACCAGATCCGTGAAGATCAGATGACCCCAGCTCTTTCCGCGCGCCTGGACCAGCAGCCCGCCTTCCGACAGCCCGCCAAGCTTGATCGGCGCGAAGCCCAGATTTTCCGCGAGCGTAGCAATCTCCGCCGCAGCGTCGTCATCGTCACTCGCCAGGAACACGGCTCTCCTGCCGCCCCGCACCGCCGGATCTTGGCCAAGGGTGGCAGCGAGCAAATGGTTGAAGCCCTTGACCAGCCTTGCGTCAGAGAAAGCCTGCGCGACGGCCTGGGAAGACGGCTGCCCTCCCAGTTGCTCAGGAGGCACGCCGTAGGCATTGGTCACATCGACGATGGTCTTCCCCTGCCAGGTGGGGAGCGCCTTCGCGACATCTGGATGCGACTCGAAACGGAATGCCAAGAAGATGATGTCCGCCTTGACGGCTTCCGCCAGTGTTTTAGCAATGACCTTGGGCCCGATCGCGGCCGCATCTGCTGCAAAGCTTTCCGGGTCCCGCGTGGTTGCAACAGATACTTCAATGCCCTTGCGGGAAAAGGCCTTGGCCAGAGCTCGGCCGATATTGCCGAAGCCGATGATTGAGTAGCTCATAATGCTTCTCCGATCCTGTTGTTAAGGCTGGGTCAGACCTGCGCCCAACCACCATCGACGGCGAGATCTATGCCGGTGATGTAGGAGCTTTCATCGGAGGCAAGGAACGTGAGCGCAGCCGCGATTTCCTCTGGCTTTCCCCTGCGACCCATTGGGATCCGCGCAGCAAACTGGGCGACCGCCTCCTCGGCCTGCTCAACGGTGAGGCCGGTCGTTGTTGCCAAGGCGGGAGTCTCGATTGCGCCGGGGCTCATCGTATTGACACGGATATTGCGGCCCTTCAGCTCTTGGGTCCAAGACCGCGAGAAGCTGCGAACAGCCGCCTTGCTTGCTGCGTACGCGCTGAACGCTGGCAGCCCCATCACATTCGAGACCGAAGAGTTCAGAATGATCGATCCGCCGTCTTTGAAGATGGGAAGGGCCTTCTGCACGGTAAAGAACAGGCCCTTCACGTTCACGTCGAAGGTCTGGTCAAAATGGGCCTCAGTCGCTGCCGTGAGCGGCGCGACTGTACCTGCGCCCGCGTTTGCGAAGAGAATGTCGATGTGACCATGTTTCTCCTTCACGGTGGCATAGAGCCGATCCAGATCTTCCAAGCGCGAGACGTCACCCACGACTGTTGTCACGTTTTTCCCGATAAGCGCCGCGGCCTCTTGTAAGGCTTTCTCACGTCGCCCAATGATCACGACCTTCGCACCTTCTTCCACGAAACGCTTGGCTGTGGCCAAGCCGATCCCGCTACTTCCACCCGTGATGACTGCGATTTTACCTTCAAGTGCTTTCATAATCTTTTGTCCTACGTTGTGAGTGAGTTAGACACGGAACCGCGCCGGGGTCAGAGTTGAGCAAGGCCGCCGTCGACGGCAACTTCGCTGGCGGTCATGAAGCTGCTGTCGTCCGACGCGAGGAAGGCGGCCGCAGCCGCGATCTCCGCCGGAGCGGCCATGCGCTGGAGCGGGGTCATCGCGCCGTAGGCCTTTTGGCCCTCCTCTCCGAGCGCTTCCTTCGCGAGTTCGGTCGCCGTCGCGCCGGGCGACAGCACGTTGACCCGGATACCGGTACCCTTCAGATCCTCCGCCCACGTCCGTGCGAGATTGCGCACGGCTGCCTTGCTGGCGCTGTAGGCAGTGAATGCCGGGGCGCCGGTGGTCCCGGCGCTCGATCCCGTCAGGATGATCGAACCGCCCGGGCCCATCAGTGGTAGCGCCTTCTGGACCGTGAAGATCGTGCCCTTCACGTTGGTGTCGAAAGTGTCATCGATGTGCTTGGCGGTGATCTGGCCGAGAGCAAGCGGACTTCCGGCCCCGGCATTGGCGAAGACGATGTCGAGGCTTCCGCGCTCGGCTTTCACCGCCGCGTAGAGCCGATCCAGATCGGCCTCATCCGAGACCGAGCCCTTCACCGCGCGGGCGTTGGGTCCAAGCTCGGCCACAGCCGCATCGAGTGCTTGCTGCCGACGGCCATAGATGAAGACAAAGGCACCCTCCTCGATGAAGCGCCTTGCAGCGGCGAGGCCGATACCAGTAGCGCCGCCCGTGATCACGGCGGTCTTTCCATTCAATCTATTCATGTTGTGCATCCTTTGTTGAAGTTGCACGGAAACCCTGTGCATCGTTGAAGTAGGTGCAAAGTTGGGCGCGTATCAGTGCGCAAGCGCGCACATCGGTGGTGTAAAAACGATCCAGCCTGACATCGGCCGCGACGATCGGTGCTCGCCGTTCGGAATTGAGCTACGCTCGTTGACATAGCTGTACTCGCTGCCCGTACTGCTGTATCGTATAGGCGACACGGGGCTTGCAAGGCGCACCGCGCGGTGCCGAATTACACCATGATTGACTGGGATGACGTTCGCTACTTTCTTGCCGCCGCGCGTGGCGGCTCGGTGCGGGCTGCCGCCAAGAGCCTGGGAGTCAATCACTCGACCGTGCTGCGACGCATTGCTCAGCTCGAGGAGCACCTCGGGGCGCAGATGTTCGAAAAGCTGCCTTCGGGCTATCGCCTGACGACCGCTGGCGAGGAGGTACTCGAGTTCGCGAACCAGATGGAAGCCTCGTCGCACCAATTGGAGACGCGCGTCTTCGGGCGCGATCAGAGCGTACGCGGGCTTCTGCGGGTGACGCTGCCCCCGTTCCTTGCGACACACCTGCTCATGCCGGATATCGCAGATTTTACGCGTCTGCATCCGGACATCGAGATGGAGATTGTATCGACCGGCGCGGTCGTGAATCTGACCAACCGGGAGGCGGATGTGGCGATCCGGATGGTCTCCGATCGCAAGACCCTGCCGCTCAATCTTCATGGCCTGAAAGGTCCGGATCTGCTCGCGGGTGTTTATATGTCCCGCGATAGACTGGCCGCGTGGCGTGCGGGTGCGCCGGCTCCTATCCGGCCCATCGTCATCGGCGGTCAGGCTGTTCCGGACTGGATCGACAAAGGGGAGTTTCGCGCCACAGGGGTTCCGTTCAGGACGCCGGACGCCGACGCGCAGATCGCTGCGGCAAGGCAAGGGATCGGCATGACCAAACTGCCCTGTTTCGTCGGAGATGCCGATCGCCTGCTGGCGAGAGTTCCGGGCATCGATCTGAAATCACCTGCGACGATCTGGCTTCTCACGCAAGGGGAGACACGCAAGACGAAGCGCGTGCGGCTTTTCACAGAGTTCATATCCCACCGGCTCGCCGCGTACGCTCCGCTCCTCGCCGGGCGGTTCATATCGCGCGGCTGACGTCGCGTGCCAAACGCCAAAAATGGGCTGGGGAAATTGCTGTTGGAAATTGGCATTGCCAAGTGGGACAGGCCGCGGAGTGGCCGCTCTCCGTGAAATCGAAACGCATAGTGGACCGTCCGCTTCCGGCCCCGAAGCGGCGGCGTCCTGAACTGCCGAACGTGACGGGATCGATGATGATAATTGTTCCGATAGCGCAGATTAGGTCGAGGATCCTGGCAGTGAGACCTGGCCAAGAATGGCAATGCGGGTAATTTCCTGCTTCAGACATGGGACGCTCGCGAAAGTGAAGCGGCGACGAGCTGGACGCGGCGGTTGATGGCCGCCATGGTGGACGTCACGAGCTGGTCGGGAAAACCGTTGGGCAGCTTTGCTATAGCGGCCTTTGCCTGCTGTTCGGCGTTCGCGGTGATGTCTTCAAAGATCGCTTTCATCGCCGCGGTGCCGACACCGGAAAGGTCCGCCGACTGCATGAAATGGCGGGGTACGATGTCATGGATTGCATAGTGGCGGTTTCTGCCAACCGACATCGCAAGTTTGAATTTCTTGCGGGAGATCTGGCCTTCGTCGAGGCTCGGCTGTGCGGTCAGCACGTCGTAGAGAGGTGTCATTCGGAAGCGTCCGCCGGGGCCAAGAAAAATACTGAAGTTTTTAGCGTGACCGTCGGTCGCGCCGAGCAGCCAGAACAGGATACTGGCGCGCATGAATATGGCGATATCGGCGTCGGGTGTGTCACTGCCTTTCAAAAGGTTGATGATTTCCCGCATTCCAGGGCCGCCGTCGGACTGATATTTTCTGGTGGGCGGGATCGACAGCGCCTGGCAAGTGTCCTCTTGCGGCAGACGGAGCAATCTTCCGTCCTTCGCCCAAAGGCGGTCGAAACGTTCCACGATTAGTGTACGGCGTTCCCCGAATTTCGCGATCTCGACGTTGGCGGTGGGGACGCCCATTGCTTCCAGCAGCTTCAGGCAGAGATACTCATTCTCGACACTGTTGGAGAGGTCGATGCCATTGGGAAGCTGGCCGATCTGCGGTTTGAGAATATGGGTGGTGGCGGTGGTGGCTGTGGGTTTAAACCACTGGCCGTCCTTGCGCAGCAGGGCGGTTTTTTCCTGTGCCCCGGCAATCGAGATTCGAAAATCTTCGTCTTCGCCCATACCGAGCGGCGCGGCGGCGAGATTCTTGATGATGTCTGCGACCTCGTCGTCGCTGACCGGCTTGCCGTCGGTATCGCCGACAGTGCCGGGATCAGTGCCGTCGGGCAGAAACTGCAGGGCGCCCACGCAGTCCTGGCCCAGAGCGGTTAGCAGGCTGAAGGCGTCAGTTCCTTCCGCGCCGACGCGCTCGGCGACCCGGTTGCGGATTGCGTCGTTGTCAGGCAGCAGGTTGTCGAACACATTGATGACCGGGGTGCCGATATAACGGTCCTCGCGCAGGGGCAGTGATAGTGACACCGGGAATGTGCTGCGCCAATCCAGCCAGCTGTGTCCGTACTGGAAGTCGATGGCGCCTGTGGCCTCACGCCGCAGCACGCCGACATGACGGCTGTTCAGAAAAACGTTGAGGGGTACGTGCGCCCGCCTTCTCGCCATCAGAACAAGTCCTCGATGTCGGCGGCGCTGCCCTGACTGCGTGGTCGAACGACCAGTTCCAGATTGAGGGCTGAAAGGGCTTCCATCAGGGTGCGCAACTGGACGGCCGGCTCCCCGGCTTCTAGGCGCGAAACCGTGCCCTGCCGCATATGGATTTGTTCGCCGAGCGCACCCTGACTCAAGTGCGCCTGCTTGCGGGCACGGCGCAGGATGGCGCCAAGTTGTTTTTCTGTGCGGGCGATCTGTTCGTTCATGGTGGCCTCCAATCGCCAATATACGCGGCAACGTATAATCTGTCAATATACGCGAATGCGATTATAATAGAAATATACGCGGAAGCGTTTAAAACCCTATTATACGGAAATGCGCATAAGAACGCAGACGCACACCAATCGTCGCCTACCACAGGTGTTTGACCCTGCGCTTTGATGGGGCGCCGGTGCATGAATGCAGCTGAAATCGTCAACGGACGCTATTGGTCCTTGTTTTGATCCATGCATCGCCAAACGCCGATCATGCGCTTGACGATGACATGGTTGGTCAGTCGCTCTTATCGCCGCCGATCGTCTGGATCTTGTCCCAGATCTTTGCAGGCTTGGGAACGTCCACGCTGAAAATCGTTTCGAACGTGTCGGCAAGATGATCCGCGCTTGTGATGCGCTGTTCGCTGACGCCCTCAGCCGTCACGCGGCACAGGCAATCGTTCTTCAGGGCGAGATAGCCATCCGCGGTATGCCGCAGGATCGCCAGCGCGTTCGTGAAGGGCGAACCGGGATCCTGCGTCAGCCAGCCAAGCGTGGCGGTGATGGCGGCCTCGTCGCTGTGATCGGGCCGGAAATCGAAGCTGTGCGCCATGCCGCGCGCATGGTTCCTGAAACGCAGCCAGCCGTCGTCCGTCGGCATGATCGAAAAATCGAAGCCGCGCTGGCTGATCGGCCCGACGGCAAGCGGTACAGGCTCGACGATGGCGTCCGCCAAGCCGACCTCGGCAAGGTACGGGCGGTCGAGATCGACACGCAGTGTCAGGTGGTTGCCGATGGCGTTGTCGCCCAGTGTTTCACGATTGACGCCGCCGCACAGGCGGGTCACTCGGAATCCGAGCGCGGCGAACAGACCATTCATCTCGTAGCACCAGCCGCCGCGCTTGGCCCAAGACGCGCCATCTGCTCCGACGTTAGCCAGTATAAACACTTATCATTCAGTCTCCTTGAAGAGACTGAATCAAACGCCCTGCTTAAATCAATAGATCCTGAGCCTAGCGACTCTTCGTCAACTCGACCACCGGCCTCGTTACCCATAGTTTCACAACTTCGACTTGAAGGAGTTAACATGACTGATATTTGGTTTAGGACTGGGGAAGCAACTGTACTAGCTGCGGAGGGGCAAGTGACTGATGCCATGCCGGAGGTTGTGCTGGGGTCGGTAAGGGGGCCTGTCGGCCAGGCGTTTGCATCGATGATGGGACAGGTAAAAGGCCATACACGCATGTTCGTCGTTCGCGACCTTAATCAGGCCGTGCGCCCCGCCACGCTGATGACCACAAAGGTCACCATCCAAAACATGGCCTATGCCGAACTGCTCGGTGGTGTTGTCCAGGCAGCCATGGGCGATGCAATTGTTGATTGTCTTATCGAAGATGTCCTTCCAAGAGATCAAGCAGACGATCTTTGTATGATAATCACCGTTTGGCTCGATCCACGTTGCGCGGAAGATGACAATCTCGACCGTAAGGATCTGTATCGGACCAACTATGAAGCAACGAAGCTCGCCATATCTCGTGCTATGACTGGTAAACCCACCGTTGAAGAACTGATCGCCAACCGCAAGACAGTTAAGCACTATGCCCTGGATGGGGTAATCGATTATTGAGTCCGTAGCTGCGCTGTCCCAGCCAATGTTCTGCCGATGAGTTGCGCCACCAATTGACCCATTTTTACATCTCGGGTTGACCAGAGTTGATCGAGATAAAACAAAGATTAATAATAAGTTTCCAATAGAGTTGTTGGGGCAACGTTGAATGGCAAAATGGGTCAATTTCTTATTGAAATCAACATCGCGGTCTCATACTCTTTAGGTTGATCTGAAAAGAGGGCCAACGAGCCGAAGTGATTCAGACTCAATCCGATCCATCAAATGCCAGACTGAACGTTCGGGCCTGCTTTTGGGCGGCAGAACCCGGCTAAGATTCGGAAACAGGACGGCTGCGAAGCTTCAATACAGTCTCCCGTTCTGCACGCCTGCAGACCTGAGGCGGAAGACCGCGCAGCACCAACTCAGTGTCTGCAACGACCAAGCGACCAATTTCGAAGAAGCTCTCGGCCATACCTCCGCTTCGGTGGCTCGAAAGAATGACGTCGTTCATTTTCCTGATCGGTGCATCCGACGGCAGCGGTTCAACGGGGAAAACGTCAATGCCTGCACGGATGCGTCCTTCGCCGATAGCCTCCTCCAATGCCGAAAAATCGACGATCCCCGCCCTGCTCATCAACAGGAGGATGGACCCACGCTGCATTCTTTCCAGTTCTTTGGCCCCGATGAAGCCTTGGTTTTCGACCGTCGATCCAGCAAAAAGAAAGACAATCCGAGACCGCGAGAGAACCTCGTCAAGCGTGGACGGCACACAGTCCCTCTCCATAATTACCCGCTCCGAAAGCCAAGGATCGTACGCTCGTACTTTGCATCGGAACGGCGCAAGCATACGCCGCAAGGCAGTGCCGAGATCGCCGAGTCCGACGATGCCTACGTTGCACCCAGTGAGCAGAAAGCTGTCTTTGTTACTTGCCAGGCCCCAGGATTCCGAAGCCGTGCGGAACATTTCGTGCGTCGACGTAATCTGCCTTGCCAAGTCCATAGCCATTCCAAAGGCCGTTTCTGCAACAGCCGTCGCATACACCGGGCTAACGTTTAACACGTGGATGCCGCGCTCCAGACAATAGCCGTAATCTACATTAGGAAAAAAATTGCCTTCCACATTGAAGACCGCCTTCAATTTAGGCATTTTTGACAGGCGGTCAGATGGCAAGTCGATCTGGCCTATGACAATTGTGGCCTCCGCCAGATCAGCGGCAAGCTCAGTGTCGCCAAGCCGCTGGCCGTCGGCATGGATCCTGACACGCCCCAAACTACGCAGCTTCTCCATTACTGCAGGTTCGAAGATCATCGCCACGGTTCGCGGCTCCGGATCGGCAATGAGTATCAATGGACGATGTTCCGACATTCTTTCCTTTGCTTTCCGATTGGTGGCCCGGGTCAAACAACGAGCTTGCAACTGCGCCATTGATCGCACTGGCTCGATTCGAACGCTGCTTCAATGAACCTCACTCCCTTCGCGCCATCGAGTGCCGTGGGATAGGCCAAAAGATCCGGATTTAGCTGGACGCCCAATCTGCGGGCCTCCACCGCTACGGCAATTTCGGTATAAAGATTGGCCCAGGCATCGGTGAGCGCCTCAGGGTGTCCTCTCGGCATGCGCACGAACCGCACCGCCGCAGGTTTCATGCCGCCGCCATAACCCCGGCCGATCACTTGAGTTGGCTCGTCGATGCGGGTGAAATTAAGATACTCGGGGTTTTCCTGCTGCCATTCCATACCACCCAATGTACCGAACACCCGCAGGCGCAGTCCACAGTGCGTGCCGGCAGCTGCCTGAGAAACCATCAACGTTCCGGGGATGCCACCTTCAAATCGTACGTGCATGAACGCGGTGTCCTCGAGCTTCTTCGGCTTACCAGACACATGGAAGTCAGCGCGTACGCTTTCCAAGTCTTTGTCCGTCACAAATGCGGCCAAGTGCGCGGCGTGCGTGCCGATATCGCCCACGGTGAAGGTAGGACCGACCTTGTCTGGATTCAATCGCCATGGCACACCGTCACTACCCTCGTCCGTCAGTGAAACAGCCCATTCCTGAAAATACTCGACGTGGACTTGTTTGATCTCCCCAATCTCGCCTGCGCGGACCATCTCCCGGAATTGCCGAACCATCACGTGTGAGGCATAGGCATATGTCACTCCGAAGACCAATCCGGTTTGCCGTTGTCGCCGAACAAGATTGAGGGCTTCTGCGAGATTGGTGGTGAGGGGCTTGTCGCAAATAATGTCGATTCCGCCATCCATGAAAGCAAGCGCGACATCATGGTGCAGATGGTTGGGAGTGGCTATGACGACGGCATCTATGCCGTCTTCCCGTCGCGCCTCCTTTACCGCCATGTCTCTGTAGTCGGTGTAGATGCGGTCCTTGGATAACATCCACTCCCTACCGGACCGCAAGGCTCGCTCCGGCTCAGATGAAAGCGCTCCGGCAACAATTTCCCAGCGGTTCGACAACCGCGCCCCGTTCGCATGAACCTGCCCGATTAGAGCCCCTTGGCCGCCGCCGACAAACCCCAAACGCAAGCGTCTGGAAGGTAGGGGGAAGGCCTGACCTTGAACCGCATCGCTCATATCTTTGCTCACTCTCAATCAGGTTGCTGTAGCAGATTGGGGCACACCCTCCGGCGTGCCCCGGATCAACCTCATTTATATTGGTCGGCATTGTCCTTGGTGACGAGCACCGTGCCGGTATCAATTACCAAAGGCACTTGCTTGCCGGCCTTGAGATCAACAAGCGTTTGAATCCCCAGACCACCGATTTTCTTGGGCGCTTGCGCGATGGATGCCGTCATCTCGCCCGCAAGAATAGACGTTGCCGCATCAGGATTGGCGTCGTAGCCGACAACCATGACGTCCTTTAGTTTTGCCGCGGCCTTCAAGGCTTCGATAGCGCCGAGCGCCATGTTGTCGTTGGATCCAAAAATGCCTTTGATGTTGGGGTTACCAGCCAAGATACTTTCGGTCACCGAAAGACCCTTTGCCCTATCCCATTCCGCCGTCTGCTCGGCTACAATCTTTAACCCGCAAGCTTCGAACGCGGCTTTGGATCCACCCGCACGGTCCACTCCATTGGTCGTGCTCATAATTCCTTGAAGAATCGCTACCTCCGAACCCTTTGGAAGGTTCTTGCACATATATTCGCCTGCAAGTTTGCCGCCTTCCAAGTTATTGGTCCCGATGAACGGGACCCCTTCGTTGGTACCGGCACCGTCGACAAACACCGTCTTGATGCCGGCAGTCTTTGCCGACTCTATGACTTCCGCGAGGGAATTCGGATCGGTCGGCGCAAGGGCGATACCGTCGACTTTTTGAGCGATCAAGTCTTCCAGCTGGTTGATTTGCGACTGCACGTCGGTTTCAGCAGGCGGCGCAACGACAATAACATCGACGCCCAACTCCTTGCCCTTGGCCTTGGCACCCTCCTCAACCGCAGCCCAATAGGGGTTTCCCGCACCGGGGCCTTTCATGCTGAGGACGAACTTGTCTGCATGTGCGGTTCCGGCCAACGCGAATACACAAATTCCCGCGAGCAACATTTTCTTCATTGATAGGTCCTCCCGACCATAGCGTCCCCTGAATCCAAGCGCCCGTCAGGAGACGGAACGGGCTGTTTCGTGTTCAAAAACGTCCTGATCAGCTGCGGACTCCGGCACGACGTCTTAGGACATCGATGTAAACGGCAAAAATGATGACGAACCCGATTAGGATCATCTGCCAAAACGCGCTGACATTGTTGATGTTAAGTCCATTGCGCAGAAGGCCCATGATCAGGACGCCGGCCAATACGCCGAGGACTGTCCCTCGTCCGCCAAAAAATGATGCGCCTCCGATAATGACGGCCGCTATCGCATCCAGCTCAATACCAATGCCCGCATTGGGGAACCCGCTGTCGGTTCGGCCGGCAAGCAAGAGGCCCGCAAGGCCGGCAAAAAAGCCGCAGATCATGTAGACAAGCACCAGAATTCGATCGACATTGATGCCGGACACACGGGCAGCATGTTGATTTCCTCCGATAGCGTAGATGTGCCTCCCGACATTTGTACGTGCCAGAAAATACCAGAGGCCAATAGCGCATACAGCGACAATAATAAGGCTGGCTGGCAAGCCAGCAGGCGGCGCGAAAATGCCAAAATCGAAATACTTGACGCCGAGATAGCGCACTTCGGGTTGAAGTCCGGAAACCGGTGCCCCAGCGGTGACGAGATAGGTTAGCCCCCGCGCAATGTTGAGCGTGCCGAGGGTCATGATAAACGGATGCGGCAGTTTGAGCCAGGTCAATCCTACCCCGTTTATCCATCCGACCGTCAAGCCTATTGCCGGTCCGATAAGAAGGCATAGCGGCCAAGCGATTCCTGCCTTACTGGCGATAGCAATGCACACCATTGACAGGCCCATCGTGGAGCCCACGGAAAGGTCAATGCCGGCCGTGACGATGACGACGAGCATCCCGAGAGCGAGCAGCGCCAGCGATGCGTTCTGCTTAAGGATATTCGTTAAGTTCTGGGAAGTAAGAAACACGTCCGGTTTTATCGTCGCAAGTCCGATCATCATGGCGATGACGACGAACACGATCCCGTAGGTTTCCATGAAAGAAGCGAGTTTCGGGCTGTAGATCATTTCACTGCACTCTGTCGTGGGCTAGCTGATCATGGTGACCTTTGGTGCCCATGATCCAACCGATTACTTCGTTGCGGGTGGTTTCACCGAGGGGGGCTTCGGCAAAATTCGTGCCTTGAAAGAGTGCAATGACGCGATCGCAGCAGTAGAAAATGTCGTCCATGCGATGGGAAATGATGATGACCGCTACGCCGTGCTCTTTGAGCGACCGTATGAGATCAAGTACCTTTCCGACCTCTTTTATCGCCAACGCCGCAGTGGGCTCGTCCATGATCACAAGTTTCGCATCGAATGCCGTTGCGCGAGCTATGGCGACCGCCTGTCGCTGGCCGCCGCTTAAGTTTTCGGTGTTCTGGTCAATCGATTTTACATGGATTTTCAGCTTATCGAGATGCGCGGCTGCCATCTCCCGCGCTTTGGCGTGGTCCACGATGGTGAGCGACCCAAACTTGTGGCCGGGCTCGCGGCCAAGATAAATGTTTTCGTAGATGGGAAGGTTCCCGGCGAGAGCGAAATCTTGATACACCATCTCTATGCCCAGGTTCCGAGCGTCACGTGGACTCGTGAATTTAACCGGATAACCTTGGTAAATGAGTTCGCCTTCGCTCGGCACATAAAGCCCCGAGAGTATTTTCATCAAAGTTGACTTGCCAGCTCCATTGTCGCCGACGACACCGAGCACCTCTCCTTCCCCTATGTGAAAATTAACATTGTGAAGCGCTGTTATAGCTCCAAAATATTTTGATATGCCCCTTGCCTCGAGAAGCTGCGACCCATTTGCGGGAACATTAGCCATTTATTCCTCCCTTGATACCTCAGTGCAAACCGAACGCCTGCTCTTCACACCATAACGATGCAGACCAATCTCTAGACGATGCGGTCAAGTGAGACAGCGAAGACGCCAGCGGTCCTGCCGTCCCCACTTTCGAAGTCATCTTTCGAATTCTCAGGCGAACGTCGTTTTGAACAAAAATCTCGGGGCCGACAGAACTGCCTTTAATAAGGACGCTCTCGATTACCCTTTATTTTTAATTGCTTGCGGCCACTCCTCAATGCCGTGGATCCGAACTGAAAACATCGCAAGGACCTTCAATAATCGTATTATGCAATTAATTATGCGTCAATGAAAAAATGCAATAAAAGTTGCAATGGATGATAGCGGGAAAGCTTTGCCCTGCGGTCCCAAAATCGGTGTCAATTCAATTGGTCCACCCCTAAGAGAGGCTCTTTATGAAGTATGGTTTTTGAGCCAATAAGGGATAACGAGAATGTCAAGCAAGCGACGCCAAACCCAAATAGTTTGGCGCGAGATGGTTGTCTACCGCTTGTTTTGACGTGGTAGATTGGGTGCCATTCTGCAGCCGTCATCAATGGCACCTCGCCATTGCCTTAAGCTCTCTTCTTGCGCCGATAGACATCAGCCACAACAGCAGCAACGATAATACCGCCCTTGATGATCTCCTGATAATACGCGTCGACACGCAGAAATGTGAAACCGGAAGTCATCACACCGAGAATGATTGTGCCAATCACAGTGCCAGTAATGCGGCCCACGCCGCCTGAGAGCGACGTTCCTCCGATAACAGCGGCTGCAATGGCATCAAGTTCATACATTACACCCATGCCGGATTGAGCCGTCTGTGCTCGCGCTGCGGTCACAATTCCAGCCAAGCCTGCAAGAAGCCCTGCAATTGCGTAGACTTTTACGAGATGGGCTTCGACATTGATCCCGGAAACCCTTGCCGCCTGAGCATTCGCGCCAATCGCATAGGTGAATTTGCCGTAACGCGTGTAACGAAGCGCAATGTGGAAGACCACTGCCATAACTAGGAAGACGATGACCGGTACTACGCCACTGCCGATAAAATTGAACTGATCCGTGAGCCCGGATATTGGCTGGCCCTTCGTGTACCATTTGGCAACACCACGCGCCGACACCATCATGCCGAGTGTTGCAATAAAGGGCGGGATGCGGGTGAAGGCAATCAACCAACCATTCAGCAGTCCGGCCAATACGCCGATGATCAGCCCGATACCGATCGGGATAAATGCAGGCAAGTCGGTCATACTGGGATAAATGGCACGGGCCCAGGTCGAGGATTGTGCAAAGCCAGCGGCGATCATGGCAGTCATGCCAACAACCGATCCCGACGAGAGATCGATGCCACCGGTAATGATCACCTGCGTCACACCAATTGCAATGATCCCGATGACGGAAACCTGCAAGATCATGATCGTCAAACGTTGAGGATTAAGCAAAAAGCTCTGTCCAACGAAGAGCCAACCCAACACTTCAAGTACGAGCGCGATAGCGATCAAAACCATAAAGATGTTCAATTCCGGAGGCAAACGTCGAGCGGATGTGGTTCTTTCGGTCTTTTCAGTGACAAGTTGATTGGTGGTCATAGTTGTTCCTTCCAGCCGTCCGCAGACGCTTAGCGCGCAGCCAGTTCCATTATTGTTATTTGGGTGGCTTCTGATCTATCGAGGAATCCGGTGACCCTCCCCTCATGCATCACCATCACGCGATCGCTCATGCCAAGCACTTCCGGCAACTCCGACGAAATCATGATGACAGCCACGCCATCCCTCGCCAGTTCCGTCACGAAGCGATGGATCTCCGCCTTTGCACCAACGTCGATACCGCGCGTAGGCTCATCAAGAATAAGGATGCGCGGATTGGTGAGAAGCCATCGACCGATGAGAACCTTTTGCTGGTTACCGCCCGAGAGGTTTTCGATTTTCTCATGCAAATTCGGGGTCTTTACACGAAGCTTTCGGCTCATTTCCTCACAGGCAGCATAAGCCTGCTTTTCCCGGACGAACCCGCCACTTGCAAAGCGATCCTGCAAAACGGCTATTTGCATGTTTTCAAGAATATTAAGAACCAGCAGACATCCTGTGTCTTTCCGGTCTTCGGTAAGAAACGCCATGCGATTGCGGATGGCGGTTTTGGGACTATCGATGTTGACAGGATTGCCATTGATTTCAATCGAACCGGACGACGCGGGCGTCACTCCGAACACTGCTTCTGCCACATTCGATCTGCCAGATCCTACAAGTCCGGCTATACCGAGTATCTCGCCTGCGCGAACATCAAACGAGACGTCGTGAAACACGCCATTGAGTGTCAGGTTCTTGACAGAAAGGACCGTATCCCCGATCGGCACCTTTTCCTTAGGGAACATCTGTGTGATCTCACGGCCAACCATCATCCGGATAATGTCATCCCGTGTTACATCCGTGGACCTATGCGTGCCGATGTACTTGCCGTCGCGAAAGACCGAGAATTCATCGGCGATCTCGAACAGCTCATTCATTTTGTGGGTAATGTAGACGATCCCGATGCCTTGCGCGCGCAGATCGCGGATGATCTCGAACAGATGACCGACTTCACGCTCGGTCAAAGTCGACGTCGGTTCGTCCATAATGAGAACATCGGACTCGTACGAAACAGCTTTTGCAATCTCGACCATCTGCCGATTGGCGACGGACAGGAGTCGGACTTCCATTTCCGGATCGATGTTGATCTTCAAGCGTTCGAAGAGTTCGATCGTCATCCGGTGCATTTCTCTATGATCGACGAATCCAAACCGGTTCTTTGGTTCTCTGCGGATCCAGATGTTTTCCGCAACGGTCATATAGGGCATCAGGTTGAGTTCCTGATGGATCATGGCGATGCCGTTCTCCAGCGCGTCGAGTGGTGACAACAACCGGATTTCAACGCCTTTGAGTTTGATTGTGCCTTTGTCCGGATGGTAGATACCTGCGAGCACCTTCATCAGGGTGGATTTGCCGGCACCGTTCTCGCCCATCAAGGCGTGAACCGACCCTCGCCTTAATTTGAAAGAAACGTCGTCCAACGCAACGACACCCGGAAATTCCTTGTGTACACCCTCTGCAGAGAGAAGGTATTCGGCATTTGGAATTGTCCTGCTGGCGCGCACGGCGGCCATTGCTGTCGGGCTTATGGTCATTTCTGTCCTCCCAATCACGACCCTGTTGCAATGCGTATTGGGAGCGGGATTGACCCCGCTCCCAACGGCCCAATCACTTCTTGGTCTGATACTGTGAGAGGTTTTCTTTGGTCACGAGCTCGAAGGGGATGTATGTCTTTTTTTCGACAGCCTCGCCTTTGATGATCTTGCGTGCCGTGTCGACCGCACCGCGTCCCTGGCCGGCTGCATTCTGGAACACCGTGACATGTAGATCCCCTGCCGCCACAGCAGCCAGAGCATCTGCCGTGGCATCAACACCGCCAACCACAACGCTATCCATCTTCCGCCCCGAAGCCTTCAATGCCTGTATGGCACCCAGGGCCATTTCGTCATTGTTGGCAATGACCGCATCGAATTCGACACCGGCAGACAACCAGTTTGTCATCAAGTCGAGAGCCGGTGTGCGCATCCAGTTGGCCGACTGTTCTTCAACGACTTTGATGCCGCTGCATTCCGGCGTGGACAGCACATCGTGCGTGGCTTTCGTGCGGCCGCGTTGACCTGTGGTGCCGAGCTGTCCCTGCATGATAACCGCTTTGCCTTTGCCTGCGAGCATCTTGCAGACAGTCTGGGTTTCCAGCGTTCCAGCCTGCTCTTCATTAGACCCGACAAAAGCTTGCTTGTCCGGCAGGCTGTCGACGTTCGACGGTGCATTGTTCACAAAGATCAGCGGAATACCTGCTGCCGCCGCAGTTTTTGAGATCGCTGCGCCAGAGTCGGCGTCGACCAGCATGATAATGATCGCATCAACGCGGGACGCGATGAAGTTGTCCACCTGGCTCTGCTGCTTTGCGATATCACCCTGACCATCCTCGGTCAGTATGGTCACGCCGTCGAGTGACTTGCCGTAGTCCTCCATGCTGTGACGAAGACCGGTCAGCCAGTTATCGTCGAACAATGACATACTGACACCAATGGTTTCGGCATGCGCCGTGCTCGTCAACAGTGCTGCCGCGAGAGCCGCACATGCAAAATACTTCTTCATTCCATTCCTCCTCAGTTGTGCGGACGATTTCAAGCGTCCGCGATTAATGCCAAAGCATCTTCGTTCCGGGAGACGATGCGCCTCCGGTTCTGCCGGTTTCTTCCGGCTTCGTTCGATCTTTCGGTATTCTTGGCATCCGCACGATTTGCGAACAGATACCGTTTTCAGACTAGCTCCTCCCAGCTGTGTCGATCACACGAAGCGTGGTTTTTGCCAGCCTCCATCGTATATTTCGTGGCTATCCACGACAGCGTCCACGAAGGCGACCCCCTTCAATCCGTCATAGGATGTCGGAATGACCTCCTCATCCACAGCTTTACCGCATGCTTTCGATCGGATAACCGATGCGAAAGCAGAGTAAAGATTGGCAAATGCTTCAATGTAGCCTTCCGGATGACCAGGCGGCGTGCGCGTCCGAACCTGGGTGTTCGCAGAGAGATCGTCCCTGCCGCGCTTGACGACGATGGGCGCACCAAACAGCGGGGTGAAATGCAGCTCGTTGGGGTGTTCCTGATGCCAGGCCAAGCTGCCTTTTTCGCCGAACACCCGTAAGCGTAGCCCGTTTGATTGGCCGATTGCCACCTGCGACGACCACAATAACCCGCGGGCACCACCTTCGTAGCGGATCATGACGTGAGCATTGTCATCAAGGGCTCGTCCTTCGACAAAGGTAGCAAGATCGGAAGCCAGCGCTTCGGCTTTGAGACCCGTTACAAATCCCGCCAGATGATATGCATGGGTGCCTATATCTCCGATCGATCCGCCGCGACCGTTTTTTTTCGGGTCTGTCCGCCAGGCTGCCTGCTGGTTTCCCTGCAGTTCAATGCCAGTCGCCATCCACTCCAATGGATATTCAACCTGAACGACCCGAATGCCTCCAAGATCGCCGCGCTGAACCATTGCACGTGCCTCATGGATCATCGGATAACCGCAATAGGTGTAGGTTACGCCGAGGAAAAGACCAGTCGATTGTGCCAACTCATGCAAGGCGATGGCATCTTCCGCGGTTGTTGTCATCGGCTTTTCGCAGATCACGTGAATACCAGCTTCGAGGAAGGCCTTGGCGATCGGGAAATGTGTATGATTGGGTGTGCAAATTGCCACGACATCGATACGATCGGCCCGGGATATTTCTCCCTCCACCATTGCCTTGTAGTCATCGTAGGATCGATTTCGTTCGATGTAGTTTTTCGCCGCAAATGCGTGACCGCGCTCGGCATTGACGTCGAACGCGCCTGCGACGAGTTCGAAATTGTTGTCCAGTCTTGCCGCGAAACGATGGATGCCGCCGATATAGGCACCATCACCGCCGCCCACCATGCCCAGTCTTAGTCTGCGATTTGCAAGGGGTATCCCGGTCATCGCAATACCTCCGAAATTCCAAGGATCTCATGATTGAGCGAGCGGTCAGCTCCGGATTTCACAAAGTCGTCAAAGGCCCGCTCTGAAACCCGAATGATATGATCTGCAATGAATCGTGCGCCCTCAGCGGCACCATCCTCAGAGTTTTTCAAGGCACATTCCCACTCAAGGACGGCCCAGCCATCAAAGTCGTAGCCGGACAATTTGGAGAAAATCGCGCCGAAATCGACCTGACCATCGCCTGGAGACCGGAAACGGCCGGCTCGGCTGATCCACGGCTGGTAGCCGCCATATGCTCCAGTCTTACCCGTCGGGCGGAACTCGGCATCCTTGACGTGGAATGTCTTGATCCGTTCATGGTAATGATCAATGTAGGTCAAATAATCGATCGACTGCAGCACCAGATGGCTCGGATCGTACATAATGTTGCATCTTGGGTGATTTTCGACACGTTCCAGGAACATTTCGAATGTGAGCCCGTCATGCAAATCCTCAGTTGGGTGGATTTCGTAGCATAGATCCACGCCCTCGCTGTCGAACGCATCAAGCAGCGGACGCCAACGTGTGGCCAGTTCATCAAAGCCGTCCGAAATCAAACCGTCCGGCCATTGCGGATATGGATAAAAATAGGGCCAAAGTAATGTTCCGCTGAATGTTACATGGCGATCTACGCCAAAGCGCCGCGAGGCCTTTGCCGCACAAAGGAGTTGGTTCACAGCCCACTCCTGCCGCGCTTTCGGGTTCTTGTGCACCTTTGCGGGGGCAAAAGAGTCCGCGGGAAGATTGAAGGATGGATGGAGGGCAACAAGTTGTCCCTGAAGATGGCTTGCGAGCTCGGTGACCACGAGGCCGTCTTCTTTTAAAATGCCCTTGAACTCATCGACATAATCCTGGCTTTCGGCCGCCTTCTCGAGGTCAATAATCCGCCTGTCCCATGTTGGGATCTGAACGCCCTTGAAGCCCTTATCAGCGGCCCACCCGGACAAGCCTTTCAGCGAATTAAATGGTGCTTCATCGCCAGCAAACTGTGCGAGAAATACCGCAGGTCCCTTGATTGTCTTCATTATAATACCTCGTTCGGCATCAAAGTGGCGATGCGGGGTGTGGGATGCCATCATAGGCTCCCCATATCCCTTGATCGAAATTTATGATTGCGCCTGTCATCAGGCCGGATTCAGAGGACGCCAGAAACGCGATTGCCCGGGCAACCTCAACCGGGTCGATTAACCTGCCGTTTGGCTGGTCGGCAGCTGCCTGCTCAAGCCAGTTTTCTGGTCTGCCGTCCAGGACGCGCTGGGTCCTGTCTTCACCTTCCGATGCCATCCAACCGATATTCAGGCTGTTGATGCGGATACGGTTGCGAAGAACTGCGTAAGCAACATTACGTGTCAGCGTGTCAAGCGCACCTTTGGAGGCACAATAGGCTGTCAAATTTGGCTGGCCGCCCATCGATGACATTGAGGAAATATTGACAATCGTTCCTTCGATCTGCTCGCGCTTGAAAAGCTTGATTGCCTCCTGGATCAGGAAAAACGGCGCGCGTGTATTCACCGCAAACAACATATCGAACAGCTCAGGTGAGGTTTCCAGGATGGTGCCTCTGTTGGTCGCACCCGCAACGTTAATGAGACAATCCAGCCGCCCGAATACTCTGTCTGCTTCCGCAACGACCTTGCGGCAATCATCGATGTTCCCAAGATCGGCTTTCACAAACACGGCCTTACAGCCTAGTTCTTCAAGTGCGGCTACCTGCGCGGCGCCCTTTTCCGTCGAGCGGCCACAAATTACCAAACCTTCCGCTCCCCGTTCCGCGAAAAGCTTCGCGGTGGCGGCACCCAATCCCTGCGTGCCTCCCGTTATAAGAGCAACTTTACCTTTGAATTGACCGTTCATGTCGTTGGTTTCCGCATAACCGAATTGCGCCGATAACAGATTTGGAGAGCCCCTAAATGCCGACACGCTGCTTTTTACGACCGGCTTGCTGGTCGGCCGACGCGACATTCACTTCCGGGCGGGCACTCACTTGGGGTACGCCTACATCCCACCAAGCGTCTCCAGGCGTCCAGGTGAAAGCATCCGACACAATTGTGAGTACAGTTGTCCGGTCTGTTGACTGAGCCCACTCCATGGCGGCTCCAAGATCTGCCAGGCTTTCAACATGGCGCGTCAGTGCTCCCATGGATTCAGCATGCTTGCCGAAGTCCACTGGAAACGCCTCTTTGACCCGGCAATCCTTCAACAGATTGTTGAAGGACGCTCCGCCCTTGGCGTTCTGAAGGCGATTGATGACAGCATAGCCGCCATTGTCACAAACAATCAGAATCATCTTGTGCCCCGAAAGCACTGTGGAATAGATGTCCGAGTTCATCATCATGTAGGTGCCGTCACCGATCATGACGATCGGGGTACGGGTGGGATCAGCCATCGCTGCGCCCCACCCGGCTGCAATTTCATATCCCATGCACGAAAAGCCAAACTCGCAGTCGAAGGTATTGGGAGCTTTGACCCGCCAGTTCTTCATGACTTCACCAGGCAAACCGCCGGCGGCCGTAATCAGGAGATCGCGCTCGCCGGCATGGGCGTTCACGACGGCGACAACTTGTGCGTAGGTAGGTACGGCAGCATTGGTAGGCTTTTGATAACCGTCGAGCGCGGTATTCCATTTCGCAAACTCGGTCCGACCCTTTTGGGTCCATTCTGGTGCGGCCATATAGCCGCTGAGTGCTGCCTGAAGCTCGTTTATACTCTCACGCGCATCGCCAACGACCGCAACCGCGCGATGCTTGTTGGCATCCCAGCGCGCCGCATTGATCGATACGAACGTGGCGTCCGGCGAGAATGCGGTCCAGGATCCGGTTGTAAAGTCCATCAGCCGCGTGCCAACGGCAAGGATTACATCTGCTTGCGCAGCCAATGTATTTGCCGAGGTGGAGCCAACGATACCAATAGGGCCGACATGAGCGGGATGATCATGCGTTACGGTACCCTTGCCGGCGATGGTTTCGCACATCGGTATGCCGTGCTTTTCTGCGAAGTCAGCAAGGGCTGTTTCTGCTCCGGAGTAGCGCACACCGCCACCTGAAATGATCAGCGGACGTTTGGCAGACTTCAAGACTTTGACAGCCTGCGCCAGACTATCCAAATCCGGGCGTGGGCGCGGAGCTCTATGCACTGTTGGCTCGAAGAAGCTCTCCGGATAGTCCCATGCGATTTCCTGCACATCCTGCGGCAGGGCCAGAAATGCCGGACCACAATCTGCCGGGTCAAGCATCACGGCAACCGCTTGCGGCAGGGAGGCAATGATCTGTTCTGGATGGGTGATCCGATCCCAATATCGTGTGACCGCCTTGAATGCATCGTTTACCGTGATCGTCGGATTGCCAAAATGCTCGACCTGCTGCATCACCGGATCGGGACGACGATTGACAAAGCTGTCACCGGCGAGCAGCAAGACTGGAAGCCGGTTGCTGTGAGCAACACCGGCTGCGGTGATCATGTTCAATGCGCCAGGACCGATCGAAGACGCTGCAACCATGATCTGACGCCGCTGCGTCGCTTTCGCAAAACCAATTGCAGCAAGTGCCATCGACTGTTCATTCTGTCCGCGCCATGTCGGCAATATATCTTTAACCGCTTCGAGTGCTTCTGAAAGGCAGGTCACATTCCCATGCCCGAAGATCGCAAAAACACCAGGAAACAGGGGTTCACGCCGCCCCTCAATCTGCGTGAACTGATTGCAAAGATAGCGGACCAGGGCTTGTGCCATGGTTAAGCGGACAGTAGACATATTAATCCTCCCAAACTGGCGCTCCTCGACCAGCCTTGTGCATGGAATATTTATTGCATTAATTTAAATATTGCAAGTCTTTTTGCATTTCAGCTGTGTGTGGCCCGTCCTGGGACCGTTCAGACAATGTGAATCAATCATAGTTTCGATCAATTCGAGCGGCCATGCGCCTCCAAATGCGCGCGGGTACAAACAGCACGGGCTGAACCACACAGAGAACCAATATTGTCATATTTGATTTATTGCAATATTTTTTGCATTGAGTTACTGCAGAACCGCTTGATCAAAACCCCGGGAGGAAATCCGTGTTAAATATCGCCCTTCTCGGCTGCGGTCGCATCGGTAAAATGCACGCAGCCACGATTGCCCGCTCGCCTACCGCGCAGCTTGTTTCTGTTTACGATCCTGTCTTTGAAGCGTCAGAGCAGGTTGGAACGCAATTTGGCTGCGCTGTTGCGCCGAGCGCCGAAGTGGCAATCGCTTCAGCCGATGCTGTGCTTATCGCCACGTCCACACCGACGCACGCAGACCTTATCGAAGCATCAGTACGAGCTGGAAAAGCTGTATTCTGCGAAAAGCCCATTGATCTGTCCCTGGAGCGGGTTATGAAATGCCGGAATGCGATTGCTGCCCATTCGAGTGTCGTTCAAATCGGGTTCAACCGCCGTTTCGATCCGGGACATCGCGCAGCGCGTGAGGCCGTACGCAATGGTGATATCGGAGACCTGCAACAGATCATCATCACATCGCGCGATCCTGGACTGGCCCCATGGGGTTACTTGCAGGCATCAGGCGGAATTTTCAGAGATATGACCATCCATGATTTCGATCTCGCGCGCTTTATGCTCGACGAGGAGGTGGATGAAGTATTTGCAACTGGAAGCGCACTTATCGAGCCAAGACTTGCCACGGAACTTAATGATGTCGATTCCGTAATGGTGGTTATGCGGACAGGGAGCGGCAAGCTATGCCACATCAACAACTCGCGCCTGGCCACTTACGGTTATGACCAGCGCATTGAGTTGTTTGGCTCCAAAGGCATGGTGATTTCTGACAATCGTCGCGCCCACGAACTGAAGCGCTTTGGGGCAGTAACTACAGCCGCAGGCGAGCCTTATCTTAATTTCTTCATTGAACGTTATGTTGAAGCGTTTTCCGCGGGGCTCGAAAGCTTCATTGAAAAGGCTGTCAGCGGCGGAAAACCGGAAGCAACGTTTGATGATGGAGAGCGGGCGCTTGCGCTCGCCGAAGCGGCAGTCCTGTCTTTGAAAAAAAAGCGCTTCGTGAAGGTGTCTGAAGTTTCCTGACGAATGCGCCAAGCGCCGTTCGCAGGAACGGCGCTTGTCAGATCACACCTTCCGGCGTTGATTTTCCGTGACAGTTGGAATGTGCGGCGTACTTTCGCCATCTTCCTGGAGGGACGCCGCAAGGGCTATCGCGATACATTGGGTGATGCACATGGGTGCCGCCAAAGAGCGCGAAAATGAATACTCGTCTTCCGGTACCGTGAACAAGACCTTCGCACTCTTCGCCAAAGGAGACAGCTGGCTGTCAGTGATGGCGACCATGGGCGTACCGTTGCTCGCGGCAACGTCGGCGATCGAGACCACTTCCTTGGCATAGTGCCGGAAAGAGATCGCTACGAGTACGTCTTTCTTGCCCATGACCTGAGCCATTTCAGGAGCAAGACCACCGGCCGGATCAAGCAGGACAACCCTGCGTCTCAGCATTGAGAGAACATACCGCAAAAAACCGGCAATCGGTTCAGAGCGAAGTTGTCCGGCAATAAAAATCGTATCGGCATTTTTCAGCAATTTTGCGGCATCTGCCAGAGACTTTTCCGTAACTGCGTTCAGCAATTCCTGCAGCGTTGCTATATCCCGCACCACCAGATCGTGCAGAAAGCCTAGATTGCCTTTGCGTTTGTTCTTTTCCAAATCCGCATCGAGAGCGCTGATGCGTTCCCGGTATCCCGGCGCAGCAGTCGACAGTCTTGTCTGGAATACACCCTGCAGCTGCTTGAAACCGGAAAACCCGAAGTGCTGCGCGAAGCGCACAAGAATCGAGGGGTGTGCGCCAACTTGTTCGGCAATCGTGTTAATCGACTGCATGGCGACTACATTTGAATTCTGCGTGAGAAACCTCGCGACTTGCTGGAACCTGTCGCTCAAAGAAGGATATGCTTCCGTGACAGCGTTGACGAAACTCTCGTAGTTCGCCAATCGCGGTTCGGATTGCTCAGAATTCTTTACCCTTGGCATGAAACAGAACCTCTTCATTGTTAGCCGCTCACGCGAGCCAAGCCAGCCGTTTAAGTCGCTGTCACTTAACAAGGAAGCACCGTGCCAGTTTGATTATTGCAATTTTTCCTATTTCGCAACATTCCATGTTCACAGCAGGTTGATCGAGCCGTGTGTTGTCCGATCTCTGAACAGTTGGAAGAACCGGTGCACCCGAAAGTGCACCGGGGACAATCAATACGGAGCGTCAGGAAAATAGTACTCTACCGCATTATCCTTTGTGATCAACGGGCTGCCAAGAACATACCGACCATTGATCGGGGCTTGCGTGGCAAATTTCATGGTCACCAATTCAATCGCGGGAATAATAAGCGTCGGTGGATAAAAAATATCGGCGTCAACCATGTCGTGCCCATCCTTGACGAGTTTAACGACCTTGTTCATGCCAGATCCGCCAAGAACGGTGACATTCTTGCGGCCGGCCTGCTTGATAGCCTCGATGGCACCAAGCGCAGCATCGTCATCCCCAGCCCACACACCGTCGATCTTTGGGAAGCGCTGCAAATAATCCTGCATAACTTCAAAACCCTTGTCGGGATTCCAATTGGCGTATTGCATGTCGAGGACGTCGATCTTCGTGCCCTTCAATGCGGCATTGAAGGCTTCGATGCGAATGTTATCGATCGCGGTCGGTATTCCCCGCATAACGACAATCTTGCCACCGTCCGGGAATTTCTTTTTGAAGTATTCCGCAGCTGCACGCCCGTACTGCGGATTGTCGCCTCCCACGTACAGATCTTCAATGCCCTCTTCGCCCAGTCCCCGGTCGACGGTTGCAATAAAGATACCCTTGGCTTTTGCGGCCTTCACCGGTTGGGTCAAGGGATCAGATTCAAATGGCAACACAATAAGTGCATTGATGTTGCGGGCGACCATATCCTCTATATCATTGACCTGCTGGGTCGCACTGGATGATGTCGTCAGAACAAAATCGACATTCGGGAAGGCCTTCTTCATGGTGTCGATCGTTCGCTTCGTGTGGTAATTCAGACCACCAGTCCAGCCGTGCGTTGCAGCTGGTATGGAGACACCAATAACGGCATCTGCAGCATTTGCCTCTATTCCCCATCCCGCGATCATCATTGCTGCCGCGACAAGAGCCGTTTTCAAACTTCTTAGCATGATAGTTCCTCCCTTATTTAGACAACCCAACCCTTCCAGACTCATGCAAAAGTCCGGCAAGCTCTTCATTAGTGACAGTGTTCGTCGTTCAGCCTTGTGAGCGATCCCGCTGCAGGAGAACTGCGATAATTATGATCGCCCCCTGGAATGCCCCGTTAAGATAGGGGCTGACAAAGCCAGTGAGGTTCAGGATATTGCTGATGAACCCGAGGATAAGCACCCCGACAACCGTTCCCCATATGCGGCCAAAACCGCCACTCAGAGCAGTTCCGCCAATGATGACGGCCGCGATGGCTTCCAGTTCCCACATCAATCCCGTCGAGGGTGTTGCCGCGCCGAGGCGTGGAACATAAATGACCGTGGCGACTGCCACACAGAAACCTTGAATGACGTAGGTCAGGATTCGGACGCGGTTAACGGGAATTGCTGAATAAAGGGCGACATGACGATTGGAACCAATCGCGGCAACGTGCCGCCCAAACCGCACACGTCTCAAAACCACTTCGCCGATAACAGCCATGACAATGAGAACGATGATCGGAACTGCGATCCCTCCCACCTGCCCATAGTAGATTGGTCTCGCGGCATCACGCAGGGAGAAGTCCAGCGAAATGGAACCACCATCGGAAAGCCAGGTAATAATTGAGCGGAAGATGCCCATTGCGCCAAGTGTGACAATGAATGCTTCGACTCTGCCCTTCACAATCATGTAGCCATTCAGGAACCCCGCAGCTGCGCCCACAAGAATGGAGAACAGTATTCCTGCTGAAATCAGCAGCCAACCGGATCCAAGAGCCCCTACCGAGTGATTGAGGAAAAGAATGGTCACACCTGCGACCAATGCGGATAGCGAGCCGACCGACAAATCCAGCCCGCCCGCTGTAATCACGAATGTGGCACCAATCGCTATGATGCCGATAATGGCACTTCGCGTGAAGACATTTGACAAGTTCTCGGCACCGAGAAAGGTACCGCTTGTCAAAGCGCCGATTATCATGAGCAGGATCAAGGCGATGAGCGGGCCCATAGCCTCCAATGTCCGAGTTATGGTCAGACCAGAGCCTGTCGGGGCACCTGTGGTATTAAGTGTGACGTCAGACATGGGTTAGCTCCTCCTGCAAGCCCATTGCGAAGCGGATAATCTCGCTTTCCTGTATTTTCTCTCCCGTCAGCTCGCCGGAAATCTGCCCCCGTCGCATGACAACAACACGGTCCGATAGTCCAACGATCTCTTGCATTTCCGAGGAAATGACGACGATGGCTTTGCCTGCATCGGCGAGCCTGGCGATGATTTCGTAGATTTGTTGTTTGGCTCCGATGTCCACGCCTCGCGTCGGCTCATCGAAAACGACCAGATCAGGATCTGTTGCGAGTGTCTTCGCAATCAGGATTTTTTGCTGATTGCCACCGCTGAGCGAACCAGCAGTTGCGTTATAGTTCCCCGCCCGGATATCGTATTCCTTCACCACGGTGACCAGGTCCAGATTCTCCACGCGATGACTGATCCAATTGCGGCCACTCAGCGCTCCCTTTGTCAGCGCAATATTTTCAGATAGTGACTTGCCCAGCAGGAGGCCCTTCCCTTTCCGGTCCTCGGTCAGGTAGGCAAGCTTCAATTGCCAGGCCTCCCGCGCATGCGGCAGCGCACGGCGTTGCCCGTTGAGTTCGAATGAGTGACACGACGCGGAACGCAAGCCGAGAAGTGCCTCGAACAATTCTGTCCGCCCTGACCCCACAAGTCCGGAAATTCCGAGAACTTCCCCCTTGTGGATCGTCAGGCTGGCATCAATAACCGCATTCGCAGAGTTCAATCCGATCACGTCGACAAGGATTTCACCCCTCGTTTTTGTCTTTTGACGAACCGGATAGATTTCCGACAATGGCCGACCGACCATGGCTTCGGCCATTTCATTTTCAGATATTTCGCTTGCCCTTGCCACCCGCACAATCTGGCCATCCCGCAGCACGGCGATCCTATTGGCGATAGCCTTCACCTCATCGAGACGGTGCGAGGTGAAAACGACCGAGCCCCCCTCGTCGCGGAACAGTCGGATGCGATCGAAAAGCTGGTTTGCTTCTGTCCCCGACAAAACCGCCGTTGGTTCGTCCATAAGGATTAGCTTAGGTTCTCGCGCAAAGGCTTTGGCAAGCTCGACCATCTGCCAATCAGACACAGGCAGATCTTGCAACCGAGCACGCGGTGAAACGTATGATCCGAGTTTTGCCAAAATATCAGCGGAAGCCTTCTCCATGGCTTGGCGATCTGTAAAAATCCCTTTGGTCAGTTCGCGTCCGAGAAAGACGTTCTCGGAAACGGTCAGATGCGGAGCCAAACAGAATTCCTGATGCACCATAACCACACCAGCCCGCTCGGCTTCCCGGAGAGTCTGCGGGGCACGTTTTCCTTCAAAATCCATCGTGCCGCTCGATTGGGGTGCAAGCCCGGCAATGATACGCATCAGGGTTGACTTGCCAGCACCGTTCTCGCCGACCAGAGCAAGAACCTCGCCCTGCTCGACAGACAGGTCTATCCCCTTCAGGACGGGAACATCGCCGTACGATTTGAAGAGCTGGGTGAGCGCAAGCATCGGCATCGTCAAACGCGCGCCGCTACTAGCGTCTGATGGCCGATCTCAGCGTGGTTGACGACCAGAGCCGCGCTCAAATTACCATTGAAATAATCGATAATATTGGCAGCGGCAGAAACGGCCATCCTCCGCCCGCACGCTTCCGTTAGCCCAGCGTTGTGGGGTGACAGGACTACCCGCTCGCAAGCAAAGAGAGGATTTCCGGAAACTGGCGGTTCCTCGGTGAAAACATCCAGCCCGGCAGCACCTATCCGATTTTCATTCAAAGCAGCGAGCAATGCCTTTTCATCGACCAGGCCACCCCGTGCCGTATTGATGAGGATCGCAGACGATTTCATCAAAGCCAGTTCGCGCTCTCCGATAAGTGCCAGAGAGCCAACCTTTGGTACATGGAGGGAAACCACATCCGCGACGCGAAGACCATCTTCCAATGTATCAACGGGATGAACACCACGTGCAAGAATGCTCGAAGGATCCTGAAAACGATCATGTGCCAGGACATTCATCCCCAATGCAGCGGCAATTTGGGCGAGACGGCGACCGATACGTCCAAAACCAACAATCAGCAATGTTCCGCCATCCAATTCGACTGCATCGAGCGAATTGCGATAGTTCCAATCGCCTTGCCGCATTTTCTGATCAAACAGAACGGTCCGACGTGCCGCCGAGAGCATGAGCATAGCCGCGTGTTCTGCAACCGCACGGGAATTCACGTCACCGACCACTGCCAGCGGGATTTGTCGCGCGTTGAGGGCCGCGACATCGACAGAGTCGTACCCAACGCCGTGCCGGGATACAATTTTCAGGTTGGGTGCTGCGGTGACAAACGCGGACGACAGCGGCTGCGTTCGGATGAGCAATGCATCTGCGGTTGGTAGATAGGGCTCGTAACTGGCGGCAGTGACATCTTCAACGTAATCGACTTCGATTCCCGGCGCATTTTGCAGGAGAGACAGCCCGTCCGCGTGGATCTTTCCAGCGACAACAACTCTTGGCATGCTCAATACCCTCCCCGGTCGAGCTTGTTTTCAGGAAGCGCGTCCACCACGAGTTCCCTGAATTTTCTCACACTTGCATCGGCTGCCCCCGCCATAAGGCGAACGTCGTTCGAAACGGTGACCAGATCAAAGCCCCATCCAACGGCTTTTGCGGCATACTCCGCTGTTCCGTTGTGAAGAGCTGCGCGTTTACCCGCCTTGTGTGCGGTGTGGAGAATATGCTGGATCGCCGCAATCATTTCGGGCTCACTCCGATCGAAGCCGGGGGCATACTTCCTGCCTTGAAGTCCGAGCGTGAGGTCGGCTGGACCTATGTAAACACCGTCAAGTCCGGGCGTAGATAAAATGTCGTCAAGATTTTCATATGCCTGCGCGGTTTCGATCATCGCGAGGCAGATCATCTCGTCGTCGGCCTCGTTTGCATATCCCGTTCCGGTAGAGAACAGAGCCCGGCTGGGCCCGAAGCTGCGAACACCATGCGGCGGATAGCGGACGTAAGAAACCAGGCGCTCGGCTTCCTCCCTCGTGTTTATCATGGGGCAGATGACACCATAGGCGCCCGCGTCGAGCGCCTTCATGATGTCAGCTGGGTCGAGCCAGGGAACGCGAATAAGAGGTGCTACACCGCTTGCGCGCATGGCCTGCAACATCGGGACGGCGCCATCATAGCCAACGATCCCATGCTGCATGTCAATAGTGATTGAATCGTACCCTTGAGCGGCCATAATTTCCGCACTGAATGAACTCGCAATCGACAGCCAGCCATTGAGCACCGGCTTTCCATCGGCCCAGCGGCTTTTCACACCATTCTTGATCATTTGCGGATTCCTTAAACCATCATCTGTGAGAGCTTGACGTTGGAGTAGTCGAGAATTCCCTCGATGCCGCCCTCACGGCCCATCCCGCTTGCCTTGATTCCGCCGAAGGGAGCTTCTGCTGCTGCCAGGGCGAAGCTATTCACACCGACCATGCCCGCCTGCAGCCGGGCAACCGCATCACGGGCCCGCGCCGCATCCCGGCTGAAGACATAGGCAGAAAGCCCCATCTCCGATGCGTTGGCGCGCTCAATCACTTCATCCGTATTTGAGAAGGACGTGATTGCCGCAATTGGCCCGAAATTTTCCTCAGCAAGTGCCTTGGCATCGTCAGGCAAGCCCGTGATCACAGTAGGTTCGAAGAAGTATCCGGTATTCAGTTCAGCGGGACGGCGTCCGCCAGCAAGTATCTTTCCGCCCCTGTCACGCGCATCTGCAACGACTTCCTCAATAGCATTGATGCGCCGCTGATTGATCAAAGGCCCCATCTGCGTTGTCTCGTTGAGGCCATGGCCAAGCTTGAGCGCACGTGCGCGGGCGGCGAAGCCTTCTGCGAAAGAGTCATGCAGGGATTCGTGAACGTAAAACCGATCGGGCGTGACACACACCTGACCGCTATTGGCATATTTTGTGGGCACTGCAAGATCGAGCGCGCGCTCCAGATCAGCATCTTCGAAGACGATCATTGGAGCATTCCCGCCAAGTTCCATGCTCACACGCTTCACAGTTTGCGCACTGTCCCTGATCATTTGCTGTCCAACTTGCGTTGATCCGGTCAAAGACACTTTTCTGACAACGGCCGATGCCATTATCGGTCTGTAGGTATTGGCAGTAGGACCGATCAACAGGTTTGCCACACCCGCCGGGATTCCAGCTTCCCGAAGGCAGTCAAACATAGTCATCGCGACGCCTGGCACCTCAACGGAGGGCCGTACAATCACGGTACACCCGGCCGCAAGAGCCGGCGCAACCTTGCGTGCTATCAAAGCTGCGGGAAAGTTCCACGCGGTAAAGGCTGCGACAACGCCAACTGGTTCATGGGTAACTTCAAGCCGTCCACCGGGCAATCTGCTTTCAATGATCCGACCGTAGATGCGGCGGGCTTCTTCCGCATACCAGCGAAATTGATCCACAGCGAGATTCCATTCACGGCCGGCCTGCGCAAAGGGTTTACCGGTCTCAAGCGTCATGCGCCGAGCCGCCTCGACTTCGCGGCGGATCATCGTGTCAGCAACTTTATGAAGTAGATCGGCACGTGCCCAGGCGGCTGTCTCGCGCCATTTGACCAGAGCCTGTTCGGCGGCAGCAATTGCTGATTGCGTGTCTTCCGCGCTTGCGGCAGGAACAATGCCGAGCACTTCTCCGTTACCCGGATCCGTGACTTCCGTGCTTGCCCCTTTCACCGGACCGGACCACGCGCCGTCGATGAAAAGCCCGTAAGATGTATACATGTCTCCTCCTCGCGGTGAAGGCCGTTTCGGCCTAGCGCCGTATGCAATTATTATTTCAAATTAGCAAATTAAGCAATTTTTATTGCTAGTCAAGTTATATTTGAATCGCAAATGCTGGGGATTTGCGCATCTGGGTTGCTACAACTTGTAAGTATAAAGTTTCACAGGGGTAGCCCAGCCGTTCTGCCGAGGCGTCACAATGGCTGCCCTTGAGGCATGGGCAAACAGGATTCGTTATTAAACTATTATTGCAATATTTCATATACCGCAAGTTAAATTGCAAACCGCACCGTGACGCAAGCCGCAACCTTCAACCCGCAGGCACAATAGACATGACGTAATCCGCGATCAGCTTCAGCGACAAAAAGAGCAAGGTGATCTGAATCAGCAGATAGAAAATACCCTCGGGCAAAAGACGCGTCAGTTTGGCACCAACGAACGTTCCCGTAATTGCTGCCGGCAGCAACCATAATGCTAGCGTCGTATCAAACTTCGAGAACTGCTGGAGTTCCCAATAGGGTATTATCTTGGCAGCATTCAC
>Ga0310696_10000189_pt1 | contig 106866 bp, 72 predicted proteins | sample AusTroGonzalo_MG_4_FD_203885 | JGI IMG/M metagenome (GOLD analysis project Ga0310696, IMG submission 203885) | Bovine rumen microbial communities from tropical cattle in Woodstock, Queensland, Australia - Gonzalo_02 (v2) (version 2) | ecosystem: Host-associated > Mammals > Digestive system >...
ATACGTGTTACTCACCCGTCCGCCGGTCGCCGCCAGGTGTTGCCACCCGCGCTGCCCCTCGACTTGCATGTGTTAAGCCTCCCGCTAGCGTTCATCCTGAGCCAGGATCAAACTCTTCATTGTAATTGTTAATCTTTACGACTTTTAAGTCGTGTCTTTTAAGTCGTCCCGTCTCGTTTCCCTGAATAAACTCTATTAGAATCTTCAAAGTTGTTAACCTGTCTTTATCTTTTGCTACTTGTCAATCTTTCAAAGAACTTTTTATCCCCTCCCGACGCTCTCCGGATGTCCTCCGTCCCTCATCGTTTGGGATTGCAAAAGTACAGCATTTTTTATTACCACCAAAACTTTTTTCACTTTTTTTTCAAAAAAGTTATGTGAATTTTATAAGCTCTTGATTACAAAAGTATTATAAAGCAAAATTTTATCATTTTTGAGGCCTTTTTAACACAAAATCGCACTCAAAAAACATTTTTACACTCCCATTAAACGTCATTTTTTCTTTTCAATCTTCGCAAAAATCGCAGTTTTGGACATTACCCCCATTTTTTAGCCATACACAAAAGAACAGAAAATTTGCAATTTTAGTGAATGGGAAGGGGTATACCTATATATTATATATAAGGGCGAAAAGGCTAACAGGACAAAAGGCTAACAGTCGGACAGGCAAAAAGTCCAGAAGGCAAACAAGCTTGAAGACGAAAAGGCTAGAAGGCTAAAATTATGTATCATACCTTTTGTGAATAACGTTAACGGATGCTGAAATAAATTCAGCATGACAATGTAGAGTAGCAAGACGACAAACAGCACTCCCTTTTGTCATCCTGAACTTGTTTCAGGATCTGAAAAGAGAGTGCAAGACGAAATTAACAGAGTAATAGCAACAGATGCTGAAATAAATTCAGCATGACTGAGAGTCAGAAAAATCATCAATCGAAAATCGTAATTCTAAAATCGTAAATAATCCTTACCTTTGCAAAAAGAAATCACATCCATCAATGGACTCGCAAGTGCTTGACAAACTGAAGATTCTAGCAGAATCGGCGAAATACGACGTGTCGTGTTCGTCGAGCGGAACAGTGCGCAACAACAAGAAGGGCGGACTGGGGAACACCGTCGGTGGTGTTGGCATCTGCCACAGCTTTGCCGACGACGGGCGCTGCATCTCATTGCTGAAGGTTATGCTGACAAACTACTGCATCTTCGACTGCGCCTACTGCATAAACCGTCACAGCAACGACATCCGCCGAGCAACACTAGCAGTATCGGAACTTGTGGAGATTACAATGGAATTCTACCGTCGCAACTACATCGAAGGACTGTTCCTCAGCTCAGGTGTGGTAAGAAACGCCGATTACACTATGGAACGCCTCGTAAAAGTCGCAAAGGACCTGCGCGCACAAGGTTTCAACGGATACATACACCTAAAAAGCATTCCAGGAGCGAGCCAACTTCTTGTAAACGAAGCTGGTCTTTATGCCGACCGTATGAGCGTAAACGTTGAAATTCCAAAGGAACAAAGCCTGAAACTTCTGGCGCCCGAAAAAGACTTCAAGAGCATATTCACCCCGATGAAATTCATTGGACAGGGGCTGCTAGAAAGCAAGGAGAACCGCCAGAAATTCCGCAACGCACCACGATTCGTCCCGGCAGGGCAAAGCACACAGATGATTGTAGGCGTGTCGCCCGAGACTGACAACGACATACTACACCTTTCGTCTGCACTATACAGCCAACCATCGATGCGCCGAGTGTATTATTCAGGATATGTTTCGGTAAACGAATACGACAAACGTCTGCCAGCACTTAAGCAACCGCCACTTGTCCGCGAAAACCGTCTATATCAGGCCGACTGGCTACTACGATTCTACCAATTCAAGGTGGATGAGATTGTTGACGACAGTTTTCCAAACCTCGACCTCGAAGTTGACCCTAAACTTTCGTGGGCGTTGAGGCACCCTGAATTTTTCCCGATGGACGTAAACTCAGCTCCATACGAGATGATACTCCGAATTCCTGGCATTGGAACAAGGTCTGCGGCACAGATTGTTGCATCGCGCCGATACGGAAAACTTAACTCATTCCACCTAAAGAAGATTGGCGTTGTGATGAAGAAAGCGCAATACTTCATTGTTAACAAGGAACTGCCTATGCACACCATAAACGAACTGAAGCCAGAGACGGTAAAGAAGCTACTGACTGCCAATCCTAGAAAGGACAAGATGGAAGGACAGTTGACATTTGATTTCGGAGAATAGTTAGGAACGTTGCGCGCAACGTCTGTACAAATGAAAAGAAAATGATAATATTCCGCTACGATAAGACTTTCGATGGGCTTCTGTGCAGTGTGTTTGAGGCATACAATCAAAAGAAATGTCCTGATATGCTTTTGGACAACGAAGAGACAACTCCCCTATTCTACGATGAAATATGCACGATTGAAACAAACCAAGCAAATTCGGAACGGGTGTGGAACGGACTGAAAAAACGCATCTCTACAACAGCACTGCACTGCGTAACCTGTTGCTGGCTTGCCGATTCGTATCCAAAGTCCGACGAAGTTATTTTCAGATACATATACAAATGCTTCAAGTCGAAGGAAAGCATCGAAACCAACTTTGGCGACCCCGATGTGCTTGAACTGTCGAAAATATACCATCAAGTATCGTACGAAAACCTGCGCGTAAAGCAGTTCGTGCGCTTCCAGAAAACCAAGGACGACATATATTTCGCTGCTATCGAGCCGCTTCACAATGTGATTTCGCTCTCGATGGAACATTTCAAGGACAGGTTTGCATCTCAGAAATGGATTATATATGACACGAAACGCAACTACGGCTACTACTACGATATGAAAGAAGTCGTGCGAATTACATTTGACGATGACAATATGTTAACACACAATGGCATACAAGAATCAGTAATGGCCGATGACGAGAAAATGTTCCAAAATTTGTGGAAGACTTACTTCAAGGCAATAGCCATAAAGGAACGAAAAAATCCGAGGAAACAAGTACAGGATATGCCAAGAAGGTTCTGGAAGTATTTGACGGAGAAAAACTAAGGGGCTGCGGCATTTGAAGGTTTCACGTTTCTATGCTTCAATGGCTGAAGCCGTTTATATGTTTCATTATCTGCGCCGTTTGAAGGTTTAAAGGTTTTATGGCTAACGCTGTTTGAAGATTTGATGATTTGAGAATTTGAAAGGTCAAGAGTCCGCCCCTGCACCATACTGAACAACCATAACGGTGCTATTTTTATTCGTTATTGAAATTGTTGTTTATAAATTTGCACTGTTCATCTTCTGGCAAATAGAAAAAACTGGTCAATTGCTGAATGTTCATGCCATTGATTATCCTGCGTTTTACCTTGAATTTTTCGGGAACACGATCAAAAATGGCTTCGTCGTATCTGAAATCAGGATTCATAGACATTATCTCTGCAATTTTTCTTTCGAGTTCGGTACGAGTATATGGGATTTTTTCGTCCTTGTAACTTTTGCATACCGCACATTCCTTCAGATATTCCACTTTCCATATTAGATTTGAGAATACCCTGTTGTTGTAACTTGAAACAGAATTGTTTGCCTTGGGTATATTTTCCTTGTAGAATGCTGCAAGTTCGTCAAGTTCCTGTTCCGAAAGTTCGCCAAGTGCGTAGCCTTCGGTACTTACATTGTTGAAATAGATGAAAATATCATTGTCGTTGCAGAATTTTACCAAATCGGGAATATCGAAACGATTTTCCTTCATCGGACAGACGGAGACGTTTGCATTGTCATCGTTTTTTTGACATATATAATTGAAGAACTCAAGGTTTTCCAATGTCTTTTCTATTTTTGCGCCATTCCTGATTTTCGCGTAACGCTCTGGATTCTGAGTATCTATTGACAGTCCTATTTGGAAGTTTCCACGCTGAAGGATACTCTTGATTTTCTCATTAAGTATAGTTCCATTGCTTTGTATGCGAATCTTGCATTGGGGGTTAATGTCGGTGATAAGTTCCCATATTGGGGGATAGATGTCGCTCAGAAACGGCTCTCCACCAAGGAATTTAGTCTCAACGAGGTGTGGTATAAACGGTTTTAGTTGTTCAATGAAGTCATCGTTATCGTATGGAGCAACAGAGCGTTTGCCACCATCGTGTGCCGACGAGAATTTTGCGCTGCACATCTCGCATCGCAGGTTGCAGGTGTTGTCGAGTTCGAAAACCATTTCGGACGGGAGGTCGCCATTGTCGGGAAACGCATCTGCAAATCTTGCACCTACAGACATGTAATCTCTGCTAGCAATCATATCATTGCAGAATTGGCAACCATACGAAAAGTTGGTTTCTGAGAGATGTTCCTGCAATGTTTTACGTTTTTCGCCATGAATTATTTCCGCAATAGAGTTTTTTGGAAATTTTCCCAGCACATAGTTACGGTTGAAGCAGCAGGCGGTTACTATTCCGTCAAAACCGAAATATAGGCTTCGCATCGGGACATGGCAAATTGTAGGGTCGCAGCCGAATGTGCGTTGTGTGTTGTATTTGATTAGTTTGTTGCGGAATTCCTTGTCATCAATATCTTGACCAATAAGGTTTTTGTTGCGCAGGTTGTTTTTCCAGCGCAGCAGATTGCGTGCGATTGTCCCGTATGTGTGCTTTTGCTTCGACATTTGCTGTACAAAGGTAGTTTTTTTGAGATTATGTAGCACAAAATATTTCGCAGTTCAATATTATTGGTAATTTTGCAAGCAAGTATGGATGTTTCTTATGGATGATATTGCACTTTCAATATTCGTTTTCTCTTTCAACCATGCACAATTCATCGAAAAGTGCATTCGGTCGGTGCTGGAGCAGAAATGTACCTATAATTATAAAATATATGTCTTCGACGATTGCTCCACCGACGGAACTGCTGAAATTCTGAAAAAGTTGGCAACAGAGAATCCCGATAAGATTTATTTTTCCGAGAATGAAAAAAATATGGGAGTGCTGCATTCGGTGCGGAAATCCATCGGCTTGTCGTGTGAGGCGAAATATTTTGTTTTCCTTGATGGTGATGACTACTGGTGCTACGATGGCAAATTGCAGGCACAGATTGATTTCCTTGAGCAGAATCCAGAATATTCCGCTTGTTTCCACGATGCAGAAATTCATCAGATGAACGACGACACTGGCGATGCCGAGTTTATGAAAAAGACAAAAGTCGGTTGGAAAACCTATTCGCAGATGAACAAGTACTATCCCGACTTTGAACCGCAGATGCTGATTACAAGGACAATAATCCCAACATCGACATTGGTTTGCAGGTGGAAAAGTCTGGAAAGTTTTATGCAAAATTATAGGTTCAAGGAATTTTCGTTCAGTTGGGCGTTGGAATTGGAACTGATAAAGAACTCGAAGTTCAGATATTTCAACGAGTGCTGGTCGGTTTACAACGACCACGCTGGTGGAATCTCGAAACGCGGAAGCCTATTTGACTTCAAACGCAACAATATCAACATTTTGGAATCGCTTCTCGATGATGATTTCTATAGGTTTTATGCCCCGGAAATATGCCAGACAATTTGCTCCGAGTTCCGCATGATGATAAAGAGCGACGAAGGGCTTCGTCTGCCAAAACGCGAATACCGGAAATTGCTGTCGGAATACAGAAATTACCAGCGAAAGGAAATAAAAGCGGAGAAACGACAATTTTTGCACGATTATGATTATATGAACGAACAAAAAAAATAATTGATAATCCTGTAGCGACGCACCATGGTACGTCGCTACAAATTATCAAACACAATGAACAACAATGAACAAATTCGTCTTTGCAGTTTGCGGTCCCGAATGGTGTATTTCCCAGCTCGCCTTTTCAATCGAAAGGTTGAAAAGGTTCACGCGGAACGAAATAATTGTGGTTACCGACAGCCGCAGAAACGAGATTCCTATTTCGTACGAAAATATTATTGACATCGCAACACCAAGCGAATACAACAACCACGAGGCAAGCATATTCCTGAAAACTTCGTTGCATAAAATTCTTCCATACGGACATACCTATTGCTACTTGGACAGCGATGTGGTGTGCCTGTCCGAAAAGGTTGACGAAATTTTTTCACACTATTCTACACCAATAACTTTTGCTAACGATAATGCTCCTTTTGAATATTTCAGTCCGCACGCAGTGAACTGCAATTGTATTGAAAATAACATACATCAAGGAGAAATTATTGCAAAATTCAAGGCAGAAGTTGCAAAACGCATAGGTGATTTTAACCTTGATGCTGATTCTGTGAAAGACGATAGGAGAGAACTTGCCGATTTGTTTGCCAAGACAAAACACAATGTTTTTGCAGCTAGCAGATATTTTTTCCTGCGATATTTGCCGTTTGTAAGGTCGCTTGCATTGGGAAAGTTTACTTTCCGCAAGTCGGAAATTTGCTGGCGAAACGAAAACGGAGATGTCGTAGAGTTGGATTTCCGCTTTTATAAAAAATTAATTCTTCCAAAACTTGGTGAAAAACCTGCCGTTTGGACAAATTTTGAGCATGATGTGCCACATTGCAATCACCTTTCTGCCTACATTTTTCAAAAATATGGCATAAACATTCCCGACAAATGGCAGCATTGGAATGGTGGCGTATTCCTATTTGATGATTTTTCAGCAAAATTCCTGGACTACTGGCACGAAAAGACCATTGCCGAATTTGCAAATCCATACACCAAGACTCGCGACCAAGGCATGCTGGCTCTAACAATATGGAAATTCGGATTGCAAAACCACCCTACCCTGCCCATTGAATTCAACTGGATAGCCGAATTTGCCGACAAGAATATTGACTACGATGCAACCAGAGGCTACACACGCGATGGTTTCAAGACCATTTCAAATCCCATCTTAATGCACATTTATCACCATTGGGGCGATGATGAGTGGAGTATTTGGAAGAGTTTGATTTAACGACATAAACAAAAGAGGCTGCCAAAACTTTTTGGACAGCCTCCTTATAATTAAGGATGTAAACAATATGAATCTTCAATATTGATGCCTAAAAAAATTTATTCCTTTTTAAAGTTACAATTTATCTGATAATCCATTGCTACAGGCTTTCCGTCTTTCATAGCTGGAGTCCATCCTTTCATTTTGCTTACTACCTTTACAGCCTCTGCATCAATGTTTGGCTCAAGACCATTCACTACTTTAACATTTGTTATTGAACCATCAGTGTTTACGGTAAAACGAACCGTCACGTCGCCTTCCTTTCCACTCTTCATTGCAGCTATAGGATAATCGATATTCTTGTGAATGAATGTATTTACTCCTTTTTCACCACCAGGATACATTGCACATTTATCGAACCCACTTGAAATAGTCGATTTTACTTCCATTGCAGCATTTTTGTCCTGAGCAAAGCCTACGAATACTATGCAGACCATCATAATTGCAAAAACGTACTTCTTCATAATCTTTATAATTAAATGTTTTTCTATTCAAATTTTTTACTTGATTCTGTAGTCGCTGTGTTCAAACTTTCATATTTGTCCAAACGTTTTGTCTTCCAACGAAATCCTACTGTAGCCATTGCATAAATGTCCTTTTTCCACGAGCCTGTGTCGTATGAGTTATAACCCAATTCTGGCTTTATGTACAACAAAAATCTTGGATGCCCAACCTCAAATGCAATTCCAACAGCGCCAAAGAATGGTGTTTTTGTGCTGGCTGTTCCATCTTCTTTTGTTGTGGAAGGTCCGACATCAAACGAACCTATTTTTAGTCCAGCGGTAAAGTTTACAGGACTACGCTTGAACAATGTCCATTCGTAAGTAAAATAGACTTTGTTAAGATTACAATTAGACTTACCCCAAGTACCTATAACTGTTCCAAGATTTTCCAAGGTAAGCATCAATTCCTTATCGCCACCGATACCTAGACGATGATGCTTGAACTGTACCATAACTTCAAATTCAAGACCTATCATAGCACCAGTACCAACTATGTTCGAAGAAACAGTAGCACCGGCATTTATACCGCCACCAATGATGAAATGATCAAGTGTAAAATCAGACTTTGCGGTTGGTGCAGGATCTGTAGTAGATGTTGTATTTGCCCATGGCGAGGTCTCCGCACTTGACGAAGATGTAGAGACTGTGCTTCCCTGGGTTCCGCTATTGTTTGTACCCGTAGTTGATTGGGAGCTAGTTGCTGTTGAATTTCCAGAAGGACTCTTCGTTACGTTTTCCTGCGCAAAAGCAACACCTGCTATTAGCAGGAACGTCAACATTACAGTTAATAATTTTCTCATACTAGTTAGATAAAATAGACTCCTAATTTACTTTAACTTTTTGTTGTCTTTGTCTCAAACGCACGGAGTCAATTTATGCATTCCTAACAAAAACGACAGATGAATAACAATTATAATGCCAAAATATTTTGGAATGAAAATACTGCAATTATCGCTACAAACAACAATCTTTTATTCCAACATTCAATAAATTCATTATTAAGATTAGCATTATAAAAAACAATTAATAAAACAACACTATATGTTTAAATATTTACTTATTCCCAAAACTTTAGTGCCTTTTTCAAGTAATTCAATTTATAATTATAGTGTTCTCCAAATCACTCTCATAATAACCAAGAACTTTAGCGAACACTAATTTTTCAAAACACAAAGACGCGTATAGACAACCATATATTAGAATTTGCATCCGATTGTAAACGAAATCTGGTTTCTGCTGAACTTTATCTTGCTCTCATCGCTAGTAACAAGACCTTCATACATATAATAAACATACGAATTAGCCAAGTACGAGTAAGCGATGTCGAAGAAGAAATAGTTGGTACGGAAGCCTAGTCCTGCACTTACTAGCCAAGTGTTGTAATTGTGGTTTGGAGACGAACTCTTGTAAGGACTTGTGTAGTAAGCACCGCCAAGTCGCATATTAAGAACGCCCAGCCTATATTCGGCACCCAGTTTCACGCAATGACCAACCTTATAGTTGTCAATTATTTTCTGAGTTTCTGGTGCAAAGTCATAGTCATCGCTTCTCATCTTTATTGCATTGTAGTTTGCAAGGTCGTAGTCAAGATTGATGAGAAGGTTTTCATTTGGTATATAACAAATACTGGCGTTGGCTCTGAACGGAGAAAGAATATTATACTCGAATTCACCTTCGGGAGAATCGCATGATGACGTTGAGTCAACAAGTATTCCATCAATATTCGGAATCCACCCCTGCATATTGCTTGAGGTCGAATACTTGTCTTTCATACTTATGGAAGTTGGGGTGTGTATCGCCGCACCAAATCTCAATTGTTCAATAGGTTGGTACAAAATACCAAGTTTGAAATTTACTCCGCTTCCCGAAGAATGTACATAATCGGTAAAAGTAAAAGTCTTGGGTCCTACAGTCACATCTTCTCGACTCTCATACGATATTATCTGTTGCTTATAGTTTACCGACTGTATGCCAAGATTTGCCCCAACATAAATCTTATGCAAGAAATTGAATGCGATGGAAATATTGTATTCACCAAGCGAACCTTTCTTCGTAAGCCTTTGGCTCTGCTTCTCTCCGTATTTATCGTATGCACTGACATACTCATCGTTGGCAGTTGAAGTTGCAGGGTCGATTAGGTAAGTTTCCCATGCAAGACGACTGTAAAAAGGATCGTTTTCTTCAAAAGTCTGATAATTTATACCATTGGCTCTTGCTGCAAACCAATCTGTCAATGAGCCATGATCGTTTACACCGGTTATGCTTATATTTTCCGAAAACTTATTGAGTTTATTATAGGAAAATCCCCATACGAAATAGGTAAGACCAATATTGTCGTTTTTGCGCTCGATAGCCTGAACGAACGAAGCCTCGTTTATGTCGAAGTAGTTGGCGCTAAAATCGCGGTTTCTAGTACCAAGGTAAGATGACTCGGTATTGTTTATCTTGAAACTTGGCGAGAACGAAATTTGCGTTGACTTGTAAACGCCCATTCCTGCGGGATTGAAACTTATTACCGATGGGTCGGCTCCGAGTGCTCCGAACGAACCTGCCATTCCGTTGGCACGGGCAGTGCCACTTGGCAAATAGAACGAATACCTTAATGCGTCTGTTTCATTCTGTGCTATCGCTACAGCGCATAGCAACATTGCAAATATGCTAAATACTAACTTTTTCATAGCTTATCTCCTTCCTGAACTTGAATGTGATGATGTACTGCTCGAATGTGATGAACTTGAGTGCGATGAACTTGAACTATGCGACGAACTTGAGTGTGAACTGCCACTGTAGCTGCTAGAATGCGAACTGCTTGATGATGGCGAGTAACTTCTACTAGAACTGCTTGACGAATTGTAGCTTCCGCTTGATGATGGTCTGCTACTAGAACTCGACGAACTACTGTTGTATGACCTCGAGCTGCTGGAACTACCCGAACCAGTACTCGATGAAGTATTGCTCGAACTCGACGAACTGCTGTTGTACGATCTAGAACTTGAACTGCTAGAACTATTGCTTGACGGCCTTGACGTTGAGTTATAGTTGCTTGAATTAGAACTACTGGGTTTATTGTAGCTGCGGCTGCTTGACGTGTTTACACGATTACTTGAATTGCTATTATTTAAACTCGATCCGGAATTATCCCTATTGGCACCATTTGTTGGGTCCTTGGTTTCAGTAGAACCGTTGCTTGTCCTGTTTTCTGTCGATGTGCTTACTCTACCACCGTTGCTGAAATTGTTGGACGAATTGTTGGACGGGTCTTTGGTTGCCGTCGATCCGCTTGCGGTGTTATTATCCCTTGCTTCGTTAGTGTTTATAGCCGAATTGGAATTGTCGTTTACAACTCTTACCGAATTATTATTTGTTGTTGCATTTCCTGAAGGACTGCTTACTGTTGAAGCATTATTCACTGTTCTGATTGCACTTGATGTGCTTACAGGAGCGTTACTAGTTGAAGACATATTGCTTTCGTTGCTATTTCCATTGGAAACAATCCGTGCGCTACCAGCCCCGCTTCCATATCCGCCCATCGAGCCGCGATGTCCATAATAGGTCGAGCTAAAGGCATTGTCATCATCGGGACCATGTCCATGACCATGTCCATGATCGTGGTCGTGTCCATGATAATTATGATGCCAATATGAATAATTGTAGTAATGACTATAATATGGATTGTAATATCCATAGCTGTAGTACGGAGTGTAATAATAGGGCGATGAATACCACGAATAAAAATACGGGTCGTAGTAGTAACTGTATGAATAATATGGTGTGTACCATGGGTCCCAGAATGGGTCGTAGTAGTACACTGGCGTATAATATGTACCAAACCTACGGAAGTGTGAGGTGTAATAGTAGTCGTCGCCTACATAGTAATAGTTATTTTCAATATAATTTCCGTTACCGTCGTAGTAGCTGTCACTTCCACCATAATTATCATCACTGTAATATGAGCTGTTGCTTTCCGGGTAATATGATACGGAACCATCGTCATTGTGATAATATCCGTCTTCAGCATTATATTCTCCGCTTGGTGTTACATAATTGCTATTATCGTTGGATACTGTTGCGGACTTGGTTGGAATCACTTCTTCCATGCTCTTTGAATAATAACTGTCATCATAAATCTTTGTGGTATAAAGACTTGTGTCGCACGATGCTAGGGTGATAAGCACTAAGGTCAATATGTAAAACAAATGTTTCATAGTGAAAAATTTTTTCTAATTTTGTAACTTCAAAAATAATAACTTTTTAAATAAGTACTTATTGTAATTACAAATTTTATACCAATATAGAAATGGCAAAGTTGACGAAGAGATCGGAGAATTATTCTCAATGGTACAACGAGCTTGTTGTTCAGGCAGATCTGGCGGAACAGTCCGCAGTTAGAGGATGTATGGTTATCAAGCCTTACGGTTATTCGATATGGGAAAAAATGCATGATATTCTTGACAAAATGTTCAAGGAAACTGGTCATACAAACGCATATTTCCCGCTATTTATTCCAAAGTCGTTTTTCAGCCGCGAAGCCGACCATGTTGAAGGTTTTGCAAAGGAGTGCGCAGTTGTAACTCATTACCGTCTTCGCACCAATGCCGACAAGACGGCTGTCGAAGTTGATCCCGAGGCAAAGCTCGAGGAAGAACTCATTGTTCGCCCGACTTCCGAAACCATTATCTGGAACACCTACCGCAACTGGGTTAAGTCGTACCGCGACCTACCTATCCTTGTTAACCAGTGGGCAAATGTTGTTCGTTGGGAAATGCGTACCCGTCTGTTCCTTCGTACCGCCGAATTCCTGTGGCAGGAAGGTCATACCGCACACGCTACCAAGGAGGAGGCTATGGAAGAAGCCGACAAGATGGTTCACGTTTATTCTGACTTTGTCGAGAATTACCTTGGTGTTCCGGTAGTTATCGGTCGCAAGACTGATAGCGAACGTTTCGCCGGTGCCGAGGAAACTTTCTGCATCGAGGCTCTCATGCAGGACGGTAAGGCATTGCAGGCAGGAACTTCTCACTTCCTTGCACAGAATTTTGCAAAGGCATTTGACGTTACTTTCCTCAACAAGGAAAACAAGCCCGAATATGTATGGGCAACTTCGTGGGGCGTTTCTACCCGTCTGATGGGTGCGCTCATTATGGCTCACTCCGATGACAATGGTCTTGTTTTGCCACCACATCTGGCTCCTATTCAGGTTGTTATCGTTCCTATTTACAAGTCAGATGACCAACTTGCGATGATTTCGGAACGCGTAAACGAACTTTGCGCAAAACTGAAGGCTGCCGGCATAAGCTACAAGTACGATGACCGCGACACCCAGCGTCCAGGATTCAAGTTTGCTGAATGGGAAATGAAGGGCGTTCCTGTACGTCTGGCTATTGGTCCTAACGACTACGAAAACCACACTTGGGAAGTTGCCCGCCGCGACACTCTTACCAAGGAAAATGTTGCTGACGATGGCATTATCGAACACATCAAGAACTTGCTTGAGGAGATCCAGAAGAACATCTACAAGAAGGCATACGACTACAGGGCTGCACATACCTATAAAGTTGACACTTGGGACGAGTTCAAGCGCGTAATCGAGGAAACTCCAGGCTTCATCCTTGCACACTGGGACGGCACAGCCGAGACCGAAGCTAAAATCAAGGAAGAAACCAAGGCTACTATCCGTTGTATCCCGATGGATGCTCCCGAAGAAGATGGCGTTTGCGTATATTCGGGCAAGCCTTCGAAGAGAAGGGTACTGTTTGCAAAAGCATACTAATACAGTTGAAAGTTAATAGCTAAGAGTTAAAAGTTATTGCAAGTTGGTTGAGAGGATGCAAAAATGGGCTAAAAGTCTTTAAGCCTGTTAGCCTTTGAGCCTTCAATCCCAACATAGAGAAACATCGTATGGAAAGAGATACAGAAATACGCGACGGAATAATAAAGACCATGCTTGAGAAGTCGCAGTTGAAACAGGTGGTTTACGACAATACCAAGGAGGCATTTTCGATACTGAAAAAGGTATTGCACGACATTGTAATCGAATACAATGGAATCCTGAAGGATGCCGACGACAGAATAAAGCTCGAATACCGCGACCGCGGTCTGTTCGAGACCGAAATCAAGGTTGCAGGCGACCTGCTGATATTCAATATGCACTCCAATATTTTCGAGTTCCCGCGCAACCACGAAATTTGGAAGGACAGCTACTATATTGACCGTCCGTTGGTTACATATTCGGGAATAATCAATATTTACAATTTCTTAGCTGATTCGTTCAAGTACAACAGGGACGAAGACCTTGGCTATCTGATTGGTCGTATGTTCATCAACAACGAAAGCACTTTCTTCGTGGAAGGTCGTCGCGAGTTGGGCTTTGGCTACCCGGCTTTCGGCAAGAACAAGGTTGACTACGAAAGTCTGCACCAGCTTGTTGAGTCGGCTATAGCGTATGTACTCAAGTTCGATTTGCTGGTTCCACCGTACAACGATGTGAAGATTGTAAACGTCGACTACATGAAGGAGCGCATCAACAAGTCGAAGATGCAGACCGGCAAGCGCATGGGCTTCGAGTACAATGCGATTAAGGGACTGCCGCAGGTTGATACGGAGATAAAGTAACCTTGGCTTCGACTGACGCTCAGCCAGCGGAGATGATTCAGCACCCTGAGCGTAGTCGAAGGGTAAAGGGGCATGCTTGATTATTATATTATTTGCCAATGACAGGATATGTTTACATATTACTTTGTGACGATGGCAGCTACTATACTGGTAGCACTAGGGATTTAGAACAACGACTTGAAGATCATTTTAATGGAGAAGGCGCAAATTACACCCGAAAGCACAAACCAGTAAAATTAATGTACTTTGAAGAGTTTGACAGAATTGATGAGGCATATTATCGCGAAAGACAAATTCATGGGTGGTCGAAAAAAAAGAAAGAAGCATTAATAAACGATATGCCAGAAAAAATTCACGAATATGCCAAATGTATTAATGATACATATTACAAAATAAGTATGGCAAAAAAGAATGGGGATATCACCACCTTGGCTTCGACTGACGCTCAGCCAGCGGAATTTTCGAAATCTTAAAGTACTGTAATCCATCCGCCCCCTGAGCGTTAGCCGAAGGGTCGGATTTAATGTATACAAAAAGATCCAAATGATAAATTTAAATATGAACATAACGTCACCTCGGCTTCGACTGACTCATTTCGGCTGTCGCTCAATGCAGAGCAACCAGCGGAAAAACAGCATCCTGAGTGTAGTCGAAGGAGTGATTCTGAATCTAATATCACTATAACTATGACCACATTTCCAAAACTTATACTCAAGCGCGACAAGGAAAAGTCGCTGATGCGCCGCCATCCGTGGGTGTTCTCAGGGGCTATTGCCAAAATGCAGGGCAATCCACAGGAAGGCGACCTGGCGGAAATATTCTCTTCCGACGGCAACTATCTGGCAACTGCACATTATCAAGACGACAGCATTATTGCCAAAGTAATCGATTTCAACCATAGTGCTATTGATGAGGATTTCTGGACGAGCAAGTTCCAGTCGGCAATAGACTACCGCAAGCGTATGGGATTCTTCGACTTCGAAACATCGCACACAAATGTGTTCCGTCTTGTGAACGGCGAGGGCGACTTTATGCCCGGACTTATTGCCGACTATTACAACGGAGTGCTTGTATTCCAGGCCCATTCTATGGGGATGTACAGAATGTTTCCGACTTTTGCCAATATTGCTTGCAAGTTATTGGGCGACAAGGTTGTTTCAATATTCGACAAGAGCAGCGCAACAATTCCTCACGCAACAACTACCGATTCGTTCATCTGGGGCGAGCCTTTCAACGAACGCGAAATATGCGAGAACGGCAATCGTATGCTAATTAACTTCTTCGAAGGACAGAAGACTGGCTTCTTTGTTGACCAACGCGAAAACCGCAAACTAGTTGGAGGACTTTCGTCAGGAAAGCGTGTGCTGAACACCTTTGGCTATACTGGCGGATTCTCGTTGTCGGCATTGCATGGCGGTGCTTCTTACGTCGAGACAGTTGACATTTCAAAGAAGGCAATTGCATTGTGCGAACGCAATGTGGAACTGAATTTTACCAACGCACCTCATAAGGGTGTTGCAAAGGATGTCCTTGATTATCTAGGTACTATTGACAACAATTTCGACATTATAATTCTCGACCCGCCAGCATTTGCAAAGAACCACCGCAGTTTACAGCAAGGACTCAAAGGCTACAAGAATATAAACCAGAAGGCTATAGAAAAGATAAAGCCGGGCGGATTGATTTTTACATTCTCGTGTTCGCAGGCTGTAAGCAAGGACTACTTCAAGACAATGGTTTTCACTGCTGCTGCAAATGCCCACAGAAATGTGCGTATTGTCCGCCAACTTCCGCACGCCATCGACCATCCTGTAAGCATTTATCATCCCGAAGGGGAATATCTGAAGGGGCTAATGATTGAGGTGGAATAAAAATTAATATAACTAACTGATAATTTGCAAACTGCCAACACATACATTTTTTAGCGGGCACAAGCAAAGAACAACTACAACTAACTGATTAGCAATACGCGATTTTTCTTTATTATATTGGCATAAAAATCTCCAAATTTTTATGTAAGTTTGCACCTCATTAGTAAATTATAGACATGAGTGATATAGACAACAAGATCATCTTTTCGATGGTCAACGTAAGCAAGAAGATACCGCCGCAGAGGCAGATTTTGAAAGACATTTATCTGTCGTTTTTCTACGGTGCGAAAATAGGTATAATCGGTCTCAACGGTTCGGGAAAGTCAACGCTCCTGAAGATAATCGCTGGCGTTGAAAAGGCTTTCGAGGGCGAAGTGGCATTCTCGCCAGGATATACTGTGGGCTATCTGCCTCAGGAACCTGAGCTCGACAACAGCAAGACCGTAAAGGAAATCATTGAGGAAGGTGTGCACGAGATAGTTTCCATGCTCAAGGAGTACGAGGAGATAAACGATTTGTTCGGTTTGCCAGAGTACTACGAGGACTCCGACAAGATGGACAAGCTCATGAACCGTCAGGCCGAGTTGCAGGACAAGATTGATGCTGCCGATGCGTGGAACATCGATTCGAAGTTGGAACGCGCCATGGATGCATTGCGTTGTCCAGATGGCGACGAGTCGGTAGCACATCTTTCTGGTGGCGAACGCCGTCGCGTTGCATTGTGCCGCCTGTTGCTTACCGAACCCGACATTCTTCTGCTCGACGAGCCTACCAACCACTTGGATGCCGAGTCAATTCACTGGCTCGAACAGCACTTGCAGCAGTACAAGGGCACTGTAATCTGTGTAACCCACGACCGTTACTTCCTCGACAATGTTGCTGGTTGGATACTTGAACTCGATCGTGGCGAAGGTATTCCGTGGAAGGGCAACTATTCTTCGTGGCTGGAGCAGAAGACCGCTCGAATGGCTATGGAGGAAAAGGTTGCTTCGAAGCGTCGCAAGACTTTGGAACGCGAGCTTGAGTGGGTACGCATGTCGCCTAAGGCACGTGGAACAAAGTCGAAAGCCCGTCTGTCGGCATACGATATGATGCTTAACGAAGATGTAAAGCAGAAAGAGGAAAAACTCGAAATATTCATACCGAACGGTCCGCGTTTGGGAGACAAAGTGTTGGTTGCCAACAATATCACCAAGGCATTTGGCGACAAGTTGTTGTTCGAGAACCTAAGTTTCTCGCTTCCGCCAGCAGGTATCGTCGGTATCATCGGCCCTAACGGAGCAGGAAAGACTACGCTTTTCCGCCTGATGATGGGACTTGTGCAGCCCGACAGTGGTAGTTTCGAGATTGGCGAGACCGTGAAGATTGGCTATGTTGACCAGGCTCACGAAGCGATTGACCCCGAAAAAACAGTGTTTGAGGTTATTTCGGGTGGAGCAGAATTCGTTCAGTTAGGCGGGAAACTGGTAAATGCCCGTGCATACGTAGGTCGTTTCAACTTTAGTGGTGCCGACCAGGAAAAGAAGTGCGGTGTGCTGTCGGGTGGAGAGCGCAACCGTCTCCATCTGGCATTGACCTTGAAATCGGAAGCCAATGTTTTGCTTCTTGATGAGCCAACCAACGATATTGATGTCAACACTTTGCGCGCTTTGGAAGATGGTTTGGAAGATTTTGCAGGTTGTGCAGTTGTAATCACCCACGACCGCTGGTTCCTCGACCGTGTTGCTACTCATATTCTTGCATTCGAAGGCGATTCGCAGGTTGTATTCTTTGAGGGTTCGTACTCCGAATACGAGGAAAACAAGCGCAAGCGTCTGGGCGACATTGACCCGCATAGGATTAAGTACAGAAAATTGATGGAATAGGATGAATTTTAGGATTGTTTTGATGGCATTTGCCATCTTAACGACTTTAGTGTCGTGTTCGGATAGAAACCTTAATTTTGATCCGATAGTAAATTTTGATTCTTCAAACGATACCGTTTCGTTGGATATGGATCTGGAAGATGTGGTGCTTAATGGCATTGTGTTGCCTTCTGTCCGCCAGACTTCTGATGATGGATTCAAGTTTTCGTTTGATGTACCTTCGATGAGTGGAGAAAAGCTGTTCTATAAGATTTATTATCAGAATGAAACCTATAAGTTTCCGGAAGGCGATTCTCTGTGTAGCGAGAATTTTTACGGAAGTTGGGAAGATGTTTCCGTTGGCTTCAAGGAAATTGCTGATGGCGAGAAAGTTGAGGATTTTTTCCACATTGTTGGAAATCCGCGCGACGAGAAAGTGTATTACGGCAGCGACATTTCAGAAAATACAGCAAGTTACGAGAAGATACAAAAGGTTGCCAAGAGTATAAGGCAGCAGCCAGAGTGGTTTGCTTCAATTGTCGAAAAAGCCAAAAACAACGGATTCTCGGTCGAAAAACAGTTGTTCCTTGATGCCCAGTGGTGTCTTGCCAACAACCGTCATGCCGAAGGAGATGTGAATCATCGTTGGAAACGCAATCCGCGCGTGGGGTGCTATTCGTTTATGCTTGTGGTTTGCAATGAAAAAGGTCTTGCTGAAATTCCTGAATACATAAAAAATATAGGCTTGACTGCAGAAAATGGCAAGTTTATAAATCCTTTCGAGTGGTTTAAGAATCAAAAATCGTCAGACATAATAGTAGAAACAAGCAAAAAGGTGCTGAAGACAAGGGCTGTCATTACTCCGAAAGATGGAATTTTCGTTGATGAACTCAATATTCGCACTCCCGAATACACAATTGATACAAGTTGCACTGAGTGCGGTTCTAATGATTCGTTGTACCGGAAGGCATTGTTCCAGCAATTCTTTCCTGCTGTGAGCCAGCAATATACCTTGCGTAACATACCCGAAATTCGCGATGTGGTTGGCAACTCGGATTTTACATTGGAAGAATACGCCAAAGGTGATAAGAAATATCCTGCATCAGAACGGTTACAGGACTATCCGCAGATAACAGACAAGCCCTGTTCTACAGTGAAGGTTTCTGAAAATGGTGATTACATAACAATTGTAAACCCAGGTTCCGAAGCCAACGATATGAAGAAGGAATCTACAGGCATAAAGACGCGCTTGGGCTTTACCTACGGCAAATACCGCGGAAAAATCAAGTTCCCGTCAATGCTGAACGAGAACAATATCTGGAATGGGCTTACATACGCATTCTGGATGATATATCAGGACAACCATCCGTGGAATAATCGTAGAGGATGCTACAACTGCGGTTATATTGACAAAGGGGATGATTCTTCAAATCCAGCGCGTGAAACTTTCAACAAATATTCGGAAATTGACATTGAAATAGTTAAGGCATCAAGGTTCTGGCCGGATGAGTACTATTTAAATGTAAATAAACAGGTTCCAAGGGACGATGCCATGCACAACAACGAGGTCATGTACTGCTGTACCAACTGGGATTTGGCTTGTCCGCAACCCAAGAAGTTTTCGGCTGGTATAAATTTTATTGATTACGGAGGTTGTACCTACGAGGCTATGCGATGGTCTAATTTGTATAAAGCATTGACCATCAAGAGTCCAATGTCGAACGATGTGTTCAGCGAGGAGTACTATTACTACGAAATCGAATGGCGTCCAACCGAAATTATCTGGCGATTGGGAAGTTCGCCCGACAACATGAAGGTGGTTGGATATATGAACGATGAGGTTACATCGATTCCAAACAACCAGATGCTTTGTATTGTAACGCAGGAGTACCATTATTCCGAATGGTGGCCGCCAATAGTGTTCGATCAGGGGCTTATTCCTTTCAACAAGTCCGACATCGAAGGTCGTGTTTATGAGATTGTAATAGAATAAATTAAGAAATATGGTATTTAGCAGCAACATATTTCTTTTGTATTTTCTGCCGGCGTTTCTGGTACTGTATTTTGTTACGCCTAATAGGTTTCGCAATTATACATTGCTTCTGGCTTCGCTGATATTCTATGCCTACGGAGCTCCAGACTTTATAATACAGCTCACGGCATCAACAATATTGAATTTCTTCCTTGTGAAGTTTATGTGCAAGGCAGAAAAACAGTCGGTAAGAAAACTTCTCTGCGGAATTTCCATTTTTGTAAGTCTTGGTTTGCTGGCATACTACAAGTACGGCAACTTTACGATGGAAAACATCAATGCCATAAGAGGTTTGTTTGGCAGTGAACCTGTGGAGTGGATGAAGATTCTGCTTCCTATAGGAATTTCATTCTTTACTTTCCAGAGCATCACATATACTGTTGATACTTATCGTGGAATCAACCAGCCGATGAGGAAGCTGTCCGACTATATTGTTTACATAATGATGTTCCCTCAGCTTATTGCAGGTCCAATCGTTCGCTATAATGAGATTGCCGGACAGATAGAGCATCGCGAACACAAATGGTCGGAATGTCTGCAAGGTTTCTACCGCTTTGTAATCGGATTGAGCAAGAAGATTCTAATCGCCGATGTGCTTGGTCGTTGGGTCGATAGCATGTTAATAGAAGATTTGGCAACTCTTGACACCGCTACAGCATGGATTGTCATATCTGCCTACACCATGCAGTTGTACTTCGATTTTTCGGGTTATTCCGACATGGCAATAGGGCTTGGCAGGATAATGGGCTTCTCATTCCCAGAAAACTTCGACAATCCATACAATTCGGCTAGCATAAGCGAATTTTGGAGAAGGTGGCATATGACACTAGGCTCGTTCATGCGCAACTATCTGTACATTCCGCTTGGAGGAAACCGTTGCTCGAAGCCGCGTATGTACTTCAACCTATGGGTGGTGTTCCTGCTGTCGGGACTATGGCATGGTGCAAGCTGGAATTTTGTAATCTGGGGTGCATACCACGGATTCTTCCTTGTGATGGAAAGATTGTTTCTCGGAAAGGTTTACAAGCGTATTGGCAAGGTTCCAAGTGTCTTGATTACATTCATACTCGTGATGGTTGGATGGGCAATATTCAGGATTGAGAATATTGGCGATTGCTGGACATTTATTACGCGTTTGTTCTCCTTCGATTTCGCTGCAGTAAGTATTCACGATGCTCAGTTTATAACAACACTTGTGGTTGCACTTGCATTTTCGTTTGTAGCACTATTCGGTTTCGGCAAAAAGATGCATAACTTTGTTTATTATACCGAATATTCATCGTGGCAGCACATTGTGGTGTGGATTGTGGCTATGTTCATGATGTTGTTTAGCGTTGCAGCACTCAATGTTTCAAGTTTTAGTCCGTTCATTTATTTCAGGTTCTGATGGGGAAGTGGATTTATAGGATATTGTGTATATTGACAATACTGGTTTTCGGAACAATATTCTTGCAGGAGAAATTCCGTTTAGTAGATATCGAAGCATTGTCAGGAGCTGTAGAAAAGACCGAAAAACCAATTTTTTCGTTTGCAGGTTATAGGAATGGTGAATATCAGGCGGCATTGGAAAGGTACAGCAAGGAAAATTTCGGATTCCGTGAAACTTTCATACGGTGCTACAACCAGTATTTGTGGAAATTCTACAAGGAAACGAATTCGCCCGATGTGATGGCCGGCAAAGAAGGGTGGCTATACGAACCTCTCTATGTGCGCGAATATTATGAGGGCCTGATGTATAATTGTACCGATGATGCCGATGTTATACGACAGAAGTTGACGAAAGAGGCAAGGCGCATATTCTTTCTGCAGGAAATATTAAAGCAGTATGGAGTAACGCTTTTTGTAATGATAGAGCCAGGAAAGGAAAGGATATACCCCGAATACCTTCCCGACAATACACGTTACACTCGCGAGAAGCAGTTCTCGGCGGTAGATTTTTACCCGTTGCAGTTCGATTCGCTAGGCGTTAATTACCTAAATATGTGTGCATGGTTCGAGAATCAGAAGGGAAAGACAGATTATCCATTGTTTCCACAGACAGCAACGCACTGGTCGAATATTGCGGCTTTGCATGTTACCGACACGCTGATAAGGTATATGGAGTCTGTGGGTGGACATAATATTCGCAATATGTCAATTGGAGAGCCGTACATTTGTGAAACTTTTGACCCCGACAACGATTTGGAAAAACTGCTGAATCTTCAATTCTCAATACTTGATATCCCCAATAAGTATGCAGATTTTTCAATAGTGGAGGATGCTTCGGCAGAAAAGCCAAGTCTGCTTTCCATAGGCGATTCGTTTTTCTGGAACATATCTTATCATATCAATCTTGACGAGATTTTTTCAAGCCATCATTTCTGGTACTACAACAGCACTGTTTATTATGATGACAGGTACAATTCCACATCCGAAGTTGACCTTCTGAACGAGTTGCTCGACTCCGATTATATTATGCTTTCGTATTGCACGGCCCAGTTGTATGATATGCCCAATATGTTTGCTTCCAAAGCATTGGTTGCCTTGTGCTTCGATGACGAGCAGATTTCTGCCAAGATTGAAGGGATAATAAACAGTATGTACGCCAGCGAAGAATGGCTTGCAAGCATTAAGCAGAAAGCCGACGAACAGGGGCGACCTCTTGAAGATGTCCTACGTGATGATGCCTGCTATCTGCTATATATGGACCCCGAACAATATTTTGATGAGTTGCGTGGCTCTGATGTTCCTAAATCTCGCAATAGAAGGATTGAAGAGATTGTCATTCGCAAATAGGCATCTTCTCTAATACGAAAATTCCAAGTTCTGCCGAAAATTTGAATTGGTTGAATTTGTTCTTGTCAAAATTGTAGATGTAGTTTGTAGAATTTTCTGTAAGGGAATCTTGTTTATTGAGCAGGTCTGAGTACGACCTGCAATGGTAGTTCAGCCATTTTTCGGGCAGATTGTAGATGTCGTATTTTTCTTCTGTTGCAGGCATATAGTTCAGTTTTGTTGTCATGCAGAAATTCGACATTCCACAGGCAGAACATTCGAAGTGCGTAACAATGTCGTTGCTATACAATGTAAATTCACCTTTTTCGTTGGTATATGTGTTTATTCCGACGCTCCAGTCGTCGGTCCAAGCCCTAAAAACAGCTCCTTCGAGAGGGGTGTTGGTGGCATGGTCGTAAACCCATCCATGAATCTTTATGTTATATAGTCCAACCATATTCTTGTAGTTTACGGGAGGAATTATAACTATGCGTCTTTTATTTTGTGAGATATTTTTGATTTCCTTTGCCGCTGGTTTGATGGAGCCAATAATGCAGCTCCCGTCGTCGAGTTCTGTCGTGCCGGTATGGTTCATGATGCCTGTGTACATCCCTTCATAGTTTGGTGCGATTGGATTGTCTTGGAATTCCCAGAATCCAAAGCCCATGCTTCCGCAATCGTAGGCATATTTATATGTTTCCTTTACAAATTGACGTTGCTCCTCGTAGCTGATGGAATCGTCGTCGGCGGGAAGCGATGTTTCTCCAATCATCCACGGACGATTTACATATCTGCTGTACCAGAATATCTCATTTTGAATTCGTAATGGGTGGTAGGTATGAATCTGTATAAAATCTACGTCTATAAGCGACGGGTCCCATTCAAATACTTCAAGCGGTTCTGAACTTCCCACTGTAAACAACTGGTTAGGGGCATATTCGTTCATCATTTGTCTCCATTGGCGAGTTATTTTTACAGCTTCGCCTTTCGGGCGGAACTTCAATTTGTCGGTATATAGCGGCTCGTTCATAAAGTCATATGCAAAAACGTATGGCTCGTCTGAAAATGTGTTGAGTGTCAGTTTTGTAAATGTTTCGATAAATTCATCGCCAAGACATGGAGCAAGTAGTAGCATCACATAAATGTCGTTATCCTTTGCAATTGAAACGACATTTTTCAATGAAGCAACAATTTCATCAAGTTGCTCGTCCATTGTAAATGCTCGCTTGTTTGTGTTCTGGTATTTGTGAAGTCCTGTATTTGATTCAGTTATCATTCTGTCGAAGACAAGCCTTATCGAGTTGAAGCCCATTTCGCGTATTAGCTTGAAATGCCTAGCCATTTGTGCGTAGGTTTCAGCTTCGGTGTCATATTCATATTTGTCGGGATTCTCGTAATATCTTGCCGGAGATATTACCGCCTTGCTCTCAAATTCGCGCAGGTCAACCACATAATTGAGCATTATAGGATAGAAAACCTCTCCATTTAGCTTGAACTTATAGTCCTCGACATACACAAAATTTTCCTTGCCTATGTGGGTTTCCCTCGGCTCAACTTTTTCGTGAAAAAACTTTGTGGTATCATTGTCGCCATTTTCCTGCGCGGGATTGTTTCCTCCGCATGAGACCAACGATAGTACATTTATAAGTATCAATATTCCTGCAATAACGTATTTTTTCATATCTAATAATTAATAGACTCATCAAAATCGACCAATACCACTTTTACCGATTTGTTTCGGCAAAGTAGGCGCGTGAATTCTATGTCAGGTTCAGTATATTCTGACGGTGTGCTCCATAAATGAATGTTTTGGCTAGGAAAATATTCTGTTAGAAGTTCGTACATTTCCGCCTTGTTGCTAATTACATCTGGCTTTAGCTCTTCTATTATCTTTTTCGTATCGGCTATCCACGTTGCTGTATCGACATTGTTCCATTGAGGGTTTTCTGTCCATAGAATAACACGCAGACCATGTAGCTTGACTATCTTCAAAGCTTCTGTATCATAACTTTCGACAAATATGTTGTCCTTCATTCCTTTGTTTTCCATTATGGAGCAAAGTATATCGGCGGCCTTGTCTGCATTTTTTGTGTCAAGGTTCTTGAAGTCTATCCAGAAATATTTTTCAGCGGGACAGCCTATTGCGCCGAACCATTTTTCAAGTTGCAGATTGTTGGCGCTGTCTTCGGCGTTGTGCCCGACAAATATTTTGTTCTGGTATTCGGAATAGTAAACGTCAACTTCCAGTCCATCAAAACATTTGCTCTTTTCCATTGCCGCTGTGGTGTCGTTTACGCGGTGCGCCCATACTTTCGAATTGGGATATGTAAATGCATTATTTGTATGGTCGCAACCAGTTGAGAATAGCACAACTACACATATTATAGGAATGATGTTGTCTTTGTTTGTCGGTTTTATTTTCGAAAGCAAATCTATCATCCGCTGGTACATAATCTTTGCTGCAAGCGCAACTATTATTGCCGAAGTCAGGAAAAGTAAAAGCATCGCTATTGTGTACCATGGATTGCTGGCATTTATGGCTAAAGAAACGAAAGGCCACCTTAGCTGGCTGTGAGTGGCAAATACGACCATTGAGAGATTTCCCATGAATATTAGCGATTTGCTTGCGATGTTTGTATGCTTCTCTCTGGAAACCAACATATATAAGCATATAATGATGTAGGTGAGGCTGATAAATGTCAGCGGATATGCCGCCTTATAGAAATTTCCTGTGCAAAAAACGATTATGGATATGATTAATAAAATCCAGTTGTTGATTTTTTTGCTTGAAGTTGCATAGAGTATGCCCAGTGCAAATTCGGGTAGATGTCCGGGAAAGTTTTGCATTACGGATATTCCTTGGGGCAGAATGTCAACATAGAGGCAACTGTAAACTATTGCGTATGAAATAATTCCTATTGCGGTAAAAGCCTTTGCTCCATATTTTTGGATTGACTTGAATAGCAGGGGAAAAATGAGGTACATCTGGAATATAAAACCGAGGAACCAGAGCGGACCGTTCAGGCTCAATGCTTCGTTGGGTACCAGTGTGTGTACGAACAGAAACTTGTAAATGAAGCTCATGTTCTCTTTCCATTCCAAAACGTGTCCGTATGCAATTATCGCAAACAAGAAATGGAAGATGTATGCAATTATTATGAGCGGATATATTTTCTTTAGTCTGTCGGCTATGAATGGCAGGTATTTCTGTGGTTTGCCGAGCATTGATTTTGCAAGTCCATATCCGCTGATAAAGATGAAAAGCTGGACGCCAAAATGTCCAAGGTAACTGAAAAATATGTTGAACGAATCGGCTGGATATTCGGCAAATGCCCTGAAGAAACAGAAGATGTTGTCGGGATTGAACAGGAATTCGTTTTCTTTCCCGTTGAGCGGTTGTCCCCAATGGAAGAAGTTATGCATGATTATGCATAGTATGCCAATTCCCTTGAGTATTGATGTGTCTTCTTTTGTCAGAACTTTATACTTCATTTATTTGCTACATTCAACAGTTATCTTTATGTCCTTCATTGTCATTTTTATATTTGGAATCCAGCAGTCGTCGTGGTTGGCGGTGACTACGGATATTGATACTATGTTGTCGCTCTCGGTATCGAGGCTAAATGTTTTTTTTAGGTCAAGAGCATATTCTTGTCCCGGAATAATCTTGTCCCCGTCAATGTATCTGGAAATTTTATCGGGCGAATAAGTAGGCGTTGCCTTGTTCTGGCATACAAACAGTATATTTGCAGTGTTCCTGATGTCCATGCTGTCGTTGGTAAATACGGTTGCATCTATCGAAAACCTTATGTTTCTATATCCCTTGTCCTTTGGTATTGTTGTCTCTTCCAAAAGCAGATAGGTGTTGCTTCCAGCTTCGCTAGGCTTACGGTCGGGATTTTCGCAGACAATTTCTTCGTGCCTTGCTTCGGCTATAGTGTCGTATTGCCCGTCGGCATAAATCGGGCTGCTGGTAAGGGCGTTGTTGGTATAGGCATAGTTATATATGTAGCGGTAAACGTCAAGCTTATGCCGTATTTGTCCCCTCGCCTTGGCGTCGTCTATAAGTTCAAGTTTTATGTCGTCGTTTATCATGTACAACTGGTTCTCCTTGGCATTGATGTAATAGTTGTCATAAACCATATCCTTGCTGTGGTCGTATCCTACAATTAGCATGCGTTTTGTTTTTGTCACTTCTTTCGATGTTGAAAGTCCAGTGCCGATAGTGTGAGTAGTTGCCGGCACCGACAAACCGAAGGTGTTTTTTAGCAGGCGTGTAACCGAAGGCAATATGTCGTTGTGTGTTACAACAGAATTGAATTTGTCGCTGCCGTTTAGCATTGGCGACCATATTATCAGCGGAACCCTATGGTACGATAGGTTGTCGTCGCATCTTATTCCCGACGAATGGTCGCCAGTTATTATGAAAATTGTATTCTCGAATTGCGGCAGAGTACGGTATTTATTCATGAACTTTCTGATGCAGTCGTCTGTATAAACTATTCCCGCATACCTTAGTTTACTGTTTTCAAACGATTGCTTTATGTCGTTTCCATACTTGCCAGAGATTTGTTTAGCCTTGTTTACGTACCGTTCTTCTTTTTGTTCATCGGATAGGTTCAGATTGTCGTGCGACGATAATGTTACGATGAGATTGAAGTTAGGACTGTCGCCTTGGTTTCTGATGACATCGAAAGTCTTGTCAAGCATTATTTCATCGTGGTAGCCCCACCATGTGCCTAGCTTGTCGTCGCCAATATTTGTATATTCCTGATACAAAGGCGACATGTATGCAGTATGTTGTGCCGTCAGAAATTCGTATATGCAGTCGAATGTCCAGTAGCCGGCATAGAAGGCGTTTGAACGGTAGCCGTTTTCGTTTAATATTGAAACGAGTGAGTTGTGCTGTGGCATTGTCCCGAACTGGAATCCGTTAGGTCCTGTCACCGAGGCTGTTATTGCCGGAATTGCGCCGAAACTGCGGTTGGTGGCCGACAGGCAGTTTGTCCAGTATAGGCCAGTTTGTGCAAGCGAATCGATGAATGGCACAAAGCATGGTTCCATGAATTCGTGGCCAAGCGATTCAACAAGTATTATCACCACATTAGGCTTCTTGCCGTTTGTCGTGAAGTATTTCGACAAAACATCTGGTGTCCTGTCCATCCTTTCCATTGGATACAACGTGTCAATTGCCTGAAATTCTGGGTTGTCGGCAAGGTATTCGTCAATGTATTCCTTGTTGTATTCAATTTTGTCGCCACGTGCCGAGCCGAATCTTGTGTCGCTCAAGTACGATATGCAGTCGCTTACAAAGAAATAGTTCTTGTTTTCGATGTATGTGTTTACCGCTTCGTTGTTGAGTTTTAGTTTTGGCAGAAGGAATGAACATGGCAGCGACAGCACAATTCCCACAAGTGCAGAAATAGGTATTCCGTTGTGAATTTTCAGTTTCGACAGTAGCATTACAATTGTCGAGAAACCAGCAACGATTGCAATTATTGATATTATTGGCACAAATATTCCGAATGCACCCTTTACTGCCACAAATGATTCCTCGGCAGGTCTGACTAGCAGTTCTGCCCCCAACAATGTTCCGTTGTGAGCCGCATATACCGCAAACGAAATTTCAGCAAGCAAGACTATGGATAGCAAAATGCTTGTAGCAAGCAATGCGCCCTTCTTTGAAATAAAATTTATGCCGATGTATATTGGTAATATGCAAGCACATACTATGCTTGACGCTATGAGGTTGACCGCTATTGAACGTGCATATATTCCAAATGTAACATCAAAATTTATGACCAAACATTCGATTGTTTTATAGAGCACAACAGCGCATATAAAGCAGAAAGCTACGAAAAGATATGGCTTTATAAAGTCAAATATACGCTTCATTCTAATGAATTTGTTTTTTGCAAAGTTATAATAAGAATTCTATAGAAACAAAAAAAGAACCTCATTCAAGGTTCTTTTTTGTAGTAATCATTATCTTTTTAGAAGAACTTAGCTCTTCTGTCGTCCATCTTTGTCATTTTCTTTACAGCGTTGTTCATGCGGTACGAGTAGTTTCTCATATAGTCCTGCATCTTTGCGAGCTTATCGTTTTCAAAGTCTTGCTTTTCGGGAGCTGCAGTTTTCTTCAATACCTTTATTACATATACACCGTTGTTGCCGTCGATAGGAGCAGAAACTGCGTTAACTTCACTGTTCAATGCTACTGCGTTAACCTTAGGCTCGATAAGTCCAAGACCTGGGAGCGAGAAACTTGAGAAGTTGATGTTGGAGAGAGTGTCGGTCTTTGCACCAAACTTCTGTGCAATAGCCTCTACTGTCATTCCGTTCATTTCTGCCATCATCTTTTCAGCCTTCATCTGCTTTCTTACTTCTGGTTCAATTGTTTCCTTGGTGTCCTCGAAAGGAGTGAAGCCTTTTTCACGAATCTTCGAGAGCTTTACTACGAGGAACTTGTCGCGTGCCGAACTTTCGAAAACATTTGATATGTCACCTATTTTTCTGTCTTCATTGAATGCCCAGCGAACAATTTCACGACCATTGTCGATGCCAGGGATTACATTGTCGCTCATATCAGTGATTCTATTGGCCATTCTTACGTTGAGGTTCTGGTCTGCAGCATTCTTGTCGAAATCTTCAGCAGTTTTGCTTTCTGCCAAGAACTTGTTTGATGCGTGGAATGCAGCTTCGTAAGTGTTGTCAGAGTATTTTATTTCCTGATCAAGGACTGCTATTTTTGCTTTCCTTACAGGCTTGGTCTGCGAGTTAATCTTGATGATGTGAATGCCAAATTGTGTTTCAACAACCTGAATTGTGCCTGCTGCATTTGCAAAGCAAGCATCGTTGAATTCTGTAATCATAGTGCCTTCTGTAAAGTCGCCTAGATTTCCACCATTGTTCTTTGAACCTGGATCCTGCGAATATTCGGTTGCCATTGCAGCGAATGTTGCAGAGTCAGCCTTAGTATTTCTAAGTACGTTTGCTATACTGTCGGCTTTTGCCTTGCACATTTCTACTGTTACACTATCGTTTGGAATAAGGAGGATGTGCGAAGCATTTACTGAATCGGGTCTGTTAGCTGTTTCAAGGATTCTACCGAACATAAAATAGTCGCCCTGTCTTGTTACTTCCGACATTGTGCCTTCTTCAGAATTGAAGAAATCTTCTGTGAAACCGATGGTTTCTGCATCTTTCTCATTCATATAGAAATCGTCCTTGTACAAACGTCTGTCTTCGGGACGGCTGTTGCTGCTGTTCAACTGTGCAAACGATAGGTAGTTGTCGGTGAGTGCAGACATTTCGGCACGAAGGTCTTCGGTATTCTTCTTGATTTCTGCTATATCGCTTTCAGAAGGAACTATGTCAAACACAACGTATTCTACGTCTCTGTTGTCCTGGTCTTCTACAAATCTCTTCTTGTGTTTGTCGTAGTAAGCCTGCATATCCTTGTCTGTTACGGTGATGTCCTCATCCTTAATTGAACTGTATTCCCTGTATGCGTATGCGAAGTCAACCATATTCGACTGGTCTTCGTAATACATCTTTGCGAGGGCGGTTGGAGTGTAGAATCCTTTTGACACCATATTGCCATACTTTGAGCTAATCTGGTCTTCTTCTATCGCTTTCTTCCAGTAGTCGGCGATAACCTTGTAGTTCGGATCCTCTTCGGCATTGTCAAAGAAGTTTTTCGGAGCCTTTGTATCGTATTCACCATTTTCATTTTTCTGAAGTCCAAAATTCTGCACTATGATATTGTGTGCGTGCGTAGGACCGTAGAGAAGGTCTTCGAGTTCTTCGTCGCTAACGCCCAAGCCTACTTCTTCGTAATACTTGTTCCAGACGTATGTGTTGAGAATGTCGTTCCAAGCACTTTCCCTGAGGCTTCTTTCAGTGTTGGCGTCAATGTTTCTTCCTTGCTGTGCAACCTCGTAGAACAATCTGTGGTTGTTGTAGTTAGCTGTCCATTCGCTGTAGTCAACCTTCGAACCGTTTATCTTTGCTATGACGGAGTCGTCACCGTGGCCGATACGTCCAGAGCTAAGGAAATCACCAAGCAGGAAAGCCAGCAATGCTATGCCGACAATAACAATAACTAAAACTCCACATTTCTCTCTAATGTTCTGTAATACTGCCATTACCTTAAATGTTTAAAAATTAGTCTAATAATAAAAAATATTTTTTGGGGTGCAAAGATAGTAATAAATATTATTCGACGCAATCAAAAAAAATAAAAAATGATATTGTATGTTTTGATTGCTTATTTTATAATCAATATGCTGCAAAACTTTCATCATCGAGCCAAGTCTTTTGCGCACGCATAACTTGCTCTATCACATCGCGTACACAGCCTTCGCCGCCCTTCTTATCGGAAACATACAAAGCAATCTCCTTTATTTCGTCGGCTGCATCAGACGGACAACAAGGCAAACCCACCATTTTCATTATCTGATAGTCGGGAATGTCGTCGCCCATATATAATATCTCCTCGTTGCGAAGGTTGTATTTTTTCTTCAACATTTCCAAGTCCTCAGTCTTCCACACACTACCCATTATCACATCCTCCACACCGAGATTCTTGTAGCGAATCATTGTCTTTTCGCAAAAACCTCCAGAGATTATCGCTACTACAAGTCCTTTTCGCACAGCACACTTGATGGCAAAACCATCCTTTACGCTGGTTGTCCGCTGCAAATAGCCTACCTCGTTTATATTTACTGTCGATGACGACAAAACGCCGTCAATATCAAATACCACAGCCTTGATATTCGACAATATCTCCTTGAAATTCAATGTTTCCAGATTTCTATTCATTTGTTATAAGTTTTTAGGATGCTTTCGCTCAAAACCTTGTAAACGTTTGCAAGATTTTCATCATAAGCAAGCATATCTATATGTGAATCAATTATTTTTCTATCGCCACGCACAGCAGGGCCCGTCTGCGACGAGTATGCATCTCCAGCAAGAATCTTAGCAAAACTCTGCTTCAAGAGCGGTGTTAATATATTAATAGGTATATTGTTTTCACGTAATAATTTCTGTCCGAGGCAAACACTATGGTTCATAAAGTTGGCTGCAAAAACACCGGCAATATGCAATATTTTACGCTGTTCGAACGACAATTCATAAATTAGCGGACTTATTTTCTCAGCGAAGCACCGTATTTCGTGAAAAGTATCCGCATTTGACGTCTCGATGCAAATAGTAATTTCGCTGAAATTGTCAATATTCACATCGCGCGAAAAAGTCTGGAACGGATACATGACCGCTGCATTCTTCTGCTTGAAAATCTCCTTTGGCAGACTCCCCGAAGTGTGGATGTAAATTTTATCGTCGGGCAGATTGATTTTGCTAGCAATTTCTGCATTTGCCTCGTCTGACATCATAAACAGGTAAGCATCGGATTTTGATGGCAGTTGGAACAATTCATCGGTATAAACAGCATTTACCTCATCGGCCAGCGACTGCCCAGTAATGTGGTTTCGGCTGAACACGCAATCAACAACGAAACCTTCGTCACGAAGTTTCCGTGCGATATGGTAGGCGACATTGCCAGAGCCGAGTATTGAAATATGTTTTATCATAGCCTTCTTAACGTCATTCCGTAAGACAAAGCGAACAGGCGTAGGAACGAGCCTCGTGAGCCTGTCTATACGGAATCTCATATTAGTACATAAGGGAGATTCCGCATAGTCGAACATTAACATTACAACGCTCCCCGCTCCGTATCGCGTGTATGTTTGCTATGCAGATGTTTTATGCGCCTTAACATATCAAACAAGGTTGTTCTGTCTTCGGCTTTTAAAACATTCAGACTTGTGGAATGACGACAAAAACAAAAAGGAAACCCCTTTACGAAGTTTCCTTTTTTAGTTAATAAATTCCATTATTCTTCAACGAGAATAACAATCTTATTGTTCTTGCATTCTACAAGGCCGCCGTTGACGCTGAACTTCAGTTCATTATCATTCATTTCCCTGATAACGACCTCACCCTTGTCCAATGTCGAAACGATTGGAGCGTGCATGTTCAGCATCTGGAATGAGCCTTTTGCCCCAGGCACCTTAACCATTGAGGTTTCGCCTTCGAACAACTTTTTTTCAGGTGTGATAATTTCTACTGTCATAGCAACTGTTATTTAGTTTCAGCCATCATCTTTTCACCCTTCTCGATAGCCTGTTCGATAGTACCAACGAGGTTGAATGCTGCTTCTGGATACTGGTCAACTTCACCGTCGAGGATCATGTTGAATCCCTTGATTGTATCTTCAATCTTTACGAATTCGCCCTTCAAGCCGGTGAATGCCTCGGCAACGTGGAACGGCTGTGACAAGAATCTCTGAACACGTCTTGCTCTGTGAACGACGAGCTTGTCTTCGTCCGAAAGTTCGTCCATACCAAGGATAGCGATGATATCCTGAAGTTCCTGGTATCTCTGAAGAATATTGATAACTCTCTGTGCTGTCTCGTAGTGAGCCTTTCCTACAACTGCCTCGGTAAGGATACGTGACGAAGAGTCGAGCGGGTCAACAGCCGGGTAGATACCGAGTTCGGCGATCTTACGGCTAAGAACCGTTGTTGCATCCAAGTGCGAGAATGTAGTTGCAGGAGCAGGGTCGGTCAAGTCGTCGGCAGGTACATATACTGCCTGAACAGATGTGATAGAACCGCCCTTTGTTGAGGTAATACGTTCCTGCATTTCACCCATTTCGGTTGCAAGTGTAGGCTGGTAACCTACTGCCGATGGCATACGTCCCAGAAGTGCTGATACTTCGGAACCTGCCTGAGTGAAACGGAAGATATTGTCAACGAAGAAAAGAATATCACGACCAGTTGACGATGAGTTATCGCCGGTTCCGTCACGGAAGCTTTCAGCGATAGTCAAGCCCGACAAGGCAACACGAGCACGTGCTCCGGGGGGTTCGTTCATCTGTCCGAACACCATGCTCAACTTCGAGTCGTTGAGCTTGTCCTTGTCAACCTTCTCCAAGTCCCACGAACCTTTTTCCATGGATTCCTTGAAGCCCTCACCATACTTTACGATATTTGCCTCAATCATTTCGCGGAGAAGGTCGTTACCTTCACGGGTACGTTCACCAACGCCTGCGAAAACCGACAAACCGTCGTATCCGATAGCGATATTATTGATAAGTTCCTGGATAAGAACTGTCTTACCAACACCTGCACCACCGAACAGACCAATCTTACCACCCTTTGAGTAAGGCTCGATAAGGTCGATAACCTTGATACCTGTAAACAGCACTTCAACATCGGTGCTGAGTTCCTCGAACTTTGGCGGCTGGCGGTGTATTGGATAGCCGTCCTGCTTAGGAAGCAAGTCCATACCGTCGATGGTGTCGCCGATAACGTTCATCAAACGACCCTTAACCTGATTACCAACTGGCATCTTGATAGGGTTCTTGGTATCGACGACCTCCATGCCTCTGCACAAACCGTCTGTAGAATCCATTGCGATGGTTCTTACAGTATGTTCTCCGATGTGCTGCTGGCATTCAACGATTAGAGGCTTTCCGTTTTCACGCTTAATTTCCAAAGCGTCGTAAATCTTTGGCAGGTCTGACCCTGATTTTTCGAAACTTACGTCAACCACTGGGCCAATAACCTGAACTATTTCACCTACTAATTGTTCCATTGTGTAACTGATAAAATTTTTGCTAACAAAGGTAAAAAAACAAATTTGAACTGACAAGAAAAAATATTCATTTTTTACAAATATTTTTTCACCGCTGGAAAACAGGGGATTACAATGAATAATGGGCAATTAACAATTGATAATTGACAATGGATAATGAACAATCAGCCGCTCCCTGAGACGCATTGAGCGTAGTCGAAATGAGCGTAGTCGAAGGGTCGGCATAATGTATTAAATTGATAATTAACAATGGATAATGGATGGTGAATAAATCTGTGATGGCGTTGCACGCAACGTCCACTACAAATTATTTGATTATAAAATCATCATTTCAATTGTAAATTATAATTCAAAACTCTCTCGTCCTCATTGCAACCATATAATTTCGAAGCACCGATTTCTGAGATTCGGGCAGACTTACCTTTTGTAAATACGAATCGGCAATATTGTAGCACTCTTCGATTTTTGCAATAGTCAATTCCTTGATTTTTAGAGTATCGTATATTGCTTTTACAGAGTTGTACTTTTCATCTCGGTCAAAATTCTCTTTAGAGAGCCATTCCAATAATTCTGATTTGGTGTCGCCAGATGCAAGATTTATTGCATTAATGAACAGAAAAGTCTTCTTGTTTTCGGCAATGTCACCACCGATAGGTTTTCCAAACACAGCAGCATCGCCGTATGTATCAAGCAAATCGTCCTGCAGTTGGAAGGCAAGCCCAGCATAACGCCCGTACTGGTAAATGTTTTCGCAGTCGGCATACGAAGCATTGGCTATAAGTGCACCTATTTTCAAACTTCCTGCAAGAAGAACCGCTGTCTTTAGATTTATCATCTTCATATAGTCGTCAACCGAGACGTTGTTTTCTGTCTCAAAATCCATATCGTACTGCTGACCTTCGCAAATTTCAATTGCCGTCTGCAGGAAGGTTTCAAGGACTTTTTCGCGGTTTGCTTCAGATTTTGCGGCACACTTGCAAGCCACAAGCGACATCAGGTCACCCGAAAGTATGGCAATGTTCTCTGTCCACTTCTTGTGTACCGTTGGACGACCGCGACGCATATCCGACTTATCCATTATGTCGTCGTGCAACAAGGTAAAATTATGGAAAATCTCCAGCCCGAGAGCCGCAGCAATGGCTTTGTCTGCACTAGCACCGAACATTTCTGTCGACATCAGGCACATCACAGGGCGAATACGTTTTCCACCAGCCGAAAGTGCGTATTTTACCGGTTCGTACAAAAATTTCGGTTCAGTTTCCATCCTGTCAAGAAAAGAGTTCAACTGCGACTTGAAATAATCCAAATAATCTTCCTGAGTTTTCATTTTACTATAAATTAATAGGTGCAAATCCTAAAAAATGGAATCAAAATAAAACGCCTGCAACACCTGCGAAATAACCAGACAAAGCAATAGTCCATAAAGTACAAGTTGCTGTACGACAGTTGTTTTGGCATTTACAATAACATTTGAAAGCAAATAGCATAGTGGGAAAAACATAAGCCATACCGACTCGTTTGACGATATTGGTGATAGCATAAACACTCCAGCATAAATCAGCAAGAAAAGCATCGACTGGTGATATTTCATCTCGGCGGCCTTGCGGAACACCTTTAAGGTAAATATCGACAGCAACGAAACCAACACTGCATAAATTATAGGTATGCGGAATACATAATTAAGATAATTGTACTTTTCGCCTATCACCAAGACCGAAAACTCAGCCTTTACCGATTCTATGAGTTCCTGCCAGTCGCCATAAAGCCAAACAAAGCAGAATGCCACTCCCACGACAAACACCTGCGAAACCAAGAAAGACACTATATCGCGCCACGATATAGGCTTTACAATAGCCATCACTATAATCAAGGCTGGCAAAAGCACGATATACTTGTATGCAAACAGCAACGACAGTCCGTAGAGCAAGCCGACATCAAGGCTATACCTTATCGCCTCGTGCTTGTTGTACATCCCGAACATCCGCAAAACGGCAAGAGCCACAAACAACGTGGCAACCATTTCGGGCACAAACCTCTGAGCATTTATCAGGCTTCCTGTAAGCATTGCGAAGAAAAACGTAGGCAACTGATAGCCAGACTCAACAATTTGATAACGGAAGTTTGCCTTTGAAACATAGCAGGCAAAGGCAAATGCCAAAGCAAATGCAATCGCTGTGTAGATATACTGGAACAATGCTGACTCGTACGAAAATCTGAAGAAATACGAATGGAAACCGCCAGCATCAACGGCAGTTGGCATTACGGCAAACTTGTAGCCCCAAAGCGCTGCCATTAGCAAAAACACCAGCAAGTAGTTGACGGGATTGTTCGATTTCAGCAGTTTCAGCATTGCAGTACCCTATTTTAAGTCGAATCCAAGGTCGGTACGATAATAGCACTTGTCGAACGAGATGTTCTTGAGCGACGAATACGAAGTTTCCAAAGCACTGAAAATCGTGTTGCCATAACTGCTTACGGCAATCACACGTCCGCCAGAAGTTACAACATCGTTGCCCGAAACTGCCGTTCCTGCGTGGAAACATACGCTCGACTTCACTTTTTCTAGTCCACTGATAACTTTCCCTTTCTCGTATGCCTCGGGATAACCTCCAGAAACCATCATTACGGTTGCTGCCGAACGCGAGTCAAATTCCACCGACTTGCCTGCCAGTTCACGCTTTGCAGCGGCTTCGAGAAGTTCTACAAGGTCGGACTTGATGCGGAGCATTACCGATTCGGTTTCGGGATCGCCCATACGAACGTTATATTCAATCACATACGGGTCGCCATTTACATTCATCAAGCCGAAGAAAACAAAACCGCGATAGTTCATACCTTCGGCGCAGATGCCATTGATAGTAGGCTTTACAATACGTTCTTCAACCTTGCGGGCAAAATCGGCATCGTAGAACGGCACTGGAGAAACAGAACCCATACCGCCGGTGTTCAGACCTGTATTACCTTCGCCAATGCGCTTGTAGTCCTTTGCTTCGGGCAGAAGCACATACGACTTGCCATCGGTAAGTGCGAATACCGAACATTCAATTCCATCAAGGTATTGTTCGAGTACAACCTTGCTTCCTGCACTGCCAAATTTTCCACCGAGCATATTCCTGAGTTCGCGCTTGGCTTCGTCGAGATTGTCAAGGATGAGAACGCCCTTGCCAGCAGCAAGTCCATCGGCTTTAAGCACGTATGGCGGATTTACCGATTCAAGGAATTTCTCTCCTTCGGAAATGTTTTCGGCTGTGATTGACAAATATTTTGCTGTTGGAATGCCGTATTTCTGCATAAACATTTTTGCGAACTCCTTGCTGCCTTCAAGTTGTGCCGAAATTTTGTCGGGACCGACAACCATAAGTTCCTTAAATTCAGGCTTTGCCGAGAAATAATCCACGATGCCCTTTACTAGTGGGTCTTCAGGGCCAACTACGACCATATCAATTTTTGCCTTGCGTACAAATTCTGCAACAGCGTCAAAATCGTCAGCCTTTATAGCCACATTTTCTGCAATTTCGCGCGTGCCTGCATTTCCCGGTGCAACATACAACTTTCCTAATTTCGGACTTGCAGCAATTTTCCAAGCAATTGCGTGTTCGCGTCCACCTGAACCTAATACCAATATATTCATAGCCATATACTTTTCTTAAATTTAAAATGTGTTGTCGATGGGATGATTTTCTCCGCCGCTGCTATTTCCTGTCGTATCAACGTAAACGGAATAAAACTCTTCGGGCGTAATGCGCACCAACTTATAGTCGGTCTGATAGCCACTGTTATATAACTGAGACATCTTAACCTCGTTTTGCGAAACACTGCGGATGTGCATCAAGGAACGGCTATTGTACTGGTTATAACCGATGTAGTAACCGTCAACAGCCTTGTCGTAGTAAATGTTCATCTGCTTGCGACGAATTTCCCACAACATAGTATCGGTGTAATCGTACTTGTAATATTTGGTTGCACCCTGCGCGCTGTCGCCAAAATGATAGTAAGGAATTGAAGTGCAAAGTTCTCCAGTCTCCTCATTCAGTGGTTTCCAGTAGCCTTTCAGTGTTTCTTCCCATTCAAGGTCTGTCTTGCTAGGTCCACAGCCCGACAAAAAAGCCAATGCCACGGAACATAACACAACAGCCAGTATTAAAAACAATTTTTTCATCACAAAATTCATTTATGCCAAATAATTTTTCGTTCTTCGTTATATAAAACCTTATTGTTGTCGAACAACCACTTGATAACATTTACGGTCTTTGTTTCGTCTTCACCAACCTTGTCAATCAATTCGTTGTAAAGATATGGAGATTCGCTCAGAATGCGCTTAATTTTTTCAAGAATAATATCGAACTCGTACTTGCTAAGTCCCAATTCGTTACGTCGCTTGCAAACATCGCACTCGCCACAACGGTCAACGTCGGTCTCGCCGAAATACGCTAGAAGTTGCTGGCTTCGGCACTTGTTGTCGCTCGTAGCATAACGAAGCATAGCCTCCATCTTGGTCACAACACGTTCCTTGCGTGAATCAAGAGCCTTGCGGTCGAAATACATATCGTTTTCGCGACGACGTTCCATCAGTAAGCGTATAATCGGCTTGTTAATCTTAGGTATATAACTGATTATCTTATGTTTTGCAAGAATTTTGAAATACTCGTACACAGATTGTTCCGAGATTCCAGCCTTTCTGGCAATGTATTCCTCGCTGATATTGACAAAGTCGGTAAAAAGACCTGTGTACATCCTAAGTATCAACTTGATGAACTCGTCAAGATTCTTGTTTTCCAGTTGGAACTTGTACAAATCGTCGCGACGCACATCGAACATTATTCGCGAAACGGTATTGGTGTCCTCGACATATTCCAAGAATCCTGCGAACTCCAAAGTTTTCAAGCAGTTATGCACCGTCAGTATATCAATGTGGGAATGTGCGGAAAAGTCAAATATGTCGAACGGAATATCTTGGTTAGCACCGCCTTCGTATGGTACGCCAAGATAACTGCACACTTCGGAATACACTTCCTTAACCTTTGGCAGTTCGGGAAATGATGTGGTTATGTTCTTCTTAATTTGCGCCTTGTCGGCATTGTTGGTCAGCAGAAATGCGTATGCTCGTTTTCCGTCACGTCCAGCACGTCCAGCCTCCTGAAAGTATGCTTCGGGCGAATCGGGCAGGTCAAGATGAATCACCAAGCGCACATCCGGCTTGTCAATTCCCATACCAAAGGCATTGGTACACACCATTATGCGGATCTGATTTTTCTGCCAAGCCTCCTGCTTTTCCGACCTTTCCTGTGCCGATAATCCCGCGTGGTAAAAGTCCGCCGAAATGCCATTTTGTTGCAAAAGCATAGCATATTCGCGCGTTTTCTTGCGATTTCTTACATAAAATACACCAGAACCAGGCACCTTGTTCAATATTGAAAACAATTTGCGAATCTTGTCCTCGGTGTTTATCACATAGTAAACCAAGTTTTTGCGCTCGAAACTTTTCTGGAAAACATTATGGACAGGAAATTTCAGTCTGTCCTGAATGTCGTCAACCACCTCGGGAGTTGCAGTTGCGGTAAGGGCAAGTACAGGTACATTGGGCAGGATTTCGCGGATTTCAGCAATTTCGAGGTAAGGCGGACGAAAATCGTAGCCCCATTGCGAAATACAATGCGCCTCATCAACAGTTATCAAGTTGACGTGCATAACTTTGAGCCGTTCGCGGAAATAGTAGTTTTTGAGTCGTTCTGGCGAAAGATACAGGAACTTATAGTCACCATAAGTGGAATTATCGACGGCAACCTCAATTTCGTGCTGAGTCATCCCCGAATAAATAGCAACAGCCTTTATGCCACGTTTCTGCAAATTTGCGACCTGGTCTTTCATCAGCGCGATTAACGGTGTAATGACAAGGCACACACCGCTATTAGCCATACTGAAAACCTGGAATGTTATGGATTTTCCACCGCCAGTAGGCATCAGTCCGAGCGTATCCTTTCCCTCCGATACCGACTTGATAATCTCCTCCTGCGGATAACGGAAGGTATCGTATCCCCAGTATTTCAGCAATATTTCTCGAAACTGACTCATTATTGAAAATGTCAAAGGTAATGAATTATTGAATACGAAGTGGAAATTGGTGGAAAAAATTAGCGCATTACCACGGCTCTTTCATTTAACCGCCCCCTGAGCCTGCGGTTACTGAGCACAGTCGAAGTATCGAAGGGTAAGGTTAATACGCATTGTATCATTTCGTTACCTTGACTTCCCTTCGACCAGGCTCAGTGCGGCGCGACAAGCTCAGCCAGCGGATTTGCTCAAATGCTAACTACTTGTGTCATAAGCAACAACATTGTCTAAATGAAAGAGCCGTGGCACATTACACCAAACGTACAATTTTTAGGAATCATCCCCAAAAAACGAATCCACTTCCCTATTATGGGAAATGGATTCTCAAACCAAAAATCACTTACCTATTTTAATGTCTGAAATGCCTGATTCCAGTGAAAACCATCGGAATCTTGTTTTCGTTGCAATACCTTATAGTGTCTTCGTCGCGGATAGAACCACCAGGCTGAATTACTGCCGAAATTCCTTCCTTGTAGGCAATCTCGATTGAATCGGCAAACGGGAAGAACGCATCCGAAGCCATAACAGCACCATTCAAATCGAAACCGAAACTCTTGGCTTTCTCGATAGCCTGTTTCAATGCGTCAACACGTGATGTCTGTCCCGTTCCACTTGCCAGAAGTTGAGCATTCTTGACGAGAACAATTGCATTCGACTTGGTACTCTTCACAACCTTGTTGGCAAAGAACAAATCCTCAATTTGCGCTGCTGTAGGCTTTTCGTTGGTAACATACTTAAGGTCGTCAATAGTTTCGATGCGAGTATCCCTATCCTGAACCAAAACGCCATTTATTGCACTACGCAACACGTGTTTTGACACATTGTTATGCTTCTGAACCAAGATAATACGATTCTTCTTCTGCTCAAGCACCTCTAGGGCTTCCTTTGTAAAGTCGGGAGCAATTATAACCTCAAAGAAAATCTTATTGATTTCCGTTGCTACTTCCCTGTCAATCGGGCGATTAGTAACGATTATACCGCCGTATGCAGAAACCGGGTCGCAGGCAAGCGCATCCTTCCAAGCCCTAAGCAATGTGCTGCGAGTTGCAATACCACAGGCGTTGTTGTGCTTCAAAATGGCAACAGTAGTGTCCTCGAACTCGCGAATTAGATTAATGCCAGCATCTATGTCAAGGATGTTGTTGTAACTAACCTCCTTACCGTGAAGTTTCTGGAACATATCGTCGAAGTTGCCGAAGAACTTTGCCTCCTGATGTGGATTCTCGCCATAGCGCAAAGGCATATATTCACGCTGCGAAAGTTTGAGTTGCGACATCGAATTGTCGTCGAACCAGTTGAAAATTGCCGAATCGTAGTTTGAACTGATGCCAAATGCCTCGCGTGCAAAACGACGACGAGTTTCAAGGTCGGTAGAACATCCGTTTTCTTCGATTATATTGCAAAGTTCCTGATACTGACCTTTATGCGAAACAATCAGCACATCCTTGTAGTTCTTTGCGGCTGCCCTTATCAGCGAAATACCACCTATATCAATCTTCTCGATGATGTCGCTTTCGGAAGCATTCGACTTAACAGTTTGCTCAAACGGATAAAGGTCAACTATTACTAGGTCGATTTCTGGAATTTCGTACTGCGCCATCTGTCCCAAGTGGTTTTCGTCCTCGCGAACTGCCAATATACCACCAAAAATCTTAGGGTGCAAAGTCTTCACCCTGCCATCAAGAATTGACGGATAGCCAGTAACATCTTCAACCTTAGTTACTTCAACATCCAACGACGAAATAAAGTCGTAGGTTCCACCCGTTGAATAAATTTTTACACCATAGTTGCTCAAATTCTTAACAACCAAATCCAAATCGTGCTTGTCGAACACCGAAATCAAAGCCGACTTAATAACTTTCTGCATATATCTTACTTTTTTTAGTTACCTATAATAATTACTATTTCTTCAACACATAACGCTGACGCACAACTTCATACACAACTATTGCCGTCGATACCGAAACATTGAGCGACTCGGTCTTGCCTTGCATCGGAATCTTAACAAGACGGTCGGCACGCTTCTGCAAGGTCTTTGAAACGCCAACATCCTCCGCACCCATTATAATTGCCGTAGGAGCAGAAAAATCTTCCTCAAAGACGATGTTTTCAGTCTTTTCGGTAGCTGCGAACACCTTAAAACCGCTCTGTTGCAGGAAAAGAACCGCATCGACAAGATTTTTCTCACGGCACACAGGAATATTATACAAAGCACCAGCCGAAGTCTTTATGGCATCTTCGGTAATCCTCGCCGAGTTGGTTTCGGGAATTACAATCGCCGTCACACCAGCACACTCGCAGGTACGTGCAATCGCTCCAAAATTACGCACATCGGTAATGCCGTCAAGCATAACAACTACCGGCGTTTTTCCCTCGTCGAAAGCAGACATTATCACGTTTTCCAAATTCTGATACGATACTGGCGAAATATAAGCCACTACGCCTTGATGGTTGCGGTTGGTTATCTTGTCCAACTTTTCGGCAGGCACATACTGAATGTTAAGTTTGTTCTTACGCAACTCTGCCATAAGTTCAACAGAAAGTTCACCAGTCATATTCTGACGGACAAGCACCTTGTCTATCTCCTGCCCTGCCCTAATCGCCTCGAGCACAGGCCTTATTCCAAAAATAAAATCACTCATCGTTCAACTTTGATACAGTAAATATTTTTCCCGACCGCCACGTTGCCGTAACCTGCTGCCACAACGACTGATAGGCATTCGACCGCAACAATGAAAAGTCGTTTCTGATTCCAGAATTATTCTCAAATGTAAACATCATTCCCTGTTCTCCGCTTCCGTATATCCATTCCTCGCTGTTGGGCGTAATGTTGACAATAGTAGGTGGACCAAGCATTATATAAATCATCCCTCGGTCTGTTTTCCAACCATCAACCGATGACGGAAACAGCATATTTGCCAATGCCACACGGCTGTAGAACACACGAATCTGCTCCTTAGCGTTCTTTTCGCTTTTCGAAAGTCCTAGCCAAAAAGCATCTATCGAAGGTTTCAAGGCTTTGGAAGTATCCATAACGGCAAATTCCCGTTCTGTACAAAGCAACTTCATAGGCTCAAGCATATCTGCCACCTTTGTCACCGACGGATATGATGTATTTCCTGTAGCCACAATGCCAAACTTTTCGTTTTTTGCAGTAGAGCCAAAGGCGTAAAGTCCAGGCTCCAACAGATGAAGTTTATCGCCAAAGGTGTAAGAAAATACAGAATCGGGAATATTAGTCGCATTGACCGGCGAACCCAAGTATGGCGGTATGGCAACATATTTTTTCTCCCGATAAAATTCCACATTCACAGTCGGCTCTGTTCCGAAACCGCCAAGCACCCTAACATCCTGACCGACAGCAATAACATTCGAAAAAAGGACCTCATCGGAAAGATTCTTCACAATATACTTATCGTCGTTGAAGCCAGGATTATTCTTTATGTCGCACAGAAGACGCTTCTTGATGTTGTATCGGCTGTTTGCGAAATCTACCACAAGCTTGTAGCGTATCCGTTCACCAAGCGCCACCTTGAAATGACCGTAAACATATTCGCCCTTCGTCACCTCAAAAGTATAACGCAGCGAAGCAGTATCGGCCAGATGGAAATTGCTAGCATCGCGAAGGAAACACCTAAGATAGACATTTATTTCCTCTTCAAGCGGATTGGCAAGTGCATTGCGAAGTTCCTGTGTCCTGATTCGGAAAAAGACATCAGCCTCGTCTGCCGACGATACAAAAGCCGTCATTTGCGGATTTACTACGGAACTGCCAGGATTGTACAAGGCGGAAAAGTCGGAAGCATTTGACTTGCCCGTATTCGCGGTCTGCTTCGCATTCTGCTGGAATGTGAAGCATCCGCCAAAGAACGGAAGCAAAAACAACAATATGTACAAAAGCCTCTTAATATTCACTATCCGTATTCATAAATTTCTTGTCCATATCCTTCTTGAACTTGTTCTTGTCGGCAGTACCTTCCAATACTACAGAATAATTATCAAGAGGCTTTTCCTTTGATTCTGAAATTATCGTATTGTACTTTTCCTCGCTTGAGATTGTCTTCAGCACACCGTTCTTGTACATAAAGTAGAACCACATCTTGTCGTCTGGTTCTACAAGCATCTCGAACGACTCAGCACCTTTGGTCTTATTTATCCTTATGTATCCGCCAACATAGCGGGTAACACGGTGCTTTCCAAAATTGACAAATCCAATAGGACCTCCGCACACCATACCTCTCGTCTGCGACTTGCGGTCGTAAATAAACTTCAGGTCAGTGATAACCACCTTGTTCTCAAGAAGTACCTTTGGCACCTTGTCAAAGTTGCCGAAACTCATATTAGTCATATACTTGTTGTATTCGGCAGTATCAAGGAACTGCTTCAAGGCAACGTGATAGTTCTCATCGTTTTCGTCAACATAATCGGTGCTGATTGACGGTATGGTCTTGGCCATATATTCGTATGCTGCATTAGGCAACGGCATATTTATAAACATCGTAGTATTGAAAGTTGTAGTGTCAGTCTCAACATTATACTCAAATGTTCCATACGAATTTACATTGAACGTATATGTAAGATTCTTGCTGAAAGTAAACAAACCTTCGCCCTTGATGTTGCAAGTGCTTGCATCAATTGCCATATAGTTGCCCGGCAGATTTCGTTCGTTAAGTTTCTCTATCGAAGCAATCTCGTACCTGCCAGAATCGGCATCGTAATGCAGGAATCCGTTTACATCAAACATTGCTTCGTCGGAGGAACCGCGACGCTTTGCTATGAACGCAGGATAAATCTTGTTGTTTCCATACATTATTGACGAACGGAGAACTATGTTGTTAATGCTCTTCAAGTCCTTGTCGATAGGAATGAAAGCATCCTCTGAATTAACAAACGCCTTGAACTTGAACCACTGCGGAGCGGTATCGCACTCGTAGTTAATCTTAGCAGCACCAACATACTCAAGAGAATCAACGCCTGCATAAGCATTAACCCTTCCCTGATATGCAAAATGACGAGTTATGTTGAAACCATCTGGCTCGGTTATTTCGCCGTGTGCGCGAGTCTCGCCATCAGCCACTCCTATGTCGGCAAAGTGTATAATCTGCGGCTCCTTGGTATCGTTGACATATTCATAGTAAGCATCGGCCGTATAGTCACGCTTTCCTTTTATCTTAATCTTTGAATCGTAGAACTTGTAGTACTCGCTTGTCACATTAGCAGTAATCTTTGCATCAACCAATGTGTCCATAACTGCGTTTTCCCTTATTATAACATCATGCTTTTTCGATGGGAATATTGCAGCATCGGCAACACGTATAACGCCTACATCCTTGCAAGTAATGACATATTTGTTGTAATTATACACTGCATTGGGCACAAAGAAGGACAAATTGTCCTGTCCTGGCATATAGGATTCAAACTTAGAACTGCTCAGAAATGTTGACTCATATTTTTCCCAGTCCTCTTCTACATTTATATTCTTGAGTCGTTCCTTGATTTCATCGCTTGTAGCAAAGGCAAGTTCCTCCTTATCCATATACCATATAGTCTCGTCGGCCTTGCACTTATACTTGTTTTTCGGGAAATCCTGTTCCGACAAATCACCATTCGACTTAAAATCGCCACGCCTGCTTATAAAATCAATGTGCGACTTCTGTCCTTTTCCACTAAAGTCAATATCGGCAATTGAATTCTTATAAATGCTAAAGTCGGCAGTATCGGCATCAAACACATCCTTGCTGTAAACAAAATCCTTAGACTCGAGCATTGCCTTGTCGATGAATGTCGTACCTTCACCGTGCAATCCCTGCGAAGTTATGACCAGATTTCCATCAAGTTTAGCCTTGCCATCGTACATAACGAAGTTTGCCGTATCCTTGTCAACGTGGAACTTGTCCTTGCTTACTTTCCACAGCAAAGTATTTTCCATACCTATTACCTTTGGGAACTCAACAGGTGACTTCTGCGGTTCCATCTTCATATTCTTGGAATGACCTTCCATCTCGTCGGGGAACAATGTAACGTATGCATCGCTGAAAGTAGTGCTGAGGTACTTTATTGTACCATCGCCACGCAAACCCTTGTTACTCAAGTCTATGTTGTTCTTGAACGTTGCCTTTCCTTCATAGATTGGCAAACCTGCGGCAGGAGTCTTGTACTCAAAGCCAAGCGACCAGTCGCTCTGGCGGACGACAAGCGTTTCCTTCAAATCTGGAATTATTCCACCGCTTACAAGTATGCCCTTGAAATGGACATTCTCCTTGCTATAACCCTCTATGCTGTCGAGGACAAACGGGTCAACCTTGAAATAGAACTTGTCCCTTTCGTAAATTCCATTATAAACCTGCTTGCTGTCATAATAAACATACGAATCCTTGGTTGACACAAGTTTAGGATATTCCTTGTAGTCGGCAAAACCCGACTTATTGTTAGGATAGTCGATGTAGAAGTCGCCCGAAAGATGTTCAAGTTTGTTACGTACAATTGCAGGTTTTGGCTGTCCATTAGCATCAAGAAAACCCATTTCGGGAGTAGTAAGAGCCACAATCTTCATCGAGTCGCAGTTCGGAACATAAATCTTGAACAACCCATAGTCGAAACTAAAACCCGAACCATACATATAGAACTGACCTGCCTGAAGCAAACCGTCGAAAATGAAATTCCTATTTTTTTGTATTGTCAGCTTCCCATTCTTTGGATAAACGGTAACATTTTGAGAATCGGACAAATGTACCGATGGAACGCCGAACATCTTAAGGTCAAAATTTGCAAGGCTCAACTTTGCGTTTGCCACAGTATCGTTGCCTAGTGCACTTCTTACAACCTGCTTGGTATCCTCATCGACCATCACGCCTTCGGCAGATTTCACCTTGCTGTAGAACAAAATAACATCCGAATCGGCATCGCCCCTATGGGCAGCAAGGAAACGCCAAGTCTCATCGTGAACTTTGATGGTTTCAGAAGCCTGGTCAAATGAAATATAACCCTTGTAGGCAAGTGCAAACACAAGCTGCAAAGCCTGGTCACGGGCAATCTTCATATAGTTCATAACATCCACCAGCTTGAATTCTGGATATCCTCCAACATAATTCACCACAGAAGCAATGACTTCCAATGGATTACGTGCATCCTGTTTTTTCAGAGACTTGTACTTCTCGTATGTATAGTAGTCGGCAGACTCAAACAGAACCTCACTTGCCGTACCTTGTGAATTTACTGTTGCAATATCTATCACCGACTTGTCAATCACCCATTTAAGCGAAGTAAAATCCATCGAAAGCTGATGATAGGTATCGACAAAATTTATATTAGAAAGACCTTCCCTAGTTCTGATGACTTCGAGGAAACCATTTTCTACATAATCGTACTGCTTTTCCTGCTTTCTGTTTCTACGGCTCTGCTCGACAGGCTCCTTTTCAAAAGCCCTCTTTACAACCGTATATCTAATTGACACAGAAGGATGATATATGGAATCTTGCGCCAATCGGAACACGACTTCACAATTGTCGGATGCGATTTTCTCCGGGTCGAATACAAATGAATTTGCATACGCACTGAAAGACACCGTATCATTCTTCGTTATCCTGATTTCTGCCTTCTTCTCATCAGTACCACTGCCAATGAAATTGCGACCACGCACTGACAGACCTCCCTTATAGTCAACATCTTTTACAATGCTCTTAATATCAAAGTCCTGCGAATAGCTTGTAAAACGCGGATATGTAGATTTGTATGGTTTTTCACCGTTCTGCGCCTTATCGATAAGGTCGCCCATCAAGTCTTGAGTGAAATAGTATTTGTTGCGAAACACAACACTGTCGGCCTTAATAGCGATATCAGTCATATTAAGGTTATATTTATCCAACGTAACACTCATACTGTCAAGCGGATAACCTACACGTTCCCATCCTAACGTACCACCCTTGCCAACCCAAGTCTTAGCACGAGGGTCAAGTACACCGCTAGTATTGTAAAGTTTCAGGCTATCCCTATCCTGATAGCCAATAAGGTCGATATTATTGAAATTTATAAGGAACTTGCCGTCGTCATACGAAAAATCGAAGTCAAGTTTGCTTACGTTCCATTTTGTTCGTTGATTGTTGGCCACCACGCGTTTACGTAGGAAGACATTCATATCATGCAGAAATTCAGAGAAATCATTTACCCTGTACTTTCGTCCTGCAGCATTCATATCCAACAAAGTCTTCTCAAATTTCTCGTACTGACTGTAATCGTAGCCTCTGCGCTTGAACTCCATAAGTATATCGGTTAGCCTAACGAAATCGGGATAAGCCTTGCAACCTTTCGAGTTAAGCATATTTATGGTTCGTATAAAGCAGTCGCGCTGAGGCGAAGTCAACGAGTCCGACTGCCAGAACGCAAGGAATTCCTTCTGCATACTTGCGCCGTCCTTGCGGATGTCGCCAGTAAACGAAAGTTGTTGCGCAAATTCCTTTCCGAACTTTGTCGGCTCCAACGTAAACTGCGCCAATGCAGCCATCGAAACCAGACACACCGCCAGTATCAAGAATAATTTTTTCATATTACCACATTATTTTTCAAAAACACAAGCCGTCCACTCTTCCGAGGTCAGGCATTTTACATACGACAGTCCGCACGAAGCGCAGACTTCCTTTATCTGGTCGATTTCTGTAAAGAAGAAACCGCTAAGCAGCAAAACTGCGCCCTTTTTCATCAGTCGGGCGTAAGTCGGAATCTGCTTTTTCAGTATGTTCAGGTTGATGTTTGCAAACACGAAATCGTATTCCACTTCGGGAATATCCTGTAAATCGCCACACGAAGCGACAATATTTGAAACTCCGTTGCGCTCGGCATTCTCAACAGTATTTTCAAAAGCCCATTCGTCAATGTCGATTGCATAAATCTTCGATGCACCGAGAATTGAAGCATAAATTGCCAGAATTCCTGTTCCGCAACCCATATCAAGACCAACCTTGCCATTTAGGTCGAGTTCGGCAATAAGCCGGCACATCATCGAGGTTGTAGCGTGGTGTCCAGTACCAAACGACATTTTGGGTTCAATGACAATAGTATGCTTTGTATCAAACGTTTCGGTGTGGAACGGTGCCTTTATTGCCAAGTTTTCGTCAACAACGATAGGCGAAAAATTCTCTTCCCACTGCTTGTTCCAGTTTTCCTGCGGAATTACCTTCTCAGAAGCCGTCACGCCAAACTGTGCAAGAATTTCATCAACATCTGCTTTGCTGTACTTCTTTTCCTCGACGTATGCCAAAAGTTTTCCTCCTTCCTCGCTGAAACTGTCAAAGTTCTGTTCGGCAAGGAATGCCACCAATATGTCTGAAAGGTCGGGATTGCTCCTCGGTATTTCTATTGAAAGTTCCAAATAATTCATTTCGGTTGCTTTTTTATTTTAATTATAATTATCGACAATATTCTACTAATGGGAGATTTCGGACAACTTGATTCACACAGCTCCTCGTCCCGTATCGCTGGTTCATCATAGTTTCCGAAATGACCGGAAAAAAGACGCTTCACTGTCATTCCACAAAACAGAACGAACAGCATAAGGAACGTTGCTTGTGAGTTCGTTTATGCGGAATCTCCTCTCTATATCCTTTTTGTGGCAATTACCGATAATCATTCTTCTATTTTGCAAATAAAAAAGACGATGGAAGCGAGCCCCCATCGTCAGAATAAATTAAATAGCCTTTATTATGCTAATGAAATCGTTTGCCTTGAGCGATGCACCGCCAACAAGTCCACCGTCTATGTCGGGTTGAGCGAACAGGTTTGCTGCGTTGCCTGCATTTACGCTACCGCCATAAAGGATTGTAGTGTCGTCGGCAATCTTTGCATCGTACAGCTTTGCAATCAAGCCACGGATGAAAGCGTGGATTTCCTCTGCCTGGTCGGGAGTTGCGGTCTTGCCAGTTCCAATTGCCCAAACCGGTTCGTAGGCAACAATCGTATTCTTGAAATTTTCGGCAGAAACATCCTTCAAGGCATTGCGCAACTGCGACTCAATAACCTCGAAGTGCTTGCCAGCCTCACGTTCCTCCAGTTTTTCGCCACAGCAAAGTATTGGCGAAAGTCCGTTTGCATAGCACTGTGCGAGTTTGGTTGCGATAACCTCATCGGTATCACCGAAATACTGACGGCGTTCGCTGTGACCAATAATGGTATATTCAACGCCCAAGTCCTTAATCATATTGGCAGCAACTTCGCCAGTATATGCGCCCTTCTCAAACTGTGAGCAGTTCTGTGCTGCAACGTGAATCTTCTTGGTATCAACAGCCTCAACACAAGTTGAAAGGTGTGTAAACGGAGTTCCGATAATTACCAATTTGCCTTCGGGCATATCGTAAGTCTTCATAAAGGCATTCAACTCTTCTGCCAAAGCCTTGCCCTGACTTACCAAGGTGTTCATCTTCCAGTTTCCTGCAACAATTTTCTTTCTCATATCGTATCGTTTTTATCGTTAATATATCTGTTTTTGATTAGCCAATTATATACATTCCTTATAATAGCCATTGCCAGTAACGTACCTAGAATCCATACTACATACAGCAGTCTGTCGCGCTGGTTGTGCTGAGCGGTAAACATTGTTCCCGTAAGTTCGTTCTTCAACTGCGACACTTCGGGCAGATTTCCATCGTGCCACTTGTCAATCACCGTACCCTTGCGTATGAGCAGAAGTCCAGGATTCGAGCGGACAATAGTCTTCAAGGTTATCGGGTCTGTATTGTAGAATCCGTAGTTTACTGGATGTTCAGCGGTAAATGTCGCTATCGACTCTGCATTCGATGAAGTCATGCAGTAGAAGCCCATGTTATTCTTTGCGGCAAACTCGGCAATCGAATCAAATTCTGCAAGATGTTCGGTGTCCATATCTTCGAGGCGCAGGGCAATCATCAGGAACGAATACCTCTCGTCGGCAAGCACACGCGGAGCAATGTCCGTTTCAACAGTCTCGTCCTCATATACTGCCTCCACAAACTCCAAGTCTTCCGGTGCCTCGTCAACTCCGAGAACTACAGTTTTTCCTTCAGCATCGTTGTAGCTAATCCTTATTTTTGCAATATCAATTTCACCCTCACACTCCTCACATATATAGTGGTCAAAAGTCCACGAAGCGTCGGGAACAGAAGAAACATCGGCAAACATCTGTTCGCCATCATCATTCTTATACACAAGTTCCACACCGTCAAGATCAACCTCCACGCCAGCAGTTTCTGCAATTGGTTTTGTCATTGTAAAGTCGTGAATAGGCGGAACATAGCCTGGATCAATCACATCATGCTTTGCATCAACGAACTTCCACGATTCATCGGGCAGATTGTCGATGGAGAATTCCTTTTGCTTTCCATCCTTTTCGTAGATGAAAGTACTTTCAATCACTGGCTTGGGGGCATCTTCTGGAACAATCATACCCTCGGCAATATTGGCACCGATATGGTACGGACGGAAATCGATAATTGGCAAGGTATTCAGACAATAAATGCCAAGTCCGAGCGATGCAAAACCAACGACAAGCATTACTATCCACTGAATACCCGTACGATAATGAGTCTTTATTTTCTTTCTTTGTGCGAAAAGTAGTATCGCCATCGCTAGTAGAACCAAGTTCTTGAAGAATGTCTGCCAGTTGGTGATTACCAGGGCATCGCCGAAGCATCCGCAGTCGGAAACAGGATTTGCAATTGCCAGCCACAACGTCAACGGGGTAAAGAACACCATCATCAACAAGGCTCCTAGGGCGCCAAGCTTAGGCAACTGGTTGAAGAACAACGAAAAGCCTATCACAAGTTCCAGCACGGCGAGTATCAGAGCTAGCGGAAGGGCAGCACCATCAATGGAAGAAAGATGCATAGCTTCCAGATAGTCGGCAATCTTATAGCCGTAGCCCAGCGGGTCAATCACCTTCACAAAGCCTGAAAAAATAAACGTGGCTCCAACAAGCCATCTGAACAAGGTTCTTATTATCGTCATCATATTATTAAAGTTTTATTTCACAAAGTTATGTTTTCTAAGTTCGGCAATGATTTTTTCCGAGATTTTTTCGGCCGGCAGCATAGCACCGTTGTCGGAGCAGTCGATACGCACAAGCCTGTCGTCGGTTTCGGTTGCACGGATATAGGTTTCGCGCACCTTCTTCTGGAAGTCAAGGTCGGCCTCGTGAATGTCGGTCTTGCCATTCAAGTAGTCGCGGTCCTTGCCGGTACGGTTTTCGGCAAGACGCTTTTCGGTAAACGAAAACGGCACGTCGAGGAAGATGTTTAAGTCTGGGCGAGGAATCTTGAAATAGTTGAACTCAAGGTTGAAAATCCAGTCGAACAGCTTGCGTTTTTCCTGCTCATCGGCAATCTTGGCGCACTGGAAACCGATGTTAGAATACACATACCGGTCATTGATTACGAATTTGCCTTCGGCAAGCCAGCCGTTAATCTTCGGTGCCATATTGTAGCGGTCGCCAGCAAATAGCAACGACACCAAATATGGATTCACATCACCGATTCCGCCGAACTCGCCACGCAAAAAACGGTTTATCATCTCGCCGAAAATCTCCGAATCACCAGTCGGAAAATGCACATATTCAACCTTCTTACCTTCTGATTGCAAATATTTTGACAGCAAATCAACCTGCGTTGACTTGCCAGCTCCATCAAGACCTTCAATTACGATAAAAGCCATTTCAATCCTCCGACATTAAAATGCCAAAGTTAAGAAAACTTTTCATACAGACAAAATAAAGATTTCAACAAAACATCAAGAATAAAGCCATCCAACACAGAATATTTAAACTATTTTACATCATTCCATGCGCACGAAATTAAGAACGGGCGAACATATTACAGAAGCTAGATAAAACACAAAGAAGGCTCTCAATATGTAATAAAAAATCACTTAACGTGATCAATAATTTCAGACACCTGCGATTTTATATCTTCGAGTAAACCTCTTGATTTTGCCTCGCAAAGAAAACGCAGATAAGGTTCGGTATTGGACGGACGTATATTTAGCCACCAGTCCTTGTATTCCATGCGGTAGCCATCGAAATCGTAGAAAGCTTCGGGTTGCGCCTGTGCGCGGAAATGCTCAACAACCAAATCCATAGCCTTCTGCTTCTCGCTAATCTGGAAATTTATTTCGCCAGAATTCTCGTAGTGGCTGATGCGCGAAATCAACTGGGAAACAGAAATTCCTTGCTTTTTCATATTCGACACTATACGCAAAATCAGCAGGCTAGCGAGAATACCCGAATCGGAATAGTAAAAATCGCGGAAATAATAGTGACCAGCCAGTTCTCCGCCGAAAATACCGTCAACTTCGCGGAGTTTCTTCGCAGCATACGCACGACCTACGCGCCACATGACCATTTCGCTGCCAAATTTTGCAACATACTCACCTACTGCCTTCGAGGTGCGAATATCCTGATACACCTTGCCCTTCAATCCTTTTTCCTCAAGAAAATAATGACAAAGGACGGCAATCATAAGGTCGGGCGAAACGAAGTTGGCATTCTCATCAACAAACATCACACGGTCGGCATCGCCGTCGTAGATGACACCAATGTCGGACTTGTGTTCTCGCACATGTTTCTGCAGCATCACGCGGTTTTCTGGCAGAAGTGGATTGCCCTCGTGGTTAGGGAAAGTGCCATCAAGTTCATCACAAATATACATAGCATTATCGCCAAGCAACTTCCTGATAAACAATGCCGACATTCCATTGCTACAGTCAACGCTTACCGTAAGGTTTGAAATATCGGGCACATACTGGCGCATAAAGTCGAGATACTTGTCGAATACATTGTATTCAACAATCTTTCCCTTGTTGGCAACGGGATTAACCTCTGCCGTTTCGACCAGTTTTTCTACAGTAGAAAGTCCATCATCATAACCTACCGGCGAGGCATCCTTCCCCGAAACCTTCAGTCCGTTGTGTGAAGCAGGATTGTGCGACGCCGTAATCATCACCGAAGCCTCGAATCCAAATTTAGCAGTAGTCCAATAAACAAGCGGAGTTGTTGAAAGTCCAATATCATACACATCTACACCAGCATCGTTGATTCCTTTCGACAGATATTCAAAAATTTCGGGCGACGAAACACGCACATCCCTACCAACAAGAATTTTGTCGCAATTCATTATCTGCGGAAGGAAAAATCCAATCTTGTAAACGTCGTCCTTAGTAAAATCAACACCATAAACACCTCTGATGTCGTATGCTTTAAATGCTTTCATAGTAGTTTTCATTTAAGTTTGCTCCCCAAAGGCGGAAGATAGAAATACTGCACATCAGTCTCCTGCATTTCGGGAACACTATATTGCTTTATATCTTTCAATTTCAACGAATTAATTTCAAAGCCATCGGGACAGAACACCAAACGGTAAAGATTGTAAAGGAACATGAAGTCCATGCCCGAATATTCCCAAACATTCTTGCAATCGACCTTACCTGTATTCTTAGGCCAGTTCATACGCGAAGTCGTTGACCAGTATGGATTCCAGTCGCTACGTGTAGAATCTGTTGACGGGCAATACGATGGCACTTGCGAAAGCAAGTTACGGTAAAATGGTTCGTCATCATCGTAAAGTTTTACGCCGCTATGGTATATTTGGGAATACTTTTCCTTATGCAACAGATAGAGTATCAACGGATTCTGCTCGTAAGTCCATTTTTCGCGCTTGTCGTCCATAAGGTAGAAAAGCCTTGCCGAATTCTTGCCTCCACGATTGATGTCGCCGACAGTTGCAAGCGCCCTTATCATGTAGTCGTCAAGTCCGTCTGGCAAAGGCAAGCCACCAAGTCCAAAGACACGCAAATCCTTGTAAAGCACCGAGTTGAACACATATTTATTCAAGCCGTAGTTGGAACCGTCGGCATGATAGTTTTTGCCCGTAAGTTTTGTAGCAGCCTCGGCAATTCCATACGAATTTATCCACACGCCCATGTCCTCGCCATTACCTTCGGCAACCAAATCGTTGGTAATCGGATTCATAATATACCACCGCGAAGTCAGTATTGCACCAAATGGAGTCTTATACGGACTAGCCTTCATTGTCTTGCTGATTTTCATTGCGAGACGACGATCGGGATAGTCGTGGTAAACATGACCTACAAGCCTGTCAACAATATCGTCAACCCAAACGCCAAAGCGAACTTTTCCTTTTACGAAAATACCTTTCTTCTCCAAATAATCTGGAATATAAGGATTTATAAAACTAATCGGCACATTGGCAAGCGATTCGTCATCAACAAGAGCCTTAACAAGCGCAAGACCCTGCATCATGTAACAGATATTGTCCTGGCTCATTCCTTCCTTTTCGATTGCACCGCGCTGAAAAACAGACAAATACCTATTTGTACCATCCCGTTTATTGTTTACCGAGCCATATTCAATCCCAAACTTGTCGTGATACTGCTTCCAAAAACCGAGGGTAACATCGTCGCGAAGCAGAAACCCATTGATGTCGTCGGGGTACTTCACAAGCTGTGACACATCCGCCGAATCGGGAGCAACCAATCCATGATGGCAACGCAAGGCATATTCTGAATACAAGTCAAGCCGCTCAATAGACAGCATTGCATAAACTAAAAGTTTAAGTGTTTCATCATAATTCCGCCCATTATCCTTCAGCAGACGATATTCGGTCGATAAGATTCCAAGCCAGTGGTTGAAATTTGCATTGCCATCGCTCCAGCTCACCCAAGTTCGCTTTCCGTTGGCATCGACACGCCTGTCCATTGCAGGAATGTTCACGCCAAACTGCTCGACATTTTCCGAGGTTACAAGCCATTCGTCAAGCAGACGCGAACGATAAGCCTCGTACTTGGAATGAATGTCCGACACTTCCTGCGCCAACGTAATGTTAGCCAGCAACAAAAGCAATATCAACGACTTAATTTTCAAAACCCATGCATTAAAATCAAGATGCAAATATATTAATTTTCAAAAAATCAGTTCGAAAACTTTAATACATAAACTTCCTTCGTATCCTTATCGAACTTAAACCTTTCGTCGATACGCATTCCAACTACCCAAACAATTTTACCGTCGGACTCAAGTATGCGAACATTAGACTTTTCCGCCTGCGACAATTTTTCATCCTTGAAAAAGTCGCTCAATTTACGCATTCCCTTCATTCCCAACGGCATAAACTTGTCACCAAAATTCCATTTGCGCAACGTAAGCGGAAATTTCAGTTTCTTGACATCAATGTATGCAACCTGCGGATTCTTGTCAAACACAAAATCGTCGTCGCAATAGGCGAACGAAATGTCAAAACCATACTTTTTAAGTTCGCCAATAGCAGAAATACTAACTTCAGCATTAGCATCGCCGACAGACGATTTCCGCACCTCGATATATTCACGGTTACGCACGATTTCCACGCCGTCCATTTCGCACTTGCGACCAGTCTGCGCATCAAGCAGACACACCGATTCGCTTGCCAATGGCTTAGGAACACCCTCGCCAATCAGCATTTCGAAAAGTACGGTCGAAGGTGCCGCAGTCTGCATAATTTTCGCAACATCAATCCGCAGGAAACCATTGTCATTCGACATTGCAACCTCTTTTGCCCTACGCACATAATCGTTCATAATTCTCTCCGTTTCAGCAAAATACGAAACCGATTTCAATATATTTTCCTTTGCGGCAACGTTTATCTCCTCAAGCAGCGGAATCACCAAGTGGCGAACCTTGTTGCGTGCATATTTGGTGGTAGCATTTGTCGAATCGTTGTGGAACGGAATGTTGTCTTCAGTTGAAATCTGCACTATATCAGCCCTCGAAACCTCAATAAGCGGACGGAAAAGTTTGCCTGCCAGCGGTTTCATCCCCGAAACACCACGGATTCCAGTACCACGCGCAAAATTGAGGATTGCAGTTTCAACCTGGTCGTCGGAATTATGGGCGAGCGCTATGTACGAACAATTTTCCTTCTCGGCAAGTTCGTAGAACCAGTCGTAGCGCAACTTCCGTGCAGCCATCTGGATTGACAGCCCTGTTTCGTCGGCAAACTTGTGAGTATCAAACGTATTGGCAAAGCAAGGAATGTACATCTTTTCGCACATTTCACGGACAAACTGTTCATCGCCGTCCGACTCGTCGCCACGCAACCTGAAATTGCAGTGAGCGACAACACATTCGTAATTCATTTCGTTCAACAAACTGAGCATAACCATCGAATCAATGCCACCGCTTACTGCACAGAGCAACCGTGTCCCCTTGGGAACTCCGTAACTCATAATCAACTCCTTAACCTTTGTCTTCTGCATATTCTGTAAACGGAAAATCTCCGTGTTCCTTTAAAATTTTCAAATATTCAGTCCGTGGAATCTCCTCACCACCAAGACTTTCAAGCAAGTCCGTCTTCTGCTGGCAATCAATCACAACCACACCGTTTTTCAGACAGAAATTCACAAGCGCACAAAATGCGACCTTCCCCGCATCAGTAACCTCGTGAAACATTGATTCTCCGCTAAATACCTTTCCGATAAGGTTTCCGTAAAGACCACCAACAAGCTTGCCATCCTGATAAGTTTCAAACGAATAGCCATACCCCCACTCGTGAAGTTTTGTGTAAGCCTTGATTATACTTTCCGTAATCCAAGTCCCCTCCTGGTCGGGACGTTCAATCGAAGCACAACGGCGAATGACAGCCTCGAAATTTGTGTTAATCTTGACGGTAAAGTTTCTGCAGCTACGTCGCAACGACTTGGAAATGTGAGCTTTCTCGGGAAAAACAACGAATCGAGGGTCAAGCGAAAACCAGAGCAGTTCCATATCTTCGCACGGCCACGGAAAAATTCCCGAACAAAGCGCCAGAAGTACCCTGTCGGGGGAAAAATCGCCACCCACAGCGACAAGTCCGTCACTGTCGGCTTCGTTAGGGTCTGGAAACCAAAGGAAATCATCTGGAAGACGATACAATGCCATAGCGCGACAAAGGTAAGCAAAAAAACAACTCGGCATAACTCCAAACAGCAAAGTCAAATAGAATATGGCGCAAAAACAACCCATATCATCTTAATTACCAAAAGAACAGCTTTTTTTTCAACAAAATGATGTTATATTAATAAGGTATAATTTTTTTTATTACTTTTGCACCCGTTTTAAAGGAATTATAAATTTAAATTTACTGTTAGATGAGTAAAGTAAAGTATGTTTACACCTTTGGTGGAAAGACAGCCGAAGGTAAAGCCGACATGAAAAACTTGTTGGGCGGCAAAGGTGCCAACCTTGCCGAAATGTGTTTGCTGGGACTTCCTGTTCCCGCTGGTTTGACAATCACAACCGAATGTTGTACAGCTTACTACGCAAACAATTGCAATCTCCCCGACACATTGATGGAAGATGTATGGGAAGGAATGAAGAATGTTGAAAACATCATGGGCATGAAATATGGCGACACCGAAAATCCTCTTTTGGTATCGTGCCGTTCGGGCGCTCGCAGCTCTATGCCTGGTATGATGGACACAGTATTGAATATTGGTCTGTGCTCAAAGACTATCCCTGGCCTCATTAAGAAGACCAACAACCCGCGTTTCGTATACGATTCATACCGTCGTCTCATTATGATGTACGCTGATGTCGTTATGGAAAAGGCTGAAGGTATTGAACCTGCCGATGGCAAGGGCATCCGCAAGATCCTCGACGATATGCTCGACGAATTCAAGCACAACAAGGGATACAAGTCTGATACAGAAATTACCGCTGACGAACTCAAGCAACTTGCTGAAGAATTCAAGGCAAAGGTAAAAGAAGTTCTCGGAACCGAATTCCCGGATGACGCTCGCGCACAGATGGAAGGCGGTATTAAGGCCGTTTTCAAGTCATGGAACGGAAAGAAGGCTATCTCATACCGTCGTATCGAAGGTATTCCGGACGACTGGGGTACAGCAGTAAACGTTCAGGCAATGGTATTCGGTAACATGGGCGACAACTCAGCTACAGGCGTTGCTTTCACACGCAACCCAGCTACCGGCGACAACCAGTTCTACGGCGAATGGCTTATCAACGCTCAGGGCGAAGATGTTGTTGCAGGTATCCGCACCCCGAACCCACTGAACGACGACACAAAGAACGAACAGAACAAGCACATGAAGTCGATGCAGGAACTCATGCCACAGACCTACAAGGAACTCTGCGACATCCGCAACATCCTCGAAAATAGCTTCCACGATATGCTTGATATCGAATTCACAATTCAGGACGGAAAACTCTATATGCTCCAGTGCCGTGTTGGTAAGAGAACTGGTGTTGCTGCATTGACAATGGCTCTCGATATGCTTCACGAAGGACTTATCGACGAAAAGGAAGTTGTAATGCGCCTCACTCCTGCTCAACTCGACGAACTCCTCCACCCGATTCTCGACGCAGAAGACGAAAAGAAGCACACCGTAATCGCTAAGGGTCTTCCAGCTGGTCCTGGTGGTGCAGTTGGAAAGATTGCCCTCACAAGCGAAAAGGCAATGGAATACAACAAGGCAAAGGTTAAATGCGTTCTCGTAAGAGAAGAAACCAACCCCGAAGACGTTGAAGGTATGCGTGCTGCCGACGGTATCCTTACCGCTCGCGGTGGTATGACTTCACACGCGGCACTCGTTGCACGTGGATGGGGTAAGTGCTGCATCGTAGGTTGCGAAGATGTTAAGATCGACTTCAAGAAGAATGAAGTTCACATTGGCGACAAGACCTTCAAGGAAGGTGACCTCCTCAGCCTCAACGGTTCGAAGGGTTGGGTTTACGCCGAAGAAGTTAAGATGATCGATGCTACCGAAAATCCTCTCTTCCAGGAATTCATGAAGCTCGTTGACAAATACAGAACTATGGGTGTTCGCACCAATGCTGATAATCCAGAAGACGCACAGAACGCTATCAACTTCGGCGCTGAAGGTATCGGTCTGTTCCGTATCGAGCACATGTTCTACGGAAAGAACAGCGAAAAGCCTCTCGAAAAGCTCCGCAACATGATTCTTTCGAACACAACTGCAGAACGCGTTGCTGCTCTCAACGAACTCGAACCTTACATCAAGGAAGCTGCAAAGGGAACATTGAAGGTTATGAATGGAAAGCCTTTGACATTCAGACTTATGGATCCGCCTCTGCACGAATTCGTTCCTCATACCGAAGAAAGACAGCGTGAAGTTGCAAAGGAACGCGGTATGGACTTGGCAGAACTCAAAGAACGCATCGAAGCATTGCACGAAGTTAACCCGATGATGGGTCTGCGTGGTGTTCGTCTTGGCATCGTTTACCCGGAAATCACCGAAACTCAGTTCCGCGCATTGTTCGAGGCAACTGCAGAACTTATGAAGGAAGGTTTCGATCCACATCTGGAAATCATGGTTCCATTGACAATCAATGTTAAGGAATTGAAGCACCAGAAGGAAATCGCCAACAGAGTTAAGGCTGAAGTAGAAAAGAAGATGGGTATCACCTTCAACTATATGTACGGAACAATGATTGAAATTCCACGCGCTACTTTGGTTGCCGACCAGATTGCAGAAGTTGCAGAATTCTTCTCGTTCGGCACCAACGACCTCACCCAGATGACTTTAGGTTTCTCGCGCGACGACGTTAACGAAATCGTTCACACCTACGTTGACAACAAGATCATACCAGCCGACCCATTCAACACATTGGATCAGGAAGGTGTTGGTCAACTTGTTAAGCTCGGCGTAGAAAGAGGTCGTTCAACTCGCGAAAAACTGAAAGTTGGTGTTTGCGGCGAACACGGTGGTGACCCTGCATCTGTAGAATTCTTCTACAAGGCAGGCATGACATACGTATCATGCTCACCATTTAGAGTTCCAGTTGCTCGTCTGGCTGCTGCTCAGGCTGCAATCAAGAACTGCAAATGCTCTTGCAAGTAATTAGATTTCACATCAATAAGAAAAGGGAAGTTTCGACTTCCCTTTTTTTGTTTGTCTAAAAAAAGACAACATTGACAACATCGGACAACGTTGCAATTCAAACAAAAAAGTTTTTCTCTATTGTCCTTGTTGTCTTTGAGAAAAAAGAAGACAACCTTGAACAACCTTGGACAACAGCGCAAATTCAAACAAAAAAGTTGTCTTTTGTTGTCCCAGTTGTCTTTTGAATAAAAAGAAGAAAACATCGGACAACGTTGCAATTCTACAAAAAAGTCGCTCCAATTAGAAGCGACTTAATGTAAACCGATTAAAAGGATTTATAAAAATATGAAAACTAAAAACTAAAGGTTGTTAAGTATATAATTTGTCATCTTAGTGTAAAGGTGATGACGCGTATTTCCTCCATAAATACTATGGTCTTTGTTGGGATAATACATAAGGTCGAACTGAACATCAGCTTCGATAAGCTTGTCAACCCAATCGACAGAATTCTGAAAATGAACATTGTCGTCGGCAGTACCATGAACCAAAAGATATTTGCCTTTCATCTTCTTGGCATGGTTGATCGGAGAATTGTCGTCGTAGCCAGAAGCATTATCCTGCGGCAAACCATTATAGCGTTCGGTGTAAATAGAATCGTAATATCTCCATGTTGTTACAGGTGCAACAGCTATTCCAAGCTTGAAATATTCTGCTCCGATAGTCATGCAAAGGCTTGACATATACCCACCATAGCTCCATCCGAAAATGCCTATCCTATCTTTGTCAACATAAGGAAGTGATCCTAGGTACTTAGCAGCAGAAATTTGGTCTTCGACCTCATATTTACCCAATTGTCCGTAAGTTACTTGACGGAAATCGCGACCACGATAGCCTGTGCCCCTATTGTCGACCGACACAACAATATATCCATTCTGTGCAAAAATCTGATACCAAGGCATTGAACCGTCCCAAGTATCAGCAACAGTCTGCGAACCAGGACCGCCATAAACGTACATGAACACTGGATATTTTTTCTTGGCATCAAAATTCTGAGGCTTTACCATCCAGCCGTTCAACTCATCACCGTTTTCAGTCTTAAATGAGAAAAACTCCTTCTTGGTAAACTTATATTCATCCTTAATTTTGTCGGCCAGTTTCTTGTTGTTTTCAAGTTCGCGTATAACTTTGCCGTTATTATCGCACAAAGTTATCACAGTGGGAGTATTTGCATCGCTGAACTCATTTATAAAATACTTGAAACCATTGCTGAAAGTTGCCGAATTGGTTCCTTTTCCTTTGCTCAACTCCTTGATTTTACCCTTCTCTGCATCAACAGAATAAATTTCGCGTTGCAACGGAGAATTCTTTGCTGCCTGAAAATAAACAACTCCCTTGTCGTCAACACCATAAACCTCCGTAACTTCCCACTGACCATCGGTAAGCTGGCGAATCAGATTTCCATTCATGTCGTACATATATATATGTCTGTAGCCATTTGATTCGTGAGAAGTTATAAAGCGCTTGTTGTCAGAAAGGAAAGTTAAGTCGTCGTTTATTTCCAAATATTTCTTGTCGGTCAATGTCTGAATAACCTTAGATGTACCATTGGTAGCATTTATAAGGAAGAGTTCATATTTGTTTTGCAGGCGGTTGAGTTTCACAGCTGAAAGAGTGTTAGGATCATTTGTGAACTTCAAACGAGGAATATACATGTCATCAAGATTGCCCATGTCCGCCACAGTAATCTTACCATTTTCAACATCAACGATATACAGCGAAACCTTTGAATTCTCCTCCCCTGCCTTCGGATACTTGTATTCGTATGTTTCGGGGTAAAGTTCACCATACATAGTCATTCCAAACATCTTTACATTTGATTCGTCGGTACGAAGGAAAGCAATCTTCTTTCCATCAGCCGACCAGTCGTAAGCCTTATTGTAGCTAAATTCCTCTTCATAAACCCAGTCTGGTGCACCATTGATAATCTTGTTCCATTCACCATCGGATGTCAACTGGACTTCATTTGCATTTTTGTCGTCAATATTCTTGACATACAAGTTGTTCTTTCTAACAAAAGCCACCTTTTTGCCGTCCGGCGAGAACGAAGCCAACTGCTGCTTGCCATTTTCGGAAAGACGAGTAACCTGCTTTGTCTTCAAATCATAAATATAGTATTCAGCAGTAAATGAATGACGGTATATAGGCTCATATTTGGTCGAAAACATAATCTTCGATTCATCAGGGCTGAACACATAGTCGAAAATAAAATCGAAATTTTCACCAAGGTTCAGATCGGCAACCGTCATCAAGGTTTCAACCTTTTCGCCAGTCTTATAGCTGTATTTCTCAATGCCGTTGCGACGAATGGTAAGATTAGTGTAATGTTCACCGTCGTTCATCGATTCAATTCCATACACACCGTTCTGCCTGAAAGTCCCATAATAATATAGGTCATCAACAGTGATTTCCTTCTGTGCAAAAGCCGTAAATGTAGCGGCAATCAACAGCATTGCTGTCAGATAATAATTCAGTCTTTTCATTTTGTTTAATTTTAGTCGCAAATATAGTCATTAAAAAAGAACTACTCCATGTTTTTAAAGCTTTTTTTCAACAATGCAGACATTGTCATGAAACAAATTTGTCGGTGAAAATTATTGTAAACAAAAAAGTTTGGTTCAACTATTTTTCAACAAAATTTGATTATTTTTGCACTCACAAAATTTTATTTGCAATGAGCGAAGGACTATACTCAATGGAGGCCAAGGATTACGACAAAACCTTGGACTTAACGAAAATAAAGCCGTACGGCGATACAATGAACGATGGTAAGACCCAGTTAAGTTTTACCTTGCCGGTACCTGCAGGCGCCGAAGCCGAAGAAGCTGCAAAACAACTCCTCAAGAAGATGGGATTCGAGAATCCACTGGTTGTTTATGCAAAGGAACTTACCGAAGGCTTCACATTCTTCAACTGCTACGGCAGCAGCACCCACACCGTTGACTACACCAATATCCACGTTCCGAAGGTAGAATCGACCGTGATGAGCATGAAGGAAACCGACGACTTCATCCGCGAACACATTGGCCGTAAGATTGTCGTTGTAGGCGCAAGCACAGGAACTGATGCTCACACCGTCGGTATCGACGCCATAATGAACATGAAAGGCTATGCAGGTCACTATGGCATTGAGCGTTACGATATGTTTGAGGCATTGAACATGGGCAGCCAGGTGCCAAACGAAGAATTCATCGCCAAGGCAATAGAAATGCATGCCGATGCTCTTCTAGTTTCGCAGACCGTAACACAGAAGGATGTTCACATCAAGAACATGACCGAACTTGTCGAAATGCTTGAGGCAGAGGGTCTTCGCGACAAGGTTATCCTCGTTTGCGGTGGTCCGCGTATCAGCCACGAACTTGCACAGGAACTAGGTTACGATGCAGGTTTCGGAGCAAACTCCTACGCCGACGATGTGGCTTCGTACGTCGCTCAGGAACTCGCTAAACGCTTGAACAACAAATAGTCCTGATGCTGAGAAAAGGCACTGTTATACAGTCGAACGGCAGCAACTACATAGTAAGTTGCGACAACCAGCACTACGACTGCGTAATAAAGGGCAAGCTAAGACAAAAAGGTTACAACTCGACAAATCCCGTAGCAGTCGGCGATTTTGTCGAGTTTGACATTTCTAAGGATCCAGCAACAATAACACAGATTTTCGAGCGAAGCAACTGCATAATCCGCAAATCGACAAACCTCTCGAAGCAGTCGCACATCATAGCCGCCAACATCGACCAGGCGGTCTTTGTGTTCACAATGCGCCAGCCCGAAACCACAACTGTCTTCCTCGACCGCTTTCTTGTTTCGGCAGAATCTTATAGCATACCTACAATAATAATATTCAACAAGATAGACATCTACAAGCCAGAAGAATTCGACCAAGTTGCCGAACTTATGGCTACCTATGCAGAAATCGGTTACAAGGTGCTTGATGTTTCGGTAACGAAAAACCACAACCTTGATGCCGTGCGCGAAATTCTGAAGGACAAGGTAAGCCTAATTTCAGGACAAAGCGGAGTGGGAAAAACCTCGATTGTGAATGCCGTATCGGGACTAAACCTCAAGACAGCAAGCATTTCGGAATCACACGACTCGGGTAAGCACACCACTTCGTTTGCTCAAATGCTACCTCTCGACTTTGGCGGTTACATTATTGATACTCCTGGAGTTCGCGCATTCGGACTTGTGGAACTCGAACGCAACTGCATCTCGCATTATTTCCCCGAAATCTTCAAGACCGCCGAGAACTGCCGATTCTACAACTGCACCCACACCAACGAACCGGGCTGTGCCGTGAAGGAAGCCGTTGAAAATGGGGAAATCGCTTGGAGCAGATACCATTCGTACACAAACATTTTCTTTGACGAGGACGAGAAACACAGAAGAGAGGATTACTAAACGCAAAAAACTGCAAAAAATGAAGGTTCTGAAATTATTATTTGTTGTAGCACTAATATTTACAGCAACCAATGTTTTCGCACAAAAGACTGAAAACTTCAAAACATTCTGGAAATCATTTGTTACCGATTCTGTTTTTCAAAAAGAGCGCACACATTTTCCACTCACATTCACCTATTCACAATCTGGAGAAATAGAAGAAGAACACGATGATATGATAACGGAAGAAGTATCTGCTGACGATTGGAACTTCCTAATACTAGAAAGCCAATACTCCAAAAATAAATTCAAAAAGGAAAACGCCTTATACATAGTTGAAGAAATTGGAATCGAAAACGGCATTTACATAACATACACCTTTGCTGCCACTGATGGCAAATGGTATCTGGTAAGAATTGTTGACCTAAGCATGTGATTGAAGGAAATTTTATAATACGAGAATAAAAGAGTTTTGATTCAAATTATATCTTCTCTATTTCGTATTTTTCAGTCAATATTATAAAAATTCCCAATGTCCACCGCGTGTCGGTCCTACATGCTGAACTATGTGCCGCATCTCGGCAAGTTCACGCTTAATAGTTTCCCGTCCAAGCCCCATTTTTTTCGCAATTGCAGTCAAAGATATATTGACATCTGCTTTTATCAGATTTACAATGAGTTCGCGTCGTTTTTTAGGCTCATTTTTAGGCTCATTTTTAGGCTCATTTTTAGGCTCATTTTTAGGCTCATTTTTGGGGACATTTTTAGGGACATTTTTAGGGACATTTTCATTCACCGGAATCATCAAGTGAATAAAATGATCTGAAAAAATATATGCCTCACGACCATACTTGCGCAATATGACCGGCATGCCAGAACCCAATGCCTCTACCATTTCAACATCGCGAAAAACTCGCATAAGTTCCTTGTTACGAGGAATACTTACACCACTAAAAAATTCATCTTTAGTCAATCCAATAGGGATTGTTCCATACGAGGTTATCTCAAGCCTATCTGCAAAAATCTCAAACCTCGGCGAAACTTCATTGGTATAGTCATTGTGAACAATAGCATTTATCACTGCTTCACGAACTGCCAACTTGTCCCACATCGGCGTATCTTCCCTGAATTTTTCTGTCTTACGGGTGAATATGTAGTTTTCGGTATTCAGTTTATCAAGAACCAAATCGGTAGCCTTGAGCAAACTGCAATATCCGTATTCGTTGTTAGAAATCAAATCGTAACGTTCCGTTCCCAAATATTTGGCAACTTTTATCGAAACATTGTTTTCGTCAGCCAACAGGAAAGCAACATAGTTGTAGCGACCATCAGCTGTCAAAAGGTCCAAAGTTTGCTCAAATGCACTATTTAACATCAAACCCTTTGATTCATAATATATGTGCAGCTGGCGGAATGTAAGTTTTTGCCGCGGAGACGGAATATTTCTCAACGAATTGCGCACCCTATGAGCAAAAAGGTCTTCAATCATTGCTGTGGGCATTGGTTCTGATGCAGTTCCTACCCGAATGTAACAACCACGTGTACTCATTCCGTACTTCGCCTTGTAGTATGGCTTTTCTGTCCCCGATGCCAAGAAAATCTTAATGACATCGACATCATCAATGTTCTCGACCAAGACGTCAAACAAACCCATAGGCGATGGTGCAATATTCGTCCGAATCCTATCCTTAATCTTACGGACAACTGCATCAATGTCATCAACGCCAATCGGAAAACCATCTTTGTCAATGCCAATATAAATGATACCTCCTTCCCGATAATTCAAGAAAGCAATGACCTCTTTCTCAATATCAAGCTCCTCGGTATATTGGCCTTTAAATTCTATGCGGTTTGTTTCTACCATTATAACGCGCGGGTCTTTAGTGCAATGTTTAGATTGTTTTTTGTCTTTGCAAAATTACGAAAATCCGCGAAACAAAACTATTGCCATGTCAATTATTCCAGATAAATTTGTAACCAAATTGATTTTTGTATGGAAGAACCAACTCTCAACGCACACAACAAGGACGAATTTCCGCCAGCACATAGCGCCGAGCATATACTCAACCAGACAATGGTACGCACTTTCGGTTGTGCACGTTCGCGCATAAACCACATCGAGCGCAAGAAAAGCAAATGCAACTACGACCTCGACTTCTGCCCGACAGAAGAGCAGATTCGTGCAGTAGAAGCCAAGGTAAATGAGATTATTGCGCAGAACTTGCCAATCGAAACAAAATTCGTCAGCCGCAACGAACTGCCACCGTCAATCGACATCAGCCGTCTGCCCGAAGACGCTAGCGAAACTCTACGCCTCGTCTATATCGGCGACTACGATGTTTGTCCCTGCCTTGGCAACCACGTGAAAAGCACCGCCGAAATAGGCAGTTTCCGTATCACCAGCACTAGCTACAACGATGGCATTTTCAGGATAGTATTCAAGGTTTCACCTGCTAATGAAGGATAAAATTTAATTTTTTCAAGCAAAAAATTATACTTACCTTTGTGGCAGAAATTCCACGTTGTAGGATTTAGAATAAACCATTGAGAACAAAACACTTATAAATAGACGGAAGATGAATATCACGTACACAGACAGCAAAGAGGTTACTGCTTATAAGGATTTTGTATGTTCTCCTACAAACCGCGATTCGCAACGTAATTTTCGCAAGTATTTTCCCGCCTCGATTGAGAAACAAGCAGTAAAATTGCATCAGAGGCTTGCAGTTATGTTTAATAATGCCGCCGACTACAATCGTGTATTCGGGAATACAGACAACCGAATAAAGCTTAAAGACGGGCAGCGCGGCAGCGACAACATTGTATTTAAGACACGAATAAACGACAGTTATCGTAAGTTCTTCAACGTGGTGGAAAACATAGCAGATTTTTCGCTACTAAAAGTCTGCAACTGGCAAGGAAATTTTGAAATAATAACTGATATTCACGTTATTGATGTGAATAAGCACTATTATAAAGGAGTTTGAAAAATGGAAACTTCAATGCAAAAGGCAACAGTAGCCGACCCAATGGCACTTATCCCGACTGTCGGTGAGGAATTGAGCGAAATATTTGCGCTCAACGGAAAAAACATTGCCTTGCTCGGAATAAACGACATTGAAAGCAAGGAAACCATTTCTTCTGACAAACTGCGAAAAGCCGCTGACATTCTTGGGCTTGACAATGAATTTGTTTACAGGATGCAAATGCTTCAATCGGACTACAAGAAAAAAAAGGAAGAAAGTAGAGCCGAGTACTCCAAAATGAAAGCTTATTACCGAAAACTAAAAAAGGTCGTGCCACTGCTACGCGATGAGTTCAATGATGGAATAGATGTCCTCGACGACATTGTACATTTTTTTGGACAGGAAAACGAGCAGGAAGTTTTCGACCTAATCGGGCACAAGATGGCAATGTACAGAAGCAAGACCAATAGCAACATTGATGAAATTGCTCTTGCAGCTTGGCTCCGACGTGGTGAAATTGACTACTGCAAAACATCTGCAACCAACCCAGAATATAATAGCTCTGAACTTAAAAAGTGGATTGACGAAAAAGAATGGCAAGCGCATATTGACGACCAAAAATATTTCAAGAGCCTTCCCGAAATTCTACGTAAATTCGGTGTCGGGCTGGTTCTGCTGCCATATTTGCCCAAAACAGTCTATGGCGCGGTTGAATGGATGGACAATCGCCCTGTTATAATAATCAGTGACAGAGAGCAGGACCTTGCCACCTGTTGGTTTACACTTTTCCACGAATTGGGACATATACTACTGCATGAAAAAGGGCTTACAATTGACGTTGTAATCAACGAAAATACAGGAAAGTCCAAAACAATGCAACGAGAACGAGAAGCCAACAAGTTCGCCAACGACAAACTATACAACGGTGACAACCTGCGCAAATATGTCTTTTTCTTAAAGCAACATAGCGACAAAAACATAACAACTGGCGATGTCGCAAAGAAATTCCATGTTCACCCTATGTTTGCAGGGTACTGGATGCGGAAAGCTCAACTAACCCAATATTCTTTTGAAAGAGTTTCAATTTCATTTTCTGAATGACAATGCCAAATAATACCTCACAACACAACGATATTTTCGGTCTCTGCCTCAAGGCATACCTCGAAGGCGACAAGCGGGCTCGTATTACAGTACGCACCGACATCGCCGAAACCGACTACCTTCCAGCAAGCTATCTTTTCCGAGGATTCGACAAGATGCCCGAACACGAAAAAGCTGCCCTGCTCGAAGCAAAAGGTAAAGTACTCGACATTGGTGCCTGCGCAGGTTCGCACTCGCTGTACCTGCAGGAGAAAGGCTTTTATGTAACAGCCCTCGACATTTCGGAAGGCTGCTGCGAAGTGATGCAGAAACGTGGTGTAAAAAAAGTTGTCTGCAAAAATATCTTCGACTACAATGCCGAAAAATTTGACACCATATTCCTGCTGATGAACGGCATAGGTATGGCAGGCACTTTGCCCGAACTGCCACGCCTTCTCAATCACCTGAAATCGCTGCTAAACGATGGCGGCCAAATTATTTTTGACTCATCGGACTTGCAGTACCTGTATCTGGAAGATGACGGTGCGTTTAATATTCCATTGGGCGAAAAATACTACGGAGAACTCGTTTACGACATTTCGTTCCACAAGCAGAGTTCCGGCAAATTCAACTGGTTCTTTGCCGACCCGTATTCCGTTGAGGATTACGCCGCCCAATGCGGACTAAAAATGGAAATCATTCGCGAAGGCGAACACTACGACTACTCGGCAAGGCTGACGGTTGAGAATTGATCCGAAAAAAAGATTTTTGGTATCTCTATAAAAAGCATTAGTTTTGCAAACACAATCGGCCCCTTAGTTTAATGGATAAAATTTGGGATTCCGGTTCCTACGATAGGCGTTCGATTCGCCTAGGGGTCACAAAAACTGGGTTGTCATTCAGAACTTATTTCAGAATCACAACCCAGTTTTTTCATAAAAAAAAGGCCGCAACAAAAAAGTTGCGACCTCATACATTATGAAAACTAACCTTTTATTCCTTTACAAGTTTCTTCATTGCCGAACCATTTGCAGTTTCAACTGAGAAGAAGTAAACGCCAGCTTCAAGATTTGAAATGTCAATTGTGCTTTCGTTAGCAACCGACATCATCATACGGCCAGTTACATCATAAACAACAACCTTGTTCAAGCCTTCTGCTTCAATATTTACAATACCAGTTGTCGGGTTCGGGAAGATGCATATTTCAGAAGCCTCAATACCGTCAATTGCTGTAGCTGGTACGAATGTAGCAGTGTAAGTAGCATCTTCTGTTACAGTAATTGTCCTTGGATTTTGTGTATTTTCATCCTCCTGCCATTGTGAGAATTCATAACCCGGATTTGCGATAGCTCTAATCTGAACAACCTCTCCCTGATAGTATGAACCACTACCTTCTACAGTACCAAAGTCATCATCGTTAGCCAATACGGTAATTGTGTATAGTGGCAAATCCTCGAAAGAAGCTGTATATGTCACGTCTTCGGTAACCACAACTGTTCTTGGGTTATCTGTATTGCCATCCTGCCACTGAGTGAAAGCATAGCCACGATTTGCAATGGCATATATTATTGCAGTTGCATTATATTGATACTCTCCTGCACCAGTAACGGAACCATGAGAAGCATCATCAATACCTGTTGTAACAGTATATTGGTCAATGCTAAAATATGCAACAAATGCAGCATCTTCAGTAACCGTTATGCTTCTAGGATTATCTGTATTGCCATCATTCCAGAACATGAAATGATAATGATCAACTGGTGTAGCAGAAATTTCAGCAACATCATTATAATTATAGGTATTTGCACCGTCAACTGTACCTTGAGCAGTATTTGCAGAAGTAACAGTTATTTCATACTGATTGATTGCAAACAAAGCTGTAAATACTACGTCTGCATCCATTACTACTGTTCTTGGATTATCAGTATTTTCATCGTTCCATCCTGTGAAATGATAGCCTGCATTCGGAATAGCAGAAATCTGAACGCTTGCATTCTCAACGTATGTACCAGCACCAGAAACAGTACCCATATCTGTGCAGTTCTCGTCAACATTCAATGTAAGAGTATGTGTTGTTGCAGTAGCAGACTCAACAAAGTTTGCAGTAAGTGTAACATCAGATGTCAATGTAAATATACGTGGATTTGTAGCATCGTCATCGCTCCATTTTTCAAATACATAACCTTCGGCAGGTGTAGCGGTCAAAGTAACCTCGGTTAACATAGGATACGAACCGCCACCAGTTACAGAACCATGCTCTGCATCATCTGGAGTTGCAGTAACTGTATAGTTAGGAATATTTTCCGTTAAGCTCAAGTCATCTACAAACAAATAATACTGATAATTGGTATTATAATTAATCATAAAATACTTTGCATTAGCAGGAAGTGTACCTGTATAAGTCTGCCAGCTCGTTGAATTTGCAGTAACCATCGAACCAAGAGTTGTAAAACTTGAAGTCTGCGTATCCGTTGTAGAATACTTCACATAGAATTTTTCGCCAGTACTATTGCTCGAACTCTTCTTATACTTGAACGTAAGCGTAAGTGTTCCAACATGATCCAATTCGGGAGAAATCATATACTGGTTGTAGTTACTTGCACTATAATAGCTGTTGAATACAGCACCGTGCATACCATCAGAATACTCAATTACACCAAGTTCATCTTCATTAGCTGTGTTCATACTTATGAAATTCCAGCAACCACCACCATTCTCGAAATTCTCGGTAAACGGGAACTCGTCAATTACAGCAGTTGAGCAGTCATAAACTTCAACTTCCTTAGTTGCAGTAGCTACGCCATATTCGTTTGTTACCGTTAAATTTACGGTCTTCATACCGAGAGTATTCCAAGTAACATTTACATTATTTGAAGTTGCCAAAGCTGGTAAGCCGTCCTCAAAAGACCACTGGTAAGAAACGACATCACTTACACTGACAACTGATGATGTTATGCGTGTTGATTCACCAAGAGCAACCCTATCCGGCACATTTATATCAACCATTGGCAACGATGTTTCAACAGGACAACCTGATGTTGCAAAGTTGTATATTGCCTGTGCTGAATTTAAGCTATTAGTGTGAGCATCGTGAACATATCCAGACGGGCAGAACAGATATATTGACGGCACATATCCTTCATACAATGAAACCTTGTTTGCAAGATTAGATGTTGCATCAATAATCGGAACTGGATTTGTTCCGCCATCGGTAAAATCGCCTTGTGAAGACCCTGCATAAGTATTTGCAGTCGTAGTTCCCGTTATCTGAGCTGCTGTATTCGTCGTTTCACATTCAATCATCAGGACAACAAATTCATCACTTCCAGCAGGGCCGTATGTGTTATACAAATTTTCAAGGATACCGCTCTGATGATATGACCAGCACGGACCGCACCATGCGCAGAAAAAGTCAATTACAACATATTTTCCCTGATCCAAATAGCTCTGAATATTGTGCCTATTGCCATTCATATCGGTTGCTGTAAAATTGGTAAATGTACCCCACTCGGAAGCGGAACGAGTAGATCTTTCCAAACGAGCATTCTGATCCATGCACTGGATTTCGCCCTTAGCAGCCCCTTGTGCAAACATTGTTGTCGCCAATAGGACTGACACTACAAAAAGTAAAATTTTCTTCATATAATATATGCCCAGTTATATACCATCGGACCCTTCGGCTTTTAATTAGTCAAAATTTTTGCGATGCCAAATTTAATTATAATTTTTATGCTACAAAGTATTTGGTGACTTTTTTTTATCACATTTTCGTCAACGCCACACCAATAGCCCTGCTCAACTGGTCGGGACAAGACGTGTCCTTGTAGCCACAACGGATTCCACCAAGCTTTGCAATAACTTCATTTGCATCCATTCCCTCTACGAGTTTGCCAATCCCCTGCAAATTGCCGTGGCAACCGCCATAAAACTGAACATTGTGCAACTTTCCGTCAATAATCTCAAACTCAATCATCTCTGAGCAGGTTCCCTGCGTTCTGTACTGAAATTTCATCTTTATACCTATTTTTTATAATTTAACAACATTACCTTATGAGATTTCGGATAGCAGTCTTCACAACGCTCCCCTTTCGTATCGCGTGTTCAGTCTGGCTTCCGAAATGACTTTAGGAGCACATGCTATTACAATATTCTACAATCTCATTTATATTTTGCTCCGTCATGCAACGGAAATGCCTGCGCGGACATTTTTCGTAACCCAACTTGGAACACGGACGGCACTTCAAATCCTTGACTTCAAAAATCTTGGACTTCTCCCCTGCCATATACGGCGTCATACCGAACTGCGGAATCGTGTTGCCCCAAATAGAAACAATGTCCTTCTTGAAAGCCGCTGCAATGTGCATAAGTCCAGTGTCGTGCGTAACTACATACTTTGCCTGCCGTACCACCGAAGCCGACTGCGACAACGAAAACATTCCGCACAGATTTATACAGTTCTCATTTTCGGCACAAATATATTCGGCAGCTTCCACATCCGAATTTCCGCCAAGAAGCACAATATATGCATTCAACCTACTACAAACCTGCGAAATAAGTTCCTTGGGCATACGCTTGGTGGCATGCTGACCTCCTATCGCGTATGCGACATACGTATTGGCATCCAACCCAAAAGCCGACTTTGTGTCAACTTCCTCAGCCTCTGGAATAAAATAATCCAAACCTTTACCATCGTTTTGAACATCGAACAACCGCGTAGCAGTCATATACCTATCTACTATATGTATATCGGGCAACCTGTTTATTTTCAAAAACGATGTAGCCAGCCATTTCTGCCAGTTGAGCTTTGGAAACGAAAAATCCAATATCTTCAACTTGTTAATCAAACGCTTAGAACGTATATTCTTCTGCAAATCAATAACATAGTCGAAAGGGATCTCGCGCAGTTCATCAACCGTTTCGGCGTAGGTATTCTTCAACGTGTGAACCTCATCGATGTATGGATTAGACTCAAGAATCGCTGCATTGGCAGGTTTTGTAAGAAAATGCACCTCGGCATTCTCGACCTGCTGTTTCAGGCATCGCACCACCGGCGTAGTAAGAACAATGTCGCCAATACTGCTGAACCGCATCACAAGGAAACGTACTATGTATTTTTCATCTTCCATCACACAAAATTTAGCAATACAAATGTTGGAACTTATTTTTTTACCTTTAACAATTTAATATAATCATCAACAGAAAAACTAGATTTGTTCTTATTCAGTTTTACAACTTTCGGATTGGTCTCATCAAGAACCTTGATCAAATTCTTCCATTTTAGATGCTTATCCTCATCTATTACATTTTTGTACTCATAGATTTTCTCCCTATCCGTAGTAGCTATTGCATCATACAAACCTTTCAGTTCAGGTACTTTCTCCATTTCGGACTTAACCCACCTGTCTTTTTGCAAACATGAAAATTCTTTTTTCTGCTCTGATTGTTCCGTAGTAGCCGATTTTTCTTGAGTTTTCGATCCGCTACTCATCGAAAACCAAAGCGCCACACCCAAAATTATTGAGACACATACGAACAACACTGCAACTATCCTCATTCTCTTCGCTTTTGCCTCCAATTTGCCGAGACGGTTATTTTGCTGTACTTTTTCCGCCTGAAGACATTCGTATTGCTCCTTATAATTATTCTTCTCCTTCAACAATTCATCACACTTAACCTTTAGGTTATTATTTTCATCTTCAATGATGTATAGGTCTTCTCCTTGTATTACATCAACTTCAGGCAACACAGTCAAATATTCATCCGAGCCACTATCATTTGACATCTTCTCCAATTTTGCCTTAAGCTGGCTGTTTTCGTTCCTTAAACTCTCTACCTCTACATTATCGTTAATGCCCATGCCTACATTCGACCTGACAAACTCATACAATTCCTTGCCATTGCGAAAACGTTTCTGCGGATCTTTACTCAGGCACTTTAGTATAACATTCTCAAGCCATTCTGGATAATCCTTTACATATTCACTATTTTCATACTTGGCCTCATAAAATGACTTGCGGAGGTCAAAAATTGATGGTGGCTGTTGCTCCAGATGCGCTTTCCTTAAATTGTTGAGCGCCGAGAACGACGACTTCGACTTGTCGTATACAAAAGGCACCCTGCCGGCAAGATACTCGTACATGAGTATCCCAAAGCTGTAGATGTCAGACTGTTCGGTAAGCAATGCATCGTCGTCCCATTTCTCAGGCGGCTTAAATTCCACGGCTCCGTTATCGTGGCGGCTGCTATTTCTAACATCGTCGTCGCCAGTAATTGCCAGACCGAAATCGAGCAGGATGAAACTGCCATCCTCGCGGCGCATGATATTGCCCGAATGTATGTCGTTGTGAATGACCTTGTACTTGTCGATAAGCCGCTGACGGGTAGGCTCGTCTATCAACACCTTGCTGCCATCTATTGGATCGTCCTGCAGGTTGTCGACATCCCTGTCCATGCAAAAACGGTAAATATCCTCGTGGCAATAAGCAAGAGCACTGCTTATCTCCAGAACCATATTTATAACCTCTTGTGCAGGGACGAAATTTCCGTTTTCTTCAAGATAATGCGCTATGTCCTTGCCATCTACATAATCCATTTCTACCAGCGCGTGGTTTTCGAGCAAACGGGGCTGATATATATGCACTATGCTGCAATGGCTGCCGTTGCCAAGTCTCAGCAGCACTTTACATTCGTGAATGAACTTCCTGTATGTCTTGCTGTTTTCGTCAATCACAGTCTCATTCAGAACCCTTATGGCGCGAATGTAATCCAGTTCGTTGTGCCTTACCTTGTAAACCTTGGCAAAACCGCCTGTGCCGAGTTCACCGAGAAGCGTATATTCCTTTAAAAAAGCCATAGAAAATTAATGCAATTTTAACATCGCAAAAATAAACAATTATTTTGTATTTGCTGGGTAAAGCCAAACAGGTCATTTGAAGGACACTTGTCACCTACGGATGCAACATAATTGTGTTTGATTTGAAAATTTGATGATTTGATAATTTGATGATTTGATAATTTGATGATTTGATAATTTGATGATTTGAAAATTCGATGATTCGATGATTGTAGCGACGCAACGCATTGCGACGCTACAGATTATTGAATCAAATCGTAATTCGTAAACCAACCCAATCCGTATGCGCTGCTAAAATTTGAAAATTGTATGATTCGATGATTTGACAATTTGCGGGTTGCGTGTTGAGAACAAAAGATTAGTTCTGTGACTGGCAAACAGCGCGAACGGTATACCCATAGCTGCGGCTGCCGTCGTCCACGTAGTAACAGCCCGAATTGAAGTAGTGGTACCACGCGCCGTCCGTATCGTCCGTGTTGAGCGAACTCGACCAGTAGTAGCCGTAGGAACCGGCATAGTAGAGCTCACTATCGTTGCGGTAGCCGGCAGCGGGCAGAAAAATATAGTTGCCGTTAGGTCCTGTAAACAAGCGTCCGTTTACTTCATTCAGAGTTGTCCACGTTATGGTGCAGTTGTTTGTCAGTTCTTCGAACTCATCCCTTGTCGGCATACGCCAGCCTTTACCCCAATTGGCAGTGGCTGCGTCGTCGGAAGACTGCAATATTTTCAAATAGTCGGTAAAACCGTTACTGCCATAGTATGATTTGCTGCAATATTTTGTAAGCCTATCATAACTGCCATTACTATAACGGTATGTACTCCAATCATAGGTGGTCTTCGTGGAGGTTTCGCCCCATGCATAATAGTTGCCATACTCTTCTAGCTTACTTGCCCCCACATTGCATGTCGCCCACTTTGTTCCGCTTGGCAGACCAAGATCAACCCACTCATGTCCGTTCAATGTGCCAGTCGTTGCATCGTTATTATCTTCTTCAATACATCTCTTTATAGCAGCCTCTATTTCTGCATTACCATTAGGATGCTCTCTTTTGTAGTCCTGATAAGCAAATTCAGCCTTCTCACAATCACCCTGCGAAAGAAATTCCCTTGCTTTCTGCGAATAGTCTATCTGCGCATACATTGCAGGTAAGACGAGCATTAACATTGCTATTATTACAAATATCTTTTTCATGTCAACTAATAATCAATATCTTTTTTACAAAATTTCTTAGTTCATTTATATTATAATATATACTAAATCAATAATTTAACACAATAAAACCAACACAACTGACAATGGTTAGTTCTGGGCGGACACGCAGACAGGACGAACAGATAGTCCAGAGATGCGGTAGAAGCCGTACACGTCACAATCGTCCGAATAGAAGAGGAGGTGCCACGGGTTGATCGGATCGCCCGTATCGAGAGAACTCGACCAATAGAGGCCGTAGGAACCGCCGCCGTAGAGACTGCTATCGAGGCGGTAGCCAGCAGCGGGCAGGAAGATGGAGTTGCCGTTAGGTCCTGTAAACAAGCGTCCGTTTACTCCTTTCTGGGTTGTCCACGTTATGGTGCAGTTGTTTGTCAGTTCTTCGAACTCCACCCCTGTCGGCATACGCCAGCCTTTACCCCAGTTGGCAGTTGCTGCGTCGTCGGAAGACTGCAAGGTCGTCAGATTGTCGGTAAAACCGTTGTTGCCATACTCTGATTCGCTACAATATTTGGTAAGTTTATCGTAATCCCCATTACAATAACGGTATGTACTCCAATCATAGGTGGTCTTCGTAGAGGTTTCACCCCATGCGTAGTAGTTACCATAATCTGTCGGAGAGTTTGCTCCCACATTACAAGTTGCCCAGCGTGTGCCGGAAGGCAACCCAAGATCAACCCAGTCGTGACCGTGCAGAGAACCTCTAGTTATCACAGGCCCGGTAACTTTCATTGTACCACAATCTGTTTCATCTCTAGTATCCTTTACCTTGATATGGTAAGATCCTGTCTTTAAGTTTCTAAATATATATGGACTTGTTGACTCTATCCAATTCTCACCTCCATCACAGGAAAATTTATATTTTTTTCCATCATAAGAATTATCTACAGTTACCTGTATCTGTCCTTCAGAACAACCTATACAATCATTGTGATTCACGACTTTAGCGGTTGCTCTTAGATCATCACAATTACAACAGCCTGATCTTTCTATTATTATACTAACATATTTTCCAACCGAGTCAGTTGACTGCGTTTTTGACTTGTTGTTTCCCTGCTGGCTAGGGGGGTCCGTGGAATTATTACCTGTCTGCTTAACCTCCGCCTTGACAGTCGAGACACAACCACTGGCATCTTTTACTCTTATACTGTAACTTCCATTTTGCAAATCAGTAAACCAACATTCCTTGCTCCTTTGATACTCTTTGCCTCCATTTATTGAAAACTTATATTCATTTTCGCCAAAAGGCCTGCCTCCGCTTGCCCTTACTATGATTGTGGCACCGGTTACTGTAGATGTTACACTTATTGCATCCGGCTCCTTTATTGATACAGACTTGCAAACCTCATTGCCTTCAGCATCTTTTACACATATCTTATAATCACCTTTTGCAAGACCTTGATATTTATGACTTATTTTGGGGTCTGTCCACTCTTGACTTGCAAACCTAAACCTATACTTACCCCCATCAAATGGCTTGCCTCCATTTGCACTAACCACTATGGTTCCGTTTTTTCCACCATGACAGGTACAGTTAGTATTATTAGTATTAACATTTAATGGTTCTTCTTTGCACTTCCTTATTTTCTGTTCTATTTCATCAATGTATTTATTCCATTTTTGAATTTTGTATGCTTTATATTGTGTTTCTGCTTCATCGCATTTACCCTTCTCTATATTTTCCAATATTTTTTTATACATAGAATCCTCAGTTACTTCCTGCGCAATAAGGCTGCAACAAAAAAAGAAAAAGAAGAATAGAAACAAAAAAAATCTTTTATTATTCATACCTATTTTTATAACTCAATTACTTCTCTTAACATCTCATTATTTTTATCCTGCAGATCTTTATTTATAATCTGCAAACTGTCATTATGTTTTTTGGCATCCTCAAGCTGCATGTTTAACTCATCAATTTTTTTCTGCTGATTTGCTATGCTATCGGATAGAATTTTGGTTTCGTATTCCCCATTGCTAGCAGTCACGTTAGAAACTGCACTAGTCATGGACCTATTCCACAAAATGAAGAATGATATTGACAAAACTGACAATATTATACAAAACAATATCAATATTTTTTTACCTTTTCCGCCATTACTTTTTATACCGGAGATCTTTTGTTGCAAAGCTTGGTTGTCATTCAAAAGCTTGGACTTATCATTTCTCAAATCTCCAATTAAAGTCTTATTATGAGAATTTTCGTCCTCTAAAGATTGGACTTTCAGGTATAGTTCATCAATATTTTTCTGTTTTGAATCTAGTTGAGATTTAAGCGCCTCTACATTATCGCCATCTTCTGGATTTTGTTGGGTTTCCAATTCGCGCTGCAATCTGGCTAGGCGATTCTCAAGGTCTTTTTCTTTTATTGTCATATTGGCAATAACACTCTCAAACTTTGTATTTTTCTCTTTCAGCAACTCGTTTTCTACCTCAAGATCTGCTTGTTTCAACAAAAACGCCTTATCCTCTTCAATATGAGCCTTGACAAATTCGTATAGCTCCTTGCCATTACGGAAACGATCCTGAGGATTCTTTTCCAAACACTTCATAATTAAATCGTTGAGCCAATCTGGATAATCTTTTTCGTATTTAACTCCAGAATTTTTAGCCTCAAAAAACGACTTGCGAAATTCGTATATTGACGGTGGCAGATTGTTCAGATGAGCTTTTCTTAACAAATATGCAGATTCTTCGCGGTTATTCTTGTCAAAAGGGAAAGGCACCCTGCCAGCAAGATACTCATACGCCAATATTCCAAAACTGTAAATGTCAGATTGTTCGGTAAGCACAGCATCATTGTCCCATTTCTCTGGCGGCTTAAATTCAACAGCACCGTTATCGTGACGGCTGCTACTTCTAACATCGTCGTCACCAGTAATAGCCAGACCAAAATCAAGCAGGATGAAGCTGCCATCCTCGCGACGCATGATGTTGCCTGAATGTATGTCGTTGTGAATGACCTTGTACTTGTCGATAAGCCGCTGACGGGTAGGCTCGTCAATCAGCACATTGTTGCCATCTACGGGATCGTCCTGAAGATTGTCGACCTCCCTGTCCATGCAAAAACGGTAAATATCCTCGTGGCAATAAGCAAGAGCACTACTTATCTCAAGAACCATATTTATAACCTCCTGCGCAGGGACAAAGTTTCCATTGTCTTTAAGATAATGAGCTATGTCCTTGCCATCTACATAATCCATTTCTACAAGCGCATGGTTTTCGAGAAAACGAGGCTGATATATATGCACTATGTTGCGATGGCTTCCGTTGCCCAAACGAAGCAATACCTTGCACTCGCGCAAAAACTTCTGGTAGGTCCTGCTGTTTTCGTCAACCACTGTCTCATTCAAAACCCTTATAGCCCGAATGTAATCCAGCTCGTTGTGCCTTACCTTGTAAACCTTGGCAAAACTTCCTGTCCCAAGTTCACCGAGAAGCGTATATTCCTTTAAAAAACTCATACCTATTCTTCTTTGACAGTATCATTATTGCTGCTGTAACTAGCATAGTAGTAACGACAAAATTCACAATACATGCACCCACAACAACATTCCTCTTCCTCTTGTTCCTGCGGCTGCACCTCTTCTGTAAGCGGTTCCTGCTTTTCTGTATTTCTTTGGAATATCCTATCAAAGTAGTAGCCGAAAGCGAAAGAAAGCCCCATTAACAAAATCACGGCAACAATTACAACTATACGCTTGCAGCAATGCTTCTTCGTCGCACATTTTTCCTCATTACTGCAACTAACGGTCGTACTATCAACATTCTTTATGCGATCTTCTACACTTTTCGAATAATTATCAGGATTTCTGACCTCAATTTCGTCAGGCTCCGCCATTTTTTCCACTTCGCCTACATAATCGACAAGGACTACAGTTATGTTATCCTTACCGCCCTTGCTTTTTGCCGCTTCGATAAGCATAGACGCCTTTCGCTCAAGAGAAATGTCCTTGCTTAAAATCTTAACAATTTCGGCAGATGTCACAAGGTCTGTAAGTCCATCGGAGCAAAGCAACAAGGTCATACCAGAAACAAGAGGAAAAACAGCTGCCTCAATAAAATCATTGTCGTCAACAGAATGAATTTCGGAACCTACATCCCTGCTGATAACATTACGTTGCGGATGATGCATTGCCTCATACTCGGTGAGCTCGCCAATATCCTCGCGGTATCCCACAAGCGAATGGTCGTGAGACAACTTTTGCAGAATGCCGTTGCAAAAGCTATATAGACGCGAATCACCGACATGCGCCATGCTTATTTCGTGACGGACAATATCGACAACTACCGCTGTAAGAACACAGCTCATCTGGGGATGACCATTTGCCCTATCATTGAATATTGCATTGTTGGCATAAACTACGGCCTGCTTCAAGAGTTCTACACGTTCTCCGTTTGACGATGCCGACAGATATTCGGGAATTTTCGTCTGTGCAATTGCAGCAGCCACCTCACCGCCATCATATCCGCCCACACCGTCGATAGCTACGGCAAGAACATTCTGTTCGTTCCATATATTCTGTGCAATAAAAGCATCCTCGTTGTTTGTTCTTACACAGCCAACATCTGTTTTTCCATAAAAAGAAATCTTATCTCCTTGTTTCATAATACATTATCTATTAACAAATGAAACATTTGCCTTGAATTCCAAATTCAGGGCATCATTTAAAAATATCTTAGAGTTCTGAGACATATCGTACCACTTGGTATTGCCGCCAATGCTCAACTGAAGTTCCCTCATATTCAAGCGCGTCTTGGCATAGGCACATATCTGGAATTTTTTCGTTTCCACCTGATACCTTATTTCCACATGACAATTTATTATGTCAGGACTATCGATCTTGAAAATATTTGCATCGTGGCGAGGATCGGAAATACCGGATATTATCACATTGTTGTTCGTCATGGAATAATGGACGACTTTTCCATTTGTACTAGAATATGAGATTACAGCCTTGACATTTCCCGAATCGAGGTTTGTCGTTGAATCTGAACGGCTTGCCTCAATGCTGCCTATATCCTCATTCATGTTTATATCAAACTTGAACCTAAAGACGCCATCGCCAAGTATATCAATGTTCCTGATCGCCTCCAACCTTATATTGTTATTGTCGACTTTGGAGTTCGCACACTTAAAAGATACATGAACATTTTGCTCCTCGGAAATATTGCTGCCACCAACATTCGTCTCGCTGAGGCTGGCCAGAGTTATCACATCGCCTTCATCAATAAATTTCATAACGCCATCGTTGACCGTAAAATTTGTAGAAGCGAACTGGAAATACCAGAACTTCATAGGCGAAGTTTTGTCGCATCCGCGAATGTTCTTTGACTTCTGCTTTATAGCTTCATAGAAGCTAGCTATTATTTCTGGCAAAATGAAAGGGAATGTCATACTCAACTTATCGTAATCGTTTTTATGCATCAATATGTTGAACGACATCGGATACAACACCCTTCTCCCAACAGAATAGAAATCCATCTCCTGCCTGAAATGTTCAACCAGTTCCCTACGAAGCATTTCGTTATTCAAACATTTTTTGCCTTCTTCAACTACTTCGACATTTGACGACGAAGGCAATAACTTATTTAAAATCTTCCTTATTATCATTTCGACAATTCCTTATATTCCAACAAAACATGTTTTCCGAGCTCTATGATATCCCCTGTCTGCAATTTTTCCAGCACCTCCAGATTGTTCATTTCAATCTTACTTTGTCCACGAAATATTCTCGTCCTGTTCCCCGACAAACGACGTCCACCCTGCTCCACCTGCAAATAGAAGCCTAATCCTTCGGCATAGCCTATACGAGCATGTGCCCTACTAACATACTGGTTATTATCACGGAACTCGTCTCCGTCATCTATAATTATATCATTTTTTCGAAGGCCTCCAGTCGAAACTGGCACACATGCACCTCTGCCTATGTTATAGAACCTTGCGCCACGGTTCTGCAAGTCAACATTCGACAATTCGTAAACATCCTGCATAAGCTTGCCCATACCTTCGTAAATTGATATCTGAGCTTTGTTTGCTATAATATATGACTTTGTATCACTCACTGTAACATACACGACTACAGATGTCTTCCCTAAGATGACCTTACGGAAATCCTGTATATTCAAGGGTTCACTATCAAGAAAAACCACGGAGGCAAAAGCATACCCTCTTTCTACAGATAAATAATATAACAAATCCTGCTCAAAACCTATCAGCATCTCACGGCTCATAGCATCTGGAACATAAATTCTTACATTTTTCCCCGAACAAGCAGCCGGGTTTGCCAGATATACCGAATCAGCAATACCCAATATCTCTTTTTTCAAACGGTTACGAATGTCAACCGCATCCGGCAAACGCTCATAGCTTTCTTTCTTTTGGCTTTTAGGTTCATCTCCTTTTGCTTCCGTTACGCCTATCAGCCAGTTTCCTATCTTATTAAAAATACCCATGACACTAATTCTTTATTTTAAATTTAAATCTCTTGTCCTCCAATAGTTTTGACAAAGAATCATTAATTGCAAAACTAGTTGTCAACTCCGACGACAATGCCGACAACTGGACACTATACATAGCTATGCTATCATTCAACGAGAATACAGTTGAGTTCAAATGAGCAACGCTATCATTCAAGTCTCTGATGTTTTCATTTAACATTCTTATGCTGTCATCAGCCAGTTCTGCATTAATATCATTCAAGTCTTCAATCGGTTTATATTCTTGCTCAGGTTCCTTACGCACAGCCTCCTTATCATCATTTCCAAACAATATAATCGCTCCCAATGCCATTGCGACCAGAGCCAATAGGACTGACAATACTATTGGAAATGCGCTCTTCTTTCGTTTCTTTTCTTCCTGTAATTCCATGCGGAGTTTCGCATTGGAATAATTCTCAGCCTCTATCTTTCTTTTCAACGAAGAAAGCTCGGTATCCCTATCCGACAATTCGTTCTGCAAGGTGGATATGCGAGAATTTAAATCAGCTTCACCGGGCGTATTTGGGCGGTCTTGCATTTGAGTTTTGTCATCATCGTCGTTTCTACGGCTTCGCAAAGTATCGTTTGCCAGAGTAAGATCAACCAGCTTTGCCCTGAGCTGTTCGTTTTCCACTTTAAGCTCATTGACCTTTTCAAACGGCATCTCTTTCAAATGACTACTAATGAATTCATACAACTCAGTTCCATTACGGAAACGTTTTTGAGGATTTTTTTCCAGGCATCTGAGTATTGCTTCTTCGAGCCAGTCGGGATAATCCTTTACATATTGCCTACCGGGGTACTTTGCCTCATAAAACGACTTGCGGAATTCAAAAATCGACGGTGGAGCATCTTCCACATGGGCTTTCCTCAACTCGTTAAACGCCATCAACATCGACTTCGACTTGTCGCACTTAAAAGGCACTCTTCCAGCAAGGTACTCATACATTACAACGCCAAAGCTGTACACATCCGACTGTTCGGTAAGAACAGCATCGTCGTCCCATTTCTCGGGCGACTTGAATTCAACCGCGCCATTATCGTGGCGGCTACTGTTACGCACATCGTCAATACCAGTAATTGCCAGACCAAAGTCAAGAAGTATGAAACTGCCATTCTCGCGACGCATGATATTGCCCGAATGTATGTCGTTGTGAATAACCTTGTACTTGTCGACCAGTCTCTTACGGGTAGGCTCGTCAATCAAAACCTTGCTGCCATCAACAGGATCGTCCTGCAGGTTGTCTACGTCCTTGTCCATGCAGAAGCGATATATATCCTCGTGGCAATATGCAAGGGCACTGCTTATCTCTTGAGCCATGCGGACAACCTCATCGACAGGCACAAAATTGTTGTTGTCGATTAGATAATGGGCAATATCCTTGCCATCGACATAGTCCATTTCTACGAGTGCATGATTTTCGAGCAGACGAGGCTGATATATATGCACAATGCTGCGATGGCTGCCGTTTCCAAGACGCAACAACACCTTGCATTCTTGCAAAAACTTCCGGTAGACCTTGCTATTTTCATCAATTATAGTTTCGTTGAGAACCCTAATTGCCCGTATATATCCGAGTTCGTTGTGCCTTACCTTGTATACCTTGGCAAACCCGCCCGAGCCAAGCTCTCCTAGCATCGTATATTCCTTGAGAAAACTCATTTATTCCTTCGAAAATAAAACAATAATACTGCAAAATATAATCTTACAAAGTTACACAAAAAAATATTGGAAACATTGGCATATCCAAAACTTTTACGCACCTAGCAACACACTAAAAACCAATACATTACATCAGAACAAACATATTTATATGCAATTACATGTTTCAACACAGCCAAACATTCAATAAAAAAGCATACCTAAATGATGGTAACAAAGCTATTACACACAAAAAATTAAAAATTGACCACGGATCTTTCTTTTGTACAATGTTGTTTCCTATGAGACAAGTAGTTTGCATTTTAAGAAATTCCGCTGGCTGAGCTTGTCGAAGTCAAGGTGATGAAATGATATGATGCGTATTAACCTTACCCTTCGACAGGCTCAGGGAGCGGTTAAATGAAAGAGCCATGGAGCTTTACTATTCCCTTTTGCAAATAGCAACAAAAACATTATTTTTGCATATTATTTTTAACACAATTTGAGTATGAGTTTTAAGTATGGTATCAAGGGGCTTCTGCCCTTAGCAATATCTACGGGAATATTGATCCTAATGCTAATCCGTTTAATGGGAAATGTTAGCGAAAGATTCGAAATAACAGAAAAAAAGATCAATACAAATCAGGAGACCGAAGGAATTTTCAACAAGGCCATAGTTCTAACAGAAGACACCTACAAGAATTACAAGATTCTGGCCGACATATTATACAACAACAACTATTGCGAAACCCCAAAAGACGCATTATTCATATCACAAATTCTATCCGAAAGGCTTAAGGAAGAAAGGCTTCCCTACCTGTATGCTCTTAACAAGAGAAAATATGGATACGTTTCAGCAAAAATGGCTGCCGACAGTTGTGCCTTAACTTCCGCCCTAACTAACTCGAATAGAGATCTTGGTTTGACAGACAGCATTTTTGAATATAAACCGAGTTCTATATACAAAGGTTCGTCGAAAATAACAGTAAGCATTACCGACAACCAGAAAGAACCGATGAGCGACGTTTTTGTACGACTACAATTGTACTACAGGGATTCAACGAATAATGCCGACACCATAACGCTAGGATACAAAAAAACAGACTCGAAAGGGCTTGTCAGCTTCGAAGGACTAGACAATTCGGTATCATACAGCGTATTACCAATAAAAGAAGGCTTCGAATTTGGGAATTCAAAAGGTGGCAAATTCAATTCAAAGGACGAACTGACATATAACTTCTCGGGAGAAGAACATCTTATTCCTATGTTTGGAAATAAAACCCTGTCGAAAATGAAAAGCGACGGGCTCATACTGGTACGGTCGCCCGAAGAATACAAAGCCGAGGTAATAAAATGGTTTATTATACTGCTGCTGGGATGGTGGATAGTAGCTCTTTTCTCAAGAATCAGGGCAAAAAAACTTGACGGAGTACTCATAGCATCGGGCATGTTCCTTACCGGACTATGCGTTATTATGATGTATTCGCTTTCGGATCCGCTCAACGATGAGATGAAAGGTACGATCATGGCTATAGGTGTAATTATCGGACTTGCAATCATTCTACTACTTCAATTTGTTGACTTTATAAAACTATACCAAAACAAAAACTTTGACATCCCGATGCGCTTTTTCTGCTGGCTATTTGAGCCGTTCAGACAAAAAATAACACCTTTGGCAGAAACAATGAAAGGCAATTCAGGCGCATTGAAAAAATTGTGGGCGCTTATGCTCGTGGTTATTTCTCTACCAACATTGCTGCTTGACCTATTGCAAATAACACGATTAAGCGGAGCCATTGAAAGATTTTCGAAAAAACTACCCAAAGGCTTTGGATGGCTTATGCTTGCAGTATTCATAACAGCCCTACTATGGACGCCACTTGGAAGGGAAATCGGCGGCATGAAAGTCAACATCAACTTAGCTGGCATAGTTTTCCAACCCAGCGAAATAGCAAAATACCTGATTCTGTTCTTCATAGCAGCATTTTTCACACAATATGCAGACACAATAATAGAATATTCAAAACCCGACAAATTGAGACTTATCAAGCAAAAGGTAAAAACGCTCATCTGGGTAATATTGGGACTACTTATTATAATGGCAATGTACATAAGCCTTGGCGACATGGGTCCTGGACTTGTCATTACTCTCACATTCATAATTTTGTATTCGCTCATAAAATCGAAAGTCAACCTTGAAAACCTAGACGAAGATAAAAAGTGGCAACGTATTTTCACATGCGACTTTGCCATGCTTATATATGGCGTAGCTACATTTGTAGGTGCAATAATTGCAGGACAAATGCTGGGCAATGCTTTGATTTTTGGTCTTGCATGGTTTGTTGTATGGGTTCTTATCGGCTACTTCGTGCTTAACAAGCAATTGTTTGAGTCGCCAATGCTTATGAATGCAATAATATTTATCTTCATATTTGGCGGCACAATTATGAGCGGAATTCCGTTCCTAAAAGACAGCGAAACCGTAGAAAGATTCGAGTCAAGAACCCACATGTGTGTAAATACATGGGGAGACTTGGACATTGAGAATAAAGGCGAAAATGCCGACCCTGTATCAAACATTCAGGTAGCAAGCGGACTGTGGGGTCTTGCAACCGGAGGATTCAGCGGACAAGGACTTGCCAATGGAAAGCCGACATATATACCAGCATACCATACCGACATGATATTGTCGAGCATAGGAGAACAACTCGGCTGGATTGGACTGCTAGGTGTAGTCCTTGTACTTTTTGTCCTATTGCGCAGAATTCTTATAACTGGATACAAAACTGGGCATCCATTTGCATTTTATATATGCCTCGGTATTGCGGTTGTCACTGGAGTGCAGTTCTTTATAATAGCACTCGGCAGTTCCGGAATGATACCACTTACCGGCGTAACTGTTCCATTCCTCAGCTACGGCCGTGTAAGTATGATTCTTAACATGACGGCTTTCGGCATTGTATTAAGCCTGGGCAGAAACGCCTACAAGGAAAACAAGCAGACTGTAAACGAAGCTATGGTAAGAAAAAATGTAGAGCAGTATGCCTATCCTATAGCTTTCGTAACCCTGATTTTCGTAGTTCTTGCGGCCTTCCTGCTGTCAGTATGGAACTACTATCAAGTTATTAATCGCGACAATACAATTATCCACAGAGCCTACGTACTTAACAACAACGGACTTCCTCTCGTTGAATACAATCCCCGTATAGCCTTGTTGACCCAAAATATGACTGCAGGAAGAATATACGACAGAAACGGCATCTTGCTGGCTACAAGCAATAAGGCAGACTTAAGCGACACGTCAAAGTATTATAAAACATTTGAAGTACTTGGCCTGAATTCCCAAGTGGATGAAATGCGAAAACGGGAACTTAAACGTTACTACCCGTTGGGCGAACAAACATTCTTTATGGTAGGCGACATTAATGAAAACTTATTTCCTTCATACAACGAAAAATACCCTGTAGGATATATGGCTGATATTCAACATCTGTCACTACTACGAGGATACGACAATATATTAAGGGATGATTACGGAAAAGATGTGAAAGTACAGCTGAAATCAAACAAGTTTAAAGACAACAAATACCTTGACCCAATATGTACGTCAGAAACTCAGACGATTAGAGACTACAGTTTCTTAATTGAATATCTGAAAGAAGGTATAAATGGAGACAAGTTAAAGCAGCACAATGCAGAAGTCGATAATGGTGCCTATGATTTATACCTTACAATTGATGCTAAAATGCAAGTCGAAATTCAGAACAAAATAAAGGAACACATAGAGAAAAATGAAAAACTCAAAAACAATAACCTGCTCAGAGTTTCTGTAGTAGTACTTGATGCAAAAAATGGAGACCTGCTAACCTCGGCGAACTATCCGTTGCCCGACTATGCCAGACTTCATGAAGAAGGCGACAGGACCTATTACGACAATGGAGTTTCTTCCGACTGGCATAGCTACACCGACAGAGATCTTGGCACGACAAGCCCAACGCCTCCAGGTTCTACAGCAAAAATAATGTCGGCTATGGCTGGATTGAACAAAGACATAAATAATAAAACAAAAGAATATTATATATACCATAAAAATATCATAGATATAAAATTCGGAGAGCCAGAAGGTACTGTAAATATGGAAAGAGCAATTAAAGGGTCATCTAACTGTTATTTCATTCATTTAGTCAACGACCAAGAATTAATGTCATCGTATTTAAGTCCGATATATCAAAAAGTTGGTGCAGAAATATATCCGATAGTCCCATATTATTACACAATGAAAACAGATTCTTCATGGCGAAAATCATTCGAAAAGAAAATTGCAGAAACAGAAGTAATTGCATACAGACGATACAAAAATTTCATGAAAAATCCGTCAAAAGAAAGCATGAAAAAAAAGCGGGAATGGGAAATAGCATGGGGACAAGGTGACCTAAAAGCAACTCCACTGAATATGGCAAGAGTTGCATCTGCAGTAATAAATAAGGGGAAAATGCCATATACACAATATATATTGAACAAAAATTTATCAGACAAGAAACTTCGCAACGATGGTTCCGAACAATTGACAGGTAATTCAGAAGCCAACGTACTTAAAAGTTTTATGAAAGTTGAGTCAAACAATAGAACAGAATTTAAAAATACACCATACATTGGCGGCAAGAGCGGAACTCCAGAACGAGAATACAAAAGATCTGATTCTAAAACAATTAAAATTAACGATGGATGGTATGTATTTTTTATAGACAATGGGGACAAAAAACATTCTTTAGCTGTTGCAGTAAGAATGGAACGCCTAATAAAAGGAATGTCAAGAGATGCCGTAACATTGGCTAAGGAAATAATTAGTGTTATAGGAGACTTGGGATATATTTACAACTATAAAAAGAACAACAAATAAAAAGCGCGCTACACCATAACGCAAATTAAAATGTTATTTGGAAACTGCCATTAGAAAATTTAATTGCAAATTTTTGTAGACGACTTACAAGTACAATTTTACATATTAACCGACTGGTATTATTGGTGTTAATGTTTTCTGCATACAGGACGTACAGTCAATCCCAGATACCTATTGCCACAATTCATACGGACATTACTGTAACAGCCTTCAAAATACCATGCTAAGTTTGTATTTTTTGAACCTGTACTAAACCAGTACAAGCAATATTTACCTGCATAATCACGGTTTGTTTCCAAACGATTACCTGCAGCAGGCAAAAAAATACTTTTTCCGTTTTTAGACACCTTATAACCATTTGTATTGCCAATCCTTGTCCATACCCATGTACACTCATTTTTCAGTTCCTCAAAATCACTTTTTGTCGGCATGTGCCAACCTCCACCCCAAGAGTACGAAGCTGCATCTGCATGTAACGGTAATGTTGTCGGATTACTATAATAAGCGTATGTATCACTGGTATAATTGTATTTATATGTTGTTTCTCCCCATGCAAAATAATAGCCATATTCTTCGGGACTGGATGCCCCTACATTGCATTTTGCCCAAAGCGTACCGCTTGGCAATCCCAAATCCACATACTCATGACCATTAATCTTGTTGGTTGCAGTACGCTGGGGCGCAGTTTGATTGGAAGAACTTTGCGATGTCCCAGTATTATAACGTTGTGCCTGTTGCTGTTGCAAAATTTCTTCTTTAAGATTTTGCTCTTTAATCAACTGTTCCTGTAATTCCTTTTCAAGACGTTCTCGCTCTTCCTGCAATTCCCGTTCATGGCGGTCACGTTCTTCCTGCAATTCCTGTTCATGACGCTCTCGTTCTTCATGCAATTCCCGTTCATGACGTTCAAGGCTCTGTCGTTCCCTATCAAGGCGACTCTCATCCTGCTGCGGCTCATGTGTTTCCTTTGTGGACACACTGCTATTTCTAACACCAACTAAACCACTAAAATAATCCCAATTAAACCATACTACAGCAGCGAAAATTCCCAAAATAATCAGAATAATGAAAACTGCTATACCACAACCACCTTTCTTTTTCGATTTTTTTGCAGCAATCTTAGTTCTTGCATAATTTTTATTATTATCCACAACAGTCTCTACGTTCCGTATGTTTACTACAGGAGCAGAACCGAAAGTTTTCAATGGTGGGCGCATTTGAGGGTCTTTTGCAAGATATGGAGTCAAAAAAGTACGCCATGAAGATGGCAGTCCACTCAAATCCAATGGTTTTGACACAATACTTACTTGCATGTCGAATGAACTGTCACAAAAACTATATGGTTTTTCACCAGTAATTAGATGTACGAAAGTAACGGCCAACGAATAAATATCACTGCGATAGTCAATATGCTTACTGTCACGAACTTGCTCTGGACTCATGTAAAGCAGTGTTCCCATGACCTGCCCCGTTGATGTCGCGCTAATGCTACTGCGAACCTTAGCTATACCAAAATCCATGAGCTTTACATTTCCTTGTGTGTCAATGAATATATTTGCCGGCTTTATATCGCGATGCACAATTCCAAGCGAATGGGTAAGCCTGAGTGCCGACACCAACTGGTTCCACCACTTTTCGAGGTAGGCATTAGAAAAACGCTGGCCTCGTTTAAGCATTGCAGCAAGATCGCAACCTTCAAGATACTCCTGCACTATTGCAGGACGTCCATCGATTTTGCCATAGTCATATACTTTCCTGATGTATTGATTGTTAAGTTTAACCGTTACCATCGCCTCTGTCAGAAACCGCGACTTAACATTCTCATCATAACACATATTGGGCAACAATATCTTTATTGCTGCCTTTGCACCTACATTGTTTTCGGCATACCACACTTCAGCCATACCGCCCACACCAAGCTGACGCTTTAGGGTATAGCCACTAATAATTTTACCAACAAGATCCATAAACCTCTATATCGCTTTTGCAACAATCAACCGCAAATCAAAGTTGCCAAACAAAACAGGAGTCTGCTTAGTATTCGGCCTTGACGACGCATAATTCACAACTTTCTGGTATACATAGTAGAACAGTTCCTGAATAGTAACATATTCATTCTTATCCTTGTTTGCTCTTCCCTTTAAGCCTTCTATTAGATAATATGTAAAAAGACCATGTCCTATATCCGACGATTCCATTGAAGTTTCATTATCCTTGCACGACATCATTACCGCAATATTTATTTTCGAGCTCGACGATGTACTGGAACTGGATGCACGACTAGAATTAGCCTTGATACTACCAGAGAAACACGCATCGGCAAAAATAAGCTTTGTTTTACATTTGGCATATCTGAAAATTTCTTTCAGTTCACTAAAATACAACAAATTACTGCCATAACTATTAGCATCGTATGGCATAAAGGATCCGCTATTGCCATGACCGGAAAAATAAAATATCACCCTGTCGTTGGCTCCAGCTTTCGAAAATAGTGCCTTCGACTTCGAAATAATATTCTGCTTGGTCGCATTAGCATCTGTCAACAAACATATATTGGACGATGGGACACTTCCACCCTCGCGAGATTTCAAGAAATTATAAAAAGCATACGCATCCGAAATCGTATATTGCAAATCGCCATTGTTCTTTGTAAAGTTTTTGTAATCACCAATAGCCACAACTACAGCATACGTCTTGTCGTATGCTGTAGCTCTATACGAAACACTTGCTATTACAACAAGTGCCAATATTATATTTCTTATTCTCACAATACAATATTTTTACTTGCCTTCTGTTTTTTTATGTTCGGCTTGCTTGCTTACAACAGATTCTCTAAATTTTTTAAAATTTTCATTACTCAAATATTCTTCACAGTACTTTAGCGCAGTCGCATCATTTTTATCATCACATTTGATGTATGCTTTAACTTCTTTTATATGAGAATCTATCAATTCAGATTTTTTCTTATCAAAATTATCTTTAATTTTATCAAAGTCATTAAGAAGCTCGATATAGTCTTGGCATTTTAAGGATTTACCACATTTTTCAAAACAAACTGAATCTTTATCACAATAAATATCCACAACTGCATCCTTAAATATTTTATAATCTGCATTTTGAAGATATTTAGTACAAGCATTCAAAGCAGAATCCGATTTCGCAGAATAACAACCTTTCAACGCCTCTATTTCCGACTTGTATTTTTCATATTTAGGATTTTTAGCAAGAGTATCACATGCTTCTGCATCAATGCATTTCTCCTTTAGTACATTTTCAATAGTATCATTCTCCTGAGAATCTTTTGGAGCTTCATTTTCAGGCTTATTTGGTTCATCAGTATTAGCAGACTCATTCGTCGATGCAGACTCTTCTGCCGGCTTACTAATATAATACCTGATTAACATTGTAGCACCAAATGCCAACAAACAAATTATCACAAGAGATATAACGATCTTCTTTGTTGAAGACTTTTTTTGTTCATTTTGAACAACTGCCTTAGATTCCGGCTTAGGTACATTTGTATTTGGAACCTGTTGCTGTGAAGAAGCCATACCTACTGCCGCTGGCTTTACATTGTCTACTGGCTTGGATTCCTCTTCGATTGAATAACCTAGCTCCTCTTCCTCCTGCTCCTTCATGTATGCATCATAGTCATCTTTTATAGCGGCAAAAGATGTCCACTCCAACTCTTCGTTTTTGCCGTATGCAAAAGCATCAGCCTCCTCAATCTCAACTATGATTGCAGTATTATTGTCCTTGGAATTCTCATTACACTGCTTTTTCAGTATTTCACACTTTTCCTCAAAAGTCTTGTTCTCGTCCGAAAACAAATTCACCAATTCCAAATCGCCCCAACCTTCTACTACACCATCAGAACATAGCAGGAAGACATCACCAGCTTTCAGCTCATCAATCTTTACAATTGAAGCGCCCACTGGTTTTCCTTCCTTTCTAGCAATGATAGCCTTTGATATTCTGTTGGACATTGGATGAAAACGTCCGCCTTCGCAGGTAATCTCATGTGTACGCATCAGTTCACCTACAAGCGAATGATCCCATGTATGCCACAATTTTTTTTCCGACGGACGGAACATATATATCCTACTGTCACCGATATGTGCAGCATACCATACATCAGGAGTGATGAATATACCAGTGAAAGTTGTTCCCATTTTTTCCAGTTCCGGCTCTGTTTCCAGAAGCTTGTTCATGTTTATCTGAACATTGTCGAGCTGCTTCTGAATTTCCACCTTGCCGATATTCTCAGGCTTAACAAAAGCCTTAAGCATAGCATCAACTACAAACGAACTGGCACGCTCGCCGGAAACATGTCCGCCCATACCATCGCATACCGTAATTAACGCTTCATTTAAACCTAAACAATCCTCATTATTTGAGCGTTTCCCTATTTGAGAAAATTTCTGTATTTTCATTTTATATTAGCTAATTGTTAAATCTTCATTATTTGAACTGCCAGTAATTGAGACTTTAAAAATGGTTTCTCCCAACACAAACTCATCGCCGTCGCACAAATACACTTCCTCGTCACTTTCAAGTTTTTGCCCCTGATACTTAACTCCATTTTTACTACCCAAGTCTTTAAGAGTAAAACCTACAGGTTTTCTTCTTATTCCAACATGCTTACGGCTCATTTTCATATCCTGGGTATCTATCTCAATATCTGCCCTATGTTCGGGACTTCCATTATTTTTACGACCTATGGTATAGTAGTCGGATGACAACTCGAAAGTTTGTGGTCGCGTGAGATTGCTTGGACGCACTTCGAGTACTATGTTAACAGTACTAACAGGAGATCCTATCTCTGTCTTATCCGACTGAAATTTCGACCTCAACGATTCATTTATCCTTACCGGCAACACTTGCCCGCATGTAGAGCACATACATTTCTGCACTGTCCCCAACATGTCCTCAGTTACAATTATAGGTGACTTGCCAGAACATTTTGGACAAGTCACCGCTAGTTTTATGGATTTTCCCATGGTACTATATTTCAGATTTAAATGTAGTCGTCCATATCAATATTGTTATCAATAGGAATGTCACTTTCAAAGTCAGACATTGCCATACCGTCAATATCAGGATTTGGATCGCAATCTAGTTCGAAAGCATGACCTTCGTTTACTTCAATATTATAGCCGTCATCGTTCACCACTTCCATTCCATTAACATCTATAATATTATCTGCTAATATTTTGCCTTCATCAGTAATAGTAGGATCGATAATAACTGCATCTATTTTTCCATCCAGATCCGTATCGATAGCATAGTCGGCAATACCATTATCGTTTATATCAATAACGGATATGTCATTCACGCCATCACCATCTACATCAATGTTCATGTAAACATTATTCTCATCTACATACAAAGGTTCTTCCACAGGCTCTGGCTCTATAGGATCAACTGGATCTGTAGGCTCAACCTGCGGTGTTTGTCCTTCTGCGATATTGCCATATCCAGGATCATTATTCGAGTTGTTAATATCATCATTCTGGACTGTATGGTTCACCGAAGCCCAATATTCATCCTTCTCTTCGGCAGTCATATTGTCCCATTCATCCTTATAGTATGTTCCATATTCCTGTCCATGCCATGTAAATATTCCACCAGGACCTACTTCTGCACGGGCAGCAGCAAAAGCTTCCGAAAAACTCATCGAATCGTCTACACCTGTCGCTACAGACAAGTCGGTAGGTTCAATATTTTCATGCGGCTCTGGCTCCGGTATCAGTTCATCCTCTATTTTTTCATGCGGATCTGGTTCCTGTACCGATTCATCTTCTATTTTTTCTTCCGGGTCTGGTTCCGGCTCATATTCTTCAGACAACTTGTCAGTAGTTAAGCTTGCAGAAGCTTTAAACTCTTCCTGTTCTTCTGGAGAAAGTTCATTCCACTCATCCACATAATATGTAGCGTAAGTATTACCATTCCATACAAACATACCGCCAGGACCTACTTCTTCACGAGCTGCATTAAACGCTTCCTCGTAAGACATAGAATCATCAACATTCTCAGCAACCTCCAATTCGTGTCCTCCATACAATATTGGATTTTCCAGAATTTCCCTATCGTCTCCCATAAAATCAGACTCGTCTACACCTACATCCTTTGAATTGCTATGTTCCGCTGCAAACATCTTAGTAGGAATAATTGCAGCAGCAGCAACACCAGCCACACCAGCAGCCGCAAAACCTGCAAACTTCATCTTATTGCTTTTCTTTTCTGTCCGTTCTTCTGATTTTGTTTCTGTAGCCATCGTATCCGTAGCACGCGAGTCATCTAACATTGTCTCAGTAGTACGCGGATTATTAACCATTGTAGAATCATTGTTGGTCACTACAGTTCTATCCGACTGATTTGAATCAAAAATAGTTTCGTCATTCATAACTTTATCTTTATTAATTTTAATAATATACATATATAATAATAAGGGCAAAAATAACATTTATATAAATAAACACTAACTACTTTATGTCTTAAATAAATGTTAAAACGAAAAATGTATTCCAAGCAAATTAGATAAACTTTGACAACTGAATAAACTATCCACCATAATCCAATTGATAATCAACACTATAAACTTAGTTAAAAGAATTACAAGTATAGATTTATACAAAAAATAAGCAAACTCACACCGCAGACAACTAAGAACACTAACATTTTGCTTATCAACAAAATACAACTAACTTAACAAAATTTTAAGAAATACTGGAAAGATTATTTACGTAACTTTGTAAACAAAAAAATGAAACTAATATTAGCGTCAATAGCTGCCGTATTAATAATTTCAACGGTTATCTACAGAAACAACAACGACAATTATTCCCCTAACGATGACACATACCGTACACAGGTAAAAACCGATTTCGAAGCGCGGAAACAACTTGCAGCAGGCAGAAGCAAGGAACTTTTTTCGGTTTTCGACAACAACCTTAGCACAGAGGAACGCGAAGCCCTCGAATTTCTTTACGCATACATGCCATACAGCGACCTCGCCGACTACGATGGAGACTTCTTTCTAAGCCAAGTAAAATATGCATTCAAAGCTCGCGATTTCTTTCTTTGGGGGAAAAGCGTGCCAGAAGACATTTTCCGTCATTTCGTACTGGTATACCGCGTCAACAACGAAAACCTAGACACAGCAAGAATGTTCATTTTCAACGAGATAAAAGACCGTATCAAGGATATGTCAATGTACGATGCAGCTCTCGAAGTAAACCACTGGTGTCACGAAAAAGTTTGCTACAGGGCTTCCGACGCCCGTACATCGTCGCCATTAGCAAGCATACGCACGGCATTCGGACGATGTGGCGAAGAATCAACTTTCACTGTGACAGCACTGCGCGCAGTTGGAATTCCTGCAAGACAATGCTACACTCCACGCTGGGCTCACACCGACGACAACCACGCCTGGGTGGAAGTGTGGGTCGATGGCAAATGGTACTTCCTAGGGGCTTGTGAACCCGATGCAAAACTCGATATGGGCTGGTTTGCTGCGCCATCTACACGCTGCATGATGGTTCACTCAAATGCTTTCGGCAAATACAATGGCGACGAAGAAGTAAACCATCGCGGAGAACTGTTCTCGAAGATAAATATGCTTCCCAACTACACAGAAACCAAGAAGATAACGGTAACAGTTGTTGACAAAACCGGCAAAAACATCAAAGATGCCACGGTGCAATTCAAACTCTACAACTACGCAGAATTTTACCCAATCGCCACTGGCCAAACCGATGAAAACGGCAACGCAAGCCTAACTACAGGACTAGGAGACCTTCTTGTATGGGCTAGCAAAGACGGTTTTTACGATTATGCCAAGATTGACGTAAGGCAATCTGACAAAATAACACTAACTCTGGATCACAGACCAGGCAGCGAATACGAAGAAAACTTTGACATTGTTCCGCCTATAGGAAAACCTGTAATCACCAACGTAACACCAGACGAATCAGACAAAAACAACAGACGGCTTTCGTATGAAGATTCAATAAGAAACGCCTACCTCAAAACATTCCCGACAGATGAAGAAATTGCCAAAATATCAAATGGGAATCTTACTGCAGACCAAATAAAAGAAACCATAAAGAAAAGCGAAGGCAACTACAAGGAAATAATTTCATTCCTTAACGATCATTCCGAGAAAAACAAAGACCTTTTCCTTTATGAATTTATAAAATCGTTATCGGACAAGGATTTGCGCGACATTGAAGCAAAAACTTTAAACCAGCACATTGTTGAATACGATCAAAAATTTCCTGCAGACGTATTTATCAAAGGTATTCTTCCTGCACGCATCGAAATGGAAATGATACGGCCATGGAGACAATTCCTAAACGAAAAGATTGTAGGTATTCTTGGCAATGCCCCCTCCTATTCCGACATTATGGAATGGACAAAGGACAACATCAAAACCGACAAGGAAGGCAACTATTTCAATTGTCCGATTTCGCCACGCGGAGTCTTTGAACTTCGTCACGCCGACAACCGCTCACGCGACATATTCTTCGTTGCAGCCTGCCGTTCAGTGAACATTCCTGCCTACATCGACAACGCCACACGCCAGATTTTTGTTTACGAAAACGACAAATGGAACATTGTTTCGCTCGAAGACGAAAAACCTGCCGCAAAAACAGGGAAACTGATCCTGAAATACAATGGCAGCAAGGATTCAAAGCCTCAATACTGGACACACTTCACAATTGCAAAGTTTGAAAATGGCGACTTCACGACCTTCGACTACGAAGACGACCCGCGAGTTGCAGAATTCCCCATTACTCTTGACCTCGAAGAAGGCTACTACATGCTTTCCACAGGCAACAGATACAGCGACGGCGAAGTATTGTCACACCTTGAGTTCTTCAATATAAAACAAGACGAAACAACAGAGCGAGAAGTAAAAATCCGTCCATTAGTCCCTCGCGAAAAGGAATTCTATGGGAACATTTCAAACGACACAAAAATTGAAGTCGATGGTAAGACATTAAACATAAAGGACTTGGCAAAGAAGAAACCGCTAGTACTTTGCTTCATCGATCCTAACAGAGAACCGACGAAGCACACATTGAAAGAATTTGGGATCATGCGCGAATCATACGAAAAATGGAACGGCAACATAATTATGGTAATTCCACCAGACAAACTTACCGAACCTTTCTCTGCCAAAGAGTGGAATCTTCCAAAGCAGACAATCGTAACCACAGATACAAAAGGTCTTATGGAAAAGATTCTCTCCGACACCAAGCAACAATACAACGACAATCCTCCGCTCATATTCATAGTTGACACAAAAGGAAAAATAACTTTCCGCTCCGACGGCTATAGAATCGGAACAGCAGAACTGATATACAAAAACATCAGCAAATAATGAGGTTTTTACTAAAAATAAAACTTTTCTATTTTTTTCTTTAACCATAAAATAAAAAGCATTATTTTTAACCGATTTTTGCAGAGGCTCATTTTTGATGAAACGGATATACTTTCTAATATCAATTTTAATCATTGCAATTATGCTGCAATGCGAGCCTTTATTTGCTCAATATGAGTTCATCGAAAACAAAGGACAGTGGCACGAAAATGTGAAGTTCAAGATGGAACTCAACGATGGCGCACTTTTCGTCGAGGACAAAGGTTTCACTTTCAACATTACCGACATCAAAATGGGACACCACTCCCACGCCCACGACGAGTACGAATGGCATGACGAAAATGCTGTAGGCCGTGGACATGCATACAAAGTGGTCTTCCGCAACGCAAAAACGCCAAATGATATAACTAGCAACCACGCCACAAGCGACTACTGCAACTACTTCATAGGCAACGACGAATCGAAATGGGCATCGAATGTGAAAAAATTCCGTGAGGTGGAATGCTCTGGCATCTACAACAACATCGACATACGCTATTCATCAGATGACAGAGGCATGAAGTACGACTTTGTAGTGCATCCGGGCGGAAACTACAAGGACATACAGCTCGAGTACATTGGTACAGATGGCATCGAAGTAAAAGACGGCGTTCTGATTGCCCACACTACCATACGCGACATCATGGAATACACTCCAAAGGTGTACCAAATCATAAACGGCGATACCATAAACATCAGTTGCGAATATATATTGCGCAAAAACATTGTTGGCTACAAGATTTCGGAAAGCTACGACAAAAACTACGACCTTGTAATCGACCCATCTCTGGTATTCTCCACCTACACAGGTTCAACTGGTGACAACTGGGGCTTTACCGCCACATTCGACTACAACGACAATGTATTCTCGGGCGGAATTGTGTTTTCAACGGGCTACCCCACCTCCACTGGCGCATATCAGGTCAACTACGCTGGCGGAACTCCATGGGCCGACAACGCCACAAGCTACCTCGAAGGTTGCGACATAGGCATCATAAAGTACAACTCTGACGGCACAAGCCGAATCTACGCAACCTACCTCGGTGGACACAACGGTCAGGAAATGCCTCATAGCCTAGTCGCTACAGAAAGCAACCAGCTTGTCATAATGGGAACCACAGGTTCGCCCGACTTCCCGACCACGGCAAACGCCTACGACCGATCATTCAACGGCGGAACAAGCGTAACCTACGACAATGTCATAGGTTTCCACGGTGGCGTTGACATTTTTGTTTCCAAACTTTCGGAAGACGGTTCACAACTACTTGGAAGCACCTACATAGGAGGTACTGGCAACGATGGTCTGAACTTCAAGGCATCCTACACTCAACCCGACCCGAACACTGGCATCAACTATGTTGAAATGCACGGCAACGACTCGCTATACTACAATTATGGTGATGGAGCCCGCGGTGAAGTTGTTGTAAGCAACAAATCATACATTTATGTTGGAACTAACACTTTCTCATCCGATTTTCCACAAGGCATAAACGAAGGTTTCCAGCCAACGCATGGCGGTGGCCAGGACGGCGTGGTATTCGCACTTAGCCCCGACCTTTCACAACTTGCATGGAGTTCGTACATTGGCGGTTCGCAAGATGATGCAATATTCAGCGTCTCGCTCGACAACGAAGAAAATGTATTTGTGACTGGCGGAACAACATCATCAAACTTCCCAACAACCGCAAATGCTTATAACCAAACCTTTAATGGTGGAAGTACCGACGCTTTTGTCGCAAAGATAGCCCACAACGGAACTTTCCTGCTGACATCTACCTTCTTCGGTTCGTCCGCCTACGACAACGCCTACTTCGTTCGCACCGACCGCAACGACAAGGTTTATATCTGCGGACAAACGAAATGCGGAGGAACAACTCTGGTGCAAAATGCTGGATACTATGTCGCAAATAGCGGACAGTTCATCACAAAATTCAACAACGACCTTACCAACGTTGAATGGTCAACCCAGTTTGGCACAAACACCGGCAAGCCAAACATTTCGATAACTGCCTTTGCCGTTGATGTTTGCAACAGAGTTTACCTTTCGGGATGGGGACGCGAATGGCCGTTCAACTACTACGATGCACAGGCGCACTACTACACCTGGGATCAGGAATTTGGCACAAAGAATATGCAGGTTACGCCAGATGCAATTCAGGACACGACCGATGGCATGGACTTCTATGTGCTTGTTCTTAACGAAGATGTAAGCGCACTCGAATATGCAACATTCTTTGGCGAACTGCGTTACACAAGCTGTGGTGCATCTGGTCGCGACCATGTAGATGGCGGTACTAGCCGTTTCGACAAGAAAGGACATATAATACAGTCGGTATGCGCAAGCTGCGGTGGCTGCCAAATGTTTCCGACAAGTCCATCTGATGTATGGTCAACATCCAACAACTCGACAAACTGCAACAATGCGGTATTCAAAATCAGAATAATAGAAAACCTTGCTGAAGCAAACTTCAACCCAGTGCCTGTAGGTTGCGCTCCATACAATGTGCAATTTGAAAATACCTCGCAGGGAACATCCTTCCTTTGGAATTTCGGAGACGGCACTACATCCACGCAGACAAACCCATCGCACACCTACACCGAAGGTGGTACGTTTACAGTAACATTAATCGCCAGCGACCCTGCAAGTTGCAACCGCACCGACACCATAAGGCGCATGGTGACTGTGGTTTCGCCAAGTCCATCAACTCTTGCCGACATAACAAGCTGTCCAGGCGAAAGTGTAATCATCGGCCCAGAAACCGACTACCCAGAAGGCACTACATTCGAATGGATACAGGGAAGCGGGTTCAGCAACCAATATGCACAAAACCCAAGTGTGACACCAACTCATACAACCACTTACACACTTGTTGCCCATGGAGTTTGCAACGACACTGTAACTCAGACCGTCAATGTCATAATTCCAGATGTAGGACTTACCACCTCGAATGACACTACCATCTGCCCGGGCGGAACTGCCACACTGCAAGTTTTCCCGACAGGCAATGCCGTAGCTTGGGAATGGTCTGCCGATCCTAACTTCTCATCAATATTCTCGACAGAGCAAATTGTTGATGTTTCTCCAGAAAACAGCCTTACCTATTATGTCAGGGTTCGCGAATCAGAATGTAACACCTACGCAACAGGTCAGGTAAGAGTAACGATACATAGGTTCAACTACAGCCTCACGCCATCTCATATCATCTGCCCGAATGCACAGGTGCAACTTACTGTTACCAACAACAGTAGCGACCAGCTCTCCTACCAATGGCAAGGCGCAGGAATCGTAAGTGGCGGAAACACAAACTCGCCAACCGTAGCCCCAACGTCTGCAACAACATATACCGTCACAATTACCAACCAGATGGGCTGTACAACCACTGACCAAGTTGAGGTTACAATAGACTTCATAACCAGCAGCATAGGCACTACAACCCACAACATTTGTCACGGATATTGCGAAGGAACAGCAGAAGTCATTGCTAACGGAATTGAACCGTATTCATACAACTGGAGCAATGGACAGTCAGCACAAATAGCAACAGAACTATGTGCAGGAAGCTACACCGTAACTGTTACCGATGGAAACTCATGTACCACGACAAATACGGTCACAATTTCAGAACCTACGGCGATAACAATTAATTTTACAAACATACAGGAACCTATCTGCGATGGAATTGGCTATGGTTCGGCAACAGCAAATGTTTCGGGCGGAACTCCTGGCTATTCGTACCAGTGGGACATCAACGACTACACAACAGCCACCAACAACGAATGCTTGGTTGGCGCAAATACCGTCACCGTTACCGACCAGAACGGCTGTACAGCATCCAGCACAATAGAAATGCCAGCACCTGGAACTTTGACATCGCAGACAGAATCGGTAACACACATATCGTGCAACGGTTTCTGCGACGGAGCAATAAGCATTTCGGCAAGCGGAGGTTCCACACCATATACATACAACTGGTCTAACGGTGAACATGGAACCGAAATTCATGGGCTTTGCGCAGGCAGATACACAATAACAATTGTTGATGCCGACAACTGCGTATCGCATCAGTTTGCCAACATCACCGAACCAGATGTTCTGCAAACCTACATTCAGGAAACAAACCCGATACTCTGCTACGGAGGCTCATCAACAATCAATTCATATACATACGGAGGTACTATCCCCTACACCATAGTATGGTCAACTGGAGAAACACAAAATACACAGATACAAGTCCCTGCTGGAACCTATTCGGTAATTGCAACCGACAACCACGGTTGCACCGCCGAAGCAACCATAACAATATCACAGCCCGATGAACTTCGGATTTCCAGCAGTATTGCCGACCAGCTATGCGACAACAACTGCAACGGAAAAATTGAAACCACTGTCATAGGAGGTATCCAACCATACCAATACAGATGGTCTAATTCAGAAAGAACAAGCTATATAGAGAATATCTGTCACGGAGACTATTCGCTGACAGTAACCGATGCAAACAGTTGCCAACTTTATGAAGATTATTCAATTACCAACTTGGGATATGTTCCCGCACTTGACGCAACAATAAGTTCAAATGTAATATACCGAGGAGAATACGTCAGACTGGCAGCCATAACGGAGACCAACGGAAGTTTCGAATGGGACAACACAATAATACTCGACAACTATAGGATAGCGACACCAATTGCCCACCCAACGGAGAACACACTATTCACCGTTATATTCCACGACGGCAACAACTGCATAGCCATCGACACAGTATCTGTAATTGTAAAAGATGTTATTTGCGGAGACCCGTACATATTCGTACCTAATGCCTTCACGCCCAACGGCGATGGCAACAACGACTACTTCAGACCCTTCTATCCCGATGCCATTGTAACCGAATTGTATTTTGCCGTCTACGACCGCTGGGGCGCCATAGTTTACGAAACCGACAACATTCGCGCCGATGGCTGGAACGGAACATACAAAGGCAAACTACTTGCGCCCGATGTGTATGTCTTCTGGCTGAAAGCCAAATGTATAAATGGTGAAGAATACGAACATCGCGGCAATGTGACATTAATCAGGTAAAAGCATGGAAGAAATAATATATACAATAAATTCTTACGTCTGGAGCGCACCACTTGTTATATTGTGCTTGGCTGCAGGACTTTACTTTTCCTTTGGAACAAAATTCGTTCAGGTAAGACGCTTCGGAGAAATGGTAAAACTGCTTTTTTCCACCGACAAGACACAAAAGACAGGAATTTCATCGTTTCAGGCATTTGCGATGGCATTGTCGGGACGAGTAGGAACAGGAAATATTGTAGGCGTAGCAACGGCAATAGGTTATGGTGGTCCGGGGGCAATAGTATGGATGTGGATAATTGCCTTCCTCGGTGCAGGTTCCGCATTTGCAGAAGCAACGCTTGCACAGGTTTACAAGGATGAGCACAACGGACAATTCCGCGGAGGACCATCGTACTACATCGAAAAAGGACTGAAATGCAAGTGGCTGGCAATCATCTTCGCTGTATGCTCGGTACTTGCCTGCGGATTTTTACTTCCTCCTATACATTCAAACGGCATTTCGACGGCATTTTCCAACGCTTTCGGCATCAACACTATGTATGTCGGAATTATTGTCGCAATACTTATAGGACTCGTAATCATCGGCGGAGTAAAACGAATTGCAAACGTAGCGCAGATAGTTGCACCACTGATGGCTGTGATTTATATAATCCTATCAATTGTCGTCCTGATTTGCAACGCAGAAAATGTTCCATCTGCATTCAAGGATATGATTACAAGCGCTTTCGGAATGAATGAAGTGCTTGGAGGAATACTCGGCAGCACCATTGCATGGGGTGTAAAGCGTGGCATCTACTCAAATGAGGCAGGACAAGGCACCGGACCAATCGTTGCAGCAGCTGCAAAGGTCTCCCACCCTGTAAAACAAGGTCTTGTACAGGCATTTTCGGTATATATCGACACTCTGCTTGTTTGCTCGGCAACAGCAGTAATGATTCTCGCCACCAAGACCTACAACATATACGATGGCGACGGCAACCTGCTATTCGCCTCTCCTATCGCACAACTTGGCGCACCCAATGTTTCGTATACATCTACGGCACTTGGAACACTAGTAGGTGCATCATGGGGAAACATTATAATTTCGGTGGCACTGTTCTTCTTCGCATTCACCACTGTGATGGCATATTACTACTATGCAGAAACCAACGTAGTTTATCTTTTCGGTAACGGACGCAAAGAAAAGATTGCAATATGGTGCGTACGATTTTCCGTCATTGGAATGGTATTCTTCGGTTCGCTTCACGAAGCCAAGACCGTATGGGACTTAGGCGACATTGGCGTTGGTTCGATGGCTTGGATAAATGTGATTGCAATACTGCTGCTATCGCCAAATGTTTTCAAGTTGCTCAAGTCGTACGAAACGCAGAAGAAGCAAGGCAAGGAACCCGAATTTAACCCCGAAGAAATGGGCATCAAGAACGCAGATTTCTGGGACAAGAAAGAAAACAAAGAGGAAAAAGGGGACAGCGGAAAAGGTGGGTGGAGAAGATAAATAATATTATACCTTTGTAGCATGAAACAAACCACTGATTTATCAAGCATATTTTTACCAAAAGAGATTAGCGAACATTTCGACATAGTTCGCG
>Ga0310696_10000191_pt1 | contig 106644 bp, 98 predicted proteins | sample AusTroGonzalo_MG_4_FD_203885 | JGI IMG/M metagenome (GOLD analysis project Ga0310696, IMG submission 203885) | Bovine rumen microbial communities from tropical cattle in Woodstock, Queensland, Australia - Gonzalo_02 (v2) (version 2) | ecosystem: Host-associated > Mammals > Digestive system >...
AATCTGCCCACACAGGGAATCTTTGCCCATTACAACGTTTATCTTTGGCTTTGAATTGAAATTTCAACAAACCATCTTTTACAATATTCAGTTTTATTGACGCTTTTGAATCAAGCATTTCTACCGTATGCCCAATACCTTGATTATTAACCGCCCATGCAGGAGTAGATGTTTTTATACTGCTCGCAGATGTTATTTTAAAATCATTATCTGCCGAACCATTATTTTTTACATCTAATCTCGCAACATTATATATATCACGTAACGAAATACACGCATTTAAAAGTTCATATTTATGACGCAATAATAATGTTCTTTTTCTGTATCCCAAGAAAAACAAATACGCTTTCAAATATTTAAATCCGACAGAAAATTTATCTGCATACACCAATATTTTATTAAATACGCTAAAATAAGGCGTTTGTTTTGCATAGTTCCACCAAAGTCTGTCATATTCATTACGTATATTTTGCCATGGTTTTATTTTATCTGCATAATGAATAATTGTTGGATTGTTTCTTGCTTCGTCAACTTCGTCTTTTGTGTATACTTTTTCTGTTATATATTTATCCCATTTACCTTCGTACTTCGTCATAAAATTATATTTCAAAGGAAGAATTTTTATACTATCAAAAAATAAAATATTAACAATATCTTGGTCTTGTGAAGGATAATTTTTACTTATACTATCAACCAGTGCAGGTGTTATTTTGCTTTCGCGTATTTTTTTAAGATTCCACAGTGTCACGCCAGCATTTATATATCGGTTTAAATTCGGAATACCTATTTTATTTGCGTATGCCTTTCCTAAATGATATTCGCCTGCTTTCACACCAGCAATATAAAAATTATCCAAAGATTGATTGAAATATTCTGATAAATCTTTACAAACAATAACATCACCATCAAGATAGACACATTTATCATAATATGACGGTAATACATCAGCCATAACAAGTCTAAAATACGTCGGATATGTTATGTGTTCAATTTGCATTTCACTATTTTTGAAAAAATCCGCCATCTGTATTATATTGATTTTACAACCGTATTTTTTCGTTATGCTATCCAAGTAATTTAAAGAACTACTTTCGAATGACGAAGGAACCAAAATATAAAAATCCAACGAAGATTTTGAATTAAGTATACACGACAAAATAGTCACATACACATATCTTAAATAGTTTTCATCAGTAGCCAAAACAACAGGTATTTGTTTATGACTCTCTATTATTTTCAAAAGATTTTCAGAACATATGCTTTCATATTGTGGTATTAATGAAAAATATTTATAAAATTCGTTCCTATAAGAATTTCCGCATGTTTCGTCTGTTGGTTTTGTAGCAGTAAAATGTACAATCACAGCATCATCTTTCGCTTTTATATAATCTGCAAGTTGTCCCCCTTTATAATCACATTGATTTTTTCTCCACCAAACTTCCATATAATCGTACAATGGTGATAAATAATATTTACGTCCATCTAAGACCTTGTTTAATGTATCTTGGTCGCTTGATATAATCGAATCTTTGTTAGCTATTGCATATGCTTTAACTTTGCTGAATATATCCAAATCTCTCCATTTTTTGCAATCTATCAACAAAACACCAGAATTAAAATAATACCCATCTTTTAAATCCAATCTTTTGCAAGCATCCATACTCGATGACACATCTTCGATTGCACCAACAATATTATCACCTAAATCGGTTACAAACATATATTTTAATGAATGCCTGACGATTGTATCACTATCTAAATACAGCACTTTATCCAGTTCTGGTAATAAATCGGGCAAAAGACATCTGAACCACGCAGAAGGCGACACCCAAGAAGATAACGGAAAATCTTTAAAAATTTCACTCTTTATATGAAGGTACGTTATCTTATGTTTACTGTTTCTTGTTAATTCAGATAACTGTTCTTTTGTTAATTCTGAAATTTCATCATACATTATGATAAAATTTATACTTTCATTTTGCGAACAATTCGCAATTACAGAAGCAATAGAGGCCAACCCCAAAGGCGCGAACTTTTCATCAAATGCATATGCTATATTTATTTTAATTTCCATGACATCCAAAAAATATTTAAAAATATATTCTTTGGGTATTATTTCTTCTATACTGGAACGCATCAGAGATTTTTTTTCATCTACACATTTTCCATATTCATATAATAAAGTTTTAGACGTGAAATCCCAAAAATGTTCATAATATATATTTAATTTTTTATCTTTTTCCAATCTGTTTTTTATCCCAAGAGAAGCCTTGATGGCATTTTCTGGAAATCTACCTCTGTTTGCAGTTGTGTTTGTAGATAAATCTTGTCTGTAATGATAAAACACTTTTGGCACTATATTTATTTTTCTCGCAAATAATACGGTCAATCTACCAAAATAAATATCATTACAACAATACAAATTTTGAAATTTAAGGTCAAAATCAGTAATAAATTTCCGTTTATATATTTTGTTCCATATAGCAACTGTCATACAATCAAAAATATTAGGCATATCTTTTATAGAAAACAGCGGTTTTTGAAACATATTAACTTTCAAAGAATTATAATAACTTCTGAATTCACCATCAGAATCTACAAAATTTGCCTGACAAACTGTGATATCGCTGTCATCTTCTTTTGCTTTGTTATACAATTCTTCCAGCATATTTAATTCGAAAAAATCATCGGAATCTAAAAAGCTTAAATATTCTCCTTTGGCCCGGGACAAAGCAGCGTTTCTCGCAACACCTGCATACAAATTCTTTTGAGTAATTACAGTAATCCTGTTGTCTTTATTTGCATAATCTGTCAGAATTTTCAAAGAGTTATCTGTTGAGCCATCATCAACACAAATTATTTCTATTTCTTTCAAAGTTTGATTTACAACACAATCCAAACATTGAGGTAAAAAACGTTCAACATTATATACAGGAATAATTACAGAAATTTTGGGAACAAAATCGATTTTATTATTAATTAATATCACAGCATTTGTATTTGGATCACCATCAACGTTTTTAACAACAAATTTTCTCTCTTTCACAGAAGATGTTTTTACTTTTTTCATGACTTATCCGATTACTTATTGTTTTCTAATTTTTTTATTTCTTTTTTTAAATTATGATACTCATCGTAAACACGTACAGGATATTTTAATGCGCTGCTTAATTTTTCCTTGGATAAACATATGTTTTTAATCTTTTTAGCGCGTTCGGCCTCTAATTCAGGCAAACGACCTTCTTTACAACCAAATTTTACGTAATGAAGCAAAGGGCATATTTTCGCATCTGCAACATCCGGGTACATCGATAAATATTTGTTAGTATCAAATCTGGGTGATGGATTATATCCCTGTTTCCAACCTGTTTCAAGATAATGCATTACTGGATTTATATATATTTCCGCCACCTCAGGATATTGTTCAAAATACCATTCTGTATCAAAAAGACCGGATTTTTCAATTTGTTTTGCATCTAAAAGTTTTTCAAAATCTTCTCTGGATATAATACCAAGATTTTTTCCCATTCTTATCCAAAACATACCACTTTTTACCCTTATCTTTCTACTTTTACAGGAGTATAATCTTTTTGGTCGTATTTTCAACAAAATATTGTCCCGTTTTCTGCAGAATTGCTCGTCATCATGGTAAACATCAAACGTCCTTTGCAAAAAGTTATATCCAGCACTAATTTGCTCTTGGGTAAAGCCATTTTTTTTCACAAAATTTACAATTATTTCCAATATTTTTAATATATCTGATTTGCGTTTAACTTCTTTTGCCGAATCACACGAAATAGAATCAGAACTCAAAGAATACGTATATATCGGATTATTGCATACAAAAACAGATTTTGTGTAATAAAAAGCCTTGAAAACAAAAACATTATCCGCACAATATAAACCAACTGGAAAATCTATACTGTTTTGTATGATTAAACTTGTTTTAAACAATTTATCCCACAACGCCCCATCATACAGCGATTCTATCTTTTCAGTTAAATCTGTCAGTTTCCCGATTTTTGAATGTTTTAAATTGTTATATGTAGTAAAAACTATATCCACTTTATTTTCTGTTGCAGATTTAAACAGTTTTTCAAAATAATTCTTTGGGATTTTATCATCTATATCAAAAAAACCGATATATTCCCCAGTGGCTTGATTTATTGCAAAATTTCTGGCATTTGATGGTCCAGAATTTTCATCTAATCTAAAAATTTTAAACCGTTCATCAGATTTTGTTGTTTTCACCAAATAATCATACGAACCATCTTCTGAACCATCGTCAACAATCAAAAATTCTATGTCTTTTAATGTTTGTGATTTTAAAATTTTTAACGCATCATCTACAAGATTTACACGATTATAAACCGGAATAATAACAGAAACTTTTGTATGTTTCATAATACCTGTCTCTTCATTACCTTAAAGATATGTATTTTATCAAACAAAGCGATTTTATAAGATTTAACACCGATTTTTTCTTGGTTTTGACAATAAATTGTCAGAATTGGCAACGATAACAAAGTTAACCTGAACATTTTTTTATACGGAACTTTTTCTGTATCAAATTTAGTGTTCGGAGATTTATTATCTGTGGGTTTAACCGTTGGCAATTTATCATTTCTCAAAGCATTATTGTAAATATCATTCACAATTTGTTCACTGGTATATGGATATAAATATTGAATTCCAGGTAAAACAGCCATTTTCTTTATGAATGGGATGCCGTCTTTAAGCACAGATATAGCATCATCATAAACACGGTGAATTTTGTTAAATTTTTCACCACTGATGAAAGTGGACATTTTAAATCCATGCTGGATACAGCAACGGGTCAGTCCATCTTCATATTTTAAAACAATCAGTTGTTTATCAATTTGGGCAGATACACTTGCAAAGAAATCAGCAATAAATTTTTGGTTTACTAATTCTTTTGACAACCCAACAAACCAAGATTGAACCTGGACAGGAACATCAGGTGATTCAAAATCAATCAGACCTGTTAAATCAACATTACGTGATTCTAAATCTTTTAAAATTGGTTCAATATCCCAAAAAGGACCATAAACACTGTCATTTACAAAATAAACCCAATCATATTGTTTTAACAGTTTTTTATTTTTGGCATATTCAAACCCCATGCGATACGAACCAAAATCATAAAGACCATGCCGTTCTGTCTTTGCATAAATTACATTTTTAACAGATTTTAATTTTTCTTGTTCTGATTTTGATGCATCATTATCCATGATAAAAATAATATCGCCCAAAACAGAGATTGAACGAAGATAATGCAATAACGTATTATCAATTATTGCATCTTTGTCATAAGCAGCAAAAACAAACAATCTTCTTGTCATATTTTTGATTCTACACAATATTTTAATCTTTGCAATTAAAATATAGGATGCCCCGCGTTGAGTGTGTTTTTTATTAAACCTTGGTTGTGTTCGGTGTGCAGTTCCCGAGCCGAATTGAAGAAATTGATGAGTTAAAAGATAAGTTAATTTATTGATCAATTGTGTTAAATTATATTATCATTTATTTATTACACAGGGGTCTTGGATGTTTAAAATTAGAAATGCAGAAATAGCAGATGCAAAAGCTATATATAATATTTGGTCAAACGGATGGAAATATGCATATAACATGATACTTTCGCAAGAATTTCTGGAAAAACGTGTCGGTCTTGATGCTGTTGATAAAAAAATAGAAAAATTTCCTGAAGAATTGGATAAAGAGAAATCAAAAGGAAATATTTTTTGGGTAATATTAGATAATGATAAAATCATAGGATTCGTAAGTGGTGGTGCACCAAATTCTCCTGAATGTACCGCTGATTGTGAATTAGATATGTTGTATATTGATACAAATTATATTGGTTGTGGTATTGGAAAATTTTTACTTCAACTTTTTGCAAAAGAGATGAAAAACCGTGGTAAAAAATCGTTTGGATTAATGTGTTTTTCTGATAATAAAAGTATTGGTTTCTACAAAAAAATGGGTGGTAGAATAACCATAGAGCGTCAAAGTGGTGAAAAATTTGAATACACAATGGCATCATTTATAGAATTTAATATCGATGATATTTTAAAGAAATGATTTGGTTGTGCAGTGTGTGCAGTTCCCTAGCCGAATTGGTGGAATTTAGACAAGAGATTGACTATTTGAAAGATAAATTATGGTTGGTGGATTTGAAATAATGATATTGAAAGAAATAATATATTAGAATATAATCTTAGTATTCATAAAAAGGATAAATAATGAAAAGATTATATGTTTTACCCGTTTTATTGTGTTTATGTGCATGTGATAATAATACAATTGTTGGCAAATGTTTACCAAACGAAAGAACCGTTACTACTACTGAACAAAACGGAAAAATAATAAAGACATCCACTGCTGAATTGTTTTTGTGTGGTTGTTTTGATAATGTTGAGTCTGATACACCACAATTTATGATTTCAAAAGAAGAATTTTCATTTGAAATCAGTAATACAGAAACATCAGCTGAAATTGAAGATTCTGTGGAATATACCCAGCGCACAACAACAGATACTATTACAGATAGCACAACACAACAAATTGCAGACAAAAGTTGTGATAAAAAGTGCACAAAATTGTGTAAAAAGCACTAATAGGTTCAAAAGTGGCGAAAAATCGCCACTTTTTTAATATCAACTTTCGAACTTTACGAAAGTATTAGAAAACAAATACAAAACCGCCCTTGAATGAGCGGTTGTATATTCTGCGGGAGATGGAATTCGCTCGCTCGGCACACAATGTGCCGGCTGTGCGCAAATTTGTAGTTATTCGAACTGCATTTCATTTGTTCTCACATACAAATTTTGAACCATGGCAACCACTGGTTGCCGTGGTCACAAACCACTGACCACAAAAAATTTAAATAAAAAACACCCAAAAATTTGGGTGTTTTTTATTTAAACTGGTTGCGGGAGATGGATTTGAACCACCGACCTTCAGGTTATGAGCCTGACGAGCTACCGGACTGCTCTATCCCGCGATAAGCGACTGATATTATATCTCTTTTTATCAAACTGTCAAGTTTTTATTCATTTCATAAAAATGAGTAACCATCTGCTGAATTTTATTTAACATTGAAAAAATTGAGAAAACAATGTAAAATACAAGCGTTATAACAAGGAATAAAAATATGGATATAATAGACAACATGCTGGAACATATTCGATCAACTGCAAAACTCAAAAAATCAAAAATTAAACGCAAAGTCAAAGAAACACTCAGCAAAGCAAAAACGGGGGCGAATAGTGTTGCAAAACAGGTAAAACAATCTGTGTCAGATAAAACGAACCAGACTGTTGATCATATCAAAACAAAAATCAAGAAAAATCGCGTAACGACCAAAGCGAAGCAAATCAAAGATAAAATAGATAAATTTGGTGATAATGTGGCCGATAAAGTAGAATCAGGACTGAAACGTATCACAAAAAAAGCGAAAACCGGTACCACGAAAAAATCTGGTGATAAAAAGACAAAGCCTGCGTCGCAAAAGGGTAAGGTTAAAAGTGTTGCGCAAAAGATAAAAACGGCACTGAAAAGCAAATTTTCCAAGAAAAATAAAGCAACGACGCCCAAGGAAACAAAAAAAACAAAGAAGGCTTCGCCGAAAAAAACTGTCACCAAGAAAACCGTTATAAAAAAGAAAACTACCGCTGTAAAAAAATCTGAGAATACAACAGAAACGCCCGTAAAAAAAGACGAACCGGTTAAAAAGACTAAGTCCAGGAAGGCATCGACCAAGAAAACGTCTGTCACGAAAACTGCTCCGGATGTTCCAGAACAAAAAAAGAAAACAACTGGGTCAAAGAAAAAAACAGAAGAAAAAGACACAGAGAAAAAACCAAAAACAAATGCCAGAAAGAAAACTGTTACGAAAAAAGAAACAACAAAGAAATCTGAGGATACAACAGAAAAAAAGAAGCCTGTAAAGAAAGAAAAAACTGTTAAAATACCCAAGAAAAAGTCCACATCCAAAGGCACGACCAAAGAAGAAACAGAAAAAACTGTTCCAGAGGTTAAAGAATCGAAGCCCAGAAAGAAAACAACCCCGAGAAAAAAAGAACCTGAACCCGTGATTTTGAATGTGGACGAAACAAATTCTGGGGTACATACGACACAAGCAACTTTGCACAATGTACAAAATCCCAGTGTTGAATTGAAAGAAACAGAAATACAACCAAAACAAAATTCAACAGAGTCTAAACAAAAAAGTTTTAACGATGGTATCGATAATGTTATTGCCCAGGCAGACACATTGTATGCGCCATATATCTTTAATCGTGATGGTAAATACGTTATAAATCCACGTATAGAACCTGATGATATAATATGGGTTTTAACCAAGATAGAATCTGACAAATATAAATTGGATGTTTATCCTGGGGCATATAAATATATTCTTGATGACCCGAAAGTTTTCCTTAACGGTGCAGATTTTGAAGTATTTGGCAAAGATGATGTATCTGTTAAAGAAACCGGAACGGTGATCAGAGATGCAAATGGCAGTTTTATAGTGGAGAAAAAACCAAAAATTCATTTACTGGGACGTGAAAAAGAAAAACCAATCGAAGCACCTGTTCAAAAACCACAGATACAGGAAGAACCCGAAACAAAAGAACAAAAATTTACTGGGGCCCGCGCGAAAGTTAACGAACAAATAGAAAAAGCGGAACCCCAGGGTAAAAAATTATATTCGCAAATTATTTTACCACTGGATATGAATAATAATAATTCAAGTAATTTTGTGTATAAACCAAGACCGACACCAGATGAAGATACGATTTTTGAATTAACCGAAACATCACCAAACAGATATCAAATTGGAATTTATCCGCCTGCATATGCCAGAATTCTTGCGAATCCGTCGTTTATTGATGGTACTAATAAACAAGTTATTGGTTTTGATACTGTTCTTGTCAAAGAATATGGTATCGCAGAAATGGATGCGAATGGTAAATTGATTGTGATAACTCCACCAAGTGTTTGGTTGGTAGATAATGAATATATGCGCAACGGAAGATAAAAAGAACAACAAACCGCACTAAAAAAGTGCGGTATATTTTTTTATGACTGTTTTTATATATTATTCAAAAAACATACCAAACATATTAAAAAACATCTTTTCAAAAAAATCTTTTTTATCTATAATAATCTCTCAGAGAGAGAACCACATGAAATACCTGTTCCAATTTATGATTATTCTGGTATTCGTCTTTCTGGGCGAATTGTGCGAATATTTTATCCCACTGCCCATCGCAGGCAGTATTTATGGGTTATTATTGTTATTTATTGCATTATGGTTGCACATCATAAAATTGGAATGGGTAGAAAATGTGGCAGATTGGTTTCATGGCGTCATGGCGTTATTCTTTATCGCACCGGCCGCCGCAGTAATTGATATTTGGCCCGAAATATCAAACATTTGGTATTATCTGGTAATTTTGTTAATTGCCGCCTATTTCATCACTATGGTCATCACAGGAAAAACAGCCGATTATTTTTTAACCAGAAACAAACGGAATAAAAAATGAACGATTTAATTGTGAATTCTACTTATTTCGGGGCTGCAATCACAGTGGCCATGTTCATTTTAGCGACCATTATCAATAAAAAATGGCAAAATCCGTTTACTACACCGCTGTTTTTAGGGACTATGTTTGTGATTGCTATATTGTTATCGTTTAATATTCCTTATAAAACTTATAATGAAACGGCAAAATATTTAACTTATTTTCTGGTTCCGGTGACGGTATGTTTTGCGGTCCCAATGTATCGCCAATTGCCATTATTAAAAAAACATATTTTAACTATATTATTCGCAATGTTTATGGGCGTAGTGGCATCTGTGGTTTCTATTTGTATTTTGGTTTTATTATTGGGTTTATCAGATATAATCGCACGCTCATTGGTATCTATATCCGTCACCACTGCATTGGCAATCGGGATTACGCAAAAATTGGGTGGACTGGTTTCTTTGACTGTATCCGCAGTAATCATAACCGGTATATTGGGCGCATCGGTCAGCGATAAATTGTGCAAATGGATGAAATTACAAAGCCCTATTTCAAAAGGTCTCGCAATCGGGAATGCTTCGCATGCCGCCGGCACAGTCAAAGCAATGGAGATGGGCAAAATAGAAGGTTCTTTCAGTTCATTGGCAATCGTATTATCAGGTCTTATGACTGCGGTTATTGCACCGATTGCAGTATATGTTTATTTTGGATAATTTATTTAATACATTTATTCAAACGCGCCCCATTATCATTTTCATCAACACGTTTGTTACGGATTTCTTCTTCGGCTTTTAAATGTTGTTTTAATAAAATAATATCGGGATGATTTTGAATTTCATTGTTTAATTTATCAATCGCAGATTCTATTTCGCTTTCGTTTTTCACAAACACAGGTATCACAGAATTAGATGCTGAAAAAATAGATTCTTTTAACATTTTTTCATTGTCGTCTATGACGGATAAATAAGCCCTGATATGTTCGTCTTCATGTGATAAAATCGCATCATAAGAACACGTATTTGATTTATGAGAAATATCAATTTGAACCAAAAAATCACTGTATCCAATTGTCGCATCAACACGTTTCAAAGCGACACAAAAACCATCTTCGATTGATGTGATATCGGTTGTTATTTCGTAATTATCAACCATTGTCGCAATAACATTTCCATGCAACACATCCATTTTTTTCAAAGGTTGAACAACCTGTTTTTCCCATGTTGGAATAATAACATTTATTTTCGGTGTCAATTTATAATCCAGACAATCATCTGAATATCCAGATACCGAAATAAAAGCACATAATAACCAAAGATATTTTTTCAACATAAATTTTACATAGTTTGTTTTTTCAAATATTCATTTACAAAATTATTTCCATAATTTTTGTATAATTCTTCCGCCAATAACACCGCAGACCGCCCAGATTCAAACAAACGCAATAAACTGCCCAGACCGCCCAATTCTGTATTCAAAATCACAGATTCCCCAGTCACAGGACGTGATAATAACACTGCGCGTTTCAGGTTTGGATATGCTTTGCCCTGGATGAAAGCCATTTCCAACGGATTCAAATTCCATTTTTCATAATCAGATACATCTGCCGCCGGATTACGGAAGAATAACACAGTTTGTGCCTGGCCACGAACAACATCACCAATACCTAATTTATCCAACACATTTGCACGCTGGAACGCGACCATGTATGCCTGGCGATTTTTGCGTCCTTCTTGCAAGCCGACTATGAAATTATCGCGGAACATTTTATTTTCCAACATAGGCGCGGTTTCATCAATCATAATCAAAGACGGATTTCCACCCGATACAGTCACATTATTTATTCTGTGCAAAATATAAGAGATAACCGCAGGTGCCAAAACTTCATCTTGCAAAATTTCAGTAAAATCAAACGTAGTCAAACGCGCATTTAAATCCAAAGTATCTTGGTCTTCGTTGAAAATATCGCCGTATTGTAATGGGTCTATCCATTTTTTTAATTCCGCGCGCATTTTCCCAGATGATGAAAAACAACTTTCATACAAATTTTTCAACAATCTGTCTTTGTCTGATAAATAATCAAAATTAACGGACACAGCGCGCGCAATTTCATCGGCAGATAACACATCACTTTGACCACTTATCATCGCCAACCAACGTCTTAAAAAAGCACGATTAGACGCACTGTCTGGAATTTTTAACGGATTTATATGTGTTAAAAATACGTCTTTTTTAGCATCTTTTTCTTTACCATTCATCGTGATATATTTACCCCCGACGGACAGAGTGAATATTTCCGCGCCCTTGTTACGGTCAAAGAAAAATGCTTTTAATTTCTGATGACGCAAAGATTGCGCAATTAAAAATGAAAACAAAGTCGTTTTACCGCCACCAGTTGGACCGATTGTCAAAGTATGTCCCACCGCCGCCGGTTTATCAGAAACATGAAATTGAAACTGATAAGGTGTACCCTGGGCGGTTGGGAAAATAACCAAAGGTCCCGGACCCCAATCACAGTTCGCAATTCCACGTGGCATCGTTGACAAAGGTATACTGACCGCGGCAGTTTTTGATAACATCTTAAATATTCGCGGAAACACATTAAACCCTGGGATTTGAGCAAAAAACGATACCTTGGACGCAAAATTTTCAACAATCGGCGCAATACCAAAAGACGCACATATTTTCTTGAATTCCGCGATATTTTGATTTAATTCATCAATATTATATCCAAAAATTATAAACAAAGGATAATAATCAACCAAAGTCTGGTTTCCGGTAATATTTTCATCCATAGACGATTGCGCTTCACCGATTTGTTCCATTGTTGAATCTTCATTTTCATCTGTCATTGTTGACCGGTGTTGACGCATTAAAAAATCTATATCACGATTTCGCAGTATATGAAAACCGTTCATACAAATCATCTCGGATTGTATCGTTGAAATATTATTAAAAAATTCTTCGTCCATATAATCTGGCGCGGTCTTGAAAGACAACATAGCGGCATAATAAGCCTTGTCTCCACTGGAATATTTAACCAATCCATTTCTTAAAAATTCAACATCATCAACCGTCACATTATTTGCAATATTATTATCACAACGATTTATTACAGGCCGCGTCACAGGCGATAAAATCCTTGCAAAAAATGTGGACATGTTATCAGGACTATCATTTTTCAACAATTTTGGTTTATATACCGACAATATAGATTCTATATATCCACAATATTGATTTAATTTTTCACGATTATTTTGACCTGATACAGAAATAACCAAATAATAAGTATTAGTAAATATCTTTAACCCCTGGTTATTCCATTTATCATATATTTTCTGCAACACAGGTTGGTGAAATTCATAATCTGTTTTTTCATCTGACCGATCACGTACAGTAAAAAAACGCATATAAACATTTGGATCTTGGATTTGATTAAATAATTGTGCACGTAAATCCAATAATTTACCAAGATTTTTATCGTCCATTATACTTGTCTGGATACCACCTATTTTATAAACACGAACCAATGAGCCATCATTCATAGATAAACTGTCGTCTTTATAAACCCGGTCAAAAGGCAAATAATCAGAATATTTTACATAACCAAAATGTGGTAAAATCCTGCGTGTCAACACCGGAATATACATCAATAAAAATATAAATATCAACAAAACAGACATTGCAATAATAATCAACGTCAAAGACATTGAATCAATACTGCCTGCAAAATATTCAAATAATTTTTCCATTTGTCTAAGATATTAACTTTCCCGGTATTTTATTTTTAAACATAACAAAATTTGACATGATAATTTGTGCTATCTGGGAATCCCGTTTTGAAAAAACACCCCAAATCATATGAGATAACGCCAACATCCCCAGAAAAATCAACGGCAACAATGTCGGTATAGTCCCAAAAAACACTAAAAATATTATCATGGAAATAATAAACAGAAAGAACCAAAAGAAAAAATTCAACATAGCAAGCGAATAAGGCACATAAAATATGCGCGGCGGGTTTGCCAAGGCTTTCAAGACTTTTTCTTTCAAATCCCTCTCCTGATGTTCTTAATTATAACAATTTCAACATTTTTCAACAAGTATAAAAGTAAAAACATTCAAAATTGTTGAAAATATGAAAAACTTTGATTTTTTCAACATTTTTTATTTTTACTGACTTTTTCAACAATTTTTATAAAACCCGCAGATAAATTGGATTTTTTTGTTGAAAAACTGTTGATAAAAAGTTGAAAAACGTTTTTAACATAATCAACAGCCTCAATAAAAACAAAAAATATAATAAATATTTGATTTTTTATAAATCTGGTATATAATCAACCGGTAAAAAGGATTTTGACATGAAATTTTTAAGTTCTTTAAAGGCTTGGAAAAAACGCGGAAACATTAAACAAATTCGTCGTGGAAAACAAGTTATATTGATTGATCCTTCTAATCCTAAATTAAAGGCGAAGCAAGGATTCAAAAGAAAATAATCCAATTGGATGAAATTTTTTATACCCGTTTTTTACGGGTATTTTTTATAAATCTGTTATTCAATAGATAAAAAAGCCTCTTCCAGGACTTGTTTTACCTCAACACCAGACAAACCAGATTCACGTAAATAATTTATCTGCGCCACATTTGGTTTATATAACGATGCAGAATGTTTCGCGCTTAATGGTTCAGATTTTATATATTGCATCGGTTTCATCGATATTTTTGCATTTTCATCGGCCATAACTGAAAAAGATATATCTGAATCACAATCTTTGAAATTTTTTTCTATGGTTGCATAACCATTTAATACAGTTTCTGAATTTTTATGTGCTAATACATGTGTTTTTACGAAAACACCGGTATTTTCGCATAAATGTTCCCCAAAAACGTCAATTTTTAATGAATTATGATTTTGAGCGATAATACGACCATTAAATACACTATTTTTCCCGGTGTTTTTGATAAAAAATTTCAAAAAGGCCGGCTTTTTGTTAATTATTTTTAATGTCGCGATAATTTTTGCATCTTTTGCTGATATATTTATATTCATATCGATATTACCGGCAATTTCGCCAATATATATAATATGAATTGGTATTTTTGGTGTTTTTGTTATGTTTACACTGTTACTTTCTGGTTCAAAATTCATACTTTCATAATCAGACAAATCTTCGCAAAAAATACCATCACGAAAAACCAAAGTTTCCGCATTAAAAGTTTTTATATTGAATTCTTGCCAAAGGTATGACATATTTAACCCATATTTATGATATAAATATAGTATATAACAAAATAAAAAACAAATTAAATTGGTGAAAAATTATGGGATTTAATTGTGGAATTGTCGGATTACCGAATGTAGGTAAATCCACATTGTTTAATGCTTTGACACAAAGTGCCGCGGCAGACGCGCAAAATTATCCGTTTTGTACGATTGAACCAAATACTGGTCGTGTTGTTGTTCCGGACGCGACTTTGCATAATTTGGCTGAAACAGCGGGCGCAGAAAGAATTATCCCAACGCAACTTGAAATCGTAGATATTGCAGGCTTGGTCAAAGGTGCATCAACAGGTGAAGGTCTGGGAAATAAATTTTTATCAAACATCTTGGAAACAGACGCTATTATTCACGTGGTTAGATGTTTTGAAAATGATGATATAATCCATGTAAATGGCCGTATAGATCCGATAAGTGATATAGAAACAATTGAAACAGAATTGATGTTGGCGGACCTGGAAAGTTTGGATAATCAAATTAAAAAACTTGAAAAAAAAGTTCATGGCCAAGATAAAAATGCGGCTAAATTATTGGCAGACGCAACGGCTATTAAATCAGGTTTGGAAAAATCTGTCCCCGCCCGTCAACAAGACATTGATGCGTCGCCTTTTAATTTATTAACAGCCAAGCCAGTAATTTACGTATGTAATGTCGATGAAAATTCGGCGGCGACTGGTAATAAATATTCTGATATGGTGCGGGAAAAATTTAGTGATATCGCGCCAGTATTGATAATATCTTCAAAAATAGAAATGGAAATAGCACAAATTGTAGATTTCGAAGAACGAAAAATGTTTCTTGACGAATTAGGTTTAAATGAATCCGGCCTTGACCAGGTTATACACACCGGATATGACACATTAGGTCTACAAACTTTTTATACCGTTGGACCCAAAGAAGCACATGCATGGACGATAACCAAAGGTATGACTGCACCCCAGGCGGCGGGTAAAATACACACTGATTTTGAACGCGGATTTATTCGTGCTGAAATAATTTCACCGGCTGATTATTTACAATATGGTGGCGAAGTAGCGGTCAAAGAAGCCGGAAAAATGCGCTTGGTCGGCAAAGAATATGTTATGCAAGAAGGCGATATATGTCATTTCTTGTTTAATGTGTAAAAAAATATAAACAAAAGGAAATAAAAAGAGTGGTTTTAATTTTGGTGACGCCCCGGATACAGATTTTTTTGGTAATCCAAAAGGTGGCGGGTGTGCTGATTCTTTTATAATCTTGATGATTGTTGGTGCTTTGTCAATTTATGGTGGAATCGAAGGTGTAAAGCGTTTAGTAAAAAATAACGAAAAACCAAAACCGGAACAGTTTATAAATCAACCGAAAACACCGGTAAAAACTATCGCGTGGAACAATGTAAATTGTCGTTAAATAAATTATAAAATCCCGGCCTTTTTGAATTTTTTTATCGAAAAAGCCGGGAATTTTTTTATTTCATATCCAATAATAATTCTAATTTTTCGCGTGCTTCTTGGATTTGTGTGTCTATTTTTTGTAAATCTTCCATATAATTTGAACCAGATTGCAACGCATTTGATATAATTTGTTGTTTTTCCGAATTTAATTTATCAATATACCGTTGCAATTTAAAAGAAATTATGAATTTTTCAGCCGCGTCCAAACTTAAATCAGTGTCTTGCACGTTTTCATCATCAAAAGATATATTTAAAGATGATAAAAAATCCAGATATTTTTCAGATAACTGTGGATATTTTTGCACTACAGATTTTATAATATTTATATTCATTATGTCTGTATCTGGGACATCAGGCACAGATTTATAAGTTTGTTTTTTCCACTTATGCCATTCGTTAAATTTACGTTGGTTGAATTCTTGTTCTATTTCATTTTGGAAAATTTTATCACTGATTTTCGATATACATTCCTTCAAATATTTTTCAGCCATCGCCCGTCCCCCAGGCGTATTTATCAGATAATTTTTATTTACGGTTTCCCATAGAAAATCAACAAAAGGTATCGCGTTATCTATAATTTTCCGCATAGCGTTTTCGCCCGATGTTTTTAATATTTCATCTGGATCTTTGCCACCCGTCACAAATGCAAATTTTATATCGCTGGTATCGCGTAAAAACGGTAAAACCAGCGTGGACGCCCGTACAGCGGCTTTTTGCCCTGCACCATCGCCATCAAAACAAAAAACTATATTTCGATTTGACTTACATAAAATAGCGATATGATCTTCTGTCAATGCGGTCCCCAATGGCGCTACGGTTTCACCAAAACCGTGCATCTGCATTTGAATTGCATCAATTTGACCTTCTACAATAATACTGCGATTATTTTTATGAATTGATTCGCGGGCAAAATTAAAACCAAACAAAGTTTGACGTTTGTGGAATAATTCTGTATCTGTTGTGTTGATATATTTGGGTTCAGACCCGTCCAAAGAACGACCAGAAAACGCAACAATTTGATTGTGTGCGTTAAATATAGGGAACATTAATTTATCGCGGAAAAAATCGTATGGCCCGTAATTTCCAACGCGCACCAATCCTGTGGCAACCAATTTATCAATTTTTACATTTGCGAAATGCGATGAAACTATATTATTTCTGGGTGCATAACCAATACGATATTTTTTTATCATTTCATCACTGAAACCACGATTTTTAATGTATTCCAGGGCAAATTTCCCAATATCTTGGTATAACAAATCTTGATAAATTTTTGCAGTTGCATCTGTGATTTTTATATAATTTTCTTCATCTTGAAGTTGTTGTTGTGATTTTTGTTTGAAATCTGGCATTTTGATTCCTGCCATATTTGCTAATTCAGCAATCGCAGATTTAAAATCCATATTTTCAGATTTCATCACAAAAGAAATAATATCACCATGTTCACCACAACCAAAACAATGATAAAAACCTTTGTCTTCGTTGACTGCAAAAGAAGGTGTTTTTTCATTATGAAATGGACAACATCCCCAATAATTTTGCCCACGCTTCACCAGCGGTACACGGCGCGATACAACGTCTACAACGGATAAACGTTGTCTTAATTCATCTGTAAAAGAATTATCATATTTCGACAATTATTTTGCTTTCTTTACAAAATTTTTCTTGTACGTTTTTTTGTTATTTATCAAATCAATTGCATTTTCCAATGTTGGTTGTTCATTGACTGAAACATTAACACGATTTGATGATATATACGGGCCATAACGACCATCACTGTAATAATAAATAGGTTTATCTGTTGCCGGATTTTTACCCAGGATTACACCTTCTACTTTCTTTTTTTCATCATTCAATAATTCTTTGGCAATTTCCAGATTAATGGTATCTATATTATATTTTTTCGCAGAAACATTTTTTACGCCGTTCGTGACATAGGGTCCATATTTACCAATTTTGAAAAATATATTTTCACCTAAATCTTTTTCATTTGTTTGCTCTGTACGTTGTGAATCCGGGCTTTCGTCTGTTTGTGCATTGTCATATAATTTCATAGTATAATCACATGTTGGATAATTACTGCACCCAATAAATGGACCAAATTTAGATAATTTTATACCTAATTTTCCACCACATTTTGGACATTTATCACCGTTTTCTTGGAACAAATGATAATGCATAAATTCGTTTATATTTTCGATTATATCAGATGTTTTTATTCCGCGCGCCAATTCAATCGTTTCATTTGTTGGATTCCAAAACGATTTTAATGATGATAATTTATCGCGTTTTCCATTTGATACATCGTCCAGAGTATCTTCTGTTTTCGCAGTAAAATTCACATCAACCAAATCAGAAAAATATTTAGATAAATAAGATACCAAAACCCAACCGGAAACCGTTGGATGGAATCTGTGTTGTTTATCTTGTTCTACATATTTTCTGTCCACAATCGTAGACATAATTGTTGCATACGTTGATGGACGCCCGATACCCAATTCTTCGAGTTTTTTTACCAATGACGCTTCTGTAAATCGGGCCGGTGGTTGTGTAAAGTGTTGATCTGTTTCCAAAGATTTTATTTCAATTTTATCATTGATATTTAATGGCGGTAATTTTATTTCATGTGATTCTTTTTCATCATCAACATCTTCAATATAAACCTTCATAAAACCATCGAAAGTGCGCGTTGTTCCAACACAATGAAATACGGCATTTTTGATGTCTATATCAACCGCCACAGAATCAAATTGCGCATTTGTCATTTGACACGCAATCGTGCGTTTCCAAATCAAATTATATAATTTTAATTCGTCCCCAGATAATTTTACATCTGTATTTAAAAAATGTGTTGGACGAATTGCTTCGTGTGCTTCCTGGGCGTTTTTAGATTTAGTCACATATATATTCGGTTTTTCAGGAACAAATTTATCCCCATATTCTTGGTTGATATATTCACGAATTTCACTGACCGCTTCGTTTGATAAATTCGTAGCATCTGTTCGCATATATGTAATAAAACCGGATTCATATAATTTTTGCGCTGTCGCCATAGTGCGCTTGGATGAAAAGCCCAGTTTACGTGATGCTTCTTGTTGCAAAGTTGATGTAGTAAACGGTGCAGATGCATGACGTTGCACTTTCTTTTTATCAATTTGAGAAACAGTGCCAACCGTTGGTGTGTTTATATTCGATATTATCTTATTGACCATATCTGTATTTGATAGTGTCATTTTATCGATTTTTTCACCATTATATTTTACCAAATTCGCATCAAATTCGTTTTTATCAACATTACATTTTGCAGTCACAGACCAATATTCAACCGGTTTGAAAACTTCGATTTCTTTTTCACGTTCAACAACCAATTTCACCGCCACAGATTGCACGCGTCCGGCTGATTTTCCAAGATTGCGTCGCCACAACAAAGGTGATACCCCAAATCCAATTAAATAATCCAATATTCTGCGAACTAAATAAGCATCAACCAGATTTTTATCAATTTCACGTGGATGTTGAAGAGCGTCCATAATTGCATTTTTTGTAATTTCATGGAACGCAACACGATATACAGGTTTTCCATTCAACACATCGCGCGCATTTAAAATATCATTGATATGCCATGCGATGGCTTCACCTTCGCGGTCCGGATCGGACGCCAGGTAAACTGCATCGGCTTTCTTTAATTCATCAGTAATCAATTTTAATTGTTTTTCTTTGCCCGGCATAATTTGCCATTTGGGCGCAAAATCTTTTTCTGTATCCACACTGCCAGATTCAGGTACCAAATCACGTACATGCCCCACAGACGCAACAACACGCCACCCTTTTCCAAGATATTTTTCAATGGTTTTTGCTTTTGACGGAGATTCTACAATTAAAAGATTCATTTTTTAAAACCCCTTGGATGATAATTGTTGGTCTTTGTGAATGTGGGCATTTTGACATAATCCAAAACCAAACAGTAAAGATATCAAACTGCTGCCACCGAAAGACATTAATGGCAAAGGAACGCCAACCGTTGGCATCAATCCTAAAACCATAGAGATATTTATAGAGTAATAAATGAAAAAGTTCAACATAAAACCAAAACATACCAATTGACCAAACCTGTTTCTGCATGTTTTTGCGCACCAAAATAATACTGCGACAATGAAAGAATATATCATCAATAACACAAAGGCGCCAATAAATCCAAATTCTTCACCCAACATAGTAAATATAAAATCAGTATGTTTTTCAGGCAAAAAAGATTGTTGTGTCTGGGGGCCTGATAAATATCCTTTGCCGACTATACCGCCTGAACCGAACGCTATTTTTGCTTGGTTTATCTGATATCCTGCACCGCGGGAATCTTGGTCTGGGTTTAAAAAAGTTATTATTCTGTTTCTTTGATAATCATGCATTGCGCCATACCAAACAACAGGCGCACAAATCAAAGCCAACACACCCGCAATCGCAAACCATTTTTTATTTGCACCAACAATGTAAAACATACCAACTGTAATCAAAGCCAATGAAATCCCCGTTCCTAAATCCGGTTGGGCACAAATCAATAAGAACGGCACCAACAACAATAAAATAGGTATTAAATAATTTTTGAATTGGGTTAATTCTACGCTGTTTTTCCATGCAAAATATCGCGCCAAAGCCAACACCAGTGCGATTTTGATAAATTCAGACGGTTGAATATTTACCCCCCCAATCGACAGCCACCTTTGCGCGCCCATACCCACATCACCAATAAATGTCACCAACAAAACCAAAATCAAAGCAACTGCATAAATAAAATAAGCTGATTTTATCCATGTTTTTATATTTGAAAACGAAACAATGAAAAAAATCACCATTCCAAAGACTATTTTCAAGAATTGTGAAAATGCAAACGGGTTCCACGAACCACCACCGGCTGAAAATAAAACAATCAAAGAAAACGATAACACAATACATACAGGAATAAACAAAGCCAACGAAAAACGTGACATTTTTTCACCGAATGTCATCATATTTGCATTTGAAACACGTGTCGTAGTTGTCATTTTATTTCAATAATTCCCGCATTATATTTGCTACTGCGCGGGCGGCAGGTCCACTGCCCCCCGCATGTTCCATTATTACGCATACGGCGTATTTCGGGTCGTCCACCGGGGCATATCCCACAAATAAACCATGATTGCGCATATTCCATTTTAATTGTTCATTTGTTAAAACGCCACTTTCGCGTTCTGCTTTGGAAATATTTCGTACCTGGGATGTACCCGTTTTTCCACCCATTTTTTTGCCATTCACATTGATTGCACTGCCCGATGCAGTGCCACCCTTTTTGGTGACTTCTTCCAGGCCATTTAACACATATCTACGATTTTTTTCTTGTAATCCCAGATTTTTAAATTTTTGCGTTTTATCAGTAAAAATCAAATGCGGAACAATTTCTTTGTTAGATGCAACGCGTGCCATCATAACTGCCAATTGCAGACAATTAGTTAAAATAAATCCTTGACCAATACCAGATATAACCGTATCTCCATGCACCCATGGAACGCCGGTATTTTTTTCTTTCCAATGTCTGTCTGGTATAATGCCTGGCATTTCATGTGCCAAAACATCGTCCATATATTTTTGATTTAACCCCAATTTCAACGCCATTTGTTTTATTGCATCAATACCTATACGCAGGGCAACCTGATAAAAATAAGTATCACAAGAATGTTTTAACGCACCGATTAAATCAACCGTCCCATGTCCGTGTTTTTCCCAACAATGATATCTGTGGTCGCCATATTCCCAGAAACCAGGGCAGAATACTTTTTCATTTGGTGTTATCGCACCGCTTTCCAATGCCGCCAAAGCAACTATGATTTTAAAAGTTGACCCAGGGGGATACAAACCTTCAATAGTTTTATTCATAAACGGTTTTGCGACATCTTCTAATAATGACGCGATATATTCTTCGCCGTCATCTGTTTTGAAATTGTTTGGGTCAAAACTGGGGGTTGAAGCCATCGCCAATATTGCACCATTTTCAATATTCAACACCACCCCACAACCTGCTCGATTCATCGCCAAAGAATCATATAATACCTTTTGAACATTTTCACGTATAGTTGTTTTTATATTTCCGCCTGGAACAGGTGATACATATTGACCTTTGTCTTCACCTGTAATTCGTCCAACAGCGTTTGTTATCAAAACACTTTGTCCCATAACACCACAAATATCATCATTAAAACGTTTTTCGAGACCATTTATACCCGTTGTAAAAAATGGAGCATTAGGAACACTTTTTTTGGGTGCGCCGACATAACCAAAAACTTGCGCGCCCGCAGGTCCCATTTCATACACACGTGAAAATCCGGTTGATATATGTATTCCAGGAATGTTTTTAGCCGCCAATTGCGCCAATATATCCCAACTGGAATTTTCAGTTATTAATACAGGTTGAAAAGCCTTTTGCTTTTTTATATTACGCCAAATTCTGTCAACAGTCTTTTTTCTTAAATTTAAATGGTTTTCAACTGTTTTTACCAATCCTTCGATATCATCAGATTCTTCGGGGATTATATAAACACGATAAATAGGCGCATCACGCGAAATTATCGCCCCAGATTCAGATAATATATTTCCGCGTTGTGGCAAAATAGCCTGGATACGGAAAGAATTATTTTCGCTTTTGCGGGAATAATCTTTGTATTCAAAAATCTGCATCTGCAACATGCGCATCACTAATACAGATGTTAAAACAACACCGCCGGTTAAAAACAGTGCACTGCGTCTGTCAAAAGTGTGTGATACTTCGGTGTCTATCATGGTTTCTGTTTTTTAAACGTGGTTTCAATTGATGTTATCGGAATGTATAAAATGCCCAGCCAACAAAACAGCCATAAATTATTGATGAAATTAGCCCAATTTATTTTAGAAAAACTTAATATAAAAAATCCAATCCCTATAAAAACCAGAAAGGCCCCACATGCATTTTTTCCCATATTTTGAATATCCAGATAACTTTGAAAACCGTTTATCGCGTAAAACAAACAAAACATAGTCGTCCAAAACAAAGGTAAATTGCACCGATAATCTATTAAAAAACAAAACAACAAACCAATCAAACCAAAACAATTTTTTGGTCGAACAAAAGTATAATAAAATATCGGTATCAAAGCCAACACGCCGGCCGGATTCCAAAAAGCAGTCGCTAACCGCCATAAAATCAAAGTGATTAAAAACGGCCAAAATTTATAAAAATAATAGAAAAAAATATTCATTATTTATACGAATCCATATTATTGTATTTTAATATCATAACACGCGTGTTCTGGTTGGGTTGTAATACATCGACGCGATTTTCATCAATCATATCGCCGATATATATACCCGACGGAAAAACACCGCTGATATTACTGGTCATTATTTTTAATCCTTGGCGACCTACGAATTGGGTATCACTGAAAAAACCAATTGTTGCGCGTTTTTTGCCGTTTCCTTGTAAAAATCCAGAAACATCAGAACCCGCAATTCTGACCGCGATATTTGAATCTGAATCTGTTATCGCGCGAACACGACAAAATTGAGAGCCACAATCAACAATACTGCCAATCAGGCGCGAATCAAATGACACAACCACCATTCCGCGCTCTAACCCGGCTTTGCGCCCTTTGTTCACAAAAAATGTATTATGATGAAACACAGAATCATTAAAAATCACATCCGCAACCACAGATTCATACGGCGAAGCGCGTTTAACATCTATTTCGTGTTCCAATTTTTTGTTTTCGCCGATTGCGATATCGCATGCGTATTTATTTGTGAGTGCCGCATCCAATTTCTGACGCAAAATTTCATTTTCTGTGCGTATTTGCGATGTTTCGCGCACCCAATGAATGCCATCGCCAACCAATCGCACCGGCCAAGTCACCAAATCACCAACGGCCCCAGCCACCGGTAATATAACATGCCCCAGCCCGTTCATAATTGCATAATCTGGTTTTGCGACCATAATATATATGACGAACACAGGCACAGCCAACGCCGCCAACGCAGATTTAACGATTTTCATCAATTTATATGATAATTTATCCTTGGTCATGCGAAATACTTTAATCGCAAAATTTTTAATATTCAATAAAAACTTGATTTTTCTTTTTTATATGTCAAAATACAGTCAACCGACATGGCAGGCATTGCCACGAGGAATCAAACAAAAAGGATAAAAAATGCCAAAATTAAAAACAAAATCGTATATGAAAAAACGTGCGTCCATGACTGCAACTGGTAAAATCCGTGTTGCGAGAAATGCTCACCATAAATGTCTGTCGCATAAATCCAAACGCGCGAATAACGCGGGGACTAAACCACAGTATTTGAACGAAAACATGAAGGGTCAGGTTAAAATCTTGGCTCCGTATGGTTTGAAATAATAGGGGGCTATCATGGCAAGAGTAAAACGCGGAACAACCGTAAAACAAAAACATAATAAAATACTTGATCGTGCCAAAGGTTATTTGGGACGTCATCATTCAACCTATCGTGCTGCGCGTGAAAAAACCGAGAAAGCCGGTCAATATGCATATCGTGATCGCCGCCAAAAGAAACGTGATTTTCGCTCGCTATGGATTGTGCGTATTAACGCTGCTGTCCGTCCAAACGGTTTAACGTACAGCCAATTTATGAATGGTTTGAAAAAAGCAGGTGTCGATTTGGACCGCAAAGTTTTGGCCCAAATGGCATATGATGCTGATAAAAACTTTGAAACATTGGTTGAAACTGCAAAACGATTTATTGCCGGGTCTGTTAAATAACCCTTTACGGCAAGGTTTTGTTTTGTCACAATAAAGGCCGTAGAGATACGGTCTTATTTTTATCAACAGGATACGAATATGAAAGAACAAATAGCAAATGTAAAAACATTAGAAGAATTACAGGATTTATACACTAACGTTTTCGGTAAAAACGGGACAATGACGCAAAAATTGAAAAATATGGCGAATTTGTCGAACGAAGAACGTGCGGTTGTGAATGCTGAAAATACTGAATTGCGTCAATTGTTTCGTGAAAAACAATCAGAACTTGAAACCGCGGCATTAAACGCAAAATTGGCAACTGAATTTGTTGATGTGACATTGGACGTTGAACCAAAAAATCGTGGAACGTTGCATCCTTTAACCCAAACATTAAAAGAAATATCCGGGATAATGGAAGATATGGGTTATACACTTTGGGTTGGACCAGAAATAGAAGATGATTGGCATAATTTTACTGCGTTGAACACTCCGGATTATCACCCTGCCCGCGATATGCAAGATACGTTCTTTTTGGAAAACGGCAATGTAATGCGTACACAAACATCTGCGATTCAAATTCGTGCCATGGAAAAAATGGGTGCACCGATAAAAATGTTTGCTGTCGGGGCGACTTACCGCAAAGAAATGGACGCCACTCATTCGCCGATGTTTCATCAAATAGAAAGTTTATATATCGATAAAAATATAACTTTATCTGATTTAATTGGAACAATGCGTACGCTGTTGTCGCGGTTTTTCGAACGTGATATCGAATTACGCATCAGACCTTCTTATTTCCCGTTCACAGAACCATCTGTTGAATTTGATATGAAATGGGGCGATAGATGGCTTGAAATTTGTGGTGCCGGAATGGTTCATCCAAATGTGTTGAAAAATTGTAACATAAATCCCGATGAATACCAAGGATTTGCCTTTGGTTTCGGTTGGGACAGATTGGCAATGTTAAAATATGGGCTGGACGATATTCGTGCTTTTTATGATGGCGATGTTCGTTGGCTGAAAAACAGTGGATTTTAATAAAAAGGGGTAAAAAAATGAAATGGTCTTGTGAATGGTTGAAACAATATTTGGATACTGATTTAACCCCGGCGCAGATTGCAGATAAATTAAATGCGATTGGCTTAGAGGTCGAAGATTTATATTCCCCTATTTTGCCAATTGCTGCAAAAATTATTGAATGCGAACCACATCCAAACAGTGATCATCTGCACGTGTTAAAAGTTGATGATGGCACCGGCAAATTACGTCAGGTTGTTTGTGGTGCGCCAAATGCGCGTGTTGGTTTGGTATCTGCATTGGCTTTGCCAGGATGTAAAATCGGTGATTTTGTGATTCAACCGGGTAAATTACGTGGTGTTGAATCAAATGGCATGATGTGCAGTGCTGCCGAAATGGGCATTGGTGAAGATGACGCCGGGATTATCGAATTAAATGAAAATGAAGAAAAAATCGGTCAAACTATATCCGCTATGCGTGGTGGTGCATCTGCGATATTGGAAACCTCAATCACGCCAAATCGACCGGATTTGTTATCTGTGCGTGGGATTGCGCTGGATTTATCGGCGGCGGGCGCGGGTAAATATATTGAAGACGATATCAAAGAATTGGATTTGAAAAACGGCCCCCGCAAAGTGAATTTATTGGCAGCACAGGCGTGTCCAACATATCGTTTCTGTGAAATACATGGCATAAAAAATGCGCCGTCCAATGAAAAAATTCAATCCAGATTGCGGTCTGCGGATATAAATCCAAAGAATGCACCAATCGATGCTACGAATTATATTTGTTATGATTTGGCGCAACCAATGCATTGTTTTGATGCAGATGAAATAAAAGGCGATATCACTGTACGTATGGCAAAACCGCAAGAAAAATTTACAGACCTGTTTGGAAACGAACACGAATTATGTGACAAAGATTTGGTTGTTGCCGACGATGGCGGTATTTTGGCTTTGGCGGGCGTTATTGGTGGTGCGCGCGGTTGCACCAGTGATAAAACAACAAATATCATTTTGGAATCTGCGTATTTTGACCCGGTCAGTGTCCGTAAATCTTCAAAAAGACATGGTATATCGACGGATTCTTCTTATCGTTATGAACGTGGTATAAATCCGGACGGCACTGCACGTGCATTGGCGTTTGCAACCAAAATCATTATGGATTCGTGTGGTGGTGAAATAGTCAATGTTTCGGTTGCGGGTCGCACGTCCTATACGCCGGAATCTGTGGTGTATAACCCATCGATATTCAAACAAAAAACAGGTATTGATTTGGATGAAAAAACGCAACGCGATATTTTGGAAAAATTACAATTCAAAATCAAAGATGATAAAGATGGTAATTGGATAATTACCCCGAATCCGCAACGTGTTGATGTGGTAATTCCTGAAAACATAGTTTCCGATTTAATCCGTATCTATGGTTATGACAAAGTCGGCCTGATGGGAGTAAAAAATCATGGTGACGCAATTGTCGTGGACAAAGTTGAAAACAAAGTCTGTATGGGAATCAAACACCGTTTGGCGGCATTAGGTTTAAATGAAAATATTTCTTTTGGATTTGGTAATTCCAAGGTTGAAAAATTATTGACGGACAAACCAATAATCAAAATCGCAAACCCGATAATTGTTGATTTGGATACTGCGCGAAATAATTTGTTGGGGAATTTGTTGATTGCGGTGGCTAAAAATGAAAAACGCGGATTCCCAGATTTGAATATGTTCGAAATGGGGACTGTGTTTGACGGTGATAAACCGGGCGAACAACATACTGGCATTTGCATAGTGCGAACCGGTGTGACCGCGCCAAAACATTGGCAAAAACGCAATCGTAATGTTGATGTCTTTGATGTCAAAGCTGATGTATTATCATTGATTGGTGCGCAAAAATTCACCATAGATACGAAAAATCCGCCACTTTGGGCGCATCCCTTTAAATATGGCGCAATTACCCAGGGACCGCGTACATTGGCGCAATTTGGTGAATTGCATCCGTCTGTTGCAAAACAATTGCATATAAAAACGCCTGTGATGGTTGCGATTATCGAAGATATTTCTTTGTTGCCACAAAAAGCAAAAAACAAAAAAATCCCTGTGACCGAATTTATGCCGATTACACGTGATTTTGCGTTTGTTGTTGATAAAAATTATGAATCCCAGAAAATAATTGCGGCAGCAATGGCCAGTGATTCGCGTATTGCAAATGCTGTTATTTTTGATTCTTTTGAAATGGCAGACGGCAAAAAATCAATTGCTTTCACAATAACTGTGTATCCTGAAACAAACATGACGGACGAAGATTTATTAAAAATCCAAAATACAGTTATTGCGAATGTCGAAACAAAATGTGGTGCAAAATTAAGGGCATAAAAAAATACAATCACGACTTGATTTTTAATCAAGAACGTTGTATAAATAAACACATGACAAAAAAAGCAATAATTATTATTGAATAAAAAGGCACTGCGCTTTGGCGGTGGCTGGGGCGCATAAGCGCCCTTTTTCAATGCAAAAAACAAAGGTAAAAAACAATGTCATATAAGAAAACAGAACCAAAGGCTGACTTTTCAAAACTGGAACACGAAGTTATGGATTTTTGGCGCGCGGATGATACGTTCCATAAATCGTTAAACAAGACAAAGCAAGGCGAACCGTTTAATTTCTACGATGGTCCACCATTTGGAAATGGTTTGCCACATTTGGGACATTTGGGGGTCAGCGCGATTAAAGATATGGTTTCGCGTTATCAAACTATGTGCGGAAAACATGTTGAACGCGAATTAGGTTGGGATTGTCATGGGCTTCCTGCGGAAGCGTCTGTTGAAAAAAAACAAGGTCGCACAGCCAAAGACATTGTGGCATCGGACGGTATGGGCGCGTTTTGTGATATGTGTCATGACGACGTTTTGACCTATACCAACGAATGGTTGCGTTATATCGAACGCATAGGCCGTTGGGTTGATGGTGGCGATAATTTTGGTTATCGCACGATGGATAAAAATTATATGGAATCTGTGATATGGGCATTGAAAAAATTATATGACAAAGGATTGCTTTACAAAGATTTCAAAGTCAACCCGTTTGATTGGAAATTGGGGACTGTATTATCAAATTCTGAAGCATCCAGTGAATACCAAGACATTGTTGACGATACCGTAACAGTATGGTTTGAGCTTGAAAATGGCGACCGCGCAATTGCGTGGACAACTACGCCTTGGACTTTGCCGGCAAATTCTGCTTTGGCTGTGAATCCAAATATGAAATATGTTCGGATGCGTCACGATGATGGTCATGTTTATGTGTTGGCAGAATCCAGATTAAAGGCATACGAAAAAATATTTGCAACATCTGAACGCGTTGGCGAATATACTGGCGCAGAATTGGTGGGTATGCATTATAAACCTTTGTTTAATTATTATGCGGGGCAAAGTGATTTATTGTATCAAATAATCCCAGGCGATTATGTTTCGGACAGTGATGGTACAGGTATCGTCCATATTGCACCGGCTTATGGTGAAGAAGACTATTTCGTAGCCAAAGCAATCGACCCGCAATTCCCGATAATTTTGAATGTTGATGCTTATGGAAATTTTGATTCGACGGTCAAAGATTGGGCGGGTGAAAATATATTTGCTGCAAATCCGAAAATCATAGATTATCTGCGTGCAAACGGTTTGTTGGTTAAGAAAGATCAACATAAACACAGTTATCCTTTTGGTCCGCGCAGTCATGAAAAATTGATATATCGTGCGACCGATGCATGGTATGTTGATGTGCCAAAAATTCGTGAACGTTTGGTTGAAATAACCAAAAACGATACAACATGGACTTCCGCAGGCAATCGTTTTATGACGTGGATAGAAAATGCGCGTCCATGGGGTATTTCTCGTAATCGTTTCTGGGGCGTTCCATTACCGATTTGGGAACGAGACGGCGAATACAAAATCTTTGGTTCTATCAAAGAAATGGAAGATTTCTTTGGTGTAAAAATCAATGATTTGCATCGCCCGACTTTGGACGCATTGACCAAAGATGGCTGGCATCGTATAACAGATGTTCTGGATTGCTGGTTTGAATCTGGTTCTATGCCGTTTGCTCAATTGCATTATCCGTTTGAAAACGTAGAAAAATTTGAAACATCTTTTCCGGCAGATTATATTATCGAAGGTCAAGATCAAACACGTGGTTGGTTTTATTCTTTGATGGTAATGGCGGTTGCGTTGTTTGATAAACCTGCTTTCAAGATTGTGTCTGCAAACGGTATGGCGTTGGACGAACAAAAGAGAAAGTTTTCAAAATCTTTGCATAATTATTCTGATCCAACCGATACATTTGAAAAATACGGCGCAGACGCAATACGTTTGTATATCCAAGGCAGCAATTTCATGAAGGCTGAACCAATTTGCATTGACAAAGAAGGTACAGTTTTCAATGACACAATTAAAACGATTTTAACACCGCTGTGGAACGCGTATCATTTCTTTACATTGTATGCAAATGCGGGGAATATCACTGTATCGCGCGAACCAGATTTGAAAAACGCGTTGGATAAATATATTGTGTCTGAATTGAACGATTTGATGAAAACGACAACAACTGCGCTGGACGAATATAAACCAGATATCGCGGTCAAAGAATTCGTCAGATTCTTGGATATCCTGAACAATTGGTACATCCGTCGCAATCGTGAAAGATTCTGGGATGAAGATGAAAGCGCGTTTGAAACATTGCATTATGTTTTGACGACATTTTGTAAAATCTTGGCACCATTCGCACCGTTTATTTCTGAATATATATTCAAGAATTTAACGGGTCGCGAATCTGTCCATCTGGAAGATTGGCCAACCGCAGGCGAAACAGACGAAAAAATCGTCAACGACATGCGTCGTGTCCAAATGATAGTATCGGTTGGAAAACAACTGCGCGAACAATACAAATTGCGTAATCGTCTGCCATTGGCGGATGTCACTATCGCAGGTGTTGATATGCGTGCATACGCCGACATAATCCGCGATGAATTAAATGTCAAAGAAGTAAAATTCATAGAAAACATCAACGAAGTCGCAGATTCTTTCGTATATTTAATCACGCCGAAAATCGGTGCGCGTTTGGGCGGTGCTTTGAAAGATATAATCCCAATGGTAAAACGTGGCGATTATGAAATTAGTGGCGACAAATTGATTGTCGGCGAATATGAATTAAATGGGGACGAATTTGAGAATCGTTTGACTATGAAAGAAGGCATTACCGGTGCCACCCTGCCCGATAATACCGCGGTCGTAATTTTGAATACTGAAATAAATTCAGAATTATTTGCCGAAGGTCTGGTTAACGATGCATTGCGCTTTATCCAAGATTCACGCAAAGCGGCAAATCTGGACGTGTCGGACAGAATCAAATTGACTTGTGCAGCGGATTCTACGTTGCACAACGCAATAGAAGCGCACAAAAAACGTATTATGCACGATGCGTTAATTGTCGAAATGAATTTCGGCGATGCGAATCAATTCTGTGACACAATCGAAGATTACAATATCGCGATTGATATCGAGAAAGCAAATGCATAAGCAAAAAATAACACTTACACCGGATATTTATTTTGAAAATGTCCCCAAGACATTGAATATGAATATCCGGTCTGAATTATATTCTGTGAATGAATTTACGTTTGCGGTGGCGGTAATTTTGTCGGCCCAGGCAACTGATAAGAAAGTCAACGAAGTAACCCCAGAACTTTTTCGCGTTGCACCAACACCACGAAAGATGTTGGCTTTGGGAATCGACGGATTAAAGAAATATATAAAAGTAATCTCTTTTTTTAATAACAAAGCAAAATCCATAATCGCGCTGTCAGAATGCCTGGATCAAGAAAACGGCAGTGGCGATGCGGATTATAAATTCCCGGAAAAATATCACACTCGCGATGAATTGATGAAATTGCCAGGCGTTGGGCAAAAGACCGCAAATGTTATAATGAATGTGTTGTGGAATGCCCCGAACATAGGCGTTGATACACATGTTTTTCGCCTGTCGCATCGGTTTGGCTGGTGTGATGAAAACGATAATACCCCCGAACGGGTCGAAGAAAAATTATTAAAAATAATTCCGAAAAAATATCATGCAATAACAAATCATGTAATGGTTTTGCATGGGCGATATACGTGCAAAGCACTGCGTCCAAATTGTGTGAATTGCCCTGTGGCAAAATGGTGTAATGCCGGGGATAAAAAATAAAATTGTGCGACACTCGATTTTCTTAAACACCACGTTCATTTTCTAGTTTTTTATAAAAAAAAAGACCAAACGGTCATGGCGGTTCGTTTTGCAAGACCCGCATTCGCTTGTCGTGGCTTTGCATCAGCAAAAACAGGTGGTGCCGGTTATAGGACTTGAACCTACGACCCCCTCATTACGAATGAGAGCACCTAACATTGTTATCAACACTATACAATAATTCACAGTAAAAATCAACAGGTTTTCTGCGGGTTTCAGAGAATTGGCTTTTTTGTGGTGTTTTGTAAAAATTTGCGTTTTTCTGAAAAAAGTGTCCCTAGATTGTCCCAAAAAAGGTGTTAAAAAAGCATTCTTTTTTATGTGGATGTTTTCTTGGTCTTTCATATGTGTGTGGGGGGGATGGGGTGGGTGGCAGGAAAATATATTATAAAAGGGGCTTGAATTTAGGGGAATGGTGTTATATACTTGCTTTACCTGCCGGTGTAGCTCAGTTGGTAGAGCAGTGCATTCGTAATGCAAAGGTCGTAAGTTCGAATCTTATCACCGGCACCATGCAGATTATTCCCAATATGTCCAACCATAAACAGGTTCTTTCGTTTGTGTGTGTTTTTTGTGTGTTTGTATTTGTGCCCCACATTTTTCGCAATATGTAGATTCTGGTGAGTTTTCTGTTTTGCATTTTTTACATATTATGGAGTCTTTTAATTGTTTAAATTTTTTCCCACAGTGTGGACAAAATGTCATGCCAGGTTCCAATTCTTTTTGACAATGGCCACATCTTGGCTTTGCATCTGTTTTAGTCCCAACAAACGAAGCACATTTCTCACAATACAAATTATCACTGGGCATCTGCCACATAATACAAATCAATATCACGCCTATCAAAGGCAAACAAATACAACATAGAACAATCCAGAACATGTTTTTGATAAACCATTTTTGTGGTCTAATATCCACAACAGTGGTATTACGGCCACAATGTTCACAATATGCTATCCTTTTTTCCATTTTATATCCCCTTATTTTTATCAATACAGATAGATTGTCAGTTCTTCGTACTTTATTTCATACCAATCAAACAATTCCCGCAGATGTTCTACCTTTTTGTTCGTATTGTTTTTTGTATATAAAAACACATCGTCTGCTATTCTTGTCCACCAATTAACTTCATAATTTTTGGCAAAACTTGAAAAACGTGCGTCGTTATTATTACCAAAATACGAATAACCCCAAAGCACTGGTTCGCTTGCTAAAAAACATTCATAACCAGTTTCTGCTTCACCGCGTAAAATTTCTGGATTTATTTTATATAATTCTCTAACAATGGTTTCGTAAAACTTTTTCCAACCCTGCCCCCTAGAAAAAGTAAATATTTTACCAAAGAAACACGCTTTGTATGGTTTATAGCCTGATAAATTTATCTCATCTGCCAGGGTTATTATCTGTCCATTAAAAAAAACATGTTGCCCATAGTTCATTTTATATCCTTATCAAAAATAAAAAAATACCGCCTAGGAAGAAATTGGCGGTCGGGAGCTCAAAAATCATATCTGTTAAATGACTCCGCTGGTTTTCGGGATAGCCCTGTTTTATAACCAACAGACCCCCGACCATAAACAAAGTCAGGGACATAACGGTGCAAAAAAACACCGAAACATCTTTTTAACGATGCTTTTCGCACCGAACAGATATGGGCTTTTGAAACCCAACCGGTCTTTCTAACCAGTCACCCTTATTTTATACCAAACCGACCATTTTTTCAACAAACAATAGGATTTTTTATATGGGGGGTGGGGATGGATGGTAAATGATGTATAAGTGTAGATAAAGAAATAGTATAAAAAGTAGGGTGATATGTTGATTTAGTTAGTGGTGTGAGAATATTGGTGACAACAACTGTCCGCCCGCCAGTTATATATAAAGGAACAAAACGGACGGACAATATAGCGCGTTTATTTAGGGAAAATAAGATTCGTCCAAATCTTTCAAATCGACTACTGGTAAATCTGTGTTTGCGCTGGGTGTTTCTGGTGTATCCGTGACATCGTGACAAGGCAATACAGGTGTTCCTTTTGGTGTCACAGAGTCACAGTTTGTCACTGACAGATAGTGTTCAAAGGCATATTGAAACGATAATATTTCATAGCCACGACATAATTTATTGCCTTGTCGTTTTTGAATAGGTTTAATTTGAAATATTTTCAATAATCGTGCCAATTTAATGTCTGTCAGCATGGGCCGGCCATATTGTATTTCCCCCCAAGGTCGGTTTTCCAATTTACGCAATCTGCCCACTATGATATTAGTTGGAACAAAGTCTAATCTTGTTTCTTCAAACATTTCATAAATATCGGAAAGCAATTGAATTCCAATATCATCACCATCATCATCTAATGGAATCAACCTGCTGGCTGCTGCGGTTAACTCAGCAACTAAATCTTGTGATATGAATGTTGCTATCGAGAACAAAGGTTCCCATATATCCGCTGAGCGATCATTCAGAAAACTTGGCATATCTGGATGTGTTTCTGAAATTGCGCTGGCATTATCGTTCATGAAACGCAAGCACATACTACGCAACCGTTCTGTGTCAGATAATATCGCATTTTGGCGCAGTTTTTCAATCATGTCGCTTGGCTTGCGCCGGTTCATAAGAATTATTATACTGCGGTCCATTATAGTTGTATCGCGCATGCCTATTCCGGCAATGGCCATTGCAGAATAACAATTAAAAATTTTTGGAACATAGCCTTTTTTTGAATCGATATTATTACGAACAATTTTGCCACCCTTTTTATAGCCTGCATTTATCACGTTGCGAATTGCAGCATCGTCATTCAAATAGCAATCTGCTTCATCAATTAACAGCGTTGGGCGCATATAATCTATGGCTCTGAATATTCCGGCAGCAGTTATCCCGGACGTGTTCAAAGGATTATATGTTGTCATTTCCAACAATTGCAATAATTGTGTTTTTCCGCATCTTGGAACTGGCGAATATATACATAATCGCGGTGTATAATAAAAAGAATCGACAGAATATGTGTGCAATACCCATAAAGGTAAAACAGATAGTGCCCCATCTGGTAAAACCAAATATCGTTGAAAGGTGTCGCGCAATTCTTGCACTAATTGAATGCCATCAACTGGTTCTGCCCATGGTTCAAGTGAGCCAAACGTTGAATTTTGTTGACTTTTTACTGTTGTGCAGGTAGAATCATCGCGAATGTTTCTCGAATTCGTGGCGGTTGTCACGGATTCTTTTTTTGTTAAATCTGCCATGACTTACCCCCTTTGGTTTTTGGTGATGTCTCAACCCACTCGAAAAATTTATCTTCGTTGATGAGAATTTTCGCACCAACACGGCATATTACTTTATGTTCATCCATGCCATTAAACGATGAATGGAAAATCAAATCGCGCAAAGACCCAACGCTGAATGCCGGATGTTTTTCTGCGAACTGTTTCACTGTTAAATAATTTTTAACCATAAAAACTCCTTTTGGTTATTCAAAACACCATTGCTTTGATACAACCAAAATAAGCATAAAAAATACCTGTGTCTAATGCGTGCTAACGCTAACAGTTATGGCTGTGAAGTGCTGTGGATAAGGGGTAAAAAATTTTTAATTATTTAATTTATACGAATCGTTTTTTGTGTTTTTGTGTGATTCTTTTGCAGCAGATTGATATTTTTTGTAAGAACAGATGTATTTTGTTAATTTATTTATTTCGCAAGAAATCAGTTGTTTGACATTGTAATCGACAGTGTCGATCTGTTCTTTTAACAATAAAAATATTGCGCTAGATATAACTTCTGCGACAGACACACCGGATATGGATTTGAAAGCTCTTTTTAGGGTTTGGTCTTGTCGTTTCGGGGTCGTGAAAATGGCATTTATATGTGACACCCTTGCATTTTTTTTACGATTGTTATGATATGCTGTTTTTATTCTTTGAATACGTTTATATTCCCACTCAGCAAGCGTTATTAAAAATATATTGTAAAAATTACATAATTCGTATCCTGATAATTTCTGGCGCATTATTTGCGCAATTTGGTCTTGGGATATAATATCGTTTATAAAATAATTTCTGTGAATGGAAAATGTTTGTATGTTTTCTAATTCTGGAAAATTGCCAGATTTTTGCAATTCTTCCAACAGATACGTGTTAAAGAAAAACAAAAGCCAATTATTAAAAATCTCGTTTATTGTTTCCGCTGTGATATCGTTTAATTTTATCTGATTGATATGTTCTACATTTGTGTCAAATATCACGTTGTATGCTGATATAAACGCGTCTGGCAGCATCGTTTTTTCTTGAATTATTTTCAAATCATTAAGGGTCAAATCTGCTGGTTTCATTTTATTTGTCTCCGAATATTTTATTGTTCATATTTTCAATTACGTTTGATTTGTGGGCGTCTGAGATATGTGAATACCTTTTTACCATTTGCAGCGTTTTGTGACCTAAAATATCGGCTATTTCGCCCACAGAGCAGCCGTTCATCATCAAATAACTGGCGCATGTGTGGCGCAAGTCATGAAATCTGAAATCTTCAATGTTGGCCTGTTTTAAGGCTTTTTTCCAACTGCGACGAATATTAAAATATCCAGAATTGGTTTCGTTAGGAAAAACAAGAATATCAGAACGTCTGTGATTATATAAATTATGCATGACGTCCAGGGCTAACCCTTTTATTGGTATGCCGCGTCTGTCGCCGTTTTTGGTCTTTTGTAATAGTGCCCAACCACGATCTAAATCAATATCTTCCCACCGCAAAGACAAAATTTCACCACGTCTGGCACCTGTTGATATTGCCAACATAACTGCAGGATATAAAAACGGATTTGGGGCGTTTTTTACTGCTTCCAACAGTCTGTGGCGCTCATCATCACTCAAATATCTGACTCTGCCATTTGGCTCGGGCAGTTTAGAAACGTTAAATGCAGGATTGGTCTGAATCCAGCCCAATTCTTTCTTGGCAAACGTAAGGGCGGAACTTAAAACAGACAGATACCGATTTATTGTCCCTGCACTTTTTGTTCTGCCTGACGGTGATTTGGTATTTTCTATCTTATCAAGTGTGCCCCGGATTTTTGCTGGTGTAATCTGGGCTAAATTAAAATCACCAACAAGGCTTCCCCATGTTCTTAATTCTGATATGGTTGTCTGTTGCAAATTTGGCCCGTGTCGCAGTTTTTGAATATAAAGGTCTAACAATTCGTTCAAAGTATGCCTCTGCGCTTGCAGGGAAGGAAAATACGTGTTTTCTTTTATTTGCGTTTCTGTCTTTTGGGCCCAGTCTTTTGCCAGCGTTTTTGATGGGAATGTTGCTGTCGTTTCTGGGGCGCCTTTGATACGAACTCTGACCCTATATACTGTTTTGCCTTTGCTTTGTCTTGTTTCGATTGTTGCCATTTTGAACTCCTTTTTCTTATGGCATGATGACTGTTTTTATGAACACCTGTTTTATAAACAGATGCACAATCCCCCCAAAATGGCTGTTTTCATAGTGTCCGCCAACTGCGCCATCTTTTCAGGGACACTGTCGGGACAATTTGCTTTTTATTCTTGGAATTTATCAACAGATGAAAGTCGATATTGTTGTTTGTTGCAGGGGGTTGTAAAATATGTCCCTGGAACGCCCAAAAACAAAAATCAGAAAAAATAAACAACCTAATAACAATAGGTTAAGTGTTTGCACCGTCATTTTACGAATGAGATGCTCTACCAGCTGAGCTAAACCGGCATTTGCAGCAATCATAGTATATATTTTTATTTATTTCCACATTTTATTTTTCGCATAATGACGATTATGCCCGCCGGGGTCATACCGGGGATTCTGGACAATGCTGCAATATTTTCAGGTCGCGTTTTCGTCAGTTTTTCAACCAATTCATTTGTTAATCCAGACAATGATTTATAATCAAAATCGTTTGGTATTTTTAATTCTGCGTCGCGTTTATAATTTTCAATTTCGCGTTCGTTGCGTGATATATATCCGGCGTAAAATTTATCATTTTCCGTTGCAACCTCAGTGCGCAAATTTTTCATTTTTTCAAAATATTCAGAATCAATCAGACCCAGATTTTGTGCCATTGGTCCAATTCTGAATATTGCATTATCTGCACGTAATTGCAGGCGATATTCCGCCCGCGAAGTAAACATACGATATGGTTCATCAACACCCAAAGTCGTAATATCATCAATTAAAACACCAATCATAGAATTTGTTCTGTCTAATGCCAATGGCGCAGAATTCATCACGTACGCGGCGGCGTTAGCACCCGCAATCAGACCCTGGGCGGCGGCTTCTTCATATCCAGATGTGCCGTTGATTTGACCCGCAAAAAACAGTCCGGGGATATCTTTGCTTTCAAGTGTGTTTTTTAATTTACGTGCATCAATCGCGTCATATTCAATGGCGTATCCATATCGCGCTATGCGTGCGTTTTGTAATCCAGGGATAGTCCGTATCCAAATATCTTGGATATCAGCACCAAAAGATGTTGAAATTCCGTTTGGGTAAATTAAATCGCTGTCCAATCCTTCGGGTTCTAAGAATACATGATGCGAGGTGTGTTCCGGGAAACGCATAACTTTATCTTCCAATGATGGGCAATACCGCGGACCAAGCCCCCGAATGTCGCCATTATACATTGGTGCGTTTTTTATATTTTCACGAATAATTTCATGCGTTTTTTCGGTTGTATGCGTTATAAAACATTTATCGTTATATGTGTTTTTATTATTGCCCAAACCAAACCAATCATGTGGAAAATCACCAGGTTGTTCTTCACAGACGCCAAAATCAATACTGTCGCGATAAATACGCGCGGGGGTTCCCGTCTTCAAACGCAATAATTCGAATCCTGAATTGCGAAGCACATTTGAAATAACGCTATCATTTTCTTGGTATTCGCCATTATCCATTAAACGTCCTGATTCTATTTTTTCATTTCCGCGTGTCACCAAACCGCCCAGAAAAGTTCCAGTGGTCAATACCAATGCCTTGGCAAAATATTTATTGTTTACAGATTTTTTTTCAATGTCTAAATCGATAACTTTTTCAAAAACAACTGTTAAATTATCAGTGTTTTTCAGTATTTTCATAACTGCGTCATGATAAATTTGCCTGTCGATTTGCGCGCGCAGTGCCTGGGTCGCCGCACCATGTGTCGCATTCAGTGTGCGCCAATGAATTCCGGACGAATCTGCCGCCGTCGGCATAACGCCCGACATAGCGGCCATTTCAGCGACCATTTGTGATTTTCCAGGCCCACCAATTGACGGATTGCAAGACATCGCACCAATGTCTGATTCACACATAGTCAACAACAGAGTTTTTGCCCCGCGTCGTGCAGATGCAGCCGCCGCTTCAACGCCTGCATGTCCACCACCGATAACGATTACGTCAAATTCTTGCATAATTAAAATCGACCCATTCCGCCGTTGACATGGATTGTTTGCCCGTTGATATAGGATGCTTCATCAGACGCCAAAAACACGCAGACATTTGCAACATCAATTGGTTCGCCAAAACGGGCCGCCGGTATTTGTTCCAAATATTTTTTCTTTAATTCTTCCGCCAACACATCTGTCATAGGTGTTTTTATAAATCCGGGTGCAACACAATTCGCAGTAATACCACGTGATGCAACTTCTGCCGCTATGGATTTAGTCATAGCAATCATACCACCTTTTGACGCGGCATAATTCGCCTGGCCCGGCCCACCAACCGCGCCAACGATAGACGCCATGTTTATAATGCGACCAAAACGCTGTTTCATCATAGGCATAATTACCGCACGGCACAATTTGAACGTTGCGCGCAAATTTGTATCAATGACTTTGTCAAATTGTTCATCAGACATACGCATTAACAATGTGTCCGCGGTGATACCTGCATTATTGATTAAAACATCAATACGACCCGTTTTTTCAATCGTGTCATTTATCAATTTTTCGGCCGCACCATCATCAGACAAATCACAAGCGATTTTTACAAAATCATCACCAAAAGATTCGTTTAATTTTTCCGCGCTGCGTCCAGTCACAACAACATTTGCGCCCGCCAGTTTCATTTGTGTTGCAATTGCGCCACCGATTCCACCAGTCGCACCAGTTATTAAAACAACTTTATTTTTTAAATCGAACATTTCTAGGTCCTTTGGTTTACATAGTTTTTTGGTTTTGCATGCCTAAATTTGGTGTGGACATCGCCTGATTAAAGAAAGCGTTTATTACATATTTTTGTGTTGCATTCGGCGAAACTTTGATATTTACATTATTATAAGCAAGCACAATTACAGATTTTTTATTGTCAGCAAATTTTACAGCTAAATCCGCAGCTTGTTCAATTGGTACACCAAATCCCAATTTAAGAATGTTATTATTATCTTTCATATTTTTACACCTCTAATTTTGTTGCAATCATGTCTTCGCAAATGCGTTTGGTTAAACCGGTCAAGACCGCACCCGGTCCAACCTCAACCGTTTCATTTATGCCCATGTCATGCATAGCCAACACACTTTCGCGCCAACGAACACCATGCGTCATTTGATACACCAATGCCGCGCGAATTTCGTTTGGGTCAGAAATCGGGGAACAAGTTTTATTGGAAATCAATGGGACATTTGGCGTTTTTATCTCTGTATTTTCCAACGCCGCGCGCATCTCTTCGGCCGCAGGTTGCTGAATCCGACAATGTACCGGCACCGACAACGCCAATGGCATAGCCCGCCGCGCGCCTGCGTTTTTTGCCTCAATCATTGTTTTTTCAACCGTGTCTTTGAGGCCTGAAATTACAACCTGGCCCGCGCAATTATCATTTGCAATATCGCAATCGTTTTTGGCACAGATATCGCGAACAACATCTATGTCCAACCCCAAAATCACGGCGGTTAAACCCTGACCAACCGGCACAGCCCTTTGCATTGCATCACCGCGCAAACGCAGTAATTTTGCCGTATCGCGTAAAGACAATGCGCCCGCGGCACACAGTGCGCTGTATTCGCCAAGCGAATGCCCCGCGACATATTGCGGCAATGACAATCCAGACGCACGCAACATAGCAATAGAAACCGCCATAATCGCCGGTTGCACATTACGCGTCAGCGTTAAATCTTCCATTGTCCCATTGAAAATAATGTTGGACAGTTTTTCATTCAGCGCATCATCGACTTCATCAAACACAGCGCGTGCATCGGCATTATTTTCATATAATTCGCGTCCCATACCAACACTTTGTGAACCCTGGCCTGGGAAAATAAATATAGACGACATTTTTACACCTTTCAGGCTTCTTTTATATTTGCTTTTGTTTGTAACAACAGGTCTGTTAAAACAGTCGGTACGCCACCATGTTGAGGCCAAAGTTGTTCCAGGTTCTTGTTAACAATAATATCTCGTTTTGTCGCCGGCGTACAATGAAGATGATGTAAAGTATAATGTGTAGAATGACCTTTCACCACCATACCAGTGTGGGATTCTTCTATTACATAAAAAGATGTGACAGGAATATTGTTGTTTGGAACAAGTTTATTCAAATCGAATGTTTTTCCATATTCCTTCTTTAATGCTTTACGAACATCATCTTTAAACCACAGTTTATCAACGACTGTGAAATACAGTTTGTTTGTTGATATTTCGGCTTTAACTGACGAATCACGTGGTGATATGCCAAAAATTTCTGCATCTGCAGACTCTTCTGTTTTGACATCTGTATCAATTGTTTGAATTTTTCGTTCCACAGATAAAGCATGCGGTTTTGTACAATCTATTGATGCAATACATTTTTTTAATTCATCAATTGTTGAAAAAATGCCAGATTGATTAAACATATAATTACCAATATCATACGTAAATACTACACGTTGTACCAGATTCATTACAAAACTCCTTGGTTGTACATCATGTAAATTATAGAAAATTAAAAGCAAAAATCAAATTATTTTGGCGAATTCTTGCGGATTGAAAATTCACAGCCGCAATAATTTTGGCGATAAAAATCTGTCTCTCTATTTATTTTTTGACGCAAATCTTCATTCCATTTAATTGGCAAATATTTTATTTCACCGCATGATTCAACGGCGGCCGCGTCAACCTGAGCCTGGTCTTTGTGTTTTGATACACCAAATACCGACGCAATCGCATTAAATCCATTTCGAAGTGCCCAATCGCGTGCAAAGCAAAACCGATACGCAAAACATTTGCTGCACCGCGCACCGCGTTCTGGTTCATTTTCCAGACCTGCTATGTGTTCGCGCCATGCGGTATGATTATAATCGCCGACGACATATTTTACACCCAATTTTTCACAATATTTTATTTGCTCTTTCAATCGTTTTTGATATTCGTCATCTGGATAAATATTTGGATTAAAAAACATAACAACAAAATCGTCCACACCATCGATTTCGCCGTCAACAACCTGTTTGATTGCGCCACAAGAACATGGCGCACAACAAGACATCAAAACCAGTTTTATTTTATCGGACATTTTCGTCTTTGACATTAAAACCAAAAGAATTCAGCCATGGCAAAAATTTAGGGCTTATTTGGCCATGCCGTGTGATTTCTTTAACCCTCATATTATTTGCTTGATTATTGTTATCGGTGTCAATTACAACCCACAGCGGTTCGCCATGTACCCATAAATCGCGTTTTACAAAATCGTATAATTCTTGCGCCTCGTTGGCCGAGAAATTCACATAGATTTTATTTGGATATTTTTGTTCGATTATCACCTGAAATTTTGGTTCAGAATTGACTTCTACACCATGATCCCTGACCCATTGCAAAAAACCACGTGTCATAGTTTCAAAATATGTCCATCTGACGACTTCTATCTTTTTCTCTTTGTGGTCTGATTGCTCTATATGTTTATCACCATGAATATTTTCTGTTATGGTTTCGCTTTGAATCAACAAAGGGTCGCCCCTAGAATTTTTATCAAAGTATGCCCTCACATAATTGCACAACACTTGTGCTTCTGAAAAATGCATATCGAAACTTTTTTTCGGATCGTTTGGGTGAAAGGTCACTGTAAATTTTATCGTTTTTTGATTTTTCGACATATTTTATTCCTTTTTTTGCTACATCTCTCCCACACTAATCTTCGTTTGTATTTAATTCAATTCTATTGAACAGATTTTCAGGTACAACAAATTTTTCTTGCGTTTTAATACGATGTTCGTATTTTGTTGGCCATGATAAATCATGTTTGATTTCAAAAATGTTTTGAATTTTTTCAGCCGCATCTGGTATAAACGGTGCAGATATACGGGCGAACAAATCAATCATTTGAAAACATTCGTTCAGTGCAGCGCCCGCACCGGCCAAATCGCCATTTTTAGCCAGACTCCATGGTTCTTTGATGGTCATATATTCGTTTGCAATACCGTAAATTTCACGCAGTGCGACAATAGATTTTCTGAATTCGCATTTTTCCAACGCGTTCGTCAACTCGCCTAGTTTTTCATTGATTTTATCTGCCAATTTAGCGTCAATTTCGCCACCATTTGGTACAACATCGCCGAAATTTTTAGCACTTAATTTACAAACGCGTGAAACAAAATTACCCAGTAAACCATTCAAATCTTTGTTCACGATTTCTGCGAAACGCGTCATAGTAAAATCTGTGTCGTCGGTTTCCGGTGCAGACGCCATCAACGCATACCGCCAACAATCACTGGGCGCGATATCCAATGCTGTATCCAAGAAAATCCCATTCCCGGTTGATTTAGATATTTTTGCACCATTGAAATTCAAGAAATTTTGCCCTTTTAACACATCAACGGTTTTCCAATTGTCGTCCATAGCCAATTCTTGGGCCGGGAAAAACACAGAATGGAAAGAAACATTGTCTTTGGCCATGAATTGCGTGTAATGACAATCTGGATTTTTCCACCAAGATGCCCAATCAGGTGTCGCAATTTGTGAAATCGAAACATACCCCCAAGGCGCATCAAACCAAACATAAAAAACTTTGTCTTCGTATCCCGGTTTATTGACGGGTATTCCCCATTTTAAATCACGAGTAATTGGATTGTCTCGTAAACCTTCGTCCAGCCATTTATTAGCGATAGTAATCGCGGTTTTGGGCCACCCAACGCGTGAATTAATCCATTTGCGTAATTTGTCTTGCATTTTGCTTAATTTGAAATACAAATGTTTTGTTTTGCGCATTTCAACCGGTGAATCTGGGTCTATCGCGCTGTGTGGGCTGATTAAATCAGACGGGTCAAGTGATGCACCACATTTTTCACATTCGTTTCCATAGGCGCGTTCATATCCGCATTTTGGACATGTTCCGATAACATACCGGTCTGCCAAAAATTTCTTTTCATTTACAGAATAAGGTTGAACGGATGTTTTTTCTTCTATCATATTCAAAGAATCCAGACGATTAAACAATTCATGAATCAATTTTTCGTGTTGCGCAGTGTGTGTGCGTCCGTAATGATCAAAAGACAATTTGAAATCGCGCACTGCGTCCAGATGTTTTGCACGATATTTTTCAACATATTCTTCGACCGGCATATTTTCACGCGCTGCACCAATTTCGGATGTTGTTCCATGTTCATCAGAACCGCCGATATACAACACATCGCGACCTTGAGCCCTACAAAAACGCGCGTAAACATCACTGGGTAATAAACAGCCAACCAAATGACCAATATGCAATTGATTGTTCACATATGGCAGAGCAGAAGTAATTAAATATTTTTGTCCCATTGTAAATTGCCTTTTGTTTTTTATAAAAAATGGACGCAAACGGGGCGTCCAATGAATCCCGTTTGATATTTTTATTAAAATTAAATTTGCATTCGTTTCATTTTTTTTATCTGTCTTTTCTGCTGTGCGCTTTGCGCGCAATAACGAAAATCGCCTTTATGCTTTCTGTCCGCCTTCGCTGTAATTTTATGGCTTGCCACACGAAGCCTTGGCGAATATGGCTTGCCACACGAAGCCTTGGCGAAGTGTGGTGGGTGGTATTGGACTCGAACCAACGACCTTTACGATGTCAACGTAACGCTCTAACCAACTGAGCTAACCACCCAAAGCCCAAGTATTATAACAGCAAAAATCCATTTTGCAAATAAAAAGACGATATTTATCAAAACCATTTGATTTGTGGGAAAAAATGTAGTGTAATATCAATTATGAGACATTGCCTGATAAACATAAGACATTTTATAACGAATATGGTTTGCGGATTGATTTATAACAGTGAGACACGCAAACGTGTTCGCGCTGCGCTGAATTCGCCATTGGTCGGTTTATTAGTGTTCATCAAAAATGATTGTGGTATAAAACATCCGAAATATAAATTTATAACGGGATTCAGGGGTCGAAATTTATTAATCAAAGTAAACGATAAATACATTTACAAATATCCAACCAAGAAATGCAATTTCGCCCCGAATATCGAAACGCGTGAGCGTGATATTACGGCTGAATTGGTCAAAGTGTCTCCTATATTTATTCCCGTACCGACATTGTTAAAATACCAAGATATTATTTTGCGTCGGTATGATGTTGTACATGGCATGTCTTTGCGTCAATTAATCACGCGCGGCAAAATATACGAAAAATACAAACGATATTTGGCGCACCAGGTTGCTTATTTTATGTACGTTATTGCAAAGTATGATCCCGAAGATTTATATAAATATAAAACTGATGTGTCACAAAAGCCTGGATTTATGTGCGGGTGGCATCATTGTGATTTGTTGGATAATTTTATGATTGATGAAAAGAGTTTTAAAATCACATCATTTATAGATTGGGAAGAAGTGGACTTTGGTGATTTTTCACAAATATTTTATGATAAAAACCCGGTGTTAAACGAATTTATGCAAATAATAGCGGATGAATATACAAAAATATACAACGTATAAAAATCTTGTAAATTTTTGTTGGGTATTTTATCATGTGTGATAAATCATAAGGCAAAAATATGTCAAAAAAATTATCAAATCTTAAAAATCCAACTGTATCGGTTTTAATGCCTGCCTATAATGCGGAAAAATATATTGCAGAATCGATTGAGAGTATATTGAATCAGACGTTTTCTGATTTTGAATTTATTATTATAAACGATGGTTCGACAGACAATACTGCAAAAATAATTCGGGAATATGCTCGGCGAGATTCGCGCATAAAATTCATAGACAATAAAAAAAATATGGGTGTCGCAAAAACCAGAAATCAATTGTTGGATAATGCGGTTGGTAAATATATTGCATACCAAGACAGTGATGATATATCGCTGGCACATCGTCTTGCGTACCAGGTGGATTTTTTAGATTCTCACCCGGATATTTCTGTGGTTGGGGCGGCGATGGAAACATTCCCGAAATATGAAAAATTGGTTTATGTGGAAAGACCAAAATTGCTTGATTTTTATGGGTATAACATGGTATCAAATGCGGTCGTTATGTTTCGCAGGTCTGATATATTAAAATATGGTTTCAAATACAAAGAAAATTATCAAACGTGTGAAGACTACGATTTTTGGGTGCAAATCGTTCGGGTTTTGAAAATTTATAATTTACCCGAAGTTTTAATGAAATATCGTGTTTTGGAAAAATCGTTATCGCACAATAATCCAAATTTGGATAAATTTAATAAAATTATTCGTCAAGATATTTTGGATTGTTTGACCGACGATTATATGATGCGAATGAAATTATCACAAAAATACAATCAATATTTGTTTGGGTTTATCCCACTGTTCCATGTCAAACAAAAACGCATATATTTATTTTGTTTTATACCTTTTCTTAAACTGCATGGAAAATGGTGGAATTTGTTTGGCATAATTCCGTTTATTAAAAATCAGGAAATAAAAAAATGAAAATTGTAAAAATTATGGGTGGTCTGGGAAACCAGATGTTTCAATATGCATTTGCCAAAGTAATAGGTGCAGATGCGCTGGATATATCTTGGTTTGAAGAATCAAAAAATAATCCGAATATTACGCCACGCGAATACGAATTAAATGTATTTCAATGTAATCCGAATATTTTAAATCCCGTTCAATCCAGAAAGTTAAAAAACAATAAATTATTGAAATTGTTTGGTATAAAAACAGGTCTGAAAATTATTTCGGAAGATCCAGAAAATATATATAATCCAAAAATTCTGGCACAAAAATCGGGACTGTTTGTTGGGTATTTTCAATGTGCGCGATATTATGATAACTTCAGGGAAGTTTTATTACATGATTTTGTATTACGTGCTGAACCAAATGCAAAAAATAAATCTGTTTTGGATTTGATTGCGAATACAACCAGTGTTTCTCTGCATGTTCGTCGTGGGGATTATGTGAATTTACCAGACGTTTTTAATTTGTGCAATTTGGAATATTATAAATCTGCCATTGATTTAATAGCCACCCATGTTGAAAAACCGCATTTTTTTATCTTTTCAGATGACCCCGCATGGGTACGTGAAAATTTGGAAACAGATTTTCCATACACTGTTGTTGATTTTAATCATGGACGCGACAGTGTATGGGACATGGTTTTAATGAAAAATTGCAAACATAATATCATCGCGAACAGCAGTTTTTCTTGGTGGGGCGCATGGCTGAATGAAAACCCAGATAAAATAATAATTGCGCCAAAACAATGGTTTGCAAATGGTGCAAAAACCGATATTATTCCGGAGAATTGGATAAGGATATAAAACCATGAATATGAAAAAAATAATTGTAAATCGTATCAGAAGAATATTGCCATTCTATCATTTACCAAGAACAAGCGATGTTTCAGATGTCGCGTTGGACGTGATTATACCGACTTGTTCCAAAGATTTCAGAACTTTGTCAATGACAATTGATTCTGTCAGAAAAAATGTTAAACACCCGATTGGCAAGATAATGATTGTTGCCCCGCGTGGTGAAATAGAAAATTTTTGCAGTGAACAAAATGTGTCTTTTGTTGATGAAAATACTGTTTTACCGATAACTAAATCTGATATTCATTATGCGCCAAAAGGTCATGACAGAAGTGGTTGGATTTTTCAGCAATTATTAAAATTAAATTCTGATACATTGACTGATAAAAAATATTTTTTAATTGTTGATTCTGACACTGTTTTTTCGCGTCCCCAGACATTTGTTGATACAAAAGGACGTATGCTGTTAAATTGTTCTGACGAATATCATGGTCCATATTTTGAAACATATAAAAAATTGATACCATTAAACAAAAGGTATGAAAAATCATTTGTTTGCCACCACATGTTATTTTCAGTTGAATATTTATGTGAATTAAAAAACATGATAAATGCGCATACGGGTCAAATTTGGTGGCGTGCGATATTATCTAATCTTGATAATTTTGAAGAATCTTGTTTTTCGGAATATGAAACATACGGTAATTTCATGAAATTTTTTCACCCAGATGCGATTTATCTGAGATATTGGTATAACAAAGCTGTTTTATTAAAGAATTTTGAAAAAATTCGTCATAAAATCAGATATAAAACAATATCTATGCATGCGTATATGACGGAATAATTTATATTATTAAATCTTGATTTTGTGAATAATAGTGCTATATTTTCCCACGCAAAAAAAGGTTTGTTTATGAAAAGTGTTTTAATTACTGGTGCAGATGGTCAATTAGGAACAACGTTGGGAAAAATTTTGCCTGCGGCTGTTTTGACTGCGCATGCAGATTTGGATATAACGAATAAACGTGCTGTGGATGATTTTATTTACAAATATCATATTGATACAATCGTGAATTGTGCGGCCTATACCGATGTTGATGGCGCAGAGAAGCCTGAGAACAAAGATAAGGCGTTCGAAATAAACGCTTTGGGTGCGGAAAATTTGGCGAAAACACCTTGCAAATTAATACACATTTCAACAGATTATGTTTTTGATGGACAATCATCGCATGGGGCGTATACAACATCAAATATGCCAAACCCATTATCTGTGTACGGCAAATCTAAAAATTGGGGTGAAATCGCTATATTGGGCGCTTCAAATAATTGCGTAATTATTCGGACTTCATGGTTGTATTCACCGTACGGAAAAAATTTTGTAAAAACTATGCGTAATTTGGGTGAAAAACTTCCTGAGATATCGGTTGTTAATGATCAATATGGTCTGCCGACGTATGCGGAAGATTTGGCGGTTGCAATTGTTCAAATTATTCCGCAAATGAAGCCTGAAAATAACGGAATTTATCATTTTTCAAATATAAATCCATTGGCCGAGACACCATACCAGGGTATTTCGTGGTATGATTTTGCAACCGAAATTATGAAACAATCAAACATAAATTGTGTTGTGAAACCAACTACAACTGCGGAATACAGTGCAAAAATGGCGGCGCAAAATCGCACATATGCACCACGTCCAAAAAACAGCACTTTGAATTCTTCGAAAATACAACAAAAATTCGGTATACAAATACCGACATGGCGCATTGGTCTGAAACGTTGTTTGGACGAAATGCAAAGATAAAATTTTGATGTTGATTTTTATGCGCACGTGGGTATAATAGCCTTGTCGTTGGCCCTAATAGTCTAGTGGTAAAACACGTCCTTGGTAAGGACGAGTCGCAAGTCCGATTCTTGCTTAGGGCACCACGAATTTTCGTTAATAAAAAACCGCCATTTGGCGGATTTTTTATTTAAGAAAATTCAGTGTCTCGCCGTTCCGCTTACGCTATCGCTACAGCGAGATTGGCGCAGGCGGACAGTCTTTGCTGATGCAAAATCGAGACAGGTGGATTTGGTTTTTTTACTGGATTTTTTGTTGTATAATTTTTATCATCTTTCCCGGATTAAAAAACGGAAATTATATGCAATTGGGTTTTATTCTTGGTAATGTTTTTTCATTTATTGCTGCGTTTTGCCTGTTTGTTTCTGTGTTCAAAAAAACAACCAAGGATTTATTATTATGGCAGGTTGCCGAGGTTGTATTTTGCATACTGTCAAATGTGGCATTGATCACTTATTCCGCATTGACTACAAATTCAATCGCGTTGGTTCGTGATATATTGGCATACAAAAATAAATTGACCAGAAATATAACATTCGTTTTGCTGTTTTTATGTGTGTCGGTTGGATTTTTTGCAAATAATCGCGGCGTCATAGGAATTTTTCCGATGGCTGCATCGTTTGTGTACACTGTGTTTTTATATGAAACGCGCAACGAACAGCAAATACGTTTTGCATTGATTATCAATTTAATGTTGTGGTTTGTACATGATTTTTATGTCGGTGCATATCCTTCGGCTGTGATGGACGTAGGACTCAGTGCGTGGACATTAATAAACATCTTACGCAATATGAAAATGAACCCTATTGCAGGACATTGATTTTGACAGTCTTTAATACATCGTTTGCAAAATATGTTTGCTTTTGTCGATATTAGATAACATTTTACCACTGCCAACAGCGACGCATGCCATTGGATTATCTACCAAAAACGCAGGCAATCCCGTTGCAGCACGTATTGCGGCGTCCAAACCACGCAACAAAGAACCGCCACCCGTCATGGCGATACCAAGATCTGCGATATCTGCAGACAATTCAGGCGGTGTAGATTCCAACGCCAAATGCACCGTATTCACAATTTTATTCACAGTTTGTGCCAACGCAGCCGCAATCTGAGATTCGGTCACAATGGTTTCGCGTGGTGTTCCAGACATCAAATCGCGGCCTTTGATTTTCATGCTCAATTCATTGGTTTTGTCTTTTGGCATAATGGCAGTACCAATTTTCTTTTTGATTTCTTCGGCTGTATTTTCACCAATCAGCAAATTTTTATTTTTGCGCACATATTCAATAATATCTTCGTCCATTTGATCGCCCGCAGTACGCACCGCATTAGAATACACAATTCCACCCAAAGACATAACTGCCACTTCGGTCGTGCCACCACCGATATCCAACACCATTGAACCCAATGGTTTATCAACCGGCAGACCTGCACCAATTGCGGCGGCAGTAGATTCTTCGACAATATACACTTTGCGTGCGCCGGCAGCGTCTGCAGCCTCTTGAATCGCGCGGCGTTCCACCTGGGTCGCACAGGACGGTACACATATAATAATCAAAGGCGCAGCCAATGGATTTTTTTGGTGCACTTTGCGAATAAAGTATTTAATCATTTCTTCTGCGACTTCGAAATCAGCGATAACGCCATCGCGTAATGGGCGAACCGCAGAAATAGTCCCCGGTGTTCGACCGAACATTTGTTTAGCTTCTGCCCCAACAGCCAAAATTTCTTTGCGTCCCAACAATCTATTTTCAGCAACCGCCACCACAGATGGTTCATTTAATACCACACCGCGACCCTTTACATAAATCAAAGTATTCGCAGTTCCTAAATCAATCGCCATATCTGCCGAGAAAAATTTCAATAACCAATTATACATGTATCTTTCCTTATGTTTTTTTGCATTATAAAGCAGGCGCGAGAAAAATCAAGTGCCGGGCAACAAATTTTGCTTTTTTATTTGCTTTTTTTTATATTTTGGTATGATAAGCGGCATGAAACGAAAAACCATAATAAAACATGAAGATTTTATGACCCCGCCGGATACTATTACCGGGCGGTCTGAATTTTTTTTCATAAAGACAAGATTGGCTAAATATCCCAAGGATCCACGATACGGTCTGGTCGCGTCAAAGCGGATGTTTAAATTGGCTGTGGACAGGAATCGGGCAAAACGTTTGTTGCGAGATTGGATTGAATTTAATCAGGATTTAATGTTGCCGGCCTTGGATTATATATTTTTAGCAACCCCAAAAATTTTTGAAGCACAACGTGACAAGGCGCGCGAATTGATGCGCAAATCTTTAAGAAGAATCGCAATAATATACAGATTACATGGCAACCGTAAATGGGAATAATTTTTTATCGCGCATGGGGTGCGCTTTGGTACGTGCCTATCAATTTTGCGTTTCTCCGATTATTGGCGGTCGCGCAATGTGCAGATTTACCCCAACTTGCAGTGAATATACACGTCAAGCAATTGAAAAATACGGATTTTTTCGTGGGATTTTTATGGGATTAAAACGAATATCACGGTGTCGTCCGGGCGGTGGGTGCGGATACGACCCGGTGCCTTGATATCCTTGACATAATAAAACATTGTGGTAAAATTTATAGACGACATAGAATATATACAAAAGGATTTATAATTATGACATCTTTTCGTGCAACGGTTGAGAATATGTCCAAACTGATGGATGAGATGGGAATCACAGAATTGGATTTGGAACGTCAACTGTTATTGGGTTTATATCGTAAGCATATTCATTTATCTAAACAACAGGCTGTGGCTGCGCCGGTTGGTTTTGTTGCCCAGCAAAAAAATAATACTGATGAGTGTGCAATTTCTGGTCATGCGCTGAGATCCCCGATGGTGGGTGTGGCTTATTTGGCCCCAGAACCAGGCGCAAAACCATTTGTGAATATTGGTGATACTGTCAAGGCTGGTGATACTGTCGCTTTGGTAGAGGCAATGAAAACATTCAACCCGATTAAATCTGACGTCGATGGCGTGGTCAAAGAAATCTTGGTTTCGGATGGCGCGGCGGTTGAATTTGACACACCAATTATTGTAATAGAATAGGTTTTTATCATGCCGCAAATTAAAAAAGTTTTAATCGCAAATCGTGGCGAAATCGCATTGCGTGTGATTCGCGCATGTCGTGATATGGGAATACGAACGGTTGCAGTGTATTCGACCGCAGATAAAAATGCGATGCATGTAAAATTGGCAGATGAATCGGTCTGTATCGGACCGGCGCAAAGCAGCGAATCTTATTTAAATGAATCCGCGATTTTGACGGCTGCATTGTTGACTAATTCAGACGCAATACATCCGGGATATGGATTTTTATCTGAACGTGCTGATTTTGTGGACAAAGTAGAACAACATGGGCTTATATGGATTGGGCCTGATTCTGAAATGATTCGCAAAATGGGCGACAAAGTGAATGCGAAACAAACCGCGATTAAATGTGGTCTGCCGGTTGTCCCGGGCAGTGATGGTGCATTGAAAGACATTGATGATGCGTTGAATTGGGCGGATAAAATCGGTTACCCTGTGATGATCAAGGCTGCATCTGGTGGCGGTGGTCGTGGTATGCGTGCCGTTCATGATGCAAATGAATTACGCGAAGCGTTCCTATTGGTGCGCAACGAATCGAAATCTGCTTTTGGTGATGATACACTTTATATGGAAAAATTATTATTGCATCCGCGCCACATAGAATTCCAGGTTTTGGGCGATAAACATGGCAACGTAGTAATTTTTGGCGAACGTGATTGTTCACTGCAAAGAAAAAATCAAAAGGTTATGGAAGAGTGTCCCGCCGCCATTTTGACCCAGAAACAACGCGATGACATGATTGAAATCTGTAAAACTGCGGCCAAGAAAATGAAATACACAAACGCCGGAACGTTTGAATTTATGTTTGAAGACGGCAAATTTTATTTCTTGGAAATGAATACAAGATTGCAGGTTGAACATCCGGTTACAGAAATGGTCTATGGGATTGATTTAGTGCGTGAACAAATACGAATCGCAGCTGGCGAAAAGTTAGGTTACACACAATCCAGTTTGATTCCGCATGGTCATGCAATTGAATTTCGCATAAACGCCGAAGATCCGGAAATTTTCGTTCCAAACCCGGGGACAATAACATTGTATGCGCCGTCCGGTGGTTTGGGCGTTCGTGTGGACAGTGCGGCCTATACAGGATACACAATACCGGCGATGTATGATTCTATGATTGCAAAATTGGTTGTGCATGCGCAATCGCGACCTGCATGTATAATGCGCGCCGAACGTGCATTGGACGAATTTGTCATAGAAGGTATAAAAACCACAATACCATTGCAGAAAAAATTATTGGCTAATTCCGATGTTCGCCAATTAAAAACAGATAATCATTGGCTGGAACATTTTCTGGAATCGGAAAAAGAATCAGAAACAAATCATGGTGAAGAACCAGAATCCAAAGAATAAAAATACCGGCATTTTGCCGGTTTTTTATTGATTTCGTCTTTTTCTGAATTCGTCCAAAGACACAACACGTTTATCGTCGGGGACACTGTTCGCCCGTTCGTCCAATGGTAATTCAATGTCTTGGTCTGAATTCGCACTGGACGGTTGTTTCGGCTGGAAAGACAACATAAATTCAGTCGCAGGGTCTTTGAATTCAACCAACGCAGAAAACGGGACACGTATGAAAAACGGTCGACCGTCAAAGGTTAATTGAACCCCAAATTCTTTGTCCGAAACATTTAAATTATTGTATGAATATTGCAACACGATTGTCATAATATCGGGATACCGCATGCGCAAGAAATCAGGCAACACAACCCCTGGGGCGCGCGTTTTAAAAGTTATAAAGAATCCAGCATCATCGCCCAGACCATTAAATTGCGCGTAAATCAAAGCCTCTTTCACAACAGATTTTAACGCGTTGTCCAATAATTGTTGATAATCTATTTTATGCATCGTTTTTCTCCGCAACAACTATATTACTTATTCCGCCATCTTGGCAAGTGACAAATAAACATTCGGGAACATTTTGAAATACTGTCACATCAACACCAGTTGCCCAAACCTGAGCTTCGGATTCATTCAAATCGTTAAATATTCTTTGACGTGCAGCATTGTCCAAATGCGCGATTGCTTCGTCCAGTAAAATCAGCGGTTTTTGTCCGGTTCGTACATGTATCAATTTTGCATGCGATAAAATCAAATCTATCAATATGGATTTTTGTTGACCCGTACTGGTTATGGTTGCCGGCAAATTTAAAATTTTATTAAATACCCCGAAATCAGATTTATGTGCGCCATCTATTACCATTTTATCGCCAATCAAATTGCGATTTTGTCCCAGATATTCGAAATATTTTTTTTCTGCATTTATTGCGGTATTTTCCATAATCAATTTTTCAATCATGCCGTCAACAGATACTGCGCCGGTTTCAAAGAAATAATTTATCTGGGACGCATATCTGATTCGGTCTGCGCCGATTGCGATAGATGTTTGTGCAATTTGTTCGTCAATTGCATCCAGCCATTTATTATCTGCATTTGATTTTATCGCCCCACCACGTTCAGACAATAATTTATTTAATCGATTTATACGCCCAATGTGCGATGGTTCAAAATTAGCAACCAAATGATCAAAAAATGCGCGCCGGTCCGAAGCAGATTCAACAAAAATTCGGTCTTCACGTGGAGTCAACCAAACAACGCGGATTTTTTTTGCCAGATCCGACAGCGGTGAATTTTCATTATCTATTTTTGCATGACGATTTGATTCGCCCGGGTTCAAGAATACACAAATATCAGAATCATCATTGGTTGTGGCAAATACAGAAAATCCCCCATCACCATTAAATCGTGCCATCATTTGGGGGTCGACACCACGAAATCCGCGTTCGCCTGATAACAAAGATATAGCTTCTAAAATCGCGGTTTTACCGGCACCATTTGCGCCTGTGATGACAATATTTTTACATCCATGTGTGTTTATTCTGGAAGACGTGTGATTTCTGAAATTAGTAATGGTGATTTGATTTATCATTTTTATTTAACTGGAGGCCAGGGTCGGAATCGAACCGGCATCCAAGGATTTGCAGTCCTCTGCATAACCACTCTGCCACCTGGCCTTTGTTCACGTGAAGCAATCTTAGGCAAAAAATAAACATTTTTCAACATAAAAATTCAGACTTTTCAAAATAGATGTTTTTCGGAATTTGTTCCGATGTCTTGGATTTTATAAAAATGATATCTTTCAATCAAGATACGGGTATTCAGAGATGAGAAAGATATTTTATTTGTTTTTTATGTTTCCACTTTGCGCCATGGCTGACAGCGATTGTGCGACTACGCATTATGTGCCAGATTATGAAATGACATTACAAGACGTAATCAATCTGGGGCTGTGTCGCAATCCTCAAACCGCGGCGGCATATATGGCATTACAATCTGCACGATATTCGAAAAATGCCGCACATTCTGTGTATCTGCCGTCTGTATCTGGTTCTGCAAACGGTGGGCGTTCGCACACAGATCACGAAGACTGGGATTACAGTGCGTCATTGTCTGCATCGTATTTGGTTTTTGATTTTGGAAAACGCGAATCAGATTTCAAAGAAACTTTGGCAACATATCGCGCCGCAGGTTTTGATTATGACGAAACAATACAAAATTATATTTTTTCGCTGATTGGGGATTATTATGCACTGTTGATTGCCGATGCTGATGTTGTGGCGGCTGAATCTGCGTTGACGGTTGCGCAAACGGCTAAAAATACTGCTGATAAAAAATTCAAAGCTGGTGCGGTCGCCAAAGCAGACGTGTACAAAGCGGATACAAATCTGGCATCATCAAAATTATCTTTGGAACGCGCGAAAAACAATCGCAAAATAACTATGGGAATTTTGTTGACCGCGTTGTCTTTTTCTGCGGACCAAGATATAAAAATCAAAGATATGCCCGCATCTTTTGGCAGTGATACCGAAATAGAAAACATAGAAGAATTGATATCAATCGCACAAAAACGCAGACCTGATTTATTAAAAGCAAACGCGAAAACTTCTGCTGCTTTTTATCGGAAAACCAGCGCGTTTTTAAAAAATCTGCCGTCGTTCACTGTAAATGGCTCTGTCACCTTAAATGACAAAACGGTTGGTGGTATGTTTGAAAATATGTCTGCCAAAGTCAGTGGCAAATTCGGTGTGTCTGTATCAATGCCTATATTCACAGGATTTTCTAATTTTTACAATTCGCGCGCGGCAAATTCAGATTATGAAAATGCAAAATACATGGAACAAAGCGTTGCAAATGATGCTGAATTGGACGTTTTCAGTGCATATCAAAATTACAAAACGGCTAAAACAGTTTTGGACCAAACAAAAACATTATTGAAATCTGCGATAGAAAGCGAACGCGTTACGTCTGGCATGTACACTGTGGGACGCAGTACTATGTTGGATTGGCAAACGGCACAATCTGAATTGGTTGAAGCACGCAAACAAAATAATGCTGCGAAATATGATTTATTTGTTAAACGCGCGGCAGTTGCGCTGGCCATTGGGGACATTAAATCTGGATTAAAGGAAAAACAATAATGGTTGAAACAAGAGCGTCATGGTACAAAAGATTTTTTATTTATATTTGGCATAAAAAATGGTGGGTGTTATTTTTTATCGTGTTGTTGATAATTGTTTTGTGGATTATTTTCGGAGTGCGCGCAAAGCAAAAGAAAAAATATATAACCTTAGATATAACACGTGGCGATATAACACAAACTGTAACCGCCACAGGTGAAATTCAACCGGTGAATACTGTCAATGTTGGTTCCCAGGTTTCTGGCACCATAGAAAAAATTTTTGTTGATTATAATTCGCGCGTCAAACGCGGAGACGTATTGTTGACAATTGAACCGTCTGTATTGAAATCTTCGGTTGACGAAGCCAAAGCGTCATTAGAATCTGCAAAATCCGAATTAAAATATTCTGAAAGCGAATTTGATAGAAATAAAATGTTATATGCGGACGGATTTATATCGCGCGCAGAAATGGAAAAATCACAAACTACATATGAACAGGCAAAACAAGCGGTGAACAAAGCGCAATATTCATATGACCGCGCTGTTACGAATTTGGGCTATGCCACGATTACTTCGCCAGTTGATGGAACGGTTATTTCACGCAAAGTGGATACAGGTCAAACCGTCGCAGCATCTTTTCAAACACCTGATTTATTTGAAATCGCCGAAGATTTATCGAAAATGCAAATTGAAACCGCTGTATCCGAAGCCGATATAGGTATGATAAAACAAGGTCAAAATGTCACTTTCACAGTTGATGCGTATCCAAATCAAACTTTTAATGGTACAGTAAATCAAATCCGTTTGTCACCAACGACTGTGTCTAATGTGGTGGTTTATACGGTTGTAATTGATGTAGATAATTCTGATTTGCGCTTGATGCCGGGAATGACTGCATTTGTGACGGTGGTTGTGGACAATGCCAAAGATATTTGGAAAACGAAAAATTCTGGGTTGTTATTGCGGTCTTATAAAAACATTATCGATAATGTTCCCGAAGATATAACGCCCAAGACTCATCTGGCGATTAAACGTGGCAATGATATAGTTTTTATCTCCTATACCAAAGGTTTAAACACGCCCACAGAAACCCAGATTATTTCAGACGAAATAAAACCGAACGATAAATTGATTGTCGGATTTGTAGGCCAAGTTTCAACGAACAAAAGCACTATGCGTGGTGGCCCAGGAATGTAAAGAAATGAAAAATAATCCACCCGTTATTTCTTTGAAAAAAATTTGCAAGATTTTTCCATTGGAAATCGGCGGCGTTCAACAGGTTTTATTTGATATATCTTTCACAATTGATGCTGGTGAATTTGTAGCAATTATGGGGCCATCGGGGTCTGGGAAATCAACATGTATGAATATTATTGGTGCACTGGATTCTGCATCAACGGGGGTATATGAATTATACGGCAAAGACATTACCACCATGACGCCCGACGAATTAGCAACGATTCGAAATGAATATATCGGATTTGTATTTCAGAATTTTAATTTGCTGCCGAAACGAAATATTCTGGACAATGTAATGTTGCCATTGATGTATCGTGGAATCACGCCAGACGACAGAAACCGTCGTGCACGCGAAATGTTGGAATTGGTTGGATTGAATAAATTCGAAGCATATCTGCCAACCCAATTATCAGGCGGTATGAAACAACGTGTTGCAATCGCGCGCGCTTTGTCTGGAAATCCTAAATTGATTTTGGCAGACGAACCGACCGGGTCGCTGGATTCCAAAATGGGAAATGAAATATTGCGATTTTTCAAAAAATTGAATTCAGACATAGGTATCACGATAGTCATTATTACTCACGAATTTGAAATTGCACAATATGCACGACGCGTAATCCATATTTACGATGGGCGAATTACCTATGACGGCCCGGTTCCCAAAACCGAAAACGTATTATTGAAATCAGAACAAAGGCATAAAAAATGACGCTGGGCGATATATTGAAAGAATCTTGGCTGTCAATCAGTGGTAATAAACTTCGTTCATTTTTGACGGTTTTGGGCATTATTATCGGCGTTATGGCGGTGGTGATAATGGTGGCGGTTGGCGAAACAGTCCAACAATCTATATCGGACCAATTTTCGTCCCTGGGCACAAATACAATCGTTATTCGTGCAGGTGCAGCGCGTCGTGGCGGTATTCGGTCGGGTAATCGGAATACTTTGACAATCACAGACGCCGAACAAATCCGTCGCCTGCCAGACGTTATGTCTATCACTCCGGCGCAAAGTGGTTCAGCCCAAGTGATATATGGTAATAAAAATTGGTCTACATTGATGTTGGGGACATATCCTGATTATACGGTTATCCAAGACATCGAAATGGAAACTGGAACTTTCTTTGATTTGACTGCGGTGAAAAATGCGGCCACATACGCGGTAATAGGTCCTGATACTGCGCGCGAATTGGGTCTGCCTGATAATCCGGTTGGGGAAATAATCCGTATTCAAAATATGCCGTTTGTGGTGATTGGGGTTATGAAGGCGCGCGGAGATTCCGCCTTTGGTTCCCAAGACGACATGATAATAATACCAATAACAACATTGAAAAAACGCCTGCAAGGTTCTAAATTCCCCGATTCGGTTACTATGGTTGCATTAAAAATTTACCCCGATGCAGATAATGCAATGGTGACGGATCAAATCAACAGTTTGTTGCGACAACGGCACAGATTAAAAGACGGCGACGAAGACGATTTTCAAATTACAGATATGAAACAAATTATGGAAACAATGGATACTGTGACGGGATATCTGAAATTATTATTGATAGCAATCGCAGCTGTATCATTATTGGTCGGTTCAATCGGCATAATGAATATGATGTTGGTGTCGGTGGTCGAACGCACACGAGAAATCGGTATTCGCAAAGCGGTTGGTGCGCGTGAACGTGTTATAATAATTCAATTTTTGGCTGAATCGGTCTTGATATCTTTCATAGGCTCGATGTTTGGTTTAGCTTTTGGCGTAGGCATATCCCAGGGGGTCGGTCGTTTAATATTAAAATACAATGTCCCGTTCAGCATTTGGCCGGTTATTTTATCGGTATCGGTCGCGGTCATCGTAGGATTGGCATCCGGAGTTATGCCGGCCCTGCGTGCCGCCAAATTAAACCCAATTGACAGTTTAAGATATGAATAACGGCACCACCGTTGGGGGCATAATTTTTGCAGTGGGCCGAGAGTTAAATTCTCCCCCAATGGGGGAGTGCCGCAATGCGCCGAGGGGGGTACGGATATGATGCCATCCGTTCGACAGAAATGCACAAACCAGAATACCCCCTTCGTCTGCTGGCGCAGACACTTCCCCACGGGGGCAGAATTATTGTGCATTCACAAATGCGACCTGTTGTTTGGCATTGTCATTTTCCCACGTTGTATAGATTTCTACGCGTTTGTTTGATAATGCAGTATTCATATTGCTCTGCAGGGTCTGTCCCGCACTACGGACAATTTGGAGCGTCGCACCCGTAGAAATCAATATTTCATCCGGATTGTCGGTTTCGCTTTCTGATACCTGCATGGCAATATCCCCTCTCGCTGCAGCATATTCTTGGTTGCTCATGTTTATCAAATTTGTGCCGAGTCCCCCAAGATTACCGCTATCAAGTACTTGGTTATACATTGCATTACCGTTGTCAAAATTCACCAATTCATTTTGTTTACTTTGTGTTTCATCCCTTAACCTACGTCCCGCTTCATGAACAATATCCAATACCGCACCGGTAGAAATCAATGTCTCATCCGGATTGCCGGTTTCGCCGTCTGATAACTGCATGGCGATATCCTCTTTTATTGCAGCATATTCTGGGTTGTCTACGTCTATCAAAGTACCGCCGAGTCCCATAACATTACCACCACCAAATACTTTGTTATACATTGCATGATTGTTGCCAGAATTTAGCAATTGCGCCTGTTTACCGTCAACTGTGTTTGCGACTTTGTTGACTGCGGCGATGGCGTCGTTATATGCACCCTTGACATATGCGGTGGATGCGATATGTGTTGCATCGGCCGCGGTTGGTGTTTGTGTCACGTATGGTGCATTTGCAGTTGCAACAACCGCTGTACCATTTGCCGGAACCGCCGCCGGACCAACCGGGTCTGAGTGTGCGCCGAATGGCAAAGCCGCCATTATTGCGATTGATAAAAATTTTTTTGTTTTCATAGTTTCTCTCCTTTGCTTTACCAAAACAAAACACCACCAAAATCTTAGGTGGTTGGAGGTTCGAAACAATTTGAGTTGAAAATTGCGTGCTTATTTGATTGGCATAACCAATCTTATTTGGCAACCCTCCAACCTATATATCAAGGTTGGAGACCTTAAATCATCCGGAATCCATACCGGACACAACTCAATTCGGGTTTCGACGCCCCATTGGGAAAATCCTTCCCAACAGGTTCATTTTATCAAAAATATTCGGACAAAACTATTAAAAAAAACGGTGTCGTTTGACACCGCTTTTTTACCGAAACACACATTATTTACGAATACCCAATTTTTTAATAAGAGTTTCGTATTCAGACGGACTGTGTTTTTTGATGTACGCCAATAATTTCTTACGACGATTAACCATCAACAACAAACCACGTTTTGAATGTTCGTCTTTGTGGTTTTTTTTCATGTGCGCTGTTAAATTACGAATACGTTCTGTCAAAACCGCCACCTGGGACGCAGCAGAACCACCGTTATCATTTTCGGTTGTTTTAAAAGCGGCAACCAATTCGCTTTTCTTTTCTTTTGTAATGGACATTACATTTTCCTTTGTTTTTATTTATTAAAGTGTTCGCACCGGTTTCAATAATCCTTTGTCTATGCGCCCTATTCCGATAAAATCTTTACCACAATAAACGCGCCACAGACCGTCCGAACCAGTGGTATTTATAAATCCACCATTTTTATACAATTTGGTGTCTTTTTCACCCAGATTTATTACCGGAATGTCCCCCAGTGCAAAATCTGGTGCCATTAAATATCTTTCAACGGCCCCGTCATTATTAACTAAATTTTCTAGAAAATCAAGTTTTTGCGCATTTTTTATATCAAACCCATTTGTTCGTGTGCGCCGGATATAGGTTGTTGTGCCAATTGTATCGCATAATTTTGCAATATCGCGAACAATCGCACGAACATAAGTTCCACGTGAACAAACAACCTTGAAATTAAATTCATCATCGTTTTTGCCGGTGTATTCTAATTCATTTATACGAATCGGCCGGGGTGGGATTTCTATTTCGTCCCCCCGTCGCGCGATTTCATAAGCACGCCGGCCGTCAATATGGATAGCCGAAAAAATCGGTGGAATTTGAGTGTTCGTTTTTTTCAATATTTCACATGCGTTTTTTACGGATTTTTCATCGGGTATTTTTCCGGCCTTTTTAACGATTTGACCGGTAATATCCAAAGTGTCAGTTTCAATCCCAAATCGTATTCCAAACAAATATTCTTTTTCGTTTTTGCAAAAATCTTCGATGAAAGGAATCATTTTCGTAGCATTTCCAATCGCAATTGGCAAAACACCGGTCGCCATGGGGTCCAATGTCCCAATATGTCCGAATTTTTTTGTGCCAAACATTTTTGCAACGCGATATCCGGCGGTTCTGCTGAAAACCGCGCTGTCTTTGTCCAAGATGATAAATCCATCCATTTTTTTATCCAAACAAAGATAATTGACTGTCCGGTTCTGCCACCATCGGTTTTACCGATGTTTTTGTCGTTTTTACCGGTGTTTTTGCACAATTTCCCGATTCCAGATTGTTTAAGACTTGTTCTGCGCGTTCAACAATCTGTTTTGGCATACCCGCCATTTTCGCGACCGCTATACCGTATGAGCGATTCGCAATCCCCGGGATAATTTTATGCAAAAAGACTATATCATTATTATGTTCACGCACGTCTATGGTCAGGCACGAAACATTTGTTAAATTTTCGTCCACCACCAAACCAGTCAATTCATGATAATGCGTCGCGAACAGTGTTCGTGGTGTAATATTATTCAAATATTCTAATACCGCCTGGGCAATTGCCATGCCGTCAAAAGTTGATGTTCCACGGCCTATTTCATCAAATATTATAAAAGATTTTTTCGTCGCACGATTTAATATGTTCGCGGTTTCGACCATTTCTACCATAAACGTAGATTGCCCTGCCGCCAGATTATCAGATGCCCCCACGCGACTGAATAATTGATCGCAAATTCCAATTGTGGCAGATGTTGCAGGAACAAACGAACCCAAATGTGCCAAGACCACCAAAATCGCATTCTGACGCAAATATGTCGATTTACCCGCCATGTTCGGTCCAGTCAATAATGCAATTGCCGTATCATTCAAATTGCAATCATTTTTTACAAAATTATCGCCCCGCCCGCGCAAGACGTGTTCTATGACCGGATGACGACCGCCGATAATTTCAAATTCAGCGCCCTCAGTTATTTTGGGGCGAACCCATGAATATAAATCTGCGCATGTTGCCAAAGATAACCATACATCCAAATCTGCAATCAAATCCGACGTATTCATCAAATCGTCCGAAACAGCGCGTATTTTTTCAATCAAATTTTCTATAATTTCAGCCTCTATCGCACTCGCCTTGTCAGAGGCATTACGAACATCATTATCCAATTCAATCAATTGCGAAGTGGTAAAACGCATATTGCCCGCCATGGTCTGGCGATGTATAAAACCAGATTCTGGCGCCATCAAAGCGTCTGCGCGTGTGGACGGAACCTCTATAAAATATCCCAATATATTATTAAATTTGATTTTCAGTGTATTGATATTCGTTTCAGATATATATTTTGATTGCAATTGCGCAATCGTTTCAATCGCACCATTTGATAATTTTCGCATATTGTCCAATGCGGCATTAAAACCAGCCTTGATAACATTACCATCGCGAAAGAATGTGGGTAATTCTTCGTTCAATGCCAATAATAATTCATTCGATAAACCGACATGCGTGTTTATATCACAAAATTTTGCAGATAATTTTGGGTCTAATTTTTGACCAATGTCTTTCACCATATCCAATGTCAACAAAAATTCAGACACATTACGCATATCGCGTGGTGTTCCGCGACCCGATATCAATCTCGAAATCGCACGATTTACATCTGGAATCCGCGACAAAGTAGAATTTATTTCCGCCATCAACGAACGATTTAACAACAAATGCCCAATGTGTTCTTGACGCGACAAAATAACATCTACGTCCCCCGGCAAAGTCCGCAAATAAGAACGCAATTTACGCGCGCCCGATGCGGTAACGGTTTTATCGATAACATCCAACAAACATGTGCCACCGTCATTTATTGGGGCGTCTATTTCCAAACTTTTCCACGTGGCAGAATCAATCAGTAATTGCCGGCCCGATTTGAAATCATAAGGCGTCCTGAAAGATATATTTGCCCCCCGTTGCGTATTAAACAAATAGCCCGCCATCAAAGTCATCGCGCAAACATTATCATTGTTGTCTGATTTGACATTTCCGCCGAATACGTGCGATACAATCAAATTTATATCAGACCGTAAATAAATTTTTTCATATACAGGTGTAGTTTTATATATTTCGCGCAAAATTTTCACAGTCGCATTTTCTGCCGCATTTTCAGGATAAATAATTTCGGCCGGACTTATACGAATCATATCGTCAACAATAGAATCTGATTGCCCAACAAAAATTTCACCGGTTGAAATATCACAGCCTGCAATATCAAACTTTGATTCGGACACAGGGACGACGGATACTAAAAAATTAGAATTTTTAGGTGTTAATAAATTTTCATCTGTGATTGTGCCGGGTGTTAAAACGCGAATGATTTTGCGTTCAATAAATTTATGTCCGCGTTCTTTCGCCTGTTGAGGTGTTTCCATTTGTTCAACCAGCGCTACTTTGAACCCTGCACGAACCAGACGACCAAAGTAATTATCTGCCGCATGCCAAGGAATTCCACACATAGGCACGTCTGCCCCAAATCCGTCTGTGCCACGATGGGTTAAAACCAAACTCAACGTTTCACTGACCGTCTTAGCGTCTTCAAAAAAAGCCTCATAAAAATCGCCCAAACGAAACATCAACAATGCATCTGGATTTTCAGATTTCATATCGACGTATTGTTGCATAACGGGTGAAAGTTTATTTTTATTTGCCATATTATTCACCGGCATTCGAAGAAATTTTTAATGTTTCGATTTTTAATTCTGCTTCTTTCAACAATTGTTCACAATACGCTTTTAATTTAATACCTTGTTCATAAGCGGCGACAGAATCAGCCAACGGCATTTCGCCAGATTCCATTTTTTGCACCAATTCAGTCAATTGTTTATACGCTTCTTCAAATGAAAGTTTATTTGTATCCATATAATTATCCTTTGCTTTGGCAGAAATCACGATACCGCATCAAAAGCGATTTTGCAACAAATAAACGAGAATTTACACATAAAAAAACACCGCTCTGTGCGGTGTCTGAATTTTGTTCATGATATATTATTTTGCAACCTTGGCCGGTGCAATAATAATAGATTTTGTTCTTTCTTCGGGTTTTGATTTAGATTCAATAACCGCCCTGTCCCCAATCATTTCTGTAATACGAGCAAACAATTGTGGAACTGCATCTCTGGTGCGCGCCAAAACACGTTTATCACCTTGGGTCATGACGGCGATTTTTACTTTATTCCCATCGTCCAGAAATTCAAAAACTTTCTTCATTTTTACATTGAAATCGTTTTCTTCGATAACGGGTGTAACCCAAACTTCCCTTAATTCGACAGTTTTTTGTTTTTTGCGTGCTTCACTGGCGCGTTTTTTCTGTTCGTATTTATATTTGCCATAATCCATGATTTTGACCAACACAGGCGATGCAGATGCGTTTATTTCAACCAAATCTAAATCTTGGTCGTATGCCATATTTAATGCAGCGGACGTTTCCATAATCCCCAGATTTTGACCGTCTTGAGATATAACCTGGACCGTTTTAGCAAAAATTTTATCATTCACGCGTGGTCCCATATCGCGGGATTTATTATTATTTGTCGGTTTAATTTTACTGCTCCTTTTGTAGTACGGGTGAATTATTAAATATTTTTATGGATTTTTCAACATTTTTTGCACGTTTTGCAACGCGTCCCATACGCTCTTTTTTGCGCTGGGTTTCAAAATTAAATAATTTGGATGGAATATAGGAACAATTTTGTATCCCATATCATGCGTTATCTCGTTGCCATGATTTGTGCTTAAATTTGTTTTTGCGATTTCTTCTGCCGCCAATGTCCCCAGAGTGATAATTATTTTCGGTGCCAGCATTTCAAGCATTTTATCAATAAACGGACGAACCAAATCTAATTCTTCACGATTTGGTGTTCGCCCACCCGGTGTGCGCCAAAATATCAAAGGTATAATTGAAACACTGTTGCGCGACATTTCAATCGCGTTCAGCATTTTATCAATCATTTCGCCCGCCGCGCCTGATAAAATTTTACCATTTGCGTCATCGTCCGCACTCGGCATATCGGTCACAATAACCAGGCCATTTGGATTTTGTGCGATATTTGGCATAACAACATTGGTCGCACCACTACGCAACGGGTGATTAAATTCCATCACCATACGAACCAAAGAATTTATGTCACTGGGACGTGTCACCATAGATTTCACAGTTTCTAAACTGATAGGTGCCGACGGCGGAATGATAACCGGATTTGATTTTGGTATGATATCATTGAAAGTCTGCTGGCTTGGCGCTTTTTTTGTAGCCAGCACAGGTTGCTTTTCAGACAATTCCCAAACAACCCCAGACATATTTAAATCTTGTAATGCGGAAAAATTCATGGTTCTTATTTGTCCTTGATTTTTTTTATGTGTTGATATAGAATATAACCTGAGCAACAAAAACTCAAGGGAGTATTTTCATGAAAATAAAAAATTTTGCTTTATTGGCTGGTGTTGCTGGGATGCTTGCTGCGTGCGGCGGATCCAGTATTGTTGAACCATCTGATTTGAACGATCAACGTGTATTCTTCGCGTTTAATTCTGCTGAAATTTCAGACGAAGCCCGCGATAACTTGCTTGGTCAATCTTTGTATATGAAAAACCACGAAGACACAAAAATCCAAATTGCTGGTAATTGCGACGAACGTGGTACGGCCGAATACAACTTGGCTTTGGGTGCACGTCGTGCAAACGCTGCCAAAAAAGTTTTGGTCAAAGATGGTATAGATAGCCGTCGTATTTCTACAATTTCTTATGGCAAAGAACGCCCATTGGTCAAAGGTACCGGTGAAGAAGTTTGGAAATATAATCGTAACGCCACAACAACAGTTAAATAATTGTTGATGAACTTATAAAAAATACCGGCAATCGCCGGTGTTTTTTTTGTAAAAAACTATCATTTTAAAGGTACAATTAAATCAACATATTTGTTTTCGTTATAAAAAAAATCAAAATCCCAGATTTTTAGGATTTTTTTGTTTTTTAATCGTTCGTTGCAACGTATTACACAAACGTACATTTGTGTAATACTGGTACCAGGTAAAAATCAAGGAGTACAAAATGGCATTTAATCGTTTTTCTGAAGGCAAACAAAAACTGGAAGATTTGACCAATTTACAAAATTTTCGAAATAAATTAAAGGCAATACAAAAACTACCGCCTGCGTTAAAATACCAAGGCTCGGTTAATGTTAATTTTGATTCAATATGTTCTTATTTCAGAGAAATAGTAAAAGCAACTGCAGATTTCTTTAAAAACAAAAACGCAGTCGATTTATTGAAACAAGCAGGCGTTCCAAACGATACGATTGATAATTATTTGTCTTTTTGGGTAAAATTTAATGGAAAAGATGAGGGTTTTTTCTTAAAAAATTTGCGTTGGGGGTTTGAACCAGAACACGGCCCAAGCAGATTATCGGATATATACGATATTGCTACACGCCATGCACCCCAATCTTCGCGTTTGGCATCATTAGAATCAATGTTGGGTATTCGGGCAAAAGATGGGGTAACCGTAGAATCATTAATTGCCAATATTCGTGATGATTTTGCGAATGCTTTTTATGATAAAGCCAAAGAGGTAGAAGAAACATTAACTGAATATTTACAAAAACAGAATGCACCAAAAACGAACATAATTGATTTATTCAGAAAGGAAAAAACTTTCGAATAAAAATTCCGGTCTTTTTAACAAAAAGACCGGGATTTTTATTGTGTCTCTGTCGGGTAAAACGCACCCTATTTCGTTAATTTTTCGATTAAATCTTCCATTTGGATACGGGTGTTGAATTTTATTACTATTTCCCCCGCCCCACCCCGGCGTTCGTGCAATTTTACCGGTGTTTTCAAAAATTTTGATAATTTGTTTTCTTGTTTTTCTAGATACGCCGCGTCCATGGTTGTTTTGTTAAATGTCCGACAATGTTTAGAACGATTGTTTTCTTTGACGCATTTTTGTGCATCTGCCACCGACATTTTATTATTTATAATATCGTGTGCCAATTGTTCTGGATTTTCAGAAACCGCGATTGTGCGTGCGTGTGATGCCGATAATTCGCCACTTTTGACCAAATCTTTGACCGATTCAGGTAAAGAATTTATCCGCATTAAATTGCGAATATAACTTTCCGATTTGCCAATCAATTTGGATACATCTGCCATAGAATACCCGCATTTTTGCATCAGGTTTTCATAGCCCATGGCTTCTTCTATCGGGTTCAAATTTTCGCGTTGCACGTTTTCAATTAATGCAATTTCCATTGCGTTTTGATTAGTTAAATTTTTCACTAATGCCGGAATTTCACTTAAACCCGCCATTTTTGCAGCGCGATAACGCCTTTCGCCTGCCACAATCTCATACAGATACGGTCTGTTTTGTACGGACCGCAATATAATTGGCACCAACACACCCTTTTCTTTGATAGATTCGGACAATTCGTGCAATTCTTCGTCTGAAAACGTTTTGCGTGGCTGGTCGGGGTTAGGGCTGATTTGTACCAATGGAATCGGCTTTACAATAACCCGTTCACCACCGGTTAAAACAGAAATATCTGGTATTTGACCCATTTCTTGGTTTAATTGAGCCAATGATTTACCCAAAAATTTATTAGATGTCATTTTGAATCCTTTTGTTCCAATGCGTTGACAACTTCGGTTGCGACGCGTAAATATGCCTGGGCGCCTGATGATTTGAAATCATAGAACAGGGCGGGTTTACCGTGGCTGGGGGCTTCTGAAATTCTGACGTTGCGTGGAATAACCGTTTTGAAAACTTTGTCGCCAAATGTGTTGCGAACGTCTTCTTCGACTGCGCGTGTTAAACCCAATTTTTTGTCGTACATGGTTAAAACCATGCCTAAGATATCTAATTTAGGGTTCCAATTTTGTTGAATTGCGGTAATGGATGATAATAATTGTTGTACGCCTTCCAGTGCGAAAAATTCACATTGCAGCGGGATAATAACATAATCTGATGCACACAGTGCATTCACCGTCAAAATCCCCAGGGCAGGTGGGCAATCAATCAAAATATAATCATAATTATTGTCAATAGTTTTTAATGAATCGCGCAGGCGATATTCGCGATTTTCCAAATCTAACATATCCAATTCTGCGCCGGCCAATTTCGCAGATGCCGGCAAAATATGCATATTTGGTATCGCGGTTGTTAAAATATTTTCGATTATACCGGCATTTCCTATTAAAACACCGTAAATACTCTGTTTATGTGTGGCACGAACAAAGCCCAATCCTGTGCCGGCGTTTCCCTGGGAATCCAAATCTATCAACAATACGCGTTTTTTTATAGCCGCCAGCGAAGCCGCGATGTTTATAGCGGTTGTTGTTTTACCTACGCCACCCTTTTGGTTTGCAAAAGATATAATTTTTGCCATTTTCTTATTCCTTCACTTTGTTATAGAAAGAATATTAAATTATAAAATATTAGTCAATACAAAATAAAAACACACTAAAAACAATGTGTTATATTTTATTTCATGTGAAATAATTCTTTTGTTTCAGGTTGCTGACTATAATAATAAAACCGTCACCAGTTTCAGACGGATGTAATTCATAATCGAATTTGTATTTGGTTTTTGCGGTTGCGATTTCGTTTTCAATTTCCCGGCCTTTTAGCAAAAAAAGCCGGCAATTTTTCTTGTGTGTATAATCAAAAATCTTAATCAGTGGTGCAAAAGCACGTGCTGTGAACGCGAAATTTTTAGAAAAGGCCGGTAATTTTGCAAAATAATGTTCGATTCTGTCATTAATAATGGTCAGATTTGGCAGGTCTAATTCTTGTTTCAAAACTGATAAAAAACCGGCTTTTTTTGAAATTGATTCAATACAAGTAACATTCCAACCCAAAATCGCCAAAACAACGCCGGGGAATCCTGCGCCACTGCCCAAATCTATGATTTTTGCATCGCGTGGAATAAATTTAGCTAATTGTGCACTGTCTTTGAAATGGCGGTTTTCGATATCTGACAAAGTGCTGGGCGCGACCAGATTCATTTTTTTTGACCATTCGCACAGCAGTTTTTCGTATTTTACAAATTTTTCTTTATTATCCATGTTTTTTATTTTAACATGATTTCGCTATGAAAGATATTAAAAGTTTTTACATTAAAACAGTTTTTGTTTTGTTGGCTGTATTGTCAATTTGGATAATCAGCCGGGGAATTGATGCGTATCGTGAAAATGATTCACGTGCGGACCAGGTTGTTTTTGATTCTGATTTTGGTTCGTTTTTGGCGGCCCAGCACGCAATTTATGTGAATGATTTTGATACTGCGTCCAAGATGTTAAATTCTTTGGATTCATCGGTTATGAAATTTGATTCGGTGAAACAATCTAAGAATATGATTGATTTTTTGAATGGCAAAATGCCAGATGATATTAAATCGCTGAAAGATTCCAAAGAATTGCCTTTGCGTTTGATTTATGATGCTTATTTGGTTCGGCAAGATGATTGGAAGTCTTTGTATAAACGGCACAGCAAAAATGATTCTTTGTTTATGGCGCCATTGCGGATTTTTTCTGCGGTAAAGAACGGTAAAAAACAAGAGGCAATCAAGTATCTGGATTCGTTACCGACGAATTCTTCGTGGAAATCGTTTATTCGGGGTCAAATTGCGTTATTGACAGATGATTTAGATACCGCAATCAAAGAATTTGCAAATGTGCATCCTGAATTTATGAATATCAATGATTATTTGTATTTGATGTCGTTCTACCAAAAATACGAAATGTTCGAAGATATGGATATTTTGCGTAATGATTTTATGGCAAAACCCAGCGGTATGTTTATTTTTGATTATGAAAATATCCCAGATTGGTCTAATTTCGCAGGATTCAAAAATAATCTGGCGTTCAGCGTGGTTCAAAATGTATCTCATACCCAGATAATGATTTTTACAGATTTTTCTTTGATGATGTTGAAATTTGCGACATTGGTATCAAATGATATGAATATGGATGCTGTGAATTATTATTTGGGACAATACTATTTTTATAATAATGGTGATTTTGAACGTGCATTTAATTCTGTATCAATTGAAAGCCCGTTGTATCTGTTTGGCCAAATGAAGATAGCAGAAAGCAATGGAAATCTTAAAAACATAGAAGCAATCGCGCGCAAAAATCCTTTGTTTGTACCGGCGGTTAAAATAGTAATGGCAAACGCGATTAAGAATGGTAATCGACGCGGTGCTTTGCGTGTTGTAAATCGTGCTTTGTCGCAAAAAGGTTTGTCTGAAAGTGGGCGTGTGTTGTTTTTGAAATATCGTGCAAATATTTATTTGTTGTTTAATCAACCCAAAAGGGCGCAACGTGATTTAGATAAAATCCAAGAATTGGATGACCGTTTAACTTCTGATTTTTTATTATTACAAGCACGTGCATGGGCGGCCCAAAATAAAAAATTAGATGCCGCACATGATTATGCGATGATGTTGATTAAACGCAATACTTCAGACATCATAGCGTGGGACGTTTTGGGGGTAATTGTTGAAAAACGCGAAGGTATAGACGAGGCTTTGGATTTATTAGAACGCGTTGGAGATATTGCAAACGATACGTCTGCGTTGTATGAACATTTGGGTGATATGTATAAAAAGAAAGGCGACAAAGAAAAAGCCATAAAATCATATATGCGTGCGTTGGAATTGTCTGATGATGGTATGGTGGTTGCGCCTTGGGTTGAGAAAAAATTAAGGAAATTAAAATGAAAGTAGGTGTTTTTGGGGCAGGCGCATGGGGAACTGCGTTGGCTTATACTTGTGCAAAATCTGGCAATAATGTTGTCTTGTGGGGATTCGAAGGAATCTTTGACAATATGGATGGTGTCGAAAAACCGCAAAATGTATCGCGGACATCGGAAATGTCAGATTTAAAGGACTGTGAATTTTGGTTGATTGTCACACCTGCTGCTTTTTTCAGGGAAACTGCGCGCAAAATGCAGAAAGTTTATAACAACCAACCGATTTTGATTTGTACCAAAGGAATGGAGGCGCAATCTGGGCGATTTATGTCTGAAATTTTGAACGCTGAAATCCCAGAATGCCAAAACATAGGCGTATTATCGGGGCCACAATTTGCCCGCGAAGTGGCAAACGGTGTGCCGACGGGGTCCACTTTGGCTGGGGATGACATTATAAAAAAATACGGGCATATCGCGTTGTCTGAATTTTATTTGCAAGATACAACGGATGTTATCGGAACGCAGATTTGTGGTGTAGGTAAAAATGCGGTCGCGTTGATATCTGGTTTTATCACAATTCGGGGCAGGGGCGAAAACGAACGTGCATTGGTTTTCGCACGCGCTTGGAATGAAATAATGCATATGGCGGTCGAAATGGGTGCAGATGTAAAAACTTTTTTAGGTTTGTGTGGTATCGGTGATTTGTTTTTATCTGCCACGTCCCCAACCAGTCGTAATTTTTCCGCCGGTGAATCAATTGCGCGTGGCGAAAAACCAGAAGGCACAGTAGAAGGTATTTTTGCATTGAACGGTTTAATAGAACGTGCGCAAAATTTGAATGTAAAAACACCTGTGTTATGCGAAATGCGGGAAAAAATGGGATTGTAATTGCTATTGCCGGCCCGCAAGAATATTGCGGGCTTTTTTGTTGCAAACGCATAAATATATTTTATAATACATTGGCTTGGTTACCCAAGGCGGGGCAGGGATCGAATTATTCTTTCTTGTATTTGATAAAGAGAATACAAAAACGAATGATTTTTCTCTGCCAAAATAAACTAACAATAAAAATGGAGAAAAATATGTTTGGTATATTTGGAAAATCAGACAAATCAGAAAAAAATGTATTGAACAACCCTGTTGCAGTTGAATTTAAATACGGAAATGAAACGGTTCGTTTGGAAACGGGACGTTATGCAAAACAGGCGACTGGCGCCGTTATGGCGACCATGGGGCAAACAATGGTTTTGGCGACTGTGTGCGCCGAAAAAACAGCGGTAGAAGGACAAGATTTTTTCCCACTGACCGTTGATTACCAAGAAAAATTTGCGTCTGCCGGTCGTATTCCGGGGTCTCGTGACAGACGTGAAGGCAAACCCAGCACGAATGAAACTTTGATTGCGCGTTTAATTGACCGCCCAATTCGTCCGTTGTTTCCTGAAACATTCAAAAACAAAGTGCAAATTATTGCCCAGGTCTTTTCTTATGACAGAAAAAATCAGCCTGATATTTTGGCGATGATTGCGTCCAGTGCGGCGTTGGCTTTGTCCGGGGTGCCATTTGGTGGCCCGATTGGTGCGGCACGTGTTGGATATAAAAATGGTCAATATATGTTGAATCCGTCTAAACGCGAAACCGAAGATTCTCAAATGGATTTGGTTGTTGCTGCGACCAAAGACGGCGTGTTGATGGTTGAATCTGAAATTGGCGAATTGGACGAAGCGACCACTTTGGGTGCAGTTAAATTCGGTTTTGATGCACAGCAAACGGTTATTTCTGCGATTAATGATTTGGTGGCCAAGGCGGGCAAAGAACGTTGGGCAACACCTGAAAATACAGACGAATATATCGCGATGGAAAAAGATTTCGAACAATTCTCTGGCGATATTGAAAAGGCTTTGCAAATCAAAGAAAAATTGGTGCGTTTGGATACTTTGGCACAAATTCATGCGACCGCGAAAACTCGTATCCCTGTGTTATTCCCAGATACAACGACTGCGACATCGACATTGGAATCATGGGCAGATGAAATTGTTGAAAATATAACTGCGCGGATTATGCGTGGCAATATTTTGGCAGGCAAACCACGTATTGACGGACGTGATACCAAAACGGTTCGTCCAATTGAAATCGAATTAGGCATTTTGCCACGCGCACATGGTTCTGCATTGTTCACACGTGGTGAAACCCAAGCGTTGGTTTCTTTGACTTTGGGTTCAGGCCAAGATGCGTTGCCATTGGAATCTTTGGACGGTTCAGATGAACGCGATTTCATGTTGAATTATAATTTTCCGGGTTATTCTGTGGGTGAAGCCAAAGGCTTAAAATCCCCAGGTCGTCGTGAATTAGGACATGGTAATTTGGCATGGCGTGCGATTCATCCGATGATTCCGTCTCGCGAAAAATTTGATTATGTGATTCGTATTTGTTCGGATATTTTGGAATCCAATGGTTCGTCTTCTATGGCGACGACTTGCGGTGCGACATTGGCGTTGATGGACGGCGGTGTTCCAATGACACGTCCTGTTGCAGGTATCGCGATGGGGTTAATCAAAGAAGGTAACGATTATGCAATCTTGACCGATATTTTGGGTGACGAAGACCATCTGGGCGATATGGATTTCAAAGTGACGGGTACCGATCGTGGTATCACAGCGTTGCAAATGGATATTAAAATCACATCAATTACTTTTGAAATCATGGAACGTGCATTGGCCCAGGCAAAAGATGGTCGTATGCATATTTTGGGCAAAATTGAAAAGGCGATAAAATCACCACGTGAAAAAGTGTCTGAATTTGCGCCACAAATGTACACAATGAAAATCAACCCTGATAACGTTCGTGATGTTATTGGCAAAGGTGGCTCTGTGATTCAGGCTTTGACTCGTGAAACAGATACACAAATTGAATTAGAAGATGATGGCACTGTGAAAATCATGGCGTCAACACCGGAAGATGCTGATGCTGCAATCGCGCGTATCAAAGAAATCGTGGCTCAACCAGAAGTTGGTCAAATTTACCAAGGTGTAATAACAGGTATCAAAGATTTTGGTTTGTTTGTTAAAATATTAAAGAATTTTGAATCTATGGTTCATATTTCTGAAATTACAGGCGAACGTATCGCCAAAATAGAAGATACTAACTTGAAGATAGGCGATACGGTTTATGTTCGCTATATGGGGGCGGATAAACGCGGTAAAACACGTCTTTCGATGATTGGTATTGATCAAAATACCGGCAAAGAAATCGCGAAATAGGGGGTATATATGACACAGCAAATGGCTTTAATGAAAACAACCCCAAGAGAAAAATGGTCTGATTTGGATTGGGCAAACCACCTTGGGTGCCCAATCACAGAAATGCCCAGCATAATAAAATTTATGCAAGAGAATTACAGTTCATTGATAACTATGGACAATAAAACTGGGCGTTTTGTTGTACGCGTATACAGACATGAAATTACACCGTCTGAATCGATAAGACCGATACAAATATATGCATCTGAATTGACGCAACCAGATTTTATCAGGGAAGCCAATGATAAAATATCTGGATTAGAAATGAATGATTTTTGGGCAAAGGCTTTGAATGTCCCAAAAAGTGCATTGCAATTGTTGCGGATACGTTAATAGGGGTGCATTATGGATATGGGGAATTTGTTGGCCAAAGCGCAAGATATACAGAAACAAATCCATTCTGCCCAAGATTCTTTAGCAAAGATGCACGTCAAAGGTATTTCAGGCAACGGAATGGTTGTTGTTGATATGACTGGGAAATACGATTTGGTGTCTGTCACAATTAACCCGGCCGCGCTGGGGCAGGGTGCGCCCAAAGTATCTGAATTGGTTGCGGATGCGTATAGGGACGCCAAGGCAAAGGCTGATGTTTTAATAGACGACATCATGGGGAAAGTATCCAGTGGATTTCCGATGAATTAAAAAACACTGGACAACGGCGAAAAAACAGGTTATTATTTCGCTGGTTTTTTGGATGTTTAGCTCAGTTGGCTAGAGCATCTCGTTTACACCGAGAGGGTCAGGAGTTCGAGTCTCTTAACATCCACCAGAAATTCAAACCGGCTTTTGCCGGTTTTAATTTTTGCCTTGGGATATTTAGAGACGAGAACGAAGGAGTTCGACAACCAAGTAGATTTTGCAAGCGTTAGCGTGGCGAAATCGTTACGGTTGCCGCGCAGCGACACATTAAAAATGTGTCAGCGAGCGAGTCTCTTAACATCCACCAGAAATTCAAACCGGCTTTTGCCGGTTTTAATTTTTGCCTTGGGATATTTAGAGACGAGAACGAAGGAGTTCGACAACCAAGTAGATTTTGCAAGCGTTAGCATGGCGAAATCGTTACGGTTGCCGCGCAGCGACACATTAAAAATGTGTCAGCGAGCGAGTCTCTTAACATCCACCACGAAAAATAGTTATCGCGCACCATAAAAGTTGCGCGATTAAAATTTTTCAGTGTCGCGCCGTAGCATTGCAAATTCTTGGGATATAAACACAATTTTTCAGCACCGCGAAGGCGGACAGTCTCAAAACCGGCTTTTGCCGGTTTTAATTTTTGCCTTGGGATATTTACGAGACGAGAACAAACTGTTCCTTAACATCCTGTGTTTGTGATTGTTCTGTGTTTTTATCTGATATTTTCCCAATTGTTTGCGCGTTCCAGATATTGTCGCGCCAATTGGATATCAAATCTTTCTTTGTTATCAAATAAATCGTTTGATTTCAAGCGACCTTCAGCATCTATCCAAATTGGTCTGTTCGCGGGAACCAATGCGTTTATTTCGCGTAAATTGTGTACCACATTGTCGGGTGACAATCCGCCCGAATATCCCATTGGGTGCGTTTCATAAATTGGTTTTTGCCATGTTTGGGGCGCCACGCCACGACCGCCAGACGCATCAAACAATAATGAAAATTTTGCGCCAGTTTTATGTAATTTTTCGATTGCAGATTTTGTTTTATCATTGTATTGGAATATAAATTCTTGACGTGGGCAAGCCCCGATAATTTCTGCTAATTTTTGTTGATTTATATTTTCAGCCGTTGACGCAGGCATATTTAATTGGATTCTCTTGATTATCGATTTTATATCTTGGTTAGTTGCCAGAATCCATTCTGCCAAAATATCTGGTATTTTTCCATTTACACAAATATCGTTTGCCCATTCTTGATTGATATGTATGGCCAGATTTAATGTTGGAATGCTGTACGCAATATGCAATAAATCATTAAACCATACATTACGTGGCATACCAGCCGACATTTTTGATGGGTGGCATTGTACAGCAATTTCTGCCTTTGGCATTTCACCCAATTTTATGATTTCAGGAATCGGATTGTGTTCACGTGGGTCGGAACATGTGATATAACGTAATTGCATTTTTTACTCCTTTTGTTTTTTCAGTCTTAATTGTCCGCACGCAGACCCAATATCCGCCCCCCTTTCCCGGCGAATCCTTGTATGGATATTGTTTTTTAATAAAATATCTTGGAATCGATGTACTGCATTCCCAGAAATAGATGCAAAATCGCGTTCGTCCACCGCATTCCAAGGAATCAAATTCACCATAACATTATGCCCTTGTAACAGCGCAGATAATTTTTCGGCATATTCATTTGTGCAATTGTAAAGTTCAATTTCACCATTTTTATTTCGCCGTCCCAACAATATATACTCAATCATCAATTGGCGATTGGTGGCATCTGAAAATTCAAAAGCCGCATTTAGCACTTCGTTCAATTTATATCTGTTATTTATAGGCATAATCAGGGAACGCAATTCATCCGTTGGTGCATGCAAAGATATCGCCAGATTTATCGGGCGGCCCCATGCCTTTAATTCTTTAATCCCTGGCACAATTCCGCACGTAGAAACCGTTATCCGTCGCCAAGATATATTTAATTCACCATTTGCACGTTCTAAAAATCCGATAACGTTTTCAGTATTTTGTAATGGTTCGCCCGTTCCCATAACCACGATATGAGACACATCGCCATTATTTGCATCGCCGTTTGGGTGAACATGTTCTTTGTCGAATCTGTTGCGTCTTAATTCCCATTGAGCAACTAAAATTTGGGCAAACATTTCGTTGACCGTTAAATTACGTTTTAACCCCAACAATGTTGAGGCACAAAATTTACATCCCATCGCACAACCCGCCTGGGACGAAACACAGACACTGTTGCCATAGGTTGTCCGCATTAAAACACATTCTATTTGTTGACCGTCCACCAATTCCAGCAAAAATTTAGTTGTTTGATTATCCGCACTGTCCAATCTCTTCACTATTTTAACAGGCAAAGTTTGCGCGACCAAATCTAATTGTTCCCTGACATCCCCAGGCAGATTTTTCATCACTCCGAAATCAGGCGCACCACGATTTAACCATTCGCGTATTTGGGTTGCACGAAATCTAGGCAATCCCATGTCTAACACAAATTGTTCCAATTCATTTTTAGTTAAATCAAAAAGTATTTTTTTCATAATTTATATCTGTTGTCGTTGATGATAATTACTGCTTTGCGGCGAAGCTGTTTTAATTGTTGGTCTGCGACCATGGACGCTTTGCGATAAATTGCATTTTGTTTTATTATTTCGTCCAGATTTTTATATTCATCTGTCTTGCGTTCACTGCAAATCAAAATCATAGTGTTATTCGCACCACGCGACCACGTCAATAATGGCAAATTTGCAATTTGTTCACGAATATCGGTTGATAATTCGTATTGAATGGCTGTAAATTTTTGTGGTGCACCACCAAAATCTTCTGCCATTTTCATCGCGCCATCGCAATTTTTAGGTTTTGTAAATTTTTTTGCTATGTCATCAGGTACATCAATCAAACGAACAATAGTTTCTTCGATTGGCAATCCGCGTTCACGTATTAAATCTTGCCTTTCAGATTGTATATCAGATTGTGAAACATTTATCGTCGGGACAACTGTTCGCGACATCACCGCCCCCCATGCAATATCAGAACGAATCGCCAAACGCGCCATAGCAGTCATAGTGTCATCCATATCTGTTAAATTCATACGCTTTAATTCAACGTCTGCGTCTTTGTCGGTTGGTTTTACACCAAAATTATTGGCATAGTTTAATTTGACATAATCATCAACTATGTTTTGAAATGCCTGTCTGCGGTTTGTTGCAGACACGTTGCCTTGTTTTGCCATTAATTCAGTCCGCGCAGTTATATCAGAATCTGTAATCGGATTGCCGTTGACGGTTGCCACCACACTGGCCCCCAATGCATTAGACATATTCAAAATTATAATCGATAACAAAGCGCATAATTTATTCATTATTGTTTCCTTTCGTTCCTTTTTAATAATGTTTGCCGTCAATACTGATTCCAAATTTGAATTGGAAAGTCGTTCCACCAGTATAATCGCCCTTGATAGCATTATCACGTTTGTATTCCAGCGACAGAAAATAACAAGGGTGTTCGTAATAAATTCCACCACTATGCCGTTGAATTGTGTGTTCGCTGGCATTGAAAATCAATGAACCTTTGATATTCAACCGGTCGGTTATTTTTAATCCTGCGCCAGATATTATTTCATTCGTATTGTTTGCCCCTGTTGAATAAATATCAATGGGTTGAGTATCCCAAATATGTCCAAAATTTAAATACGTTTTTCCGCGTCCAATATAAAATGAATTTTCAGCATGATTTATTGACATATCTGTTCTGTCAAATCTGAAACGTGTTGATAATTGCAGGTTTTTGTTATTGCTGTATGTGATGCGTCCAACATAATCAGAAAAACCATTCCTGAATCCATTGTCATTAAAATCTTGCGATACAGTATTAAAATCATATGTCTGACCAACAAAAACTTCTATGTTATGGCGTTTGTTGAATGCAACCCATCTGGCACCGTAATCTGCAAAATTACCGTTTTCCCACACGTCCAGGCCGGCATAACGATTGTCAGAGAACAAAGTCGTATCCGACAAAAACCGTCCAGCAGAATCATTATCGACCGCAAATACTGATTCAGAATCTGTGCGTCTCATTACCGTCAATCGTGCGCGCGGTTCGATTATATAAGTCCAATCTTGCCCGGCACTGAACAATGGCAGCCCCCATTCTACAAATGCACTGGGTAAAAATCTGGTTTTTATTCCGGAATAAGAATTTATAACATTATTACCCTCGTAAACAGCCGTTCTATCGAAATTATATACATCATATCGGCCGGACGCACTTAACGTCAAACGGTTTCCGCCCCACAACGTCCAAGGCGACACAATCTGGGTTTCACCAATCATACGTTGAGACGATGATTTCGACGAAGATACCGCCAACACATCTCCGGATATATTCAAATACGTTTCTGCAAACAAAGGCTCTGTCTGGTACACCGCGCGAATGTTCGGTAATATATCCCCAGATGCAACAGTTTGATTGCGTCCTGGCTTACGTAATTCTTGGAATATATGGGTGTCTGCTACAACATAACTGGTTTGACCGAATAATTCCACCTTGGCACCTGAATCCAAATAAGGCTGATAATCATAAAAACCATATTTTTGTAAGAATGTTTTATCAGATGTTCGGTCTATGTACACAGTCATACGAGCATTTTCACCCATTTCAATAACATCATCATTGAAAATATACCAACGATTTTTTCCTTGTTCATTATGGGTGAACGCACCATTAGTCCGGAATGTGGAATGTGTCAGATTTAATCTGTGTTCCAATTGAATCATCGGATTTTCGCGGGTTAAATAAGAAAACGTAGTTGTAAAATCATGCCGGTCAGATATATTCACATATAATGGAATATTTATCTGGGTTCCCATATTGTTTGTAGTATTGAAACTGGGGCTTAATAAACCAGTCTTGTATTTCACAGACGGGTCAGGCATTTCGTAATACGGCAACCACAATATTGGCAAAGTGTCATTATAAAGCCAAAAAGTACTGCTGTGAAAATAAAGCATTTTTTCTTCTTTGTCGTGTATGATTTCATTCCCAGATATTTCCCACGCATTACCAAACGAATCACACCCATCACACGCAGTAAACACAGCGTGTCGCGCAACTGTTTCTTCGCCATCACGTGTTATATTTTCAGCGCGAACATACACATTACTGCCCAACCACAATTCAATATCATCCGCAGACATATTCGTTGCGTCTTTGGATAATGTTATGTGGTCTAGTTTAATCTTTTGACCCGAAGCATTTGTCATTTCTGTATTCCCAGAAGATTCCATACGGCCGGATTTTACATCGTAAAAAATTTCATCTGATTTAATGGTTTTTGCTTCGTCCAGATTTACCCCCAACGCCCATGCATTGGTCATAAATAAACAGAACATCAAAGATGAATAACAATATTTCATTTTTTTAATAATAAACCAATTAAAACAAATAACAACATAAATACCCCAACGGCCATTAAAAAGAAATCAGTCAACGTATTCACCATATTCGACAAAGACATATATCCTGCCATAATGCCCGCCATAGCCAACACTGCGACCGCGGGTGCAAAACTGGTCCGACGACGCAACAGCGACGATTTTAACAAAATAAGCGTGCAAACAATTGCCAAAATCAAATTCATAAATGGATTTATCAAACGTGTTGCCAATTCAACCAAAGTCAAATGATGTTGACGTTGACTGTCTTGGGAAAAAACATCGGCTAATAAATTGATTGTCGGAATTCTGCGAACACGAAAAGAAACATCAGAATCATTTTCAACCAAATTCAAATCCATATCGAAATTATCAAACGTGCCGGTGGTAAAACTGTTGTTCGAACCCGCCAATTGCAACGACCCGTTATTTGTGATAATCGACAAACCATGTTCAGTAGATACTAACTTTCCCCGTTCTGCGAAAATCAGCATTTGATTTTTTTTATCGCGCATGTCTGATAACATAACCTGGTTCAAATCATGTCCGGATACATTATCAACATACACAACCAACCCGTCTGCGAGTTTAGTAAATGCAGCCTCTTGCAATTTCAGATGCGCCAAACCATATCGCAAATTCCATTGAGTGCTGTAAAATTTCGCCTGGGAATCAGGGACAATCCAAATATTCAAAATCAAATGTAACACAGTCAGCAAAAGCGCGAATTTTATCGCAGGCTTGGCAATTTGCCATGGCGACAGCCCCGTTGATGCCATAACTGTAATTTCATTTTCAGCAATCATTTTGTTATAAACGAAAATGACCGCGATAAAGGTTATAAACGGCACAATAATAGACACAATAAACGGAATCATAAAAGAAATCAGATATAAAAAACTGCCAAAACTGATGCCATAATTGATTAAGAATTTCATCATAGACATAATCTGCATCATCCATGCCAAACCCGTCAGAATCAGCAATAACATGATGAAAATAGCGAACAATTGTCGTCTAAAATACCGATTTATAATATTCATGAATCTAAGTATAAACCCCAACCACCAACCCGTCAAGAATAAAGGCATATTGAATATAGCACTGGTAAGCTTTTTTCATTTTTTTCTTGCAATATTGCGATTCGGACATAATAATATAAACGTTCTTAAAAATAAGTTTTTTAAGGGCGGGGTTGAAAGACCCCGCCCTTTGAATAAGAAAGACAATAAAAAATATTAAGGAGTTATAAAATGTCTTTTGAATCTATGCCACGCCAAGATTTGTTATTAGCGATTGATTCTTTGGCCCAAGAAAAAATGATAGATCGTGAAACTGTCATTGAATCTTTGGAAATTGCGATTGCGAAAATTGCAAAACACAAATACGGCGAAGAATTTAATATCGTTGCACAAATCGATCGTAAAAACGGTGCAATCCATGTAAAACGTTTGTTCACTGTTATTGAATCTCCCGAATCTATGGGTGATGAATACGACGCGAACACTATGTTGACCGTTGAGAAAGCAAAAAAATACGCACTGAATCCGTCGGTGGGTGACGTGGTCGAAGATATGTTGCCAGAACCTGAATTTGGCCGTATGGCGTTTCAAACTGCGCGCCAGATTATGACTGCACGCGTGCGCGATGCGGAAAAAGGCAACCAATACGAAGAATTCAAAGACAATATTGGTGACATCGTCAATGGTGTTGTTAAACGTATTGAATTTGGCAGTGTCTTTGTTGATATCAATGGCAAAGCCGAAGGTTATATTAAAAATACTGAATTAATCCCAGGTGAACGTTTGGCGGTCGGCGATCGTGTGCGTGCTTTGATTATGGACGTGGTGCGTTCTAATTCTGGACCACAAATTTTCTTGACCAGAACACATCCGATGTTCATGGAAAAATTATTCACCCAAGAAGTTCCAGAAATTTACGAAGGTGTTATTAAAATTAAATCTGTGTCTCGTGCACCGGGTTCGCATGCTAAAATTGCAGTTGAAACCCAAGATCCATCTATTGATGCGGTCGGTATGACAGTTGGTATCAAAGGCACACGTATTCAACCTGTTATCAACGAATGTCATGGTGAAAAAATCGACGTCATTTTGTATTCCGAAGATCCGGCTGTGTTTATAGTGAATGCGATGCAACCTGCGAAAGTTGCTAAAATCATCGTTGATGAAGATACTCATACCGCTGCAGTTGTTGTGACCGAAGATCAACAATCTTTGGCAATTGGCCGTCGCGGGCAAAATGTTCGATTGGCTTCTCAATTGACCGGGTGGAATATAGACGTTATGAACGAAGCCGAAGAACAAGAGCGTCGCGCCAAAGAATTCAAAGAAAAAACAGAATTATTCACAAAAGCATTAGATGTAGATGAAACGATTGCTCAATTACTGATTACCGAAGGTTTCAGAACTATCGAAGAAATCGCATATGTTGAACAATCTGAATTGGAATCAATCGAAGGTTTCAATACAGAATTGGCGGTCGAATTGCAAAATCGTGCCAAGGCTTATTTGGCGAAACAAGAACAAGATTATTTCGACAACGGTCATCAAATGGGGATGAGTGACGATTTGTTGAAATTTGATTTCATTAAACGTCCAATAATTATGAAATTGGGTGAAAATGATATTAAATCTTTGTCTGATTTGGCAGATTTAGCAGCCGATGAATTGGTTGAAATTTTGGGCGAAGATACTATGTCGGAAAGTTTAGCGGAACGCGTAGTTATGAAAGCGCGCGAATTGGCATATGGTATCGTCCCAGATGATGAAGACGCTGAATAAAAAGATAAAAAAACAAAAATAACCAAAGGTTAAAAAATGGCAACATTAACACTTGGAAAATCTGTGACCATAGACGCGGTGCAAAGCAAGAAAGGTGACGCTGTTTTCGTCGAAAGACGGCGTCGCATTGTTGCACCGGGCAATAATGAATTGCGCGATGAACCTAAAAAAGTTGAACCGTCGCATAATGCTGCGGATGAAAAATTGCGTGCTGTGTTGGCTGCGGCCAAGGCGCGTGATGAAGAACGTAAAAAACGCGAAGCCCAAGAAGAAGCCGAACGTCGCGCCCGCGAAGCGGAAATCGAACGCGAAAATCGTGAATACGAAGCGGTCAAAGAACAATTGGCGCAACGTGAAAGCGAACAAAACGTTGAAGAAATCGTGAATGTTCCACCGCGTGAAAATACACATGAAAATAAAAAATCGAGTAATGTTGCCACTCAAAATCATAATAATCGTGATAATCGTGCGTACAATAACGATGAAAATGATAATCGATTTGGAAAACAAAATCGCTTTAAGAAAGATTTCAAGAAAGGTGGAAAAATATCTATCCACGACATCGTTATCGGTGGTGGCGAAGATGATGACGATGATGAAATCGGATTGCGTGGCGCAAATCGCAGACGCAGCGAAGCATCACTGAAACGTTTTCGTGAAAAAGCGCGCGCTGTATTTTCTGCCCCGCAAAAGGTTGAACATGTTGTCACATTGGGTGATACAATAACGGTCAAAGATTTGGCAGCCGCCATGGCTGAGAAAGTCGGCAATGTCATCAAAAAATTGATGGAAATGGGTATGATGGCGTCGCAAAATCAATCTATTGATGCAGACACTGCGGAATTGATAGCGACTGAATTTGGTGCAACGGTTAAACGCGTTGATGTAAAACCGTACGCGAATATCTTGGAACAACAACCAAATCCAGATAATTTGCAAAAACGTGCGCCGGTCGTTACTGTGGTTGGACACGTTGACCATGGTAAAACATCTCTATTGGATGCGTTCCGTAATGCAAACGTTGTCGCAGGCGAAGCGGGCGGCATAACCCAACATATTTCTTCTTATGAAGTAAAAACAAAATCTGGTGCGGTTATAACATTTTTGGATACACCAGGACACGAAACATTTACAGCGATGCGTGCGCGTGGCGCTCAAATCGCAGATATTGTTGTTTTGGTTGTCGCTGCGAATGATTCTATTATGCCACAAACTATCGAAGCGATAAATCATATTCGTGCGGCCAAGGTTCCGTTTATCGTCGCAATCAACAAATGCGATTTGCCAGAGGCGGACCCAAATCGTGTAAAAACAGACTTGTTGCAACAAGAGGTTCAAGTCGAAGAAATGGGTGGTGATATTCAATGTGTTGAAATATCCGCAAAAACTAAAATGGGCCTTGATAAACTGGAAGAAGCGATTTTATTGCAATCTGAAATCATGGATTTAAAGGCCGATCCGGACATGTTGGCATCTGCATACGTGGTAGAGGCCAAAATGGAAAAAGGTCTGGGTGCGGTCGCAACCGTTTTGGTTCGTCAGGGAACATTGTCTGTCGGAGATGTTTTTGTAGTTGGTGAAACTTTCGGTCGTGTTCGTGGTTTGATAAATTCAAATGGCGTGCGCGTGAAAAGTGTTAAACCGGGTCAACCTGCGATGGTGTTGGGGCTGGAATCTGTTCCGAATGCTGGGGACGAATTACACGTTATGGAAACCGAAGCACAAACACGCGAAGTTGCGGCTTATCGTGTCCAGAAAGCAAAAGACAAAGCAAACGCGGTTAAACGTTCTTCACTCGAAGAATTATTTGCAAAACGCGATGAAACAAAGAAATTGACTTTGCCGATTATTTTGCGTGCAGACGTCCAAGGTTCAGTCGAAGCGATTACAGATATGTTGCGCGGATTTAATTCAGACAAAGCTGGAATCGAATTATTATCATCCGGTGTTGGTCAAATTACCGAAGGCGACATTCGTCTGGCAACTGCATCAGGCGCGGTGATAATTGCATTTAATGTGCGTGCAGATTCTGCGGTTCGTGACATGGCAAGAAAGATGAATGTTGATATTCGCTATCACAGTGTTGTTTATCGCATCACAGATGAAATCAAAGAAATTTTATCTGGGAAATTGGCACCTGAAAAACGCGAAAACTTTATCGGGTACGCAGACGTTATTGCGCTGTTCACGGTGGGCAAAGGTACACGCGTTGCCGGTTGTCGCGTGAGCGAGGGCGTAATTAAAAAATCTGCGCTGGTTCGTTTGTTGCGTAACAATGTCGTTATTTATGACGGCAAAATCGGCGAATTGCGTCGTGAAAAGAACGAAGTTAACGAAGTATCAAACGGTGTCGAATTCGGTATGAGTTTTGATAAATATAACGATTTGAAAGAAGGCGACCGTGTTGAATGTTACGAAGTGCAAGAAGTCAAAGCACAGTTGTAAGGAGATTGTATGAAAAAGTTAGGTAAAGTTATTCGCAGTCATATAATACCATACAAATATTATTCCAAAGACAATAAATACCTTGGAAAATATGTTGTGCATTTGCCAGATGTCTGGGGCATAAATGAATTCAACATAGAATTCATGCCACTTGTTGATGCCTATGTAAAAAAAGTAATTCCAGAATGCATCAATTTATCAAATCAATCCCAGATGTTTGTTTGGACGAAATGGCATAATATAAGAATCGATATTCCATGTGGAACAAATTCTGATAAAGACACTGTTGATAAAATATATAACGATTATATAAAACGTTTTGAAGAACGTGCCGCACACAGCCGTTGCGTTGGTGGGTAATATTTTTTATACAAAAACACCGGCAATCGCCGGTGTTTTTTGGAATTAACTAAATCTTAAAATCCCTTTGGTTTGTCCATTTTGACGGACGATACTTTCTTGTTCAAGGCATTTACAACTTCATCTGTGACATCTAATTCTTTGACGTTTGCACCGATACGTGCCATACGACCATCAATCACCAAAGACAAATTTTTCTTTGCAATTACGCCTTCGATAATTGGGTCCAGATGTTTTTTCTGTAATGTTGCCAATGCGCTTTGATATGATGCGTCAATTGCATTTGCTCTTTCATTCAAATCACGTTGCAGATTGCCCACACGACGTTGATAATCGGCAACGCGACGTTGCAATGCTTCTTGGGATAAAACATCTTGGTTCTTTTCAATATCAGATTTTTCTTTGATTAATGCTTTTTGTTCTTGGTCCATTTTGGATTTCAATTTTTCTTCATAAGATGCGCGTTGTTTGCGTAAATCTTGCAGCGCTTTGGCATCCATTTGAATTTTATCCATATTTATAACCGCGATTTTCAAATCAGCCGCACTGACCGCATTAGTCGACACATCAGACAAAGCAGTTGATACGCTGGTTTCTTTACTGCGCCCCCCAATCAAAATACCGGCAATCAAAGCAATTACAACGACTATACCGGCGATAATACCGATTTTTGCATATTTTTTTGTTTGTGCATTCATTTCAGACATTTTTTTCTTCCTTTGGTTTATGTTCTGTTATGATTTGAATATAGCAATCTTCACAGTAAAAAGTAAAGCGTTTTTACAACAATTTTTATCGGGCCGGGGACAATCGGATTTCAATCCTGCGATTGGTTAAACGACCCATGTCATCTTGGCCTGCGATGGGACGTGCAGAACCGCGACCGACAATAAACATTCGCGCAGTAGAAACCCGGTTTTGGGCGAAAAACACACCAACGCGCTTTGCCATGTCCAAAGACAAAGCCGTCGCGGCATTTTGGTTTTTCATAGAATCTGTATAGCCTGCGATTTCCATAAATGTTGCATTATATTTATTTAATATTTTTGATATTGTTTTTAATGTGTCTGCGCCATTTGATGAAATATCGGGAACGTTTAATTCCATAATGGCGTCGCGGACCAAAATGATTACAACGTCAGTCCCCGCACGCTGAACAGATATTCCCGGTTTGCGTAACGAATCGTATAATTCGTATTCTAATTCGGCCATGTATTTAACCAACATACGATTGTCGATATTGTTTTTATCACCATATTGCATGTTTGCAGATAACGCGCCATCCGCCGTCACTATTTTTCCCCCCACTCCCATATATATGGGCATTTTTGCAGTGCGCGCAGTGTCGGTCATGTCTGTAAAGCTGGCCCCGCGTAAATAATTGGACCATGTGTCACGTGATGGACTGTGATATTGAACACAACCACCAACAATACAAAATAAACAAATCAAAAATTTTTTATTAAACAACATTTTTATTTGACATAAAACACAACAGAGTTATTGTTGCTGCTTTTATTACAAGTACCTTCTTGCTTGTATGACCAATCACTACTTTTTTTGGTGGTAAAATATTTACATTCGCCATATGATAAATTCGACAGAGTTATCTTGAATTCTGTGTTTGAATTATATGATTCCAACTTCCATGAACCAATCGGGGCTTTGTTGCTGGGGATTGCTTCGGCAGAAACCAATTTGTCAACTGAAACATTATCATATCCGGAATATTCATATAAAATTTTTGTTTTACGTGCGACTTCTTTCACGTCTTCATACGCGACCATTCTTTTTTGACGTTGGTCTATGGATTTATACATGTTATATGCAGCCGCAATCATAATTACGCCGATTGCCAATACACCAACAATTTCTATTAAAGAGCGTCCAGATTCTTCTTTCATTTTTATTCCCCCGTATTTTATTTTGATATGTTTACGATTTCCGCGTCTTTGAATAAATCCATCGCACTGGCGACCATGGGGTCTGCCTCTATCTCTGATTTAGTGTGTTCAGAAATAGTTTGTTGATGCATGGATTGTTCTATTTTTTCAATTGTCCAATTTTGACCGGTTTTATCAGTCAACCATATTGCCAATTTTTGTGAAAAATCTTTATCATTTTGACGGTCGAAATATTTTATATGACCAACTTCAAATTCTATTATTTCAAGATTTGTGCTGTAATAAGAATACAACAACAATTCACGTGCCGATTGTAAAGCGTTCGCCAAATCTGTGGACGTTTTTATTTCCAAATATTGTGTTTTCTTTTCAGGAATTTTTTCCATGACATTTTTTTGTTCCGTGTCTTGTTGTTTCATCAATTCCGGGATAGACGGCATATCTGCAATATGCATCAAACGAACAATCAACATGTCAAAGCATTGTTTTTGATTGGATGACGCCTGTAATTCAGAAACAGACGCAACCATAACCTGCCATATTCTGGATAATGTATTCAACGATATGTTTTCATTCACGCGTTTGATTGTTTCACGTTGGTCGGCCGTATATGGTGAAGATGTGACATCGGTCAATCTTAATGACGGATACATACGCGTTGCCCAATGTGTCCATTCCATCATATCGTTTAATAACATAGTTAAATCTGTGCCGTTATTATAAATTTCGTCCAATTTATTTAAAGCCGCGCTGACATCGCCAGACAATACAGTTTGCATAAAATTCACAACTGTTCCGCGGTCTGTTCTTTTTAACATATCCAAAACCGCGCCTTCATCAACATGACCGCCAGTTTGTGCGATTGCTTGGTCCAGCAAAGATAATCCGTCGCGTACAGAACCGTCTGCAGCGCGCGCCAATAATTCGTTTGCGCTGTCTGATAATTCTATCTGTTCTTGGGTTGCGACCCATGCAAAATGCTTTTTTAATGTTTCAACTGGAACTCGCGCCAAATCAAAACGTTGACAACGCGATAAAATAGTAACCGGCACTTTGCGAATTTCAGTTGTTGCTAAAATGAAAATAACATGGGCAGGTGGTTCTTCCAATGTTTTCAACAATGCGTTGAAAGCACTGGTTGATAACATGTGAACTTCGTCAATAATATAAACTTTGTATCGTGCATTAGTTGGACGATATTGTGCCGCGTCTAAAATTTCGCGCATATTATCAACGCCGGTATGTGATGCAGCGTCGATTTCCATAACGTCAATATGTTGTCCGGCTGCAATTGCCAAACAATTTTCGCATTTGCCACATGGTTTTGATGTTGCGCCATCGGACGACAGGCAATTTAAAGCCTTGGCCAATATACGTGCAGTACTGGTTTTTCCGGTACCACGAATACCTGTAAATATATATGCGTGTGCAATACGTCCGGTATTGATAGCAGTCGTCAGAGTTTTCACCAATACATCTTGACCAATCAAGGATTCAAAATCTTGGCTGCGGTATTTTCTGGCTAAAACAGTATAATTATTTTCCATAAAACTTCCTTATGCGACAAAGCATAGCAAATAAAAGGTATATTTCAATAAAAAACCGAAGAAATTTATTTTAAATTCGCAATAAAATCTGGAAATCCGATTTCTTCGTCTTCGTTTGTTTCGGATGTTTCCGGGGTTTCGGCAGATTCAGCAATTTCTACGGCGCTTTTATCTTTTGGATCACGTTGAGAATCGATTTTAACTTGTTCTTCGTTAACAATGCGTCCGTAATGTTCGGCCGTTTGCAACAAACGTTCACGTTCAATTTCGTCAGTCGTTTGACGTGCTAAATCCATGTATTGTTTTCTTTTTTGACGCCATTTATGACAGCGCTGAATCATCTGGCCTACAGATTGTTGATTTTTTTTGTTTTGCATCTTTTTTCTTTATTTTTTAATGGAAGTAATCTCTCGGCAGTGAATTTTTAACACTGCGTCAGTTTAACAACAAACAGATATTAAAACATCTTAAAAGCGATTGCAATAAAAATTTTTTAATGCTAACATCACCAAAAAGGTAGGAGAAAATTTTGCAAGAACAACGTGGAAATTTTTTGTTACAGGTATTATTGGCGTTAACATTAGTATTCGCATTTATGCCGTTTATCGCAAAAAAATTGGCATCACGCGATATGACTGCAAAAATGTATGCAGCAAAAACTTCTGTGGAAACTTTGCATAATGCAGCGCGTATTTATGCGCGCGAAAACAAAGATAGTTTTGATTGCACCAACACCGGTCAACCCTGGGTGTTAGAAGGTACAGAATTAACCAATACGTTAGAAGATTATGGTTTGCCGAAAGGTTTTATTGCAACGACCTCTCTGGGTCAGGATATGAGTCTTCAAATTGTGAAAAAAACTATCGCATGCGGTGATGATGTTAATAAAATAACGGTGGATATTGTTGTTCCGCGTGGTGATTTGTCGCAATATCAATTGGCGGAATTGGCCCGAATGATTGGATTTTTTGCGCGTGCCGAAGATGATATTATTCGTGTAAATGTTCCGGTTGATGTTATTTATTCAGACATAGTTCGTCGTCGTGAAACAAATGAACAAATCGGATTTTTAACAGATTTAGAAATGGGGGGATGTGACAGCGATGGAACAAACTGTGCGTATCATAATATCAATGATGTAAATGTGTTGCATGCAGAACGCGGTGATTTAAAAAGGGCCCAGATAACAATGTTGACGTTGTTAGGGGAAGGTTTAAATGCCGAAGGTAAAAATGTAATTTTGCGTGCAGGAACTTTCAGGTTTAGCAGAGGACCGAATAATATCGCGTTAAACATAGATGCTTCAAATTTTTATGCTGATCACATAGTTTTACAAAAGATTGGAAATTATGTAAATCCGAGTCCAGAATGGGACGGGTGTGATAATGTTGAAAATCACGAACTAAATGTATCTGGCTTGGGCAATGCACAAGATTTAGGTTTTTATAAAAAATGTATTATTGATGGTTCTGGTAACGAAGTACAGGTTTTTGGCAGTGTTTCTGCAGGGGTGTCTGGACAAGAAGTAAAAAGTTTTTTACAAGTCGATGGAATTTTTGATTTTTCCGGGGGGGAGATAACTGATTTTGATAATTTTACAGCGAATAAAATATATTCATATCCTTTCGCTAGAAATGTGGTTGGAACTGAAATTGGGGCCGGAAAACATTGGGGGTTGGGTGCAGATTATATTTTTGTTCCCGGCGTGGCGTTGATAGATGAAAAAATAGATATAGGTAATATTGAAGATGTTATAAATGATGATAATAAAATAGTGGCAAAAATTGCGCCATCTACAGAGTCTTCGTTTGCTGATGTCGATTTTGTATTGCCTTCAGGTGTTGAGGCTGCAAACAATTTTGAATCGGCATCGCGTTTGACAAATAAGTTTATGGGGGCCATAGCGTCTGGAATCCGAAAAGATCCTGCCATTGGAATTTTGGGTAATTCTGCAACTTGTTCGGACGTATTTAGCGAATTGTTTGATGGCGATTGGAATCCAAATCATGATGATACTCAATATAATAATTTTTCATTACTTCAAAATATATTATGCCAATATATTTATTTAACTCGTTTGGAACGCAGGATGAATTGCGTTTTATGTGCAGCTGATAATGATTGTTTACAGACATGTACTAACTAGAAATTAACAACGGCCAGGGGTATTATTATGTTATTTAATAAAAAATATTCAACAAAAAAAATCTCATCGCAACGTGGTGCGTCGATGTTAGAAGTTATCTTGGCTATTGCATTGGTATTGATGTTGATTCCTTTCATGTATTATCAAATCGCAGATATGAATAACGCGGTCAAAGATGTTGCGGTTGCAAATAAAATTGTTAAATTACATGATGGAGTAATAGATTATATTCGTGTTCATCAATCTGAATTTCCTGCAAATGGTGAATTACAGGAATTTACCGAAGAGGAATTGGCAGAATTGACACCGGCAGACCGTCGTCCACATTCTGGCTGGGTTTTCAAAAACGCAAACGGATTCACAGAAATTTATTTGGCGTTTCATTTTGGTTCTGATTATAAAACTGCGAATATTGCGAAATACATTGGTTCTGATGCGGCGATTGTTAGTGATGATAATGCCGCCTATGCCCGCGATTGGGCTGTTAATTTTGGCGAAAATATTTTGACACCTGGCGATTTAATTTTCAAAATAACGCATAATTTTTCAGATTCTGATTCAGCAAAATTTTTACATCGTGGCACGATAGGTGGCAGTGGTGAAAATAAATTAAATCGTATGTTGGAAGATTTGCACATGAATAATAATAATTTGTTTTATATCAGAGATATGAAAGTGCATGAAGATCCAGAAAACAATTCTGCACAGGTCGATATTAATTCTGTTATGGCTAAATCTTTGTTATTAAATGGGGATGAAAGTTATAAATTATTAAATACAAAATCTGCTTTGTTTTTGTTGGGGGCCAATGCAGAAAATGTCAGCGCAAATTTTAACAAATTAACCGTTAAAGATGATTTGATTAATTTTGGTACGATTGACACAAATGAGATATATGCTAAAAAATTAAGTGTCTTTGACGCAAATTTAAATACATCAATAAATGTAAAAAATTTAAAACTAGGTAGTTCTGATAGCAACGATTTGCCGGTATATGTAGATGATACAGGTTCATATATGTTGCAAAAATTGCATTTAGGTGATACGACCGTCAATGGTGTGGTAACGGCAGGTTTTCAAATTGTTGCTTCCAAAATCCAGTACAAAGGTGATCCAGAGTCCTATGAGGGAATGATAAGAATTGGCAGGGTTGGTAACTCGGGGTGGAGTGAAGCATTTGTTGCCAGACCGGTTTATTTTATATTTGACGAAACAATTAATAGCCAGACACCTGTGAGAATAACGATTGGGTATAATTTGGATCATGATTTTTATGTCGGGGGAATCGAAGTCACAAGTGTTTTAAAAGAGCTAGCATTTTATCCTAATAGTAATTTATAAAAGTGAGTGTCATGAAAACAGTAGATAAATTTTTTTGTTTAAAACCTAATTCTCAACATGGCGGAATGTTAATGGAGATGATGTTATCGGTTGCATTGGCGGCGATAACAATTCCGTTTGTAGCACGGTATCAAAAAAATACTATTGAACGTGCGCGAAATGTTGCTGTTGTAAAGCAAATGGATATTGTGCGTGGTGCCTTGGAACGTTGTATTATGGAAAACAGATCGAATTATTTAAATCATACGGGCCAATATGTTTTTTCTGAAAATGATATTTCGGATCCAACCAGAATTGATTGTTTGGTTTTGTCAGATGGTGAAGATGAACCGCATGGTTTAATAAATTATGGTTTAACGCCTGAATTTATTAATGATTATGGAAATGATTATACACTGCGTATCCGTAAATCAGAAGATAACACTGGCCAGGCGGTTTTGCAGGGAATAGTTTTATTAAGAAATGGCAATGTAAATACACTTAGTACGCGTGAAATTGTCAATCTGGGTGGGGGCCAGGTTGGGTTTACCGATGGTAATTATGTGCGTGGTGGTTTTAATGCGTTCAGTACAGAAAAAACAAACTATGGTTTGACCACATCTGACCAAGGAATTATTCAAACAACAGAAACTGCGCGTGGTGATTCAAAATATTTGTGGCGTACGGCGGATTCTTCCAAAGAAGATAGAACAATGTTATCTTTTTTAAATTTAGATATGCATGATATCATAAATATAGCTGGTTTTAAAGCAAATGAGGCGCATTTTTCGAACAGTGTTTCTTTGAATCCGGATTTACAAGATACTACAAACCCTTATGAAAATCCCAATTTGGTATCCGAACTGTCCGATTGGAATCCAGATATTGATTCAAATATCAAGACATTAAAATTTTCAAACAATACGAATTTAAATCGTGTTAATTTAAGGGGGACAAACGCTTATGTAAATGGTAATTTCAGCGCAACCAGTGATTCAACATTAACAGCTCAACAAACAATGACCATTAATTCCGATTCGAGTGTATCAGAATTTAATGCTGTATGCGGTACCCCATATCTTAATGAAGGTGATGTTCAATACTGTAATCAGCTGACTTTTGATAGATTGAATATACCTCTGTGTCCGAAAGATTTGACGGATGCTGTGTGTATGGATGCTGCTAACATTTCTTTGGATTTTGATAAGACTCAAATCAATGATTTGAAATTGTATCAATTGATAAATTACACAAAGGATGTTTATTACAATGATTTTGCAGTTACATCTCATTTAAGACTGGGGCTTTCTGGAACAGGTGAGCAACTAATGGCTGCAAAACCAGATGCACAAGATTATTTCATAAATGGAAAAGATGCTAAGTTTAAGTCTATAATTTTAACCGGGACTTTGAAGGCCAAGAATGGAGATGATATAAGCGGACTTAAAAATCTTGTCAGATATGTTGCGGACAGTGAACCTGGTTTATACTCTATTAACAACAGCGGTAATACTGCCAATAGCAAATATGGTAAAGCGTGGGAAAAATTTTGTCCGGAATGTTACACAGACAATGGTGCTTTCGGTGTGTTTCATGCACTGCAAAGGATTCAAGATATGCAACAAATTCTTATACTTAAAAACAAATGCACGGACATTTCAACATGGTGTGCAAACAACACAAGTTGTTCCCAAGAGTGTTGGCAACAGGCTTGCGCACAAATTCATGTTTATCGCATACAAACTTGTTTATCAAATTATTCTTTGCATGACTGTGCACAATATGCAAGTTGTCTGTATATGTGCGGGGATGTCTGGCCAGACGATGAATGTAATCCTGCTACTAATGAGACGAATGCGGCTATTAAGAAATGTGTATGCAATTGTGACTCGGAGTATGGTATAACTTTTTCTGGAACTCATAATTGTTCGGGGTTGGGGGGGTAAAAATGAAAACGATATGTGATTTTTGCAAGACTGAATATAATTTGGATAAATTTCCAAATTCTCCGATAAAATGTGCTGTGTGTGGGCATGTTTGGATGCCGCGCCGGCCTTTTCAGCAAAATACGTGGTTGAAATTTTTTGCGGCTTTGTGTGCGCTGGTTGCTGCGTGCGTTTTTTCTTTTGTTGTAATTATGCGATTTCAAAATGATAAAAATAATAACAAACCCATAATAGCCAGCATTGATGAACACAGTGTTCGTGTTATTGTTGATGAAAATGGCGATAATCGAATTTTTGTTTCTGGTAACATCAGGAATACTACGGACGATATATATGGGTTGCCAAACCTGATTATTTTGTCGTATGATGCAAACGATAACGTTCTGTCACGTCAGGCTTTCATTCCGCCGTCCACGTTCATAGAACCAAAAACCACAGTCACTTTTAATCATGTTTTGTCAGTTAATCCGGCAAATGTAAAAAGGGTGGCAATCGAATTAAAGGAATCAAAATGAAATTTTTACCAGCTATAATTTTATCTTTGGTTTGTTTGTCTGCTGTTGCGACGGATTCACCGCAAACACCGCCTCCGTCGTCGCAACCGTCAACGCCAACGCCATCTGTATCCAGGGTCAGTGTTTTTTCAACAACTGTGGATTGGGAGGCTGTGACCGGTTTGTCGCTGCATCAATATACCGGAACGATTAAAGGCATGGATAAAAAATTTGTAAAACAAGGTTTGGTATTATATTACCTTGATTCATTTCCTTGCTATGGCGAAGCCAGTAATGTCCGCGTTTGGTTGTCGCCTAATGGTAAATCAAATCAATATTTACGTTTGGTGTGCGTGTATAAGCCTGAAAAAATATCTTTTGCATGGCGCAATGCAGACCAAGACGCTATGGATGCGCGCACGACTGGTATGATTACATGTCCAATCAAAGGCGACCGGGATTTTACTATTGATATTTCAAAATGCGAAAAAGACAAAGATTGGAACGACAGGTAATTATCATGACTGGGTCAGATATTCGAAATTTTACTGTTTCTTCGGAAGATGTTGGGGTACGTATTGATAAATTTTTATCGATGAAAATGCCCGAATTTTCGCGCAGTGAAATTCAAAAATTTAATATTCAACGCGCAAATGGCACCGCGGTAAAATTGTCTGAGAAAACAAAAGATAGGGACGAATTTATCGTTGAAATATCCCAGAAAATTTCAGACATAGCATACGACAATATTTCCAATGATTTTGATTTGGATATTTTATACGAAGACGACGACATAATCGTAATAAATAAACCACGTGGTGTGGTGATGTATCCTTCGAACGGTAATAAAACCGGCACTTTGGTCCAAAATTTATTGGCGCATACGAAACTTTCTACTTTGGGGGGATTGACACGTCCAGGGGTCGTACATCGTCTGGACAAAGATACCAGTGGTGTTATGGTTTTTGCGAAATCAGACGCGGCATATCGTGGACTGGTTAAAATTTTTTCAACGCACGATTTAACACGTAAATATGTTGCATTTGTTTGGGGTGTGCCAACATGGGGTGGGGCGGATATTACTGGGAATATTGCGCGTTCTTCGCGTAATCGTCAAAAAATGTCTATGGTCAAAAGTGGTGGTAAACCCGCGCACACAATTGTAAATGTAGCAGATGTTTGGAATAAAAACGGTATTTCAATGTTTCGGTGCACTTTGATGACGGGGCGCACACATCAAATTCGCGTCCATTTGTCGGCGCATGGTTTTCCAGTTCTGTGTGATGGTCTGTACGGGCGTGAAAAATCACGTTTGGGAACCGTAAAAAATCCAGATTTGTTGGAATTTTTGAAAACGCACAGTGGTCAAATGTTGCATGCCGAGGTTCTAGAATTTGTTCACCCCGTCACTGGTGAAAAAATGCATTTCAAAACGCGCCTGCCAGATGACATGATGGAATTGAAATATATTCTGGATAATGAATGATTTTTTTGTTTTGACCCGTTCATTTTTCGCTTTCATTATTTTTATGAGTATGTTAGAATAAAATAAAAAGTAAAATGGAGAAAGGGGATGAAACACATCATCAAAACATCTGGTTTAATTTTAACTATGTTCGCGGTATCTGGTGCGAACGCTGCAACTTCGCGGGTCAGCATGACCCAAACGGCATCGCGTCGGTTGCCTTCGGTATCAAATTATGTGATTAAAACTGCGGCTACGGCGGCTGGTGCGACAACGACGAATTCGTCGACACCTGTGTTTTCAGATGCAGAATGTATCGAAGCGTACACCGGTTGTTTAAAGGCACCTGATGTCTGTGGTGCTGATATGGAAGAATGCACAACCAATGTTTTGGTGCATGCGAAAATGCCAAATTGTTTAAGTACATTGTATCAATGTTCATCTTCGGGGATAAATAATTTGTTCGGGACGTCTTCGATTCAGGCTCTTTCTACCGTTGCAGAAAAAAATACATATGGCGAAGTGACGCGCTATACATACCCCACAGATGGCAGTGTTTTGGGTCAAATGGTTATTGGTGCAAATTTATCAAATATGTTGCCAACCGACCAATGTGTGCGTAAATATACAAATTGTTTGAAGCGCGACAGTGTTTGTGGTGAAAATTTTGAATTGTGCACTTCGTTCAAAGAATTCAGAAATCAAGGAATCAATTGTGCGTCTACATTGGCACGTTGCCAAAGTGATGGTTTGATTGAATTGTTTGGTTCAACAAATACAGTTGTCGCACCCAAGGCTACATCTCGTATTGGTACGCTGATTTCAGACGGCGCACAATATGCGGCGGCGAACGCGGTGAAGACCTGCTATAAAACGGTTGATGCGTGTTTGGTTAATGCGTGTACTGCAAATCCTTGGCGTTGTATCCAGGGCGTGAACATGGAAAAAATCAATATTGCAGATTTTATCGCCGGTGGCACGACGGATGAAAATACAATGACTACAACATTGACGGCTGGCACGGATGGAACGGTGACATCTGATGTGAATCTGTACGAAACAACGGGTCAAGATGTTCGTAAATTTGTCAAAGGTAAATGTTTGAACACAATCGGGGGCAGCAAGGCTTGTTATATGACATTCTTGGAAAAAACACCACGCGATCGTGACCTGGCGGATATTGATAACCAAGAAGACGTGTTCAGTCTGGCTTACGGTGCACGCAAAGAATACGCGAATACCACAATCCAAGATATCTTGAAAAACTTTGATAAACGTGCCAAGGCGAATTGTATCAAAACAATTTCAGATTGTGCGCGTCGCTCTTGTGGTGGCGGTTTGGGATCGGCTTGTTATAAAGGGTCTCGGACCAGCGACGGAGTCCATGTAAATAATGATACCAATTATAATGATATTAAATCGGGATGCGAAGCAATCGTGAATACAGATGCAAATTGCCAATATGCGGCAAATTCTGCAAACGAAGATGGATATATCTATCAATTCGCAGATAATTCCGTATTTAATACATTATTCCCGAAATATGAGGATGCAGCGACTACAAACAGCGACCCAATTGGCGCGGTTGCATCATTGAATGCATTGCTGTCAACATCTTATAATGATGCGGCAATTGCACAAATGAAGAAAGAATGTACAAATGTAGCGGTCAGTTGTGTTAAATCTTTGTGTGGCAAAGATTATGTGAATTGTTATCGTACCCGCAACGATGTTTTGTCTGATGTAAATAATACAGGGGTGAAAGCTTTTGATAACAGTATGAACAAAGTCGGCGGTGTATTGGATTATACAATTGTAACTGGTTTGTGTATAAATGCTGTGAAAGAAGCTAGCTCTTGTGATGAACATTTGCGTTCTGAAGCGGTCACGCTGGCCCAAGACCAAACTTCACCAACATGGGGAACGAATACGGTTCGTAATGCATGGTTGACATCTGCTGGTGGCAACAGCGTTACACAAAATATCGTCATTGGTTGCAAAACAAAAACCGGTGGCGAATATTGCGATGAAAACGCAATCGCAGAATGCAATACGGTTGATGAAGACGGATGTGTGTATGACCAGCCGGTAAATCAAAGTTGGACTGAATATTCAATAAACAGATCTGCACAGAATTTGTTCCAAGAGGTTTTGATAGATCTGGAAAGAAACGCTCAGTCAATATATAATATGAAATTGACCCAAGAACAGAGCATGTGTGTGAACAGTAATAATGGCGGAATCAGAGGCAAACGAGACGATGATGCTGCGTTGCAATGGGTAAAATTGAAATCGACCAAGGTTCCAAAAGATTATGCAACCAAAGGCTTAAAGACATCGCAATTCACAGGTAGTAATGATTTGTACGGTTCGTTCTGTCGTGCGAAAATTACAGTGATGTCCGATGATAAAGATATCCAGGATAATTTGGGTTCTGATACGGTTGCATATTTTGCGGTCGGCGATCCGTTCACCTGTGGTTCTTGGATTTCACAAAAGAAACTTGAAACAATCAGTGACATTATCGGCAAACGTGCACGTAAAGACGCCGGCGAAGGTTCTGTTGCGTCTAAATGGGCGAAATGGGGCGGTTCAGGTTTGGTCGGTTTGTTAAGTGCCGTTGGTGGATATGCCGGAATGGATGCAATACAAAGGGGTGAATCTACATTGGGTGGATTGTTGAATCCTTCAAAGAATGAATATAGAAAAACAGAAGATCAAAAATCAGCTGCAAAAAGTTGTTTGAAAAATGTAGATAACGCGCGTGCTCAATATGCAAAGAGTCAGACAGTGTCTGGCAATCAAAACAAAGCAGACGAGTTTAACAGAGGTGTTGAATCTGCCAACAAAGCGTTGCGTATCGCACGTGGGCTGAATACCAAAGATAGCAAAGCAATCAGTGAAATTTCTTTTGAATATGCTGCATATACCCCGGGTGTAGAAAGTACAGAAAGAACAGATCGTAAATGGAATACTGCTGCCGAAGGACAGATCAAGTCAGCAATGACAGCTCTCGAAAGATCTGGTCATTGTGGAGCCAATTCTAAATGCAAGGCGAGTCTCACCTATTTATCAACATTGTTGGCTGATAAATCTGTTGATGTTTCTCCTTACGATGTAAGATCTCATTGGGACGAAGCGCTGACTAATTGTTATGAAAAGAGCTCAAATGATTTAACGGGAAATAAAACAGATTGCGATAATGCCGTTAAAAATTATGTTTCGGATGACATGTTCAGTCTTGTGACGACAACAACCAGTGGAAATCCAGCAGTTGCCGAAGATTATCAGCCGAACGATGCAAACTTTATCGCGAAGCTGAATGAAATTGAAAATTTCTGTTCTAAATTCGAAAATGTTATCGAAGATACCACGCATCGCAGAAATGTGAATTTGATTGCGGGTGCCGTCACTGGTGCCGCTGGGTTCGGGTTGTCTGTTGCTGCAATCACTGCTGCACAACAGATTAAATATGAAAATGCTGAAAATGCAGCCGCCAAAGAATGGCTGGATAACGTCGGATCCAAGATTAAATGTTATCTGGGTGCCGAAGAATTGGGTTCTTATGGTGACGTAATCAGTTTTACATTGGAATAAAATCATTGTTTAATCCTAAAAAATCCCCCTGGTCGGGGGATTTTTTTTAAGTTCCCCTCTCTGATAAGCTGGGGGTATAAAAGTTCCCATCCTGTGGAGGGGTGGCGCGTAGCGACGGGGTGTGGTGTAAATTCTCCCCCCGCCGGGGGATGGGACCGCGGAGCGGTGTGGGGGGTAAAGGGTATTGTTCCACCCGTTCGGCAAAACGAACGAACCGGAATACCCGCCCCGTCTTGCCGGAACGGATTTCCGGCAATCCACCCCGCCATGGGTGGGGAATTTTGTTGTGCCGGGCTGAGAGCAAATTCTCCCCCGTCGGGGGAGGGGACCGCGGAGCGGTGAGGGGGGTATAAAGTTTATATTTGCCTTTTGATTTCTTTGTTTTTATAATCCAACCGAATAAACCAAAGGAAATATATTATGAATTTATTGCGTATGATTTTCAGACCGCGTGGCACCAAGACTAGTGCGGGCGCATTGGCAAAAAAATTTGGATTGGAATTACGTGGAAATCCAAATGAAATCGTGCGTGGCGTTGCCCCGATTGCAGACGCACGTGCGGGTCAATTGGCGTTTTATTCTACTGAACGTAATTCGAATGCTTTTAAAATTTTACCTATTGATGTTTTGCATAAAACCAAAGCGACCGTTATTTTATTACAACCTGAACAAATCAAAGACGCTCCAAATGGCGCAACGTTGTTGATTACTGAATCCCCGCGCGGAAATATAGTCAAAATATTGGGGGAAATTTATCGTGAAAAACCGCGTTTTGGTCGGTCTTATTTCGCGATTATTGAACGTGGTGTGTTTTGGCGCAAGAAAAGAACTAATTATGTCGGGCAATTTGCGACAATTGAACGTGGCGCGGTTATAGAACCTGGGGTGAAAATTTACCCGAACGCATACATTGGTCGCAATGTGGTTTTGGGTGCGAATACTGTTGTGCATTCTGGGGCACATATAGAAAACGCTACAATTGGCTCAGATTGCGTGATAAATGCAAATGCAGTCATTGGCAAAGACGGGTTCGGTTACACGCGCCAGAACGGCAAAAACGTGTTTATACCGCATGTAGGACGTGTTGTGTTGGGTAATCGTGTTTCGGTTGGCGCGAACAGTTGTATTGACCGCGGTGCGATGACGGATACAATCGTTGGAGACGGGACTAAAATTGACAATTTGTGTCAAATTGCACATGGCGTAGTTATCGGTCAAGAATGTTTTTTGGCTTCTGGCGTAGGATTGGCCGGTGGCGCGGTTATCGGTAATCGCGTATTGTTGGGCGGACATGTAGGTGTGTCGAACGGTATTCACATTGGCGACGATGCAGAAGTTGGCGCAACCAGTGGTGTGTTCCGTGATATTCCTGCTGGGGAAAAATGGATGGGAACGCCTGCAGGCCCAGGTCTGGAATTTTTCCGCCATTACGCATGGTTGCGCAAGAACGCGAAATAAGATTAAAGTTTTATATGGTATTTGTGGGATTTATCATCGGTTAGAAAAACCGCCAATCGGCGGTTTTTTAATCTGGGCAATATTGCAATAATTCCATAACTGTATGAACGTCATCGTTTATGGAAACTGTGATTTCACGCTGGAACCCGTCAAGATATGTGTATTCAAACGGCATATATTCAAAATCAGGTGCCAATTGATACAAATCATAAAATGGTTCCAACAAAGAATCTATCCATTGACGGTTTTTGCAAATGCAAGAATTGCGGACATCTATAACCATTTCATCGGTTACACCGTATGAATATTCTTGGGAGAATTCGTCGTCGTTCATGACCATGCAACGTGTGGACAGAGCATATTTATTAGTGTCTTCACGTAAAAAATTATAAATGTTTTTATCTTTTGCTTTCTGGGTGCGCATTTTATGAACGATGCCTTCGCGACAGCAAGCGTTCGAAGCGCGCATCAGCGCCAAATAACGGTTTAACAACGGTTTTGCAATTTCGTCATTTCCAGTAATGTACCCATTAAACGTCAATGTAGCCAAAATACCGTCTGTTTTTATATAACTGAGATGCGGATTGCGTGGCGCAACAACCGTATTATATATCGGCTTTGATGCCCAGATTTTGCATTCTGCGTCTGTATCAAAAGGACAATTGTAATCGATATCGACAAATTCTTCGTCGATTACTTCGCAAAAATCATCATCAACGATATCGACATTATCAACAACAACCGCGTCAGTATCAACAGTGTCGGATTCAACGATTTCGTAATCGGTCCAGATGTTTTCTTCGTGTTCAACAGGTTCCAGAACATCAACTGGGTATTCTTCAAGGTCTAAATCACAATCTGAATCAACACAATCAGACGCGTGTGCCAAATTCAGACCACACACGCAAACCAACAATGACAAAATAGATGTATATCGTCTCATATTCCTATATTCTATCACAAAAAAGGTCAACATTAAATAAAAATTTTCTGGTTGTTTTGTTTTATTAAAAAAAACTATAATGAGAATGTATTCTTAAAGCGAAAGGGGAGTTTCATGAAAAAAATTTCTATTATTTCGATGTTGGTTTTATTAACTGTGCCGGCGATTGCGACGGATTTAACAAATGATTTGAATGTTCAAAATTCAACCAATGTGGCAACGCAAAGCGTGGTCAGAAATCCAAAAACTAAATTTCCGCATGGCTTGCAATTTGGTGTTGGTGTTTCGCCAACCAGCGGTCTGAATGGTTTTATTGGGTATAATAATAAAAAATTAGATTCTTTTTGGTGGAAACGATTCGGTGTTCGATTTGATTTTGCGTCCTATTCGCCAATTAAAAAAGATTTAAACCGAAAAATAAATGATTCAATCGGCGATGAAGGAATAAAAATAGATGATTCTTTGCGTGTGGAAAATGTCGCGCTGAATGCAAAACATTATGGCGCAATGGTTGATTTTTACCCATTTGGTGATACTTGGTTTTTGGGTGGTTGGCGGTTGTCTGGTGGATATATGATCGGAAATCTGGATTTTGATGCACATATTTTGGGACACGAAGTCGATGGAAAAATAGAATTTGAATTAAATCACCATAAATATCACTATGCAGACGCTGAACGTCGTGGCGGTGCGTCGTTGGATTGGAAATATAATGGTCCGTATATTGGAACTGGTTTTGATTTGGGATTGCTGTGGGGATTTAAAATCTATATGGATGCCGGCGTTGTTTTTGCTAATAAATCGGCCCAGATTGATTTGGATATCTCGACAGATGGGCTGTATGATGCAAATGACAATTTAATTACGGGTGATGCGGCATTGTTGGCGACATTTAACGCGGACCGTGATGCTGCATTAGACGAAGCGCGACAAGAGGTTGATAAATATCCTTATTATCCGTTGGTTAAAATAGGTTTTATGTATCGTTTCTGATTAAAACACCCCACCAGGGGTGTTTTTTTATTGTTTTAACGTAATACCCCGGGCGCAAGCCCGAGGAATTATTTATTGTGAAAAAATAACGATTCGATTCGTGGATTTTTGTTCGAATCGGGTCCAAACGAATCGTAAAATGGCATTTTTTTGTTTTTTTTTATGTGGGTGAAATAAAAAACTCAAAATTTTTTATATTTGATAAAAATCCCGGAAATTCGCTATTTTTTAATTTTTTAAGATTTTTTTAATATTATTTTTGAAAAAACGCTTGACTTTTTGTTGATTCATACCCATAATAACCGGGCTTTAAGTTGATAGTTGTCGAAAGTCGATATGTCAACCTCTGAAATTCGGTGATAATAATCACAACATTGTTAATAAAAGCAGCTCATCAAAATGATTTTTGATTTTTTCGAAAATCTGTTCAAGAAGAGATATGCAGACAGTTGAATTTGGAAAATATCCAAACTTTGACTAAGTCAAATGTGCATATCCTAGACAGGTAGTAGGTTATTATAACCTCGTTAAAAACTTGTCTTGCGAATATATATAATATGTAAAGACGAACTGATTATTATGTCAGCTTTGTTTATGCACAGGACTTAAATTACAAGTTTTTTTAGAACTTGAGAGTTTGATCCTGGCTCAGAACGAACGCTGGCGGCAGGTCTTAGGCATGCAAGTCGAACGGATGACAGAGAGCTTGCTCTCTGAAGTCAGTGGCGCACGAGTGAGTAACGCGTGGGAAACTGCCCTTCACTGGGGAATAACGTTTGGAAACGAACGCTAATACCGCATACGCCCGCAAGGGGAAAGATTTATCGGTGATGGATGTGCCCGCGTTGGATTAGCCAGTTGGTGGGGTAATGGCCTACCAAAGCAATGATCCATAGCTGGTCTGAGAGGACGATCAGCCACGCTGGAACTGAGACACGGTCCAGACTCCTACGGGAGGCAGCAGCTAAGAATATTGGTCAATGGGGGAAACCCTGAACCAGCCATGCCGCGTGAATGAAGAAGGCCTTCGGGTTGTAAAGTTCTTTTAGTCGTGAAGATGATGACAGTAGCGACAGAAAAAGCACCGGCTAACTTCGTGCCAGCAGCCGCGGTAATACGAAGGGTGCAAGCGTTGTTCGGATTTACTGGGCGTAAAGCGTCCGTAGGTGGTTTGTTAAGTCAGGGGTGAAATCCCAGGGCC